>Ga0114921_10000300_pt1 | contig 20924 bp, 17 predicted proteins | sample BentaG_FD_87016 | JGI IMG/M metagenome (GOLD analysis project Ga0114921, IMG submission 87016) | Deep subsurface microbial communities from South Atlantic Ocean to uncover new lineages of life (NeLLi) - Benguela_00093 metaG | ecosystem: Environmental > Aquatic > Marine > Oceanic > Sediment ... | reverse complement strand
GATGATCCGAAGCAACTTGTTACGAATCACATCGTCTACCTGTTGCACGATAGGGTGAGGACAGAAAAATGGGATTATACCAAGAAGTCCTGTAACAAGCACTATTCCTAATGGAAATCTGCGTCTCATAATCTAATTAGTTATCCAAACCACTCTGCTACTGGTAGTTTAGTCAACAATCCAAGTATTGAACCAAGAATCAATAATATAATAGCCACCAGTTTTCCAACATCCTGCCCCTTGAGTGCCCCAAGTAATAAGGGTTCTCTTGAGAGATAGGCAGATGCGGCATACAACTCTTCTCCTATCAGGGTATAATCGCACGCAGTCACAAAAAAAGGAAGTTGTGAAACAGCATCTGTTCCAGCAATCTGCACAGCGCCGCTGAATGCACCTGTCTCTGCGAGAATAAGTGATTCCGCCATGAAGTAGCCAAGAAGGAAGTTCGTTGCAGGTCTCTCTCTGAGCATGATACCATCTACAGCGGCAGCAAATCCGAACTGATCATTAGTTACAAAAAAGACACTGTCGGGATCGAAGGCATCAGGGCGACCGACCTGGGTGTAGGATTCTTTTACTACCTCCCTTGCTACAGTATAGACGATCGGATCTCTGTTTGGAACGATGAGCGGAGTCCCATATTGAGCGGTCTTTTTGGCGACTTCGCCTAAAATATTCAAAGAGGCAATGGTAGCTACATTATCAACAAGACCTGTTCCAGGCACAAACAGAATTGGGCGTCCCATCTCCGTTGCCCTTCCAACCGCCTCATCAACCGCTTGAAGACCGGCAATTCTTCTGACGAATAGTTCCTTACCCATTCTCGCACGATAGATGAACAATATTACGCAAAAACTGAAAAGCGCCATACCTATAAACACATTCGTATATCCTTTATTGAACCACTGAGGGGAACTGATAGTAATATTGGATTCGGTGGAAATAGCAGATTCGTCATCCTTGGTCGCAGCTACCTTATAACGATACTCAACACCATCCTCAGTTCTATCATCAATAAAACTTGTCATTCCTGCTGGAGTAATTCCGATGAATTCAAACTCGGCTCTAGCTCTTGACCTGTAGACTTTATACTGCTTTAATAGCTCATCATCGGCTGAAAGTTGCCAGTTGACGATGATACTACCACCGCCATCATCGGGTGCATCTTTAGCAATGATGTTGGTTGGTGGTGAAATCTGATTAAACAGAGCTAAAAGGATAGCAATAAAATTCACAAAAAAACATATGTTTTACAAACTCCTTGTCAATAAAAAATTGACCACAGAGAACACAGAGTTCAAAGAAAAAAGGAGAAAGGGGAAATTGTCCATACGGATCCGTTGCACAGCATCCGTATGGAATGGACGGTTCGTAGGTTGCTTTAGTCTACGAACTCGGCAATTTTTTCTTGACAAGAAGTTAGTTTTTTTGTATATTAAATAAAATGAGGTTTATAGATCAGATTAATGAGGAAATAGAAGAGAGCATCAAAATAAGTAAAGATTTAATGAACATTACCTCTGAAATTTCGAAGGCTGTGGAACTTGTCTTAAAGACTTTCAAATCGGGTTGCAGGATATTTCTCTGTGGTAACGGTGGTTCTGCCGCAGACGCTCAACATATAGCCTGTGAACTGGTAGGTAAATTTCTGAAAATAAGGGATGGTCTTCCTGCAATAGCATTGACAACAGACACTTCTGTTATAACGAGTATATCAAATGATTTTGGTTATGATAAGGTATTTTCAAGACAGATTGATACACTTGGAAAAAAAGGTGATGCCCTTGTAGCAATCAGTACTTCGGGAAGCTCGAAGAACGTTTTACTTGCAGTGGATTGTGCAAAAAAACGACGGATGAACACTATAGCATTGACAGGCTGCGACGGTGGCGAACTCAAAAAGATGGTAGATATATCAATTGTGGTTCCCTCGTGTAAAACTCCAAGAATCCAGGAGGCGCACATAACTATAGGACACATACTCTCCAAAATAGTCGAGAGAGAGTTTTTCTAATGAATACTCTGGTACTGAAATCTTTTGCCAAGATAAATTTAGGAATCGAAATCGTTGGTAAAAGGAAAGATGGTTATCATAACGTAAGAACAATTCTCCAGAGCATAACTCTTCATGACAAGATCACACTCAGAAAATACAGTAACGGTATAAGAATAAGATGCACGATGCCGTTGGTCCCAACGGATGAGAGGAACTTAGTTTACAAAGCGGCTGATATATTCTTTAAAAAGAAGAAGATGAATTCAGGCATTAAAATCGCTATAAGAAAAAATATCCCTGTTGGAGCAGGGTTAGGTGGAGGGAGTTCAAATGCGGCAGCAACATTGAGGGGGTTGAACGAACTATTTAACGGTGGGATGGCTTATAGGGAACTCTTTCAAATGTCAAAGAAATTGGGAAGTGATGTTCCTTTCTTCTTGAAAGGTGGCACTGCACTGGCAGAGGGGAGAGGAGATAAATTAAGTTACATTAACTGTGTTCCCAATTTTTGGGCAGTAATCGTTTTCCCTGGTTTCTCGATTTCAAGTTTACGTATATACGAAAGATTAGACCCCAAAGAATTTTCTTCAAACAGTAAAAAAGTACTAAAAGTAGAATCCCTTCTGAATGCGATAAAAAGGAACAATTTAGAGAAATTGTGCAAAAATTTAATGAATGGGTTTGAGGATGTGATATTTAAAAAACATTCAGAGATAAAGAAAATCAAAGAAGGACTTGTATCTAAAAGAGCAATTGGTGCTTCCTTATGTGGCAGCGGGTCTTCAGTTTTTGGAGTTTTTAAAACCAAAGACCAGGCAGAAAAAACCCTCTTACACTTTTCAGATTTAGGATATTCGGTATGGATAGTGAAAAGTTGTAAGGGGTGACAGGAGTAAAAATGGAGATCACAGAAGTCAGGGTTTATTTAAGAAACGAACCCAAGATAAAGGCGGTTTGTAATGTTACTTTCGATAATTGTTTCGTCGTAAAAGGTATTAAAGTTGTAGAGGGGAAAAATGGATATATAGTAGGTATGCCCAGTATCAAGGGAAGAAATGGGCAGTATAGAGATATCGCTCATCCGATAAATAGCGAAATGCGAAAGAAAATGGAGGAGGCAGTTCTCAACTCTTATAAAGAAGAGTTAGAAAAACAGACCAAACCATCGGGTATTCCACAAACACCTGGAGATTAATTTGGGGTGTAGGCAAGTGGCAAGCCATCCGCCTTTGGAGCGGACATTCGGAGGTTCGAATCCTCCCACCCCAGGAACGTTCACAGACCCATCGCATACGACCCGTATGGTCGGAACAGATTCTACCCCTATGGCTCTGTGAACTGATATAGGAGGCAAGATGTACGAGGACTTGAAGTTAATCACAGGTAATTCTAATAAAACTTTGGCAAAAGCTATTGCAAAAAAACTTGGGGTTGAACTCACTGATACACAGGTTTCCAGATTTTCCGATGGGGAGATCAGAGTTAAAATAAATGAGAATATCAGAGGAAAAGATGTTTTCGTTGTTCAATCAACCCATCCACCTGCAGAAAATTTACTTGAACTATTAATTATGCTCGATGCAGTTCGAAGGGCATCGGCAGAAAAAATTACTGCCGTCATACCATATTTTGGATATGGGCGACAGGACAGAAAAGACCAACCCAGGGTCCCAGTTACAGCAAAACTCATCGCTAATCTCCTCACAGAAGCAGGGGCAGACAGAGTTCTCACAATAGACCTACATGCAGGGCAGATTCAGGGATTCTTTGATATACCTGTAGACCACCTATTTGGCTCCCAGATTCTTCTCGATTACTTCAAGAGGAAGAGAATAAAGAATGTGGTTATGGTTTCACCCGATGTAGGGGGTATAAAAGTTACAAGGTCCTGTGCAAAACGGATGGGTTCTTCACTTGCTTTGATAGATAAACGGAGACCTGCGCCAAACGAGTCTGAAGTTATGAATGTTATAGGTGAGATAAAAGATAAGAACGCTCTCATTATTGATGATTTAGTTGATACAGCAGGCACACTTACAGAAGCGGCTTCTGCCCTTATTAAAAACGGGGCAAAGAGTGTTCGTGCAGGAGCGACACATCCTGTCCTTTCAGGTAATGCCATCGAAAGATTGATAAAATCACCCATAGAGAAACTGATTGTGACCGATACAGTCCCACTTCAAAAAGAAAAGCAGATTCCTAAGATAGAAATCCTTACCGTCTCCGACATTTTTTCGGAGGCGATTAAAAGAATTCACGAAGAAAAGTCAATCAGTATTCTCTTCGAGCATTATGATTGAAAAGAGCGAAGTTGAACATATCAGTGAGTTAGCTCAACTTCACCTCACAGAAAAAGAGAAAGAAATTTTTGCCCACCAGTTCACAGAAATTCTCAATTATTTCGAAAAATTGAAAGAGATAGCCATTGAGAGAGTTGAGCCACTCTCGCATATAGTAGACTTACATAACCCTACAAGAGAGGATAGAGAGCAAAAACCTCTTCAAAAAGGTCTCTCTTTAAATAATGCACCCCAGGTAGAAAATGGATATTTTAAAGTTCCAAAAGTGGTGTAGTCCCTATGGAATTATGCGATAGACCTGCGTTAGGACTGAACTCGCTTTTAAAAAAAGGAGAAATAACTTTCTTTGATATAACAGAATCCATATTAAAAAGAATAGAATCTGTCGAACAAAAGACGAATGCATACATCACTTTACTCGAAGAGAAGATATTTAAAAAGGCGGAGGAGCTAGATAAAAAGGTTAACAGAAAGACCGAATTTCCTGTTCTCACAGGTATCCCAATAGCAGTCAAGGATAATATATGTACAAAGGGTATCAGAACCACCTGTGCGTCAAAGGCTCTCAAAGATTTTATCCTCCCTTATGATGCTACCGTGATAAAGTATTTGAAAGCCACAGGGGCGGTCATTACAGGGAAGACCAATATGGACGAGTTTGCGATGGGTTCTTCAAATGAGAATTCCTATTATGGACCTGTTTTAAATCCCTGGAATTCAGAGTATGTGCCGGGCGGTTCTGTGCGCCAGCCCGCATCTTTCTGTGGTGTAGTAGGACTGAAACCTACCTACGGAAGAGTTTCGAGATATGGGCTTGTAGCCTTCGCATCTTCTTTAGACCAGATAGGTATACTCACAGAGGATACTAAAGACGCCGCTTTACTGCTTAACATCATCGGAAGACACGACAGATTCGATTCTACTTCAGTTGAAATGGATACGATTGATTATATTTCTGAATTGAATGGGGATATTAGAGGCATCAATTTAGGTGTCCCGGAAGAGTACTTCAAATCAGGTATTGATACTGAAGTCGAAACTCGAGTAAGAGCTGCAATTGAGAAATTTGAAAATCTTGGCGCAAAGATAGTTGAGGTAAATCTTCCTCATACAGAATATGGGGTTGCAATTTATCAACTCATATCGGCATCAGAAGCCTCGTCAAATTTAGCAAGATATGATGGTGTTAGATATGGAGGACGAGTCGGAGATTATGAGAATCTCTCCGATATGTACAGATATACCAGAAGTGATGGCTTTGGTATGGAAGTAAAACGGAGGATTATGTTCGGCACTTATGCCCTGTCTCGTGGATATTATGACGAGTACTATCTCCGTGCACAGAAGGTGAGAAATCTTATCAAAAGAGACTTTGACGAGGTATTCAAGTCTGTTTCCGCCGTAGTGACCCCAACATCACCAGTTCTTCCATTTAAACTTGGTGAAAAAATTGAAGACCCGCTATCTATGTATCTCGCTGACATTTACACCGTCTCCGTCAACCTCGCAGGTATTCCTGCTATATCTATCCCCTGCGGATTCTCCTCTAATGCACAGCATCCCATTACGGGTCTGTCATACGACCCGTATGGGCGATCTGCGGATAATCTTCCCGTAGGTTTACAGATAATAGGAAAGCCATTTGATGAATTTACGGTATTGAGGGTTGCATATGCTTATGAGTCAAATACTGAATGGCACACAAAGAGACCCCAGGAAACTGTCCAATGACCCCGTTCTGTCATTGCGAGCGACCAGCGGGAGCGTGGCAATCTCGTCGACAAAAATGAGATTGCTTCCCCATACGGGTCGCAATGACATTCTCGGGCAGCCTCCCAGGATTAAACTGCCAATTATATGTGGTCAGACAGGTGTCGGGAAGACAGAGATTGGCATAAAAGTCGCATCTGAATTGGGTGGAGAGATTATCTCTGCCGATTCGAGACAGATCTACAAATTCATGGACATCGGAACGGCAAAACCGACAAAACTGCAGAGGAAGTTGATAATTCATCACCTTTTAGATATAAAACATCCTGATGAGGATTATTCTGCAGGAGAATATGCAAAAGATGCGGAGAAGATAATAGATGAGGTCGTTTCTAAAAAAAGACTGCCGATAGTCGTTGGTGGCTCAGGACTGTATATAAAGGCGTTGACAGATGGCCTATTCCATTCACCACCAATCGACCTAAAGATAAGAAATAGACTAAAGCAGGAGTTAGAAAAAAGGGGTATCGAGTCGCTCTATCATGAGCTTCGCAAATTTGACCCGGAATCAGCCAGTAGAATCAATTCAAAAGACCGACAGAGAATACTGCGTGCACTCGAAGTCTTTAAAGCGACAGGAATCCCCTTCTCGCAACTACAAAAGACGACTAAAACGAATTCCAAGTTCATACCCATATTCATCGGACTCATTCGGGAAAGGGATGAGTTAAAAAAGAGGATTGAGCTCAGAATAGATAAGATGATGCAGTCAGGTTTTGTAGACGAAGTCAAAAGACTGTTGGAGAAGGGGTATTTACTTTCCTTGAATTCTTTCAATGCTGTCGGTTATAGAGAATTGGCGAATTATTTGAAAGGTAACTACAGTCTGAAAGAAGCGCTAAGATTGATAAAGAAAAATACAGACTCTTACGCAAAAAGGCAGTTGACATGGTTTAAAAAAATTGATAAGATAAACTGGATTCATTTAAAGGGAAAAGATGATAAGACAGAAGAGATTATAAGGATAATAAAAAAATGAAAGTAATAATACCGGTAGCTGGCGTAGGGACGAGACTTAGACCACATACTCATACCGTTCCAAAGGTGCTCATCAATGTAGCGGGTAAACCGATTCTCGGGCATATATTAGACTCATTGGTGCCTTTTGTAGATGAACTTGTCCTTATAATCGGATATATGAGTGAGAAGGTCAAAAGATATGTCGATATGAACTACAACTTCAAAGTAACCTATGCAAAGCAAAAAGAGAGAAAAGGGCTGGGTCATGCGATTTATCTTGCGAAAAGCAAGATTGAAACAGATAGTTTCTTGATAATGCTTGGCGATACAGTCTTCGAGGTTGACCTCAACTCTGTGTTGAAAAACAAATATACTACTATCGGTGTGAAAGAGGTCCCTGACCCGAAACGGTTTGGGATAGTTGAGACTAAAAACGGAAGAGTGGTAAAACTTGTCGAGAAGCCTTCAAACCCGAAGAGTAATTTAGCGGTTGCAGGCATTTATTATATCAAAAATTCCAGGCTGTTATTTAACTGCATTGAAGAAATTATGAACAAAGACATCCGAACCAAAGGAGAATATCAACTCACCGATGCACTGCAACTTATGATTGAAAATGGAGAGACAATCAAAACCTTTCAGGTTGACGGCTGGTATGACTGTGGGAAACCTGAAACCCTCCTTTTAACGAACAGGCATCTCCTCACAAAATTTTCTAAGAAAGCATCGGTTAAAGGTTCCATTTTAGTAGACCCTGTTTATATATCCCCCAGTGCTACCGTGAAAAATTCCATAATTGGTCCGTATGTTTCAATCGCCGATGGTGCAAAAATAAAATCATCTATAATTCAGGATACGATTATAAATGAGAATTCGCAGGTTATGAATGCGTTGGTCTTCAAATCCATAATAGGAAGTTATGCGGTCGTAAGGGGGAGATTCAAGAAACTGAATGTGGGCGACTCGTCAGAAATTATCATAGAGTGAATTATGGAAGATTCAGATAGTAGACACAGATTTACACTGATGAACACAGATAAGAAATTATGAAAATGGAAAATAAGAAATTGTAAGATCTGATTATTGGAAAGTAAATTTCTCAATTTCTTGTTTTGAAATCTGTGGTAATCAGCGTCTGAATTGCAAGTGAATTATGAGCGGATGGATATACGAGATTGAATTTAAATTGAAGACTATCTGGCATGTTTTATGGGAATCAGCTTTCCATTTCACCAAAGATGGATGTTTCCATCTCTCGGCGGCAATTGGATACTACACATTATTTGCTATAATACCTTTTCTTTTCATCATAGTCTCTGTAGCAAGTTTTCTGTTAGGTTCATCGGAACAGGCGTAACTCAGCACTTTCAATCTATTTAAAGAATTTTTCCCTAATATGAGCCCTTCTGTATTTTCTGAAGTAAAAAATCTTTCTTCAAAAGCACAATTACTCGGTTGGGTTGGTATCCTTATTCTACTCTGGACTGCGAGCCTTGTTTTTTCATCCATAGAATTTGCCTTGAGTCATGTTTTTAGAGTTGAAAAGAGGAGGTCATTCGTCTACAACAAGCTCCTTGCGATGATTATGGTTCCTCTGGGTGGGGTAGTAATCTTTTTATCTTTTAGTATAACGACCTTTTCAGAAGTAATTAAGAAGAGTTCCATACAGATTCACAATTTCAATCTGAGTCAACTGTTAGCGAACAGTTTTTTAGTCAGGTATATCCTGCCTTTCTTCTTACTAACAGTGGTATTAATTCTGGTATATAAATTCGTTCCTAACATAAAGATCTCCTTCAAACATGCCATTGTAGGTGGTGGGTTGTGTGCCATTCTATGGGAGATTGGAAAATTTATATTCACCTGGTATATTGCGAACAAGGCACATTTCAGTGCTGTATATGGTTCACTGGAAGCCATTGTGATAACCGTTTTGTGGGTATTCTACTCTGCCTGTATCTTTCTTTTCTGTGCAGAATTGATCTCGATTTATAGAAGGAGAGACATACTTCTGTTGAAAGAGGCATTTCTATGAGAAAAGAAGCACATCTATTCTGGAAATTCGGGAAGGAATTCCCCAAGGGAACCATTCTCTTCAAAGAGGGTGATAAAAACAGGGAGATGTATGTCATTTTAAAGGGCAAGGTAAAGATAAGCAGGACAGTTTCAAAAAAAGAAGAAAAACTCGCAGTGATTTCTAAAGGGGAATTTTTTGGAGAGATGGCGGTTCTGACCAACGAACCACGCACTGCAACCGCTGAGGTGATTGAGCCGAGCAAGATTCTTGTGGTAGATGCAGACACATTTGAGACACTGATAAGGACTCACAGTGAAATCGCCTTAAAAATGTTACAAAATTTGGCGAGCAGACTTCATGAAACTGACAAAAAACTGAGTAACCTATCCAGAAGAAGGGCTCGAACTCGCAAAATATGAAATAAGGACGCAGATGAACGCAGATTCTCAGGATTTTAAATATAAAGATATAACCGAGAAAATTATCAAGGCCTTTTACCAAGTCTATAATACACTCGGCTATGGATTCTTAGAAAAAGTGTACGAGAACGCAATGTTAATAGAACTGAAAAAATTAGGTCTTACTGCTATCCCACAATCTCCGATAAAAGTTTATTATGAAGAGCAAATAGTTGGAGAGTATTTTGCAGATATATTAGTAAATGAGAAGGTAATAGTTGAGATTAAATCGGCAAAAAGTCTGACGGAAGGCAACGAGGCACAATTATTAAATTACTTGAAAGCAACTGATATAGAAGTCGGTTTATTACTGAACTTTGGTCCTAAACCAGAAGTTAAACGCAAGGCATTTGATAATTCAAGGAAATAGTAATAAATCTGCGTCCTATTAAAACATTTTCTATTTGAATTTGTTTGTTATCGGCATCCTTCTTCCAAAACCGAATGCTTTTGGGGTGATTTTTATCCCAATCGGTGCCTGCTTTCTTTTGTATTCGTTATGGTCGACCTTGTATATCATTTCCTCTACCATTTCTTTTTCAAAACCTAAATTTATTATCTCAACTTTGGTCTTATTTTCTTCGATATAGTGTTGCAAGATTGGATCTAAAATCTCGTATGGTGGCAGGTCATCACTGTCTTTCTGCCCTATCCTCAGTTCAGCAGACGGCTCTTTGTCCAGTATATTTTGGAGTATTATCTCCACCCCCGCAGGTCGTATGACAGGTCGCCCATACGGGTCGTATGACAGACCCGTAATGGGATGCTGTGCATCGGTTTTATTTGTCTGATTGATATATCTTGCCAACTGATAGACCATTGTCTTTGGGACATCTGAAATCACTGCCAGACCGCCGGCCATATCCCCATAGAGGGTAGCATATCCCACCGCCAATTCCGACTTATTGCCTGTTGAAAGAACCAGATGTCCGAATTTATTTGATATTGCCATAAGAATATTTCCCCTTATCCTAGCCTGAATGTTTTCTTCTGTAGCATCACTTTTTCTGTTTTTAAACTCTTTTTTCAATGTGTTTAAATATGAGGTGAATATTTCAGATATAGAGATTGTTTTACATTTCACTTTGAGATTTTTGGCAAGATTTTGTGCATCTTCCACGGAAGATTTTGAAGTTATCTCGCCCGGCATCAATACACACAGCACGCTATCCGCCCCCAGCGCTTCTACAGCGAGCGCCGTAGTCAGTGCAGAATCTATACCACCGCTCAAACCAATAACGACATTTTGGAATCCGTTTTTTCTCACATAGTCTCTAATTCCGAGTACGAGGGCATCGTGAATATCTTTAATCAGATTCTCTTTTAAAATCACTTCCTTTTGCGATTCCAAATTAACAAGAGCAAAATCTTCCTCAAATCGCCTGCAGTGAGCGATCAACCTTCCTTTTTTGTCAAAAACATAACTCCCCCCATCAAAGACCAAATCGTCCTGTCCACCAATTAGGTTAACATAGGCTATGGGAACAGAATTCCCCCTTGCCCTCTTCGCAATCAACTCTCGCCTTATGTTACCCTTTCCTGCATAGAATGGGGATGCAGAGATATTCACTATGAAGTCAGCACCCTGTTTTGCCTGTCGCTCGGTTGGACCTTCGTCTATCCATATATCTTCACAGATATTTACCCCCATTTTAAGCCCGTCTACACTGAAGAGAGGAATATCCTTTACCGTTTCAAAATATCGGCTCTCATCAAAAACATCATAATTTGGCAGATGAGATTTGTAGTATTTACCTATCAGTTTGCCATTCTGGATAACAGCTGCTGCGTTGTAGAGTATCCTGCTTTCAGTATAAAAACGAGAAGAAATATCATAGATATCTCGTGGAACTTTAGTTTCAGAAACATCTACAAACCCCACTACAATAGTAATCCCTTCTGATGCTTTTATGATTTCATCCAGTTTCTCTCTGTTCTTTTCTATAAAACTCGATTTCAACAGAAGGTCCTTTGGTGGATATCCAGTAATTGCCAATTCTGGAAAGACTACTAAATGGGCATTATGTTGTTTTGCTTTTTCAATAGCGTTAACAATTTTCTCTGTATTCCCATCCAAATCTCCGACAGTCGTATTTATCTGTCCTATTGCTATCTTATATTTGGATAAATTCACATAAACTCTATATTACTATTTTCTCAAAAAGTCAAGAAGAAAAGGAACCCACGAATTACACGAACCCAGCATCTATGCATAGGTGCTGGGGAGAAGTAGGGAACAGGCATGCCTGTTCCCTATCCTATGGGATTCGGAGACGGTGGTTGACATTCCGATTCTGTCAAACGAAACAGTTTCAACAGGTCACTATATGTTATACTGGGATGGAAGAAATGACAAAGGGAAAAAGGGATGAAACTGATCTGTGATTTTTAAGAAACCCCGTGTTTTTTTCTTGACAAAAGAGCAGGAATTTATCATAATATATAATGGTGAAATATGGCAAAAGTCGTTGAGTGTATACCAAATTTCAGTGAGGGAAGGAGAAAAGAAGTGGTGGATGAGATAGTTGCTGAAATAACAAAGGTGAGCGGTGTGAAATTGCTTGATAGAGAGATGGATAAAGACCATAACCGTTCCGTAATTACCTTCATCGGTTCACCCGAAGGGGTGCTTGAAACGGCATTCAATAGTGTGAAGCGCGCCTCTGAATTGATAGATTTAAACAGGCATAAGGGTGAGCATCCAAGACTCGGTGCAACAGATGTAGTCCCATTCGTTCCTATATCGGGGATAACGATGAAAGAATGTGTCGGACTTGCTGAAAGTCTGGGTAAAAGGGTTTCGGAAGAACTCTCCATACCTGTCTACCTCTATGAGGAAGCAGCGAGGACTGAAGGACGGAGAAATCTGGAAAAAATAAGAAAAGGTGAATTCGAGGGATTGAAGGAGAGTATAAGAAATCCAGAAAGACATCCAGATTTTGGTGAACCAAAGGTCCATCCAACAGCGGGGGCAATAGTCATTGGCGCAAGGTATCCTCTAATCGCATATAATGTGAACCTAGGGATACAGGATGTGAACATTGCGAAGGCAATAGCGAAGGCGGTGAGATTTTCAGGAGGAGGATTCAGGTTCGTTAAAGCACTCGGGTTTGAAATAAAAGAAAAAGGGATAGTTCAGGTATCGATGAATCTAACGAACTATGAAAAAACCTCCATCTTTCGTGCTTTCGACCTTGTAAAGAGGGAAGCGGAAAGATACGGTGTCCCTGTAGTCGGAAGTGAGATAGTAGGGCTCGTTCCTCTAAACGCAGTGGTCGATGCTGCAAAATATTTTCTCAGACTTGATGATTTTAAAACTGAACAGATACTCGAGACAAAATTGGAAGGGAGGGAAGGTCTGGATGATTTCCTTGCCGAGCTCTCTTCTGGTAAACCTACACCTGGGGGTGGAAGCGTTGCTGCACTATCAGGTACACTCGGCGCATCCCTCGTCTCAATGATCTGTCAACTGACAATAGGAAAGAAAAAATACGAAACAAATTGGAAACGGATGGAGGAGATACTCAAAAAGGCTCTCTCTATTAGAGAATATATGCATAGAGCAATTGAAGAAGATGCTGAAGCATTTATAAATGTGACCCTCGCATACAAGTCTAAGGATGAGAGCAAAATTGAGCAATCACTGAAAGTAGCAGCTACTGTCCCACTCAAAGTTGCAGAAAAATCTACAGAAGGAATTTCGCTTGCAGAAAGTTGTGTAAAATTCGGGAATGTGAATGCTATAACCGATGCCATCTCTGCTGGACTTCAATTTGAAGCAGCGAGGAAAGGTGCGGAGTATAATGTCCTTGTCAATCTGTTATCGATTAAGGATAAAGAATTTAGAAAGAAGGCAAAGGCTTCTCTCAAAAAAGTAGAGAAGGAAAGCAGAAAGATAAAACAGAGGATAGATGCGATCGCATCTGATAGATTTAAAAAATGAATATAGATAGCGATATAGAACAGTATAAAAAACAGAGCGAGATGGAACCGCATAACCCTGAACTACACCATAAACTCGGTGACCTCTACCTCCAAAAGTCGAGTATGATTGAAGCGATAGCAAGTTATCAGAAGGCAGGAGCGGAATATGAAAAGAATGGGCTCTATCTGAAATCTATATCGCTCACAAAAAAGATAATAAACCTTGATAAAAATATGCGCATTCTATATCCAAAATTAGGGGAGTTGTACATAAAAATTGGGCTTCAAAAAGAAGGTATGGGATACGTTCTGTCCTATGTTGATGAACTGATGGAGAAGAAAAAGAAAGATAAGATAATATATATCTACGAAAGTGTCATAAATGGATTAGATGGGAATTTAGAAGTGAAATACCTTATGGCAAAAATTTACCTTGCAGAAGGAAAAAGAGAGAAAGCACTCAAGTGGCTTAATTCTGCTATGGAAGGATATAGAAAGGATGGGAATAAGGAGAAGGAAGATGAACTCGCAAAGGGTATTCGATTTTTGAATCTTCCATTTAGCGAAGAGATGAGTCCAGAAGATACTGCCGAGATGGCTAATCTTCTCTATGAAATTGGCTCACCCGATGAATCTTTTGAAAACTACAAGCATGCGATAACAGGATTCATACAGACTGGTAAACATTCAAAAGCAAAGGAGTTATGTGAAAAGACAGCAAAACTCTTTCCGAGTGATAAAGAACTCGGTGAACTCAAAAAAGTGATCCAAGTTCTACTAAATCTTTATCCTACCAAAGATGTATTTGGCCTCCTCGAAGATTTGAAGTCTATCGCATCATTAAAGTTAAAAGATAATCCAGAAAAAAATTTCTCTATGGGGACTGCATTTAAGAAGGTTGGACTGCTGAACGATGCTATAACAAAATTCGAAACGACAGCAAAATCTCCATCATCAGAGATCAGGTTCAACTCTTACAGAGAAATCGGTGACTGTTATCTGAAAAAGAATGACTATCCAAATGCAATAGATGCATTGAATGAAGCGCTCAAGATAGATGGTGTAGATGAGATGAAACAGTTACCTCTACATTACAATTTAGCACTTGTTCTTAAAGAAATAGAGAACTTAGAGAAAGCAAAAAGTGAACTGAAAAAGGTGATTGAGATCGACCCGAACTATAAAGATGCAAAAAAGTTGACAGAAGAACTCGAAAAATCTATGGTTTCTGAAGTTGCGCCTGTAGAGGAAATATTAGGTGCTGAAGAACCAGTTTTAAAAGAGGAAAAACTTGAGATTATAGGAAGCGAAGAGAACATATCTTTTGTCTGAAGGAGGAAGATTTGAGTTACGAAGCACACTTTAATTTTTTGTACGAACCCTTTTCAAATATACCCGACCCCAGATTCTATTACAATTCTCCTGAACATCACGAAGCTATGATAAGGTTGATGCATAGCGCATCTATGATGAGGGGACTGGCAGTTCTTACAGGAGATATAGGAACGGGTAAGACTACCCTATCGAGAAAACTGCTTTCTGAACTGAGAAAAGATGGCAAGTTCATAGAAGGATTATTGGTTCTTACCCATTCGGACTTTTCACCTGAATGGTTTTTACAGAAAATAGGCTGGCTTTTAGGAATGAGAGAGATGGGAACAGATAAGATGAAGTTAGTGAATCAACTTTCAAGAAGGTTGATGCAATTGAGAAAAGAGAATAAGAGACCCATCTTGTTGATAGATGAGGCGAATAAGTTGAAAAATGAAGAACATCTTGAAGAACTGAGAGGACTTTTAAATTTAGAACTGTCGGATACACGACTTATAACCTTCATTTTGAGCGGACTACCAGCCCTTGAGGATAGTCTAAACACCAACCGCCCTCTGTCTCAGAGGATTGCGATGAGAGTCGAATTGCATACTCTATCTTCTGAATCCTCCAGAAACTATATAATCCACAGACTTTCTGTGGCTGGTGGGAAAGAGACGATTTTCACGGATGGGGCTTATAATTTGATATTCAAATATTCTACAGGATGTCCAAGACTCATAAATTCTATATGCGATAATGGACTACTTGAAGGATATATTTTAAAAAAGAATATAGTGGATGAATCATTAATCGAAAAAGTAGCAGAGAACTTTAAACTAAAATCTTAAAACTAATATGGCAAACCAAACAGATATTGCAACGATAAAGGCGAAAGCAGCGAAGTATGCTGCCAAGGGTGAATACGAAAAAGCCATCGAAGAGTACAGAAAGATATTGGCTTCAGAACCCAATAACGCTGAAACGATTAACCTCATCGGTGATGCCTACAGAAGGATGGGGGAGGATGCCAAGGCGGTGACCGAGTTTGAGACAGCGATTGAACTCTTTATGCAGGATGCCTACTACGACAATGCCATTGCCGTTTGCAAGAAGGTGTTGAGGATAAATCCTAACCGCTCTTCCGTTTATGCCAGACTTGCGGAGTTATACATTGAGCAGGGGTTGGTTGGACAGGCTGCCTCAATTATGATGGATTACATTAAAAGAAAAAAGGATGAAGGCGATTACAAAGAAGTGCTCGATGCTTACAATAAATTGATTGACATAAGACCAAAAGATGTCGGGATCAGAATGAAACTCGTCGATGAATATATAACGATGGAAAAAACAGATGCGGCAATAAATCAACTTAAAGAAGTCTCCTCACTTTATGAAGAACAGGGCAGAGATGAGGAAGTAGAGGAGATTAATAATTTGATAAATGAAATATCTGGCTCGGAAGTAGTTCCTATCCCAAGAGAAGAGGCGACAGAAGTAGTTCCAAAGGAAGAAGTGCGTCTGATAGAAGCGAAAGTTGAGGAGGCGGAACCGTCTGTTACAGAAGCATTAGGTACTAAAAGTTATATGGATAAGGCAAATCTATATAAGGCATCGGGTTCTACTGTGGATGCGGTTGATAATTTTTACAAAGCTGCAGAAAGTTTCCTTGAAGAGAAATCTTACGAGGATGCAAAGAAGGCATTTTTAGAGATAACAAAATTGAGACCGGATGAGATAAGACCCTATCAGAAATTGGTTGAAGTCTATAACAAACTTAACGATAAAGATGGAATATTAAGCGCCTCTTTAGGATTGGGCGATGCCTTGAGGAATAAGGGTGCAATGAAACCTGCGGAGTCTATCTACAAGAAGGTGCTATCTATGGACCCGAACAACAATGAGGCAAAATTAAGACTTTCATCGCTATCCTCAGCTGCACCACCTCCAGCAGAGAGCAAAACAAAGGGCGAAGGATTGATAGATTACGGAAAGGTAGTGAGGGACGAACTCGAGGATAAACCGCAGTTTAAAGTCGTAGAAGAACCCACTAAACAAGAGGGATTGATTACCTTAGAGGACTTGATGGAAGAGTTTAAGGCAGGGATTAAGAAACAGATTCCTGAAGACGACTACGCTACCCATTATGATTTGGGGATATCTTTCAAGGAGATGGGCAGAATTGATGAGGCGATATCCGAATTTCAGAAATCATTGAAGGGTGAAAAAGAAAAATTGAAGTCATACGAGATGCTTGGTGTATGTTTTTCAGAAAAAGATGAGCTTGACCTTGCAATAAAACAACTGCAGAATGGACTATCAATAAAAGGGCATAGTGAAGGAGAATATTTTGGAATCAGGTACCATTTGGGACTTGCGTATGAAAAAAAGGGTAGTACCGAAGATGCAATTGCAGAATATGAGGAGATTTATACCAGAGATATAAGTTTTTTAGATGTAGCAGAGAGACTAAAAAATCTGAAACTTGGGAAGGTAGAGATACCAATGCTTATAAAGCATGCCAGAGCCGAACCGAAAAAGGTAGAGGTGCCAAAAGCGGAGGAAAAAATCGAGGTACCGAAGGTGGAGGAGGTACCTACGGTGAAGCCTGCTCCGGCCAGAGCAGCAAAGAAGATAGCGAGAAAGAGAAAACGGGACAAGATCTCATATGTATAACAGTCGCTGTGATTCAGACACTCTGTGAAAAAAATATTTTAGGGGTTCACATATTCGTGTTTAAAAAGTTTCTATATTTTTGGCCATTTTCCCCTTGATCTGTAAGAAAATATAACCCACAGTCATACGTCCCGTCCGGCTGGAAGGGATTTTCCTTTTTTCTCTGTTGACTTTTTTACACCTTTCTATATATTTTATTCGTGTTTAGAAAATTCCTATATCTTTCCTTTGTATACTCCCAGCGAACTCTGTGTTCTCACATACGGGCCTGCGACTGTGGGTTAATTTTTTTCTTAATAGCAGGTAATTTAAATGGAGAGGTGATTAGAGAAATGGTTGTGTTCCATAGAGAAGATTTTCTGACCGACAAAATTGAGAATTATGACATAATCAGGTTAAAAGGCGGTAACTTGTCAGACAAAATTGGCGAGCCTCAACTACCATCTAAATTAATTCATATCTACCTGCCACCCGATTCAAAAATGGATAGTTTTAACTTTACCCGCAAGGAAGAAACCCTCCAAGAAAACTTTTTAATCTATCCTGCCCAACCACCAAGAGTTTTAAGCAAAGAGGTAACTGAGTTCGTTGAACCAAAGGAAACAATATATAACTCGGCTCTCCCCTACCCTGAAGATATAGTCGAATATAGAGGAACTAACAATTTGGGGGGGCATCAGATTGCGTCTTTTTTAATCCACCCATTGCGATATGTTCCATCGAAAAAGACGGTCATTTTAAACAGAGAGGTCAAGGTGAAAATTTTCACTTCGCATAAAACTTCTATTTTTAGCAAAAAGCATTTCAGAAAGTCTTTTGACACAACTGTTAAAAATTTTGTCAAAAATCCTGAATATGTTCCCCTAAGAATGCCTTTTAATAACGAATATGATTATGTAATAATAACCTCATCAGAGCTCGATACCATCTTTGACAGACTCGGAGCATGGAAAACGAAAAAGGGGATAAGAGCAAAAGTTGTTACTACCGATTCTATATATGCAAATTACAGCGGTGTAGATAATGCAGAGGAACTCCGGAATTTCATAATTGATGCATATCGAAATTGGGGAATAAGTTGGGTATTACTTGGTGGGGATACAGAGATAGTTCCCCATCGGGTAGTCTATGCTATGGACTGCCAACAGAATTCTGGCAATGATCTCCCCTGCGATTTGTATTACTCTGACCTGGATGGAAATTGGAACGCAGATGGTGATACAATCTTCGGTGAAGTTGCTGACTCTGTGGATATGTTTCCAGATGTGTTCGTAGGCAGGGCACCTGTAGAGAATCTGATAGAAGCACAAACCTTTGTAGATAAGGTTCTCACCTATGAGAAAAATCCTCCCATAGATTATCAAACGAAGCTGCTCTTCCTCGCAGAAATCTTATGGTGGGACATCTATACAGACCAGGGTATCGCCAAAGATATGATAGATGATTTGTCTGTTCCAGAAAGGTTTTATATAAAGAAGTTGTATGAGAGGGATGGAAACGAGTATAGGGCAACCGTGCTGGATGCATTGAATGAAGGGTATAGTATTGTAAATCACGATGGACATGCCCATAAAGATAGGATGGGAATAGGTGGAGAAGAGGGGAGTGATTATCTCTATATTTCGGATGTAGATTCCCTCACCAATGGGTCCAAATATTCTATCCTCTATTCTATCGGGTGCTGGCCCGCTGCATTCGACTATGACTGTATTGCTGAGCATTTTTTGAACAATCCTTTAGGTGGTGGTGTAGCATTCATAGGTAACTCAAGATATGGGTGGGGTTCGCCTGGGAATCCTGGTTACGGGTATTCAGATAGGTTCGATTTTGAATTCTTCAACCAGATATTCAATTTCGATATTCATCACCTCGGCGAAGCAACAGCATTTGCAAAGGCATCTTTTGTCCCATACTCACAGGACAGCAATGTTTACAGGTGGTGTGAATATGAATTAAATCTTTTAGGCGACCCAGAACTTCCAATATGGACGGATATCCCAGAAAATTTGCTAGTTCAACATCCAGAAACTATCCCCGTGGGTGAAAATCTTTTAAATATAACCGTGAGTAAAAATTCCCAACCAGTCTATGATGGACTGGTCTGTATAATGAATGATGAAGTCTATGTGGCTGACTATACAGATAATTCAGGACAGGTATCATTCCATATTTCCCCAGCTTCGCCGGACAGTCTATCTGTAACCGTTACAGCCAAAAACTGCATTCCTTACGAAGGGAATATTAAAATCGTTTCCGAAACCCCTTACCTTTATGTGAAAGGCTTTGGTGTGGATGACAGATTTGGCAACAGTAATGGTGAAATAAATCCAGGTGAAAAACTTGTATTGAGAATTCTCCTTGAAAATGGAGGCGGTAATCCATCTGAAAATGTTATAGGGATTTTAAGGACAGAAGATAAGTATATTACTATAGTGGACAGCATTAAAGGCTTCGGTGACATAACAGATACTTCCTTTGCAGATTATCGTTTCATAGTTTCGTCAGATTGTCCCAATGGTCATATCTCTCATTTCTCATTTGATATAAATGATGGTGTTGGAAGAGTATGGGATGAGGTGATAGGTATAGAAGTTGTATCACCGATAATCGTATATAGCGGCTATTCGATCGTTGATTCATTGGAGAATAATAACGGACTTGCTGAACCAGGAGAGTTGGTCTATCTGAATGTGAATTTGAAAAATTCAGGTTTAGGGGAAGCGAGGGATGTTAGAGCGAAACTTTCGGCAATTGATTCATTCGTATCGATTAAAAACGAAGTAATATATGGAGAGATCGGAGCTGGTTCCACAAAAACTGAATCCTTTCTCATTGAAATAGACTCTACACTGTCACATCCAGTCTATTCTAATATGATGTTAGATGTCTTTGGTTCTGAAGGTCAACACTTTTATGAGAGTTTTTTGTTCACGATTGGAAAAGCAGGTTTTTTTGACGATATGGAAAATGGAGCGGAAAATTGGTCACCAGTTTATTATTGGTACCTCGTGAAAAAACGAGCCCATTCAGGAAGTTACAGCTGGTATTGTGGAGACACCATTAGTTACACCTACTCTAACAATCGCAGACAATCTCTTTCTACGAAGCCTGTATTTTTGACACAAAATTCCTATCTAAGTTTCTGGTATTGGTTTGATGTATCAATCTATGGTGTTGATGGAATATATGTTGAAGTATTCGATGGGGATGAATGGTGTAGATTGGATTTCATTGGTAGTGGCGGTGCCCTTCCCGATTCATCTTTAATGGGAAGCGATTGGACAGAAGTGAGTTATGATCTCTCTTCCTTCTTCCCCTGTGATTCATTTATGGTAAGATTTAGATTTGTAAGCGATGCTGTAGATGTAGGAGAAGGTTTCTATATTGACGATGTGAGCATCGAAAGTGTTGAACCAGAGTTTTCGGGACTGAAACCTATAAATCTTACGGCTAATGGAACCAACCCGAGTCCATGGACCATCAATCCTTCATTTACATTGAATTGGCTGAAT
>Ga0114921_10000299_pt1 | contig 20956 bp, 21 predicted proteins | sample BentaG_FD_87016 | JGI IMG/M metagenome (GOLD analysis project Ga0114921, IMG submission 87016) | Deep subsurface microbial communities from South Atlantic Ocean to uncover new lineages of life (NeLLi) - Benguela_00093 metaG | ecosystem: Environmental > Aquatic > Marine > Oceanic > Sediment ... | reverse complement strand
CGGCCGTTTCTTTTCTTGTTAAACAATAATCCTTCATTAATTGTTTCATTATTTCAGCATTAGTCATTCTTGATCCTTTTTGAATCTTTAGCGCTTAGATCGGCGGTGTAACTTATTGCCGCGATTGCCTGTATTCTACTTTAGCTAATAATGTGTCACAATACACAGGTCTTGCAAGATAGCCCACCTTTCTGAGTTTGCCCTCTTAAGGTGGGTTTTTTTTGCCTACTTAAAAATGCTGAAAATTATAATGATTGATTACAAATATTAATTTAGCTAGAAAAAACATGTCCATCTATAAAAACGTAATCCATGAATAAGTCATAGGTGAATTGTTTCCAGTTAAAGTATTGGTTGGTATCCATGCCACAGTTGTCTGCGTAACTCTCGGCGAATGACTCTTTACTATCATATTCCCCTTGATAGCAGTCATCAAAGTCTAATTGATTAGCATATTCTGATCCTACATTGCTAGTATATGCCTCCCAGGCTTCACCATGCTCTGCCAGTTGTTGCGCTAGCTCAGACACAGTTTGAAGGTTGGTGTGCTCACCCACATTAATTCCATCGGTGTCGTGAATCGCGAACTCTTCAGCCGTGACGCTTTGGCGTAACTGATCAGAGCCGCACGAAGGGCAAGTGATTTTATCGGGATTAGTCCAATTGTTGACATCTGACAATAGACGCCCTTTAATCTCTGGAATCGTTACGTAGTGCTCTATATGGTTGCAATCGGTACACACGATACAGGGTATATTTGACTGTGGTGATTCGAGCAACATGTTATAAACTTCGTCGCTGAGTTCTTCTGGTGTCTGGTTTGCATCGATCCATTTGCCGCGTAAAAAACCTGCATTGTATGCGGCCAGGTCTGCGATATAAATTTGAGTTTCCATAGTCGTTTGCCCTCTATATGGTTTAGTTGTTTGTACTTGTTTTAAAAATTAATAAGCTTGATGAATTAAAAAAGAGGATAAGTTAGTTAGCTTTTCTATTTCAGCTGCCTCGCCTGGCGTTAGCTCATCAAAACCAATAGGTTTTATTGCTTTTTCATACGAGACGCACAACGATAAATCTATTAATACTTCTTGATCATCATTAGCTAGAATTACCTTATCGACATGTATGGTTTGAGCTATTTCAGCGCCAGTTATTTGTGAACCGTCGTTTAGAATCGCGGTCATTAGTTTTTGATATTTCATAAAGTTTGCCCTCTTTACTGGCTTAATTGCCACATAAACCCCCTTAACAAAACAGGGGCTTACATTGAAATTATGCAGCGGCTTTGATCTCAATTACTTTATGCTTACCCTGGATATAATCAGCGGCTCTTTGCGCTTTTGATGCAGCCTGGATGATTAATTTACTGTCTTGTCTTAATCGCTGATACCAGCTTTTTATATACGCGGCGCTGTTGTCAATAGTGGCTTGCTCTATCCCGGCAACGCCGCAAAGCATCGCCGCGCTAAATTCGGCGATTAATTCCTCCTTGCTGTATTCATGGCTGCCAAAATGCGCATTATTGCTGGTTAACGTCTCCCGGTTTAATCGATTGATGTGACCGGTGCTGTGAGAGAGTTCGTGAAAAAGTGTTGAATAATAACCAGCGTCATTAATGAATAACTCAGGCGCGGGTATTTCGATTCGATCTCGACTCGGTGAGTAAAAAGCCTGTGGGCCATTTGTAATACGCGGTTTATCAGCAAAACCTTTAATTAAATTCTCGCAGGTTTTAATCGGAGAGTGACGACGATCAGATTTTGATTTTTCCCAGTCGATGCCCTCTGTTTGTTCAAGATTAAAAACCGTGTAATAACGAAGGATAGGAATGTTTTTATCTTCACCAGTACTTTTATCCTTATAAGGCGACATCTTAAAAAAAATAATCATTTGACCTTTTTCGCCTTTTTTAACATTACCTTTTAATTGTTTGGCCTGCTTGTATGTCACCCAATGTGGGCATGAATAACCCGCGCTATTTAACAAAAAAGGATTAATACCGGTGTACGCTTTTTTACTGACAAAGTTTTGGATCTCGCCAGAATTAACCCAGGGTTTACGCCAGGGGATAACACCGGCTTTTAATTGATCAAGAATTTGATTAGTAATGATTTCATATACTTTGCTCATAAGTTTGCCCTCTTATAAAAATTAAAAAACAATAAAGAGGGAAACAAGAACAAACCGATTAATTAACGAATTACATCAACTAAACACAGTGTTCTTTTTCTATAGTTTGCCCTCTATGGTTATAAGTTAACATAGGTACAATGTACCCGTCAATAACAAAGGCAAATAAAGTTATAAATGATTAATATGAACGATAAAACAGCGCCAGCTAAGCAAGCCGTCAAGTTAACGGAAAACACTATAGATAAGGGGGTAAGGTTAAAACCGGAAGAGATTGACGAGCGATACATTAACGCTTATTTAGATCACCCGGAAAGAAGCAAAACCTTTGCCTTAATAGCCGCAGGTCACCCCAATCCTACACCACAGCGCGCCTATCAGATACATGAGCGCTTACTGACTCAAATAGATAAAGGATTGGATAAACTTATCTTACAAGACGCCGCGTTAGGTCGATCTGTTTTAGTTGACCTGGCACTCAATAGTGACAGTGACGCAGTAAAGGGATCAAGCGCCAGCAAGTTAATGGAATACGCCGGAAAACAAAAACCCGATCGCCTTATAGTCGAGAGCCGCGAGCCAGAAGATATAGACGCTGAGATCGCCGCAATACAACGACGCATACTTATAGCGCAGGGTGAAGAAGTACCAGACAGTGAATTGCATTAACAGGGAAGAGAATAGCTTTAACTAGGGTAGATTAAAATGCTAGTTAGACTTTAGTTAGCATCTATTAATTCTAGTTAGAGTCGAAGTAATTGACCTGAATAATTATCTTTGTTACTCGCTCACACGCTTTTTTTTTACCAGGTGACGGGTTACTAATGAAAGCCTGGCCATTAATCAAAACAATGGCCAGATCTATCGATAAATAAACAAATATCAGCTGTTTATCGAGCCTTTTACACAAAAAGCAACACATAAAGCGCTAATAGCCCTCTACAGCAGCATTTAAAACGGAGTCAGAGTCCGTTTGAGGCCCTGCGACCGGGGGCCGCGTGGGTTTTTCGCGCGGCGCGATGGCCACCGAGATAGCCCGTCCTATCATTTCTGAGGAAAAAGGAAATCACAAAACAATAATTCGACTAATCCTTCACGACTGTACCGTTACCTGTTTGGAGCAACGTTGCCGTCCCTTGTATTTAAAGAGTGATGAATATGAAAAAAGCAAAAGATAATATTGAAGATTCGGACGAACATCAAACTGTTAGTAGTTCGTGGGAATGTAGGCTTGAAAACCTACACCTGAGAGCGCAATTGGATTTTCTTTTATCCAGTATTAGAGATGGGTGTTCTCCTGCTGAAGCAAAGTTTCTTCGACAAATGAATCACAGGTTTATCACTGAGATGGGTGAGAAACAAGCAAAAGTAGATGAGCTACTGAAGTAGCGATACTCATGTGACGAAACAGAAAAACATCTTTAATTTTTAAGTTAACTTTATTTTGGTTGAATGATATGACAGCAATATTTAGCGCCGCTTTGCTCGGCATTCATTATATAACTAGCGTTATTGCAGGTTATTTCGGTTATACGGGATGGTGGTCGTGACAAGCTGGATTGTCTATGAAGTAGATACTGGTTTTAAAGATGGGATGTATGCGGATAAATCAATGGCCGAGAAAGCACTGACTAGTTGGCATAAACAGCGCCCAGAGCATAAGCATATATTGATAGATGAGTACAATCGGGCTATTAGGGATAATGAATGGTTGGGGATTCAGCATCACCTGCCGAAACGGAAATAAATACGTTAATCGCGGCTCCTGGATTTTCTACACCTCCTCTTAGTTATAACACCCCCTGATCACTACATGTAATAGGCACAAATATGGATAATAAAACCCGTATTGCTGAGCTATTGCGCGAGCAGGAAAAGTCAGTACTTGAGCGTCAAATTAATTACTACGACCCTTATCCTTATCAGATTGAATTTCATAACGATACCGAAAAATTCCGCTGTCTACGGGCTGCTAACCGAATAGGGAAAACTCATTCTGGTGGTGCGGAGTTGAGTTATCACGCGACGGGACTTTATCCTGACTGGTGGCAGGGGCGGCGTTTTACTAGACCGGTAAAAGCGATTTGTGGTGGCAAGAATAACGAAAAAACACGCGACATTATTCAAGCGGCCTTGTTCGGTGACCCCACTAATGTCAATGCCTGGGGCACCGGCTGGATACCTAAAAAATTAATTGGTCGGGCGATGCGAAAACCCGGTGTTCCTGACGCTAAATACCATGTTCTTGTTAAACATGTCTCGGGTGGTTATTCCAAAATTTCTATGCTGGCTTATGACATGGGGAAAGAAACCTGGATGGCGCACAAAGCTGATGTCAACTGGTTGGATGAAGAGCCACCCGAAGACATTTTATCGCAAGCCGTGCGCTCCATTATCGACACGGGCGGCATCATTTATATGACGTTCACACCCGAGAATGGAACAACCGGTGTGGTCAAGATGGTTCAGGATCAATGGTCGATGCATGAAGCCGGATGGAGGGATGTCGTGGGTGATGATTTTATTATTGATACCGCGTCGCTTCATTATGAATTTAAAACAAAACACACACGCAAAGGAAAGCGAGGTCACTTAACGAAGGACAAAATTACCGACGCCATAAAAGCCATGATGCCGCATGAAATCAAGATGCGAGCCGAAGGCATTCCGTTACTGGGAACCGGGTTAGTGTTCCCTTATTCAGAAGCAAGTATTACCTATGATGCCTTCGATCTTCCTTCTCATTGGCCCCGCATTGCGGGAATTGATTTTGGTTATACCCACCATACCGCCGTCGTTTGGATGGTTCATGACCCTGACACTGATGTACTTTATATCTATGACGCCGTAAAGATAAACAAAAGAGAGATCAACGAAATCGCGCCCTTTCTAAATGCGCGTCCCTCCCTTTGGGTGCCGATCGCGTGGCCTCACGATGGCAATAAAAATTTCGGCATGGGCGGCTCTATTCAAAAGCAGTATCGAGACTATGGCATTAATTTACTTGACGATCATTTTACAAATCCCCCAAAAGATAACCAGATTGAAGGCGCGGGTGGTATTCAAATAATGCCCGGCATTGTTGAGATGGCGAACCGTTTTAATGATGGTCGATTGAAAGTCGCCAGTCATTTGTTCGAGTGGTTGGAGGAGTTTCGAAACTACCATCACAAGGATAATAAAATTGTTGATCGTGATGATGATCTGATGGCCGCAACACGATATGCCGTTCAATCGGTTCGTTTTGCTGAAAAAGAAAATGCGACACCTGTTTATAAATCCACTAATCAGGATAGCGCTGGCTGGATGAGCGCATGAAACCACTCAAAGGGAAAAAGTACGAGAAGATCGTCAAAGAGGCAATCAAGCGATTTAAGATTGCAGCAGATGCCGAGATGGACAATCGATCACTGGCGCAAGATGACATTGATTTTAGAAATGGCGATCAATGGGAAGATGGTATTAAGCGTATCCGGGAGCACGAAGGACGTCCTTGTTTAACGATCAATAAATTAGAACAGCGCGTTGATCAAGTGACAGGCGATCAGCGAATGAATCGAATGGGCGCGGTTATTCGTCCCCTGGATTCAACTAACTCTTTTACTGAACGCGTACCGGGTCGTAACTTCACATTAGCCGAAGTTTACTCGGGCATTATTAAAAATATCGAATCCATTTCAAACGCAAAGAGCGCTTACGATATTGCATTTGATCAGGCGGTGGGGCACGGTTTTGGCTTTTGGTCAATAAAGACTGAATACAACGATGATGATTCATTTGATCAAGATATAAAAATTCGTCGCATCAACAATTCAATGCGAGTTTATCTCGATCCAGCGGCACAGGAGGTGACGAAAAAAGATGCGATGTGGGGCTTTATTACCACGATGGTCGATAAGGATGAGTACCCTAACGCTAACTGGGAAATGGGAGTAGGCGAGGAGCAATCACTTTGGTTTGACAGTGAAAAAGTACGCATTGCTGAGTATTTTCGCCGTGTTGAAGTTGAGATTGAAATATGGCAAACCCGCGTGGGTGTACTTCGCGTAAAAGATGATGAGATGGATATTCGCGATGAGTTAATGGAACGCGGTATTAATCCTGACAAAAAACGCACAGCAATATCTTATAAAGTTGAATGGTTTAAATTAAGTTCTAATGAAGTTTTTGAAGAAACATTATTCCCCTCAAAATTCATTCCGATTATTCCCTGTTATGGCAAAGAGTTAAATGTTAATGGCGAGACGATTTATCGAGGCGTTATACGTTACGCCAAAGATCCCCAGCGTATTTATAATTACACCCGAACGGCCAGTGTTGAACAAGTTGCTTTAGCGCCAAAAGCGCCCTGGGTTATTGAAGAATCACAAATCGGTAATCACAAACAGGTTTGGGAAAACGCGAATGTTAAAAACTATTCGATGTTACCTTACAAAAACAAACCCGGTGTGCCGCCACCCATGCGCCAGGCACCTCCTCAGCCCTCCAGTGGCTGGATCAGTGAGTCGCAAATCGCTGATCAGGACATCGACGCTTCAAGTGGCATGTATAAAGCCTCACTAGGTGCGCCGAGTAATGAGCGATCAGGCAAAGCAATCAATGCTCGAAAAGTAGAAGGCGATGTCGGGACTTATCATTATCACGACAATCGCGCATTAAGTCTTCAGCACACCTACGAAATTCTTGTCGATATGATTCCTCGTGTTTACGACACCGCGCGCGCAGTTCGCATTCAAACACCTGACGATAAAGAAGAAGTCATTAATATTAATCAGGAAGTTTTCGATCAAGATACCCAGCAATGGATAAAAGCATATGACCTTTCATTAGGTAAGTATGACATTGCTGTTGATGTTGGCGCGTCGTACACAACCCAACGTCAAATGGCTTCCGAAAGCATGATGGAGCTTATTCAGTATGCGCCGCAACTCGCGGGACAAATAATCGATTTGATTGCGAAAAACTTAGATTGGCCTGGCGCGGATGAGATTGCAGAACGACTAAAAGACAATCGCCCAACGATGGAGCAGGTGCAACAGCAAATTCAAATGGAAACACAAAAGGCAGTGCAAGGCGCACTCAACGGCGAGCGGTATCAGCTTGATATGTTCAAGGCGCAAACCGATCGCATGTCGAAAATCAGAAAAGCTGAAAATGATGACGATTCATTGGAAGTTGAATTACTTAAACTTCTCGAAACTGCCAATTACGATACCCGAAGCCAGGTGTTACAGCTTATTAACGAGCTAAATGAAGAGCAACAAATGAACGCGCCGGTTGCGCGCTCACCGCAACAGCCCCCTCCACTTAATAATCCTCCACCACAAGAGAACATACCTCCAGGTGTTCCAGGGCAATAATAATGAACGACGAAACACAACCAGAAACTGATGTGATTGATGAGTCTATTGACGATATTCAATCGGACATTTCTGAGGAAAACACTGACGTTGAAAGCACCGAGCAAAACGGCGCACAAACTGAAGAGGAACCTAAAAGATCTCGCAATCAGAATGCTAAGGCTCGCTTAAGGCGAAAGCTCAGTGAATCTGAGCAGCGTAATCAGCAGATGGCTGATTTAATTAATAAACAAACCGAAAAATTTACCGCACTTGAAACAAAACTGGACAGTGTGATTAATCCGCCAGCCGCAAGACCGGACAGGGTTGATTTTGAAACCGAAGAAAATTATGAAGACGCATTATATGACTGGCGACAGCCTGCAAAAGCTGAAAAGAAACCTGCGCCTGTTCAACAGGGTTCACCTGCGCAAAAAAGCTTTGCGACAGATGAAGTTCGAGAGCACTGGCTTGATCAGGTTGATTTAGCAAAAGATAAATATAGCGACTTCGATGAAAAAATGAAATCAATTCCGCATGCCAGTATGACTGACGTTATGACGTTAAGCATTATGGAATCTGACAGCGCGGGTGAAATCGCTTACTTCCTCGGTGACAACTTGCCTGAAGCCGAACGCATCTCACGACTGAGTCTCGCTTCCCAGGTAAAAGAAATCGACAAACTTGGAAACAAGTTTCAATCCAATACTTCAAGTGCCCCCTCTCCAATCGTTCCCACTGCTGGCGCAGATTCTCCCGTCGCCGATTTGTCAAAAATGTCGATGAAAGACTACGCCGCGTATATGAATAAAAAAGAGTACGGAGGGTAATATTTTTAGGAGTCAGAAATGGCTAATACTAACCTCACGATTGATCAGATTACGCGAGAAGCTTTACGCATACTGGTCAATAATCTGGGCTTTGCCCGTAACACTAACAAAGAATACGACGCTTCTTTTGCAAACGATGGCGCAAAAATAGGCGACACCTTACGCATTCGAAAACCCGCACGTTATACCATCCGCACAGGTGCCGCGCTTAACGTTCAAGATCACACTGAAACTAAAGTCGATTTACAACTCGATACACAAGCCGGTGTTGATGTGAATTTTACATCAAAAGAATTAACGCTTGATATTAGTGATTTTTCTGAGCGCGTACTAAAACCCGCAATGGCCACTGTCGCTAATAAAATCGATCTTGATGGGTTGGCTTTATACAAAGATGTTTATAGCTCTGTTGGCGTACTCGGTACACCGCCTGCAACAGCCGCAATACTTTTAAACGCTAATCAAGTGATGGACGAGATGGCAACACCTCGTGATGGTCAGCGCTGCCTGGCTGTTAATCCTGCTGGTAACGCCTCATTGGTTAATGGCTTAAGAGAGCTGTTTCAATCTAGCGGAAAATTAGATGCTCAGTATCGCAAAGGCATGATGGGTATGGATACATTGGGTTTCAAAGAAATCTATATGGATCAAAACATCAATACGCATACGACTGGTGATTCAGGTGATTTGACCTGTGCGGTAAACGACACGGTCATTGAAGGCGACAGCGTTATTAGCATGAACACATTCAGCGTTGCTGCGCCGACTGTTAAAAAAGGCGATATTTTTACGATCGCAGGCGTGAATGCTGTCAATCCACAAAGCCGTTCATCCACTGGGACATTGCAGCAATTTGTTGTGACAGCGGACAAGACCGGAAGCACCAATGCGATTGCTGATATTTCCGTTTCACCGTCATTTAAAGCGACTGGTGCATTTCAGACAATTGACGCCTTACCTGTCGATGACGCTGTTGTTACTTTTTATGCGACGTCTTCAAGTCAGTCACCGCAAAACATTGCCTACCATCCTGACGCTTTCACGTTAGGTACAGCTGATTTGTTAATGCCAAAAAATGTGGATTTTGCTTCACGTCAAGTTCATGAAGGAATATCGATGCGCATTGTTAGGGACTACGACATCAACAATGACGCAATGCCTTGTCGGATTGATGTGCTTTATGGCTGGAAAACACTTTACCCAGAATTGGCTTGCCGCATTTGGGGTTAATGAAAACGGGAGGGTTTATTCCTCCCTTTTTTTTAGAGGAATACAAAATGTCTTTAGAACAAATAGGTAAAAACACTAGTGATGGCTGCGTTGTACCAGGCCAACATGTCGAAGTTGGTGCTAGTGGTGGCGCAACGCGAACTTTGCTAGCCAGTGAATCCGGGGGTACTTTTTTTTGGGATGCCGCGACCGGTGTGACCTACACACTGCCCGTTCCTGTCGTGGGTATGGAGTTTGACTTTTACTGCACAGTAGCTGTTACCAGTAACGCACATGCTGTGATAACTGATGCAGGTACTACTTTCTTGAGTGGTGCAATTAATCAAATCATAGATACCTCGGCTGTGTCCGAAGGACAAGTTGGTGCAGCTACTGATGTCACTATCTCAATGAATGGAGGTACAACGGGTGGCTTAATTGGAACCTGGATCAAGGTTCGATGTGTGACGTCCACGCTCTGGATTTCGCAAGGGCTTGTTGTTAGCTCTGACACACTGGCGACGCCTTTCGCATAAAGTAAATCTAAGCACAGGGATGTGTTTATACGGAATTAATTTATGAAGTGGTTTTATAACAAGCAAAAACAAGGCGTCATAGCCGAAGGGCAACCCAAAGGATATCACTATGATTTTAGAGGCAAGGATCTGTCATGCGCCATTACTTCAGAGCGATCGGAACAAGAACTTAAAGAAGCGACCGAATTTGAAGAAATCAAGAAACAATACAGGCAGCACTTTGGAAGAAAGCCAAACGGGCGAGCAAAAAAAGAAACACTAATTAAGGCTTTAGCTGATGATAGCTAATACCATTATTACTGCTGCACTTCGCAGATTACTTGTTATTCCAGCTGGTGCAACACCATCATCAAGTCAGTTATCAGATGGACTGGAAGTGCTCAATGATATGGTTAATAGCTGGTCAGCACAGCGTGACTTAATTTATGAAGACACAAAAGAAAACTTAACGATTCCAAGTGGAACACAATCAATCACTATCGGCCCAACAGGTGATCTGATTACGGGAAGGCCATTAAAAATTAACGTAGCGACACTGCGTGACAACACTATCGATTATACAATGAGATTGATTGGTGAAATTGAATATCAAAGTTATTCCCAAAAGACAAATGTCAGCCGACCCTATCGACTCTACTATCGAAATACCTGGCCGAACGGTACGATTTATTTTGAGTACACAACCGATAAAGTTTACACCCTAGTTCTTACTTCGATGAAGCAGTTGTCAACGTTTCCCGATGGCACAACCGATGTTGCGTTACCTGATTATTACGAGCGCGCATTAAAGACAAACTTCACTATTGAAGTTGCCGATGAAATGGGCGCGGGTAATCGCGTTAGCGCGACAATGTTTAAACTTGCAGATGAGGCGAAGTCCGCCATTATTTCACAAGCAATCGATTTGGTGCCCGCTGTTACAGAATTTAATCCGGTTGGTGTATACAACATAGAAGCCGACGACTATTAAAATAAATCCAGCTGTCAGCTTAGACATACAAGGATTTAGCGGTTCAGCAATTACTGATTACAACACGGGATTAACCAATACAGTTATAGGTGTAAACGCAAAAGCAACTCAGCGTCCATCTATAAACATAACGGAAGACAGCACGACCATTGTTGGTCTCCTTGCTAGAGCACGCGGTATTTATTACTGGGAGATAAACGAAAAACGATACATTGTTAACGATAATGATGTTTTTGAGTCCTCACAGGGTAATCCGCGCATCGATGAAGTGACAGGCACTTTTTCCAGTGGAACGGAGCGCTGCACAATATTGGAAACGGTTAGTCTGGGTAATAACCGATTGGTTATTTTAGACGCTGAAAACAACAAAGGCTGGGAGATGGATACCGCCTTAAATCTAAATGAAATTGCTTCTAATTTTCCCTCAACACTTGCTCATGGTGGCGCCATTCTAGATGGCTATTTATTTGTCATGGATGAAGATGGTGTTATTTATAATTCTGCCGTCAACGACCCTACTGTTTTTCCTGCAACCGGATTTATAACAGCAGAGCGAGAGAGCGACAAAGGTGTTTATCTTGCAAAACATCATGACCATCTTGTTGCTTTTGGTACACGAACAATTGAATTTTTCTATGATGCGTCAAATACAGTCGGCAGCCCCTTAAATCGAAGGCAGGATGTTGCTTATACCTACGGTTGCGCATCAGGGCTGAGTGTCTGGGAAGACAACGACATTGTTTATTTTTTGGGAACCGATTCATCTGGTCAGCTCGGTGTCTGGAAGCTTGAAAACTTTCAAATCTCGCCCATATCAACAGATGCAATAAATTCTTATCTATCAAAAGGCCTAACCCAAACAGGCCTGATTGTACGTTTTGAAGGTCTCTCTGCGATGGGGCATCGAACGCTCATCGTTACGATTTATACATTAACCGGCGAGGCACCTGGTGAGATCTTTCCAAAAATTACATTGTCATTTGATTCGCTAACTGGCCTGTGGGGTTTCTGGCAAACAGCCCTAAATTCAAACACAACATTCCCATTAGTTGATTGGACAAAAAGAACAGGCGGGCAGAACGAAACGGACGCGGCGAGAACAGGTGAAGGCTTGCTGTTTAGTGGCGACATTATTGAACTAAATGATGACTTTATTCCGATCGATACCGTTTTAGGATCAGCCATTTATGAAGCCGGCATTTATGAGGTTGATATTTATTCTGTCTCCTCTGATGTCGGTACAAATATCTCATCCATTATCCGATTTGGACTTACTGATGGTGGAACATCTGTTTATAAATTTCAAAACAGAGAAACAGTTGTAATGGAAAACACGGCTTTTTCTCAAACTCTCACGATCAGGCATTCAGATGAATCCAGTAGCGATTTTGATGCGGGAAATATCATCGATACCGCGTTAACTCGAAAAGAAATTTATCAGGGCGGTCGATTTATGAAACGAAATTATCAGATTGAATACGCAGGTGATGAGCAGTTTTTTATTGAATCTCTTGATGTTGATTTGAGCGTTGGGTTTTGAGTTCTAACATCGAACCACCTCCATCGACGATTAAAGAATTTACTTTTCAGTGGAAAACCTGGCTTAACAATTTTTATACGTGGGTGCGACTGAATATGGGGACAGATTTCTATACTGAAGTAGCCAAAGGAAATGTTGAAGGGCATTCAGTCATTCATAAGTTTGGATCGGCGGTTCTAACATCGACTCAGCGCGTCATTACTCAGACGGGGACATATGAAACGCCAACAGCGCCAGTTACTTTAGAAATTTTAAGTGACGACGCTAATGACACAGCAGCTGGGATCGGCGCGCAGCAAGTAATGATTATTGGTCTTGACCTTAACTATGAAGAGATTAGTTTTACGGCAGAGATGAACGGGGTAACACCCGTAACGCTGGATGCTGATCTTATTCGCCTATATCGATGGTACGTCAATCGATCAGGCTCTTATGCTGATGCAGCAACTTCATCCCATGTTGGTGTTCTGTCTATACAGGTTTCTGGTGGTGGCACAGTCTGGGATATCATGCCCAATACACCGTTGCCCTATGGCCAATCTTCAATTGGTGCGTATACCGTCCCAAAAGGAAAGACAGGTTATCTCCTGTCAAAGCAGATCTTTGTTGACTCAACAAAATCAGCAGATATTTTTTTCTTTAAGCGAGATCATGCCGACGATGTTACACCTCCCTATTCAGGAACACGACGACTAATCGAAAACGAAGTTGGCGTTGCAGGTACATTAACTATGAATTTTAGATCACCCAAAGGCCCCTTTATTGGGCCATGCGATGTTGGTTTTTTTGGAAGTGTTGAGTCGAATATTGCCTTTACCTCTGTTGAGTTTGAATTACTGTTGGTGGATTCTTAAATGGCAGCAATTATTACACGAACAGGCAAAGGCGCTGCAATAACGCAATCTGAAAATGATTCAAATCTCGACTCACTTTGCGGCATCAATGAGCCACAGACAGGGACAACTTATACAGTTGATGCTGCTGATCAAAACAGCACGATTGAATTTTCAAATGCCGCATCCATCACGGCAACATTAACGCTTATTTCCATTATTCTCGCAGCTAATGATACATCTGACTTTCAGGTATCGCTAAAAAATATTGGTGTTGGCATTGTCACCGTTACGCCAACAACTGACGCCTTTGATGATGGTACTGCTACAAAAACATTAGCTCAATATGAATGGATGACAATTCAAACGGATAGCACTCAATCACTGTGGAACATTATCGCATCATCGAATGCGAGCAAAATTGACGGTTTAGATGCTAGCCAACTCTTACGCTCAGATGCAGATGATACGACTACTGGTAATTTAACGATAAATAAAACTGGCGCTGAATTTACTTTAGATAGTTCATCACAAAATGCCACTATTGTTTATAACGATGGGGGTACTTTAAGAACTACAGCGCAGTGGAATAGAACATCAGATGCTTATAATATAATTCAATATGATACTGATGGAAGCACTCTTAGGGCGCAGTTGGCTTTAACTGAATTAGGGAAAGTGAATGTGGCCACAGGAACTTTGCAACTAGCCGGTGTAGACGTAACAGCAAGCGCTACTAAATTAAATTATAACGACATAACAACACTGGGAACAGTTCAGGCCAACAAAACCGTGACAGCAGATAGTAATCTGGATGTTACTAGCATTAATGATTTAACAGTTGATAATTCTCTCGTCGTCAATGGCGTCGACATGGCGCAGAATAATTTCTTTCAAGCAAGCAGCACTATTTCAGGTACTTCAATACCAGTAAATGCTGTGATGCCTTTTGATGTGGAGGATACGGATTTATTCAACGAGTACAACAACACCACCTATCAATACACACCTCAAACAGCGGGTTGGTATGAAATTATCGGATCGCTCACGGCTACAGCAACCGGTCATTCAACCGGTGGTATTGATCAGGCAGTGGAAGTCTGGGTCAGAAAAAACGGCACAAAAGAAGAAACTTCTAAAAGCATGTCTACGCCAACGTTTGTAAATGAGTCTGATTTTTTTACAGGTACGGCAAGGATAATAATCCTCTTAAATGGCTCGACAGATTATGTCGACATATTCGCCGACATGAATGTTACAGGCCCAAGTCTAGGTGGTGGCTCTTTGTTGCGCACTTTTTCTGGAAAATTAATTTACCGAACTTAGTCTTCAGTATTTTTCGTATGTGATTGCTTTAAAAAAAACTAATAGACATAACAGTTGAATATTGAAAATAATCTGTTGCTGGTTATTTTTTTGACCACAGAGCAATGAAGCAGAATAATATTTTTATAAGAACAATAAGGTCGATTAAGAGTGACTAATAGTAATCCTTTTATTTTAGATAGAGCTGAGCTTCTTATTCAGGCTGGGAAAAAGAAGAAGCGATGGAAGTCATCTCTTATGTTACCTAGTGATACTTTGGAAAAAAATTATGCGACAAAAGCAATACTAAGACTATCTATTGGTGCGAGATGCGATGAAGGGCCTGCATCGAGTCAACTGTTTGTTAAGCCATCTGATGTAAGCGCTAGTCTTGGTGATCCCTCGATGTTGGTTGCACGTGCTTCTGGCTTTAAAACGCTTGCATACAGTAGTTGTATAACAATTATTAACCTGGATGTAGATTCATCTTTTGATTACGGATTTACTGCAACGTCATCGACAACATCCTTTTTTGTGATCCATTTAGTCGGTTACTACATTTAAACAATTCCTCATGTAATAAATATTATGAAATGCTGCTCCTTAGAGAATAAACAAAAAAATCATAACAACTTAAACTTTATACTTTTAGATATTCCTCAATTACTAGTAAGCACGTCTGCCTCTGAGCGGAGTTGGAAGAACTCAAATGACTTACCAGTTTCAGTTCTAAAAGATGCTAATGCGGTTAAAGCGGTAGTACGTCTTTGCGTTGGTATTAGCAACATGGATAACACCAGTACTAGCGAGATATTCATGAAAAGAGCGGACGCTGATGGAGATGTTGGCGACAGTGAGTTGCGAGTCGCAACAGCGTTCACGAAGAAAAATCAAAATAATAATATCTGCATGACCATTGTCAATTTAGATGAACATTCAGCTTTCTCTTATGCATTTACTGCTAGTTTAGGCTCTTTGCCTATATTCGAAATGTACTTAATGGGTTTTTACGAGTGAATTTTTTGAATTCCAACCTGAGCAGACAAAATAGTTTGCCAGAAGAGAAATCAAAAATAGCACTTAGTTTTCTATTTCAATAATGAATCAAACCATCAGTTACAAAGGTCACGTCACTATTGAAGGCTTTTCAGACAACCGCACCATAAAACAAAGCAAAAAAAATCGTAATAATATTCTGAGTTTAGAAAATAAAATGTTAGCGATGGAGCAGACGCTCAATCAGTTTCCATTGACTCATCATTTTGCACCTGGTGTCTATGCGAGAGAAATGTTTCTCCCCGCAGGGCACACAATCATCGGAAAAATTCACAAGCACGCGCACCTCAATATCGTTTCAAAAGGCAGCGTTGTTCTATCTACAGAAGAAGGCTCGAAAGAGCTGAAAGCCCCCTGCGTTTTTACATCATATGCCGGAACAAAACGCGCCGTTTACATAAAAGAAGATGCTATTTGGATAACTATTCACGTGACTGATAAAACAGATTTAAAAGAAATTGAGACAGAATTAATCGCTCATTCTTTTGATGACTTGCTCGATAAAAAAACAGAAAAAGATATAGGTGACCATTCATGACTTGGGGAATGACAGCTGTCGCTGGTGCTACATTAGTTGGCGGATATTTAGGCGCTGAGGGTTCCGCAGCAGCAGCGGCGACAAGTGCTGCTTCTGCTGAAAGAGCATCCGCTTTGCAGACAGAGCAGTATCAACAAAACAGACGAGACTTAATGCCCTGGATGGATGTTGCTGTCGGCTCTCGTCTGCCAACAGGTATCAATCAACAAACAGCTGAGTTGTTAGCGCGTCAGAGATCCGGCGAGCAACTAAACAGAGATGACACGATGCAGCTAGTCATGGCGTTGGGGCCGATGGCTACTGCTGGCGTTACCGATGCTGATATTAATCAGGCAATCCAGTATATAGAAGATCCACAGCAAGGCACCTTACAAGAGCTTGCAGGTTATGGTGGATCAAGAACCTTAACCGGTGATTATATCCCCGAATCGGATGTCCCGACTTTTGCGCCAGGTTCAAATATTCAGGACTTCGATGTCCGTGGTGACCGACCTACTTTTGATCCAACAGTTGATATGGAACGTGACCCTGGCGTTGCTTTTCGTCGACAGGAGCAGGAGAGAGCGATTAACCGAAACATGGCTGGAATGGGTAAGTTGCTATCAGGCAATCGTCTTGAAGAATTAATGGCCAGAGGTGGTGATCTAGCTTCTCAGGAATATGGGCAGGCTTATGGCCGAAACCTGGGTGAATACGAATTAGGTAGAGCAAGAGAGGCTACAGGTTATGCGCGGGATCTAACAGGGTTTGAGCAAAACAGGTTAGCAGAAGAGGCTCGTTATGGTCGGGATGTGACTGGTTACAATGCGGAAATGGCCCGCGAAAATTTATTGTATGGTCGGGGCGTTGGTGAGTATGGTCGACAGTATGGCGCTGAAACCGACTATCTAAATCGACTAGCTAATCTCTCTAATGTTGGACAGCAAACGGCGGTGGGGATGGGACAAATGGGAGCGCAAACAGCAGGTAATGTAGCCGCAAATACTATGGGCGCAGGTAGCGCTCAAGCAGCAGCCCAAATGGGGCAGGCCAGTGCATGGCAGAACGCAATTGGTGATTTCACAGCACTGGGGACTCAATATGCGATGGGGCAAAATCAACCATCCTCTGGATATTACAACCCTAGTAACCCTAGTGGTAGCTTTCAGGGTGATTATACGGGTACACAAGTGAATCCCAGTACTGGGAGGCCGTGGGGATTATGAGCGCTGAATTAAACAGACTGATTGCAATGGGTGGGACACAAGGCAGGTCTCCTGTGCAGCGATATATGGAGACTCGTTCGCAAGTAGGGCAGGAAAGACAAAATAAGTTGGCTCAAGAATCAATGCGCCAAAGTATGTCAGCTCAGAGGCAGCAAATGGGTGTTCGAGAACAGCAGTTAGCAATGCAACAGCAAAAGCAAAAAGCCGAAATGGGAACAGCTTATGCTAAATCGATTACGCCAGTAATTTCGGGGATCAATCGATTGCCTGAAGCAGAAAGACAGTTAGCCTGGTCTCAATCACTACCTCGAATAGAGCAAATTGCTGAACAGCATAATATTCCAGTAACATCACAGATGAGTCAGTGGAATCAACAGGGTGCCGACGCGCTTATTGCACAATATGGTATCCCGTTAGCTGCCCCGCAAATGAGGACAGTGTTAAAAGGCAATGAAAAAGTAAATCAGGAATGGAATGAGCGAACAGGAAAATGGACGGAAGTTGGTCGAGGTGTTTCAACTCAAATAACAGCAGCGCCTGGCGAGTTGACGAAACCAACTGTAACCAGTTTAGAGAAGCAGTTAGCAAAAAATTTATTATCTAAAGATAAAATAACCACGGGCGTTAATTTTATTATGGAAAATCAAAATCTGTTTGATTTGGGATCAAGAGTGTCGGCAAGCGCTGGGAACTTAATAGAGTATATTGGGTTTGATGCGCCAGAATATCTAAAAAAAGAAGTTAGGGGGATGACTAATCTTAATACCTATACGCTTAACATCGCCAATGAGATAAGAAAAGAGTCAACAGGTGCTTCATCATCATATAAGGAATTAAATAAATACATTTACCCTTTAGTCGCGGTTGCAACCGATGGGAAGACAAGAGCAATATTACGAGCACAAGCATTGACTCAATTTAATGAACTAACGACGGTTCGGTTAAATGAATTACTAAATGGTGGCTATAAAATTATTTCAAAGCAAGGTGATAAAGTAATGAGAGTTAAGTCGCCCGAAGGTAAGATTGTTGCTGTTGATAAGTCATTTCCATTGTCTAGTATCCCTTCATATAATAAACGAAAAGGGCAACTTCTTTCAGCTATGGCTCAAGGAAAAAACCCTAGTGATTTTTCCGAGCAGCAGCGAATTGATATGTTTAATGAGGTGCAGAGCGCAATGACATTGGAAGGGTATAACACTGATGTTTCTCGTACTGGTTGGAGGCAATAATGGCCAACGCTTGGGAGGAGTATGAGCCACAAGTCACTCCTGATGAAAATGAATGGACAGCTTACTCACCTGGTGCTCCTGTTCCTGAACCAGAGCAGCCAAAAGTAGGCGGTGTTGATTTAATAAAGAACTCCTATGAATCACTGGTTAATGCGCTAAAAGGGACAGGGATGACCATTGCTGATTTCGAAAGAAATCTGGCGGCTGGCGCAATCAAAATGCCAACAGAAGCAACGGGTGCTGTTTTAGAATTCGGTGAAAACCTGGGTAGCAATTTAGTTAATGTTGGCCGACAAATTACTGGACAGCCAATGATGCAGCAGGACAATACTTTATCTGAATGGGTCAAAGAAACGGGACGTCAAGGTGCTGAAATTATCCGACCTTCTGATCAGGGCATTGGCGGACGGATTGTAGAAGAGGTTGGATCTTATGCACTTCCATCAGCAGGGATAACAAAGATGATGATAAGCAGTGGCGCTTTGCTTCAAAATGCACCAAGAGCTTTGGGTGCTTTTGAAAACATGCTAGTGGACACTGCAAAAGATCCCAGAAAAACGATGATTCTGGATCAGACTTTGAGTGCATTGATGGCAAGCGCAGGGCAGGCATCAGAAGAAGCAGGTTTATCGCCCACTCAACGAGCACTGGTCGAGCTAACGACTGGGATTGTGCCAGCTGGTGTACCTGCTGCATATGCAAAAGCAAAAAACATTGTCGGTAATGCTCGTTTCTCTAAATACGCTGTCGGTAAATATCTAAATGATGTTGCTGGTGAAGACCCTTTGTTTTGGAAGACATATAACGAGATGTCTGGATTATCAAAGAAACATGGCATTGAACTAGACCTTCCTGAGCTAGCTAAGAATCCAGAACTAAAGGCTGCTCAGAAGGCGTTAGCAGGGGAGATTGAAGGAGGTGCTACTCGTGAGTTAGTGACTGCCAAACAACAGGCGCAACAAGTAAGGGGTGCTTTTGATTATTCACCGCAGGCTGTAGATGATGCAGTAAAAGCTGAAACAGAGAATATAGCTGCTGTTGAGCGAGCGCTGCAAAACAAGATAGACATAGCAGAAAAAGTAGCTATAAGGGAAGCTATACCTTATAAACAGGCATCGATAAAGGAGGCAGGCGATGCAGCTATTATTACACTTGATACTGAAGAAGCGTTAGCTACTGCTGTCCTAAATAAGCAGTATGCTGAGATAGGTTTAGATGTTCCCGTAAAGACAGATCTCATTCGCACTGCAATAAACAATGCAAGAAAATCAGCGCTCCCTAAAAATCAATGGCGTGGTGAACTGGAGCCTCATCTAAAGGGTGTATTAAATGTGCTGACGGGAGGTATAAAGCCACAACCAAAACTCTATGGTACGACTCGTCCAGCACAGATCCAAAAGGAACAACCAACGAAAGACCTGACCCTTGAAGGAGTTCAAGAGTTACAGGGTTTGCTTAAATCCGCTATAAGAACTGAGCGAACAGCTGGAAAAGATCAGCTGGTCAGAGAACTCTCAAAAGTCCTGGATTCAACATACAAGCAACTGGATTCTGTTACTGGTTTATCTCAAAGAGATGTCAACGCATTAAAGGCGGCAAACAGTCAGGCTCGATTAGTTCATCAGCGATTTGATGACTCACGAATAAGTATTTTTAATAAGATGGATAAGCAAGGTGTTGTTAAGACAGCATCAGAGGATGTCATAAAAAATATAATAAGGCCTGACTCGAAAGCTAACTCAGTTCGATCCGTGGAAGCTTATCAGAATGCTGTGGGTGATCCAAAAAAAGTAAAAGCTATTTTAAAAAATGGCTTTATCGCTAAGCTAGCCGCTAACTCATTAAACAAACAGACAACTAGTGGTTCAGATTATTTACTAAACGTTAAATCAACTGCTAACTTTTTAAAGCAGCATAAGAATTTTTTAAATACGTCAGGGTTGAAAGGTGATTTTAAAAACCCAGCAGCCGCATCAAAAGAGTTGGAATCGGCTCAAGCTGGTTTACAGGAACATATGAGTCAGATGGCTAAAAGCGAGCTATCCAAATGGGTTGGTTCTGTTGACACGGTTAAATATGTGACTGATGCGATTAATACAGGACGTATAAAAAGCTTACTGCTGAGCACTAAAAATAAACCTCTTGTTCAACGAGGTATTCGTGAAGCAGCTTGGGAAGGTGTGTTGAAGGAGGCTAACGTTACGCGAGGAATGCGTGGACTCGAAAGCGGGTT
>Ga0114921_10000297_pt1 | contig 20970 bp, 20 predicted proteins | sample BentaG_FD_87016 | JGI IMG/M metagenome (GOLD analysis project Ga0114921, IMG submission 87016) | Deep subsurface microbial communities from South Atlantic Ocean to uncover new lineages of life (NeLLi) - Benguela_00093 metaG | ecosystem: Environmental > Aquatic > Marine > Oceanic > Sediment ... | reverse complement strand
GGCCTATCGTTTTGCGTCAGGGAATTATCGCTCAATATGAGATTGATAAGGTTTATAGGGAATATTGTGAGGTAAGAAGTGATGCGTGTTGCTCTAGGCTGTGACCACCGTGGCTTCAGGATAAAACAGGCCATTATGGAGTTTCTGCCAAAACTGAATCATAGCTATCACGATTTTGGTTGCTATAGCACTGACTCTGTGGATTATCCTGATATTGCCCAACAGGTGGGTGAAGCGGTAGCCTCAGGTGGCTTTGAGCAAGGCATACTAATATGTAGCACGGGCATCGGCATGAGTATGGCAGCCAATAAGATTAAGGGTATAAGGGCAGCTTTGTGCTGTGATACTCTTACTGCCCAACGAGCTCGTCAACACAATAATGCCAATGTTTTATGCCTTAGGGGAGAAAACATAGAGGTCAAATCAGCCTTAGAGATTGTCAAAACGTATTTGTCTAGCAGTTTTGAAGGTGGCAGACATATCCCAAGGCTAACGAAAATAGAGGCTCTAGAAGCAGATTAGTTCTAACCTGTTGTGGTTCATATGGATGCTTAGAACGCTGTGCTGAGGGGGCGTGCGGGGGCGATAGTCGAATGAATATCCTGGTTTGACATATAGAGCCTACAATGTGTTGATATTCCCCTGGCCCCTTTTTATACTTCGAAGAAGGAGGTGAACAATGGCAAAGCTTGGATTTATTGGGTTGGGGATAATGGGCAAGCCAATGGTTGGCCATCTGGTAGCCGCTGGCCACACAGCCCATGTTTATGACTTGAACTCAGAACCGGTTAAGGAACTAGCTTCGAAGGGCGCGGTGGGCTGTAGGAACAGCAAGGAAGTAGCACAAAAATCCGATGTAATCTTCATTATGGTACCGGACACGCCTGACACGGAAGCTGTTTTGTTTGGCAAGGACGGTGTAGCAGAGGGACTCAGACCAGGTTCTATCGTGGTAGATATGAGTTCCATCTGTCCGATTGCTACAAAGGAGTTTGCCAAAAAGCTTGATGCTTTGGGTGCAAAGATGCTCGATGCCCCTGTTTCCGGTGGCCAGGTGGGAGCTGAAAAGGCTACCCTTTCGATCATGGTAGGAGGCCAGCCCGAGGTGTTCGAACAAATTAAGCCCTACTTTGAGATTATGGGCAAGAACATCGTTCATGTTGGTGGTAACGGGGATGGTCAGACTTGTAAAGTGGCTAACCAGATTGTGGTTGCCCTGACAATAGAAGCGGTGGGCGAAGCTCTGTTATTTGCCTCCAAGGCAGGTGCTGATCCAGCAGAGGTAAGGCGAGCACTGCTTGGTGGATTTGCTCAAAGTCGGATTTTAGAATTACATGGGGAACGAATGATTAAGCGTACCTTTGATCCCGGTTTTCGTATCCGATTACAGCAAAAAGACCTGAACTTGGCCTTGCAAGCAGCGCGCAACCTAGGGTTGAGCTTGCCCAACACATCCACAGCACAGGAACTATTTAATGCGGTTGCAGCACAAGGTGGTAGTGACCTGGACCATTCTGCCATAGTGCTGGCCTTGGAAAAGCTTGCCAATCATAAGGTGGTTTGACTACAATAGAGGAGAAGTCATTTGCTATTCGGGAAGAAACAGGCGGAGCAAAATACTGGCTCGGGATATAAAGCAGGGAGGTAATAATAACAGCGTTAAAAGGAGATTACAAGGATGAGTAATTCAAAAGTTGTGCGGCTACCACAACTGGCATGGTATGGAGATACCGAGCTTGAGATAGATTTTCCCGATTCCTGGGATGTCACGGTGTGCCGTATGCATGGCCACGATGCTCCTCCCTTGAGCGAAGATGGAATCAGGAAAGCCTTGCGCAATCCTATCGGCGCCAGGACCATAAAGGAGTTGGCCAAGGGGAAAAGGGAGGTTGCGATACTTTTTGATGACATGTCACGGGCGACGCCATCTGCAGTGATGATGCCTTATGTTTTAGAGGAACTTGCCGCTGCTGGTATTGCCGACGATAACATTCGTTTTATCGCTGCCATTGGAGCCCACGGCTCTATGAATGGTATAGACTTCAGGAAAAAGCTGGGAGATGAGGTAATGGGCAGATTTCTGGTCTACAATCATAATCCCTATGAGAATTGCACTCCCCTCGGAACCAGTAGCCAGGGCATACCGATATCTATTAATAGTGAGGTAATGTCTTGCGACCTCAAGATTGGCATTGGTTCCATCGTACCGCACCCATTCACTGGCTTTGGCGGTGGTGGCAAGATAATTCTTCCCGGCGTTGCTTCTATGGAGACCATAGATGCCAATCACACAAGGCTGGGACTTTCTCCGACGATTGGTATAGGCAAGTATGAAGGCAACGTACTGAAACAAGACGTGGATGAAGCAGCTAGAATGGCTGGACTTGACATCAAGGTAGATGCTATCCTCAATCTTAAGAGAGAGGTAACGGCTCTTTTTGTTGGTGACCCTATCGAGGAACATGTAGAGGGAGTGAAATTAGCCAGGGAACACTATGCCACGGATATGGTTACTGATTGTGATGTCGTCATTGCCAATTGCTATTCTAAAGCGAACGAGATGGTTCTTGCTCCTACAGTAGCGTCCCCACTTTTATCCCAGACGGGTGGTGACATGGTACTTACAGTAGTTACTCCGGAAGGACAAATAAACCATTATCTCCTCAGAACCTTTGGTAAGAACTTTGGTGGCAGGGCCTGGGCTCGTAAAACAAGCCTGCCACGTAACACCAAGAGGCTAACTGTTATGGCACCCTACTCGGATAGAGTGGGCAGCGACTGGCTAGCACCACATAACTTGATTAACTGGGCAAAAGCATGGCCCGAGGTAATCCAAGAACTCAAGAACAGGTATGGTGATAAAGCAAAGGTAGCAGTAATACCGGATGCAACAATACAGTATTTCCCCGATACGCGGAAAATATAACCGGGGATATATACGCTGAAACAGATAGTAGCTAAAATTTGCTCGAGGCTTTGCCCTTGTGGGCTCGGGCCCGAAGGACATCATTTTTGCATGTGAGTTAGAATATTATTCCCGTTGAAGCCCCTAAATTTATGCTCCTTTCTCAAGCATCTCATTTAGTTTTTCCGCTTCCCCTGGCTTCATTTTATAGCAATGTTCCGCAGCCGGAAACTTGCCATTCTTAATATCGCTGATATATTCGCTAAAAGCTCTGCGCATCTCGTCAGCAAGGTTGGCATATTTCTTCACGAACTTGGGGGTAAAGACCTCGTAAATCCCCAGCATGTCATGAACAATGAGTACCTGACCATCACAGTGGGGTCCAGCCCCAATCCCCATTACCGGAACCCTCAGTCTTTCTGTAATCAGCTTGCCAGTCTCTGGCGGAATACTCTCCAGCAAAACGGCGAATACCCCGGCCTTTTGTAACGCTTCCGCATCAGCAAGTAATTCTATAGCAGCTTCCGCTGTATTACCCTGGACTTTGTATCCCCCCATTTGTCCTGAGCTCTGAGGAGTCATCCCAATATGCCCCATCACTACCATCCCAGAACCCACAATACCCTCGATCTGAGGTACTACTCTGCGGCCGCCCTCAAGCTTTATAGCATCGACACCTGCCTCTTTATAGAATCGCGCAGCATTCTCAATGGCACTCTCCACTGACTTCTGGTAGGAGAGAAAAGGCATATCACCAATCACAAACGTATTCGGCGCCCCCTTCCGTACAGCCTGAGAATGTAATATCATCTGATTCATGGTGACCGGTATCGTCCCGTCATAACCATACATGACGTTCCCCAGCGAATCGCCTACCAATAGCATGTCCAGCCCAGCTTGTTCGGCTATCCTCGCGGTACAAAAATCATAAGACGTCAGGTACGTAATTTTTTCACCCCGTTCCTTCATCTGATAGAAATCTAAGACGCTTTTTTTCTTGGCCACTTACTCACCTCCTTCTTATTTTCCTACATCTTATGGCAATTACACTCGAATGTAAACAAGCCATAGTCAGGGATTTCTTTTCTGACCTCCGCTACTATGACGTTATCCCAGAGCCTCAACCTTGACTTTTCATCCCCTCACCACCAGGCATGGTGTCTCAGTCGCCCATTAATCAGGTTTGAGCAGTTCTCGTAGTTTCTGAGCTACGCTCTGGTCAATTGTTCCTTTGGCTAAGGCGATGGGAATAGTTTCCATTCCCAGCGCTTTGTAAAGACCAACTATGGAGGGGGCTCTTTTCCCCAATGCATCGAGATGTTTACGTATCGTGTCTAAATCTCCTCGAGCAATGGGGCCTGTGAGACAACCGGGTAAGCCAACATTGGCGATGTTATTTACACTGCCGCGTAGGATAGGCAAGAAGGCTTGGGTTGCCTCGGCAGTAGATTTGTCAAAATTTTGCCACAGGTCTGCAGCTAGCTTGACTATGGTATAGAAATAATTGCAAGCAATGGATGCCGACGCATGATAAAGGGCTTTATCCTCTGCTTTCAGTTCCAACCAACTGCCACGTAAAGCAGTAGCCATCTCCTTTAATACACTCAGCAGCGGTTCCTCAGCTTCGATGGCAAAGGTAGAGCCAGGCAAATTCTCTACGGCTTGGTCAATACTAGCAAAGGTCTGGCAAGGGTGAAAGGAGCCCACTGTAGCACCTCTTTCTTTAGCTGGTTTCAAGACATCAGTAGAGCACGCACCGCTACAGTGAATCACTGATTGCCCAGTGTGCCAGTTAACCTGGGCGGCAACCCTCGCGATGATATCATCGGGTGTGGTGATAAAGACAAACTTAGCCATATCAGCAACATCCTGCGCTCTTTCGCAGACTTGACAATCTGGTACTGCTTTGGTGAACCTCTGTGCTGTAGCTAAGCTTACGTCATATACGGCAATTACTTTGTAACCCTGCTGGGATAACCTCACACCAAAGGCTGTACCCACCAGCCCAACGCCAATAAATCCGATTTTTTGCACCTGTGTCGCCCCCTTAGCTATCTGCCATACTATAAAACTAGAATAGGGATGTCAATAATGAAGTCGTCTCAAGGTTTGGTAACTATCAATATCCTGATATACAATAAAATGATAAATTTAAATTAAAAGGAGGTAAAATGAGAAGCGATGTTGTGAAGAAAGGTATTGAGCGGGCACCTCACAGGTCGCTGTTACGCGCAGTAGGTTGTTCTTCAGACGACTGGGATAAACCTTTTATTGGAGTGATTAACAGCTTCAATGAGATTGTACCCGGGCATATTCATTTGCAGTCCATTGCCCGGGCAGTAAAGGAGGGAATTCGTAGTCGGGGAGGAGTGCCATTTGAATTTAACACCATTGCTGTCTGTGATGGCATCGCCATGAACCACCCTGGAATGAAGTACAGCTTGCCCAGCAGAGAGGTTATCGCTGACTCTGTCGAGCTTGTGGCTGAGGCTCATGCCCTCGATGGCTTAGTATTAATCCCTAACTGTGACAAGATAGTACCAGGTATGCTTATAGCAGCAGCAAGGCTTAACTTACCCTGTGTTCTTATAAGCGGTGGCCCTATGATGTCAGGCAAGCTTTGTCAAGATACCCAAGTAAGATCTATAGATCTAAGCACACTTTTTGAGGCAGTAGGTAAGACTATCAGAGGGGAGATATCTGGGACTCAGTTAATGGAGATGGAAAAAGTCGCCTGTCCTGGCTGTGGCAGCTGCGCTGGCATGTTTACTGCCAATACCATGAACTGTCTTACTGAGGCTCTGGGTATAGCCTTACTAGGCAACGGAACGATACCAGCAGTGCAGGGTCAAAGAATTCGGCTAGCTTATAAGGCTGGCCAGCAGATTATGGAAGTGCTGGCAAAAAACATTCGGGCTAAGGATATTATCACTAGAGATGCTATTTATAATGCTTTTGCTGTAGACATGGCTCTGGGTGGCAGCACCAACTCTATATTGCATCTTACAGCAATAGCCCACGAAGCCGGAATTGATTTTTCCTTGTCCGTGGTAAACGAGATCAGCCAGCACATTCCCCACTTGTGTAAGCTAAGCCCAGCAAGCGATTATCATATTGAAGATTTAGATTTGGCAGGTGGCATTCCAGCAGTAATGCAAGAGATATCAAGCTTGCTAAATCTTAAGGCGCAGACCGTATTGGGTAAACCAGTGGGCGAAGTGATAAAGGAAGCCAGGGTCAAGAATAGAGAGGTAATCCATGCTCTATCTAATCCCTACGGCCCTACTGGTGGCATTAGTATCTTATTTGGCAATCTGGCACCGGAAGGTGCCGTGGTAAAAAGCGCTGCAGTAGCTCCTGAGATGAAAGTTCACCAGGGTCCAGCACGGGTTTTCAGCAGTGAGGAAGAGGCTACCCAAGCAATAATGAAAGGGGAATTCAAATCTGGAGATGTGATTGTCATTCGCTATGAAGGACCAAAAGGAGGGCCAGGTATGCGCGAAATGTTGACACCTACTTCCCTTCTCAGCGGCATGGGCATGGATAAAGAAGTAGCTCTTGTTACCGATGGTCGCTTTTCTGGAGCCACCAGAGGAGCAGCTATTGGTCATGTGTCCCCCGAAGCAGCGGAGAGGGGCCCTATGGCTATCATAAGAGATGGTGATATTATTAAGATAGATATACCTAAGCATAAATTAGAAGTAGATTTGAGCGGTGAAGAGATAAGGCAACGGCTAGATTCACTGCCCTCGTTTGAGCCAAAGATTAAAACTGGCTATCTCAAACGCTATGCTGAGAAAGTTACTTCAGCTAGCACCGGGGCTGTATTTGGCGACTGAAGGAGGCAAGGTATTATAAAATAAAGGAGATTGGCTCAGACGAAGAGGCAAAGGAGGGAAGGTTTTAGTTGAGTCCATGGGTTGAGATGATATTGCGATTGCTTTTAGCTACTGCTCTAGGAGCGGGTATTGGTTATCAGCGAGAGCGAGCTGGCAAAGTAGCCGGGCTACGCACTCATATTTTGATTGGTCTAGGAGCAGCCCTTTTCACCGTAGTTTCAGTTTTCGGTTTCAGTGGCGCAGTTGATCCCTCACGGGTTGCTGCTGGTGTAGTAGCTGGGGTTGGATTCATTGGTGCTGGAGTTATCTTTCGTGGCGAAGAAGGAGTAGCCGGACTAACCACTGCAGCGAGCATTTGGATAGTTGCTGCTATAGGTTTAGCTGCTGGTGCTGGGCTGTACTTGATTTCTGTTATCGTAACCCTTATCGCTATAGGCATCTTGACGATTCCCAGAATTCGTGGGTAAAGAGTTGTTGAACGTCAAGCTCGGTTATTTCTTGGCTGATAGCTTTGCAAAGGCATTGGCGAATACAAAGCAAAGACCACCGGCAAAACACCAGATACCTGCGATGATTAAGCTGACTACTCCATGGATAATAGGTCCTAGCCCTAAACCTAGCCCAACGCTAAGCAGGATAAGCCCGCCAAAAATAAAGCCGTGGCTCAGCGCCCATTCCCCTTTGCTTAGCACTTTTAGATCTTTCATGCTATTGCCCTTCTATGTTTTTATTCTATCACGCTTTATCTAGGCTTGCCGAGAGGCATTATATATAGAGGCTTAATTTGCTCTTCTACCCCCAGAACTTTCCTTACCTCTTCGTCATCGAAGGCGCCAACCTCCACTGTGGCTAGGCCCAAAGCCACAGCTTGAAGGTGAATATTCTCCCCCACATGTCCCACCTCTACGTGGACATATCTCTCACCACGTCTGCCATATCTATAAGAGGTTCTGGGATAAAGAGCGCAAACAACAATATCTATCGGGGCATTAGCAATGAATCCCTGATCCAGAGCTGCCCTGGCTAAGCCTTGTCTTGAATCGGCTGGCCGATGCAAGCTTAGCGAATGGGAATCCACCTGATAGTGATAAATACCAGCTTGTAGCTCATCCACAGTTTCTTTGCCTACAAAAGCAAAAACTTCTAGAGGGTAAGTAGCTCCAGCACTGGGTGCCGCTCTGAGTTTTCCAGCGCCGGTAACACCTTGTGCTGACCAGAGTATTTGGCCTAACTGAAATAGGGTTAGTGGCTCTGTGCTATATTTTCGAACTGACCTGCGCTTAGCTATAGCTTCTTCCAACGAAAGTTTGCCTTTTAGTTGAGGAGGGGGAAGCCTGATGACAGTTTGCTTCATGGGAGATTCGCTACGCTCAGGATGGTAACATTTATCCTTTGATAACGCCTATGGGAGTGGCCATGACCACCTTCTTAGAAATACCAGCTTGATGAACTACGTCAATCACCTCAGTAACATCTTTGTATGCCTTAGATGCTTCCTCAGCCAGAGAGGGTATGTCCCCTGTCTTAACGGTGATGCCTCTGCTCTCCAGTTCTCGAGCCACATCTCTGCCTCTTAAACTTCTTTTGGCGGCGCCGCGACTTAGTATCCTGCCAGCACCGTGGCAGGTAGAGCCAAAGCTTTCCCCCATCGCCTTCTCGGTACCTACAGCAATGAAAGAGCAACGACCCATATCACCCGGGATAAGCACAGGCTGCCCTATTTCCTTGTATCTCTGGGGAATATCCTTGTGGTTGGGAGGGAAGGCTCTGGTGGCCCCTTTGCGATGTACGCAAACCTTAAGCTTCTGACCATTTACTATGTGTTCCTCTATTTTGGCGATATTATGAGTTACATCATAAATCTGTTTCATGCCAAGTTCCTCAGGGCTTTTACCAAAGACTTTAGCGAAGCTTTCTCTAGCCCAATGGGTGATACACTGTCGGTTATTCCAGGCATAATTAGCAGCGCATGCCATAGCAGCTAAGTAGTCTTTCCCTTCATTTGATTCAATGGGAGCACAAGCAAGTTGACGATCAGGAAGCTTTATGCCGTATTTTGATACCGCCTCTTCCATGACCCTCAGGTGATCGGTGCATACCTGATGACCAAAACCCCGGGAGCCAGTGTGAATTAGCACTAGTACCTGACCTATTTCACCGATGCCCATAATGTTAGCTATTTTGGGTTCAAAGATTTCCTTTACCACTTGAACCTCGAGAAAATGGTTTCCTGATCCCAATGTGCCCGCTTGAGGCTCACCCCTCTTCATTGCTTTATCACTTATCTTACTGGGGTCAGCACCTTTCATGCATCCGCCCTCTTCAGTAACGTCTAGGTCTTCCTCGGAGCCAAAGCCATGCCTCACTGCCCAACGAGCTCCCTCAACCATCAATCCATTCATTTCCCTTCGACTTACCTTTATCTTTCCTTCAGAGCCCAAACCAGATGGTACATTGCTAAATAGTTCATTGATAAGTTGACTAATTTTAGGCCTTACCTCGGCTTCGCTGAGATTGGTACGCAGTAGTCTCACACCACAGTTGATATCATAGCCTACACCGCCGGGAGAGATTACACCGTCTTTAACACTCATTGCAGCTACCCCGCCGATAGCAAAGCCATAACCCCAGTGAATATCCGGCATAGCAAATGAGAATTTAGTTATTCCAGGTAGAAAGGCGACATTAACAACCTGTTGCAGGGTTTGCTCCCGCTGTATGGATTCCAGCATGGCTTCACTGGCATAGATTAAACCAGGGACTCTCATGCCAAGTTTATAGTTCTGGGGGATTTCCCAACGATAATCATCTATCTTGATAAGTTGCCCTTGCCACTGTGGCATATCCTCGCTCCTAAATATCGAAAATTATTTGCACCCTATATCCGTTGCTGTCTTTGTCTATCTTTAACATATGATACGTGGCTGCCTTTACTCCTATCCTTATTTTGTGTCTCAGAGGATCAACGTTTTCCCCGTAGCAGCTAGCTTTAAGGCCATCATTAGTTAACCTCTCGATATCGAACCTGCTAAATAAAATATGCTCAGCATCAAAAAGGTAAATAAGCTCATTAAGCCATTCTACCAATAAGCTATCCTTGTCTTCGCTAATTATTTTCACGTCACGCTGTAATTCCTGTCTAATGCTTCCAGGCTCCGTGACCAAGCTAAACAAGGCCAAGGCAGCATTAGTAAAGAGCTGTTTAAGGTCAGCTCCATAAGCGATAACACCTACATCAGCAGTATGGTCAATGATTTCAAAACCCTTCTTAGTCATTTTGCCTCGACGTATAGCAAAGGTAGCTTTATTTACAGTTCATATTATATCACCTGCTGCTGGAATTCTCTCTGCCTTGAAAGCTATTTCAAGTCAGCTATTTGACCTACGTAGACCTATTTGCTACAATCGTTCGGAAGGGGCGGTTAGCTCAGTGGTTAGAGCGCTGCGTTGACATCGCAGAGGTCACTGGTTCAAGTCCAGTACTGCCCATTACTATCCAGAATAACAAGATGAAAACGGAGTTTGTAAGTGGACGGAACGAGACTAAATGGAAGACAGGTCTAGCAGCCTCGCTAGCTATCGCCTTAATGGAAAAGGGAGATTTGAAATAATGTCAGTAGGTGGAAGGTGAAAGTTGGCATCTTGTAATATCCTAGATTTTCAACAGGACTTCCCTTTTGAGCTTTGTTTCTAGCACGGATCTTCCATTTGCGATGCCATAAGAATTCAAGAATGAACAAAGAAGAGAAATTGGAAATAATGCGACATTCTGCCGCACATGTGATGGCTGAGGCAGTACAATGCTTTTCCCCCGAAGCTAAGTTTGGAATAGGGCCAGCTATCGAAAATGGCTTTTATTACGACTTTGATTTACCACGCTCATTGACGCCAGAAGATTTAGCTATAATCGAGAATAAGATGAAGGGGATTATCGACGCCGATTTACCTTTCGTTAAGGGTGAACTGAGTCGGGAGGCAGCGCGTCGCCTCTTCGCTGACCAGCCCTATAAGCTGGAGCTTATCGATGAACTTCCTGACACTATGGTGACCACTTACAAACAAGGTTCCTTCACCGATTTATGTCGCGGCCCTCATGTAGCCTCCACCGGTGAGATCAAAGCCTTTAAACTCACTCATATAGCTGGAGCATACTGGCGGGGCAATGAAAAGAGGCCTATGTTGCAAAGAATTTATGCTGTGGCTTTTAGTAGCCAAACAGAACTCGAAGATTACTTGACTCAGCAGGCTGAAGCTGCTAAACGAGACCATAGAAGGCTGGGCAAGGAACTTGACCTTTTCAGCATTCATGAGGAAATTGGCCCTGGCTTAATTTGCTGGCATCCCAAAGGTGCCTTGATTCGGCAGATTATTGAGGATTTTTGGAGGGAAGAGCACATTAAGCGAGGCTATGATATTGTCTATACACCCCACATTGCTAAGCTAGATCTGTGGAAGACCAGCGGACATTGGGATTTTTACCGTGATTACTTATATTCACCAATGGAGGTGGAAGGACAGCAATATATATTAAAACCTATGAATTGCCTGGGACATATCATGATTTATAAAAGCCAGCTACGCAGCTATCGTGATTTGCCTTTAAGGTACGCCGAATTGGGCACAGTATACCGTTATGAACGGACGGGTGTATTATATGGTCTAGCTAGAGTAAGAGGATTCACACAGGACGATGCCCATATTTTCTGTCGCTCAGACCAAATCGAAGCGGAAGTAGCTGGGGTTGTGAAGCTAGCGCAGTTTATGTTGTCCGCGTTCGGCTTCAGCGATTATGAATTACTACTATCTACACGCCCAGAGAAATACGCTGGCACGATTCAAATGTGGGAGCAAGCCACAGAATCTCTAGAGCAAGTGTTAGAGAGACTCAAGCTGCCTTATAAGGTAGACCCGGGCGAAGGAGTTTTCTACGGACCGAAAATCGACATTAAGCTCAAAGAAGCTTTAGGGCACAGCTGGCAAGGTACTACCATTCAGGTTGATTTCAACTTGCCACAACGTTTCCACGTTTGTTACATTGGCAATGATGGGCTAGAATATACAGCTACAATGATACACCGTACCATTTTGGGTAGTATGGAACGCTTTCTAGCTTGCCTTATTGAACACTATGGCGGTGCCTTTCCCTTGTGGTTAGCACCAGTCCAAGCAATGATAATCCCTATAGCAGATCGCCATATTGATTGTGCTCGCCAAATAAAAGAAAAACTACAGCAAGAAAAGATACGTGCCCAAGTCGACGACCGCTCTGAGAGGATGAACCTGAAAATAAGAGAGGCCCAACTGGCAAAGATTCCCTACATGCTCATAGTCGGTGACAAGGAGGCAGCTTCATCTAGCGTATCACTCCGGCTAAGAAACGGTGAAGACGTAGGACTACAAACACTATCAGAGGCTAAAGCCAGAATAAAAACAGCTATAGAGGCTAAGGCCTGAATCCTTTTAACGGGTGAGACGAGCATAGTTAAACGAGTAGCGGTCAACAGACAGATTAGAGCAAAAGAGGTTCGCCTTATAGGCGAAAACGGGGAACAGTTGGGTGTGTTGCCACTATCTAAGGCATTGCAAATTGCCTTAGAGCACGAGCTTGATTTGGTGGAAGTAGCACCGACAGCATCCCCACCAGTGTGTCGGCTTATCGATTATGGCAAATATAAGTACGAGCAAACTAAAAAGGAGAGAGGAAAAAAAAGAGGTCAGAAAGCTAGCTTGCTTAGAGAGGTTCGCTTCAGGCCAAAAATTGAGGAGCATGACCTGCAAGCGAAGATCAGAAAAGTCAGAGAATTGCTGGAAGGGGGTAACAAAGTCAGGGTATTAGTGAGGTTTAGGGGACGCGAAGTTGTTTATCCTGAGTTGGGCTGGAATGTGTTACGAAAGGTGGCCGAGTCTTTGAAAGAAGAAGCAGTGGCAGCTGATCATCCGTCTAAGGATAAAAGGCACATAGCTTTAACGCTCTTTCCCATTTCTGCTAGAAAACCAGAGGAGGCGAAATCAGATGCCAAAGCTTAAGACTCACAAAGGAGCCAAGAGCCGCTTTCATGTGACAGGTAGTGGCAAGCTCTTGCGTATTAAGTGTGGCAAAAGTCATTTAAGGCGGAAGAAGGCTCCCAGAACTAAACGACTTTATGATGAGATGATTCCGGTATCTTTGGCAGATAAGAAACGGGTCAAGAGGCTTTTACCTCACAAATAATAAGGTGACATCTGAAAAACAAGGTTAAGGAGGAACAATTTTGCCACGAGCTAAAAGCGGGAAGGTTACCCATAGGCGTCATAAAAAGGTACTCGAGTTAACTAAAGGACATAGGGGTAAGAGGCACTCCCTATACCGTGTAGCCCACGAGTCCATGCTGCATTCTTTGGATTATGCTTACTGTCATCGCCGGGAGCGGAAGGGCGATTTTAGGAAGTTATGGATTGCCCGCATTAATGCTGCTGCACGAGCCCAAGGTGTCAGTTACAATCGGCTTATAGCTAGCTTAAGAAAATCAAATGTGGAAATAAACCGCAAGATGCTAGCTGAGATGGCTGTTAAAGATCCTGAAGGTTTCACTGAATTGGTGGCTTCCACCTCATCTAAAAATGCAAATGCTAAAGCAGCTTGAGGGAATTCGTCTAGAGGCTCTAGATGAATTAAATCGGATTGGCGAACTCAGGGAGCTAGAGTCATGGCGGGTTCGCTATTTAGGCAAGAAAAGCAGGTTAACTCAAATCTTGCGTTCCTTGGCCGCCTTGCCTTTCGAGGAGCGTAGATTAGTGGGCTCCCAGGCCAACGAAATCAAGATATCATTACAGGCGAATTTAGTTCAAAAGAAAGAATTTCTGGAGAAAACCTACTTGGCCTCATCCCTGGAGCATGAAAGATTGGATGTTACTCTGCCAGGTCGGCCTATCTCTATAGGGCGACTTCACCCGATTACCCAGACGCTTGAGCAAATTTGTGATACTTTCGAAAATATGGGCTTCCAAGTTTTTGAGGGGCCTGATGTAGAGTGGAATTACTATAACTTTGAAGCTTTGAACATACCTCAAGACCATCCAGCCCGAGATATGTTTGCCACTTTGTGGATAGATCCTGAGATGGGTGGTAAGGCCAGGCTCTTGCGCACTCATACTTCGCCAATGCAAATTAGAATTATGGAAGAAAAGCGCCCGCCGATAAGAGCTGTAGTACCAGGACGATCTTACAGATATGAGGCAACTGATGCTACTCACGAATCCATGTTTTACCAAGTTGAAGGTTTTGCCGTGGACAAGGGAATTACTCTGGCTGACTTAAAAGGCACTTTGTTTGAATTCTGCCGTTGCCTTTTTGGTGAGAAAAGGAAGGTGCGCTTCAGATGTGATTACTTCCCCTTTGTGGAGCCTGGAGTGGAAGTGGCTATCGAGTGTTTAGCTTGCAATGGAGTTGGCTGTCGGCTATGTGGCTATACTGGATGGATTGAAATTCTAGGCGCAGGGATGGTGCATCCTGAGGTGCTTAAGCGGGGTGATATTGATCCAGAAATTTATACTGGCTTTGCCTTCGGTCTAGGTGTAGAGCGAATTCCCATGCTCCGCTACGGCATTGATGATATTCGCCTCTTTTACAATAATGATCTTAGATTCTTAAAGCAATTCTAAATTTGGGGGAACCGAGGTGAAAGTTTCAATTAAATGGCTTAAAGATTATGTTGATATCAGCCTTGCCCCCAAGGAGCTAGCTGAGAAGCTAACCATGGCCGGCATGGAAGTTAAGAGCATACAGACTATAGGTGGCACTTGGGAAAATTTGGTGGTAGGAGAGGTAGTAACCTTAAATCCGCATCCTAACGCAGATCGCTTGAAGCTACCTACCGTCAATCTTGGCACCAAGCAAGTTACTGTGGTTTGCGGTGCCCCTAATATTGGCCTTGGGCAGAAAGTGGTCTTCGCCAGTGTAGGAACTCAGCTTATAGATGGGCATACTGGAAAAGCAATGACACTGAAGCCGGCTAAGATTCGTGGTGTTGTGTCTGAGGGCATGGTTTGCTCCGAGAAAGAACTGGGGATTTCCGATAGTCACGAGGGCATCATGGTATTACCTTCAGAGGCTCCTACAGGCATGCCGCTCGGTGAATATCTAGGTGATACAATTTTTGATTTAGACATAACACCCAATCGCCCAGATTGCTTATCGGTGATTGGCATTGCTAGAGAAATTGCTGCTTTGACTGATCATGGGCTTCATTTGCTGGAGATTCGTTATGAAGAGACTGAGGATTCCATAGACCCTTTGGTCTCTGTTGCCATCGTTGAGCCAAACCTGTGTCCAAGGTACTGTGCCAGTTTGCTTACAGGCATTAAGGTGGGGCCTTCTCCTTGGTGGCTACAGCAACGTCTACGCAATTATGGTATGCGTCCTATCAGCAACATCGTCGATGTCACCAATTATGTGATGCTGGAATATGGTCAACCTCTGCATGCTTTTGATTATCAAAAGCTTAGAGGCCATAAGATAATAGTCCGCCGAGCCGAGAGTGGCGAGACTATAACTACTCTAGATGGGGTAGAGAGAATTCTTACTCAAGATACCTTGGTTATCGCTGATGAGGAGAAGCCCGTGGCCATCGCTGGGATTATGGGAGGGCTAGATACTGAGGTTACAGATGAAACCAATACCATCCTATTCGAGGCAGCGAATTTCAATCAAGCTGTGATTCGTCGCGGATGCCGCCAGCTTGGCTTACAAAGCGAAGCTTCGATTCGCTTTGATAAGGGGTTAAGTCCGGGGTTGCCACAACTACCGCTGAGGCGAGCTACCCAACTGCTACTAGAGCTGGCTGGTGGCAAGGCAGCTAAAGGCGTGATCGACGCTTATCCTGGAAGAGGGGAACCAAGGGCTATCTTGCTCTCCACAGAGGAGGTGAAGCGGCTTTCTGGTTTAGAAGTAGACGTTGGCAAGATAACCAAAGTGTTACAGTCTCTAGGCTTTGAATGTCAAGAGTCCCACTCACATTCGCAAATTTCAGTAGTTGCTCCTTACTGGCGTAGCGATGTCAAGTATGCTGCGGACCTTGTGGAGGAAGTGGTTCGCATCACTGGCTACGAAAAGGTTCCCACTACTCGGCTTAGTTCTTCTTTGCCTATGCAAGAACCAATACCAATGCGCGAATTCAAGCGAAGGCTGCATAGTATTTTAGTAAGCTGTGGTCTTCAAGAAATACTAAGCTACTCCTTGACTAGTCTGGAAAAATTGCAAAAACTTTCTCCAGACCTTGATCTGAAGGTTATACCCTTAAAGGTAGCTAACCCCCTGACAAAGGAGCAGGAATATTTGCGTACTACCCTGCGGACTAATGTCCTGGCTACTTTGGCTAGCAATCAAAAACACGAAGAGAATGGCATAAAGCTAGTTGAAATTGGCGAGGTATTTTTGCCACAGGGAAAGGAACTACCGCAAGAAAAAGACATGCTTTGTGCTGTGCTTAGCGGTCCAAGACAGGAGTTATCTTGGCATGGTGATAACGAGCCGCTTGATTTTTTCGATGCTAAGGGGGTGGTAGAGAGCCTCTTCAACCAATTAGGGCTCGTAGCGGCCTTTGAGGTTAGCGATGATGAAAGCTTATTCCCCGGAAGGGCAGTTGACATAATTATCAGCGGCGACAAAGTAGGTATCATAGGTGAGCTGCACCCCAAAGTGACACAAGCCTTCGAGCTTTCCGGTACTGTTTACCTTATTGAAATGGACATGGAAAAGCTATTGGACAAAACAACTAGGCTAAAGGAATACCGTGCTATTCCACGGTTCCCCGGCCTAAGTAGAGATATCTCTTTGGTAATAGATAAGCAAGTAACCTATCAACAGGTAGAGGTCATAATCCAAAGCTTCCCGCTAGTAAAGAAAGTCACGCTCTTTGACCTTTATCGAGGTGAGCAAATACCTGAAGGTAAGAAATCCTTCGCTGTGAGAATTGTTTATCAATCACCTGAGCATACTTTAACTGATGAGGAAGTTGACATAATCCAAAAGCAGATGCTCGATAGACTACATCAGGAGCTAGGGGCTACTTTGCGAAGCTAACTCCTTTTCCAGCAGCGCTTTTATTTCCACAGCAACACTGTCTAAATGCAGAAGCTGGGCTTCTTTTTCTGTGCGCCATTTCGCTTCTATGCTCTGGCTTCTTAGGGTGCGCGGTGATATGGTCAATCGCAGAGGTATTCCTAAGAGGTCAGCATCATTGAATTTAACTCCGGGGGATTCATCACGGTCATCGAAAAGCACTTCTACCTCCTCTTTTTCTAATGCTTGATATACCTTTTCAGCGGCAGTGGTGACTTCGGCATTGTTTGAATATAGAGGGCAAAGGTAGACCTGGTAAGGAGCAACAGAGAGCGGCCAAATAATACCTTTGTCATCATGACGTTGTTCTACTATTGCTGCTAACAACCGCCCTAGTCCAATGCCGTAGCAGCCCATAACAGCGGGTCGAGATTCACCATCCTGACTGAGGAAGAATGCCTCCATTTTTTCGCTGATAAATGTACCTAATTTAAATATATGTCCTACCTCAATGCCTCGAGCAAAAGACAGGTTACTACCACACATTGGACAACTATCTCCAGAGCGAGCCAAGGCGATATCGGTTATAAGGTCAGTTTGAAAGTCTCTAGGGTAATTTGCATTCTTGAAGTGGTATCCTGGCTTATTAGCGCCGGCGATGAAATTGGAGCCCAGGGCTATAGAATCATCAGCGACAATCTTGATTCCAGTTATACCTATGGGCGAAGCAAAGCCAGCTACGATGCCTGTTTCGGTTACCTCACTTTGTGTAGCAAGGCAAAGCTCAGAGCACCTCAGTAGATTTTTGAGTTTTGTTTCATTAACCTCTAAATCGCCTCGGATGACAGCAATGACAAATTCTCCATCAGCGGAATAAAACACGACTTTAAGCGTTTGACTTGCTGGCACACCAACAAAACTAGCTAGCTCCTCTATAGTTTTGCAATCCGGCGTGGCTATTTCTTCCAAGGGTAAAGGCTTCTCATCGTTTGCTCTTGTTTTGGCAAATTGAGCCTTGTTGGCGTTGGCGGCATAACCACAATGGGGACAATAGATAATCTCATCCTCTCCACTCTTGGTGATGAGCATAAATTCATGGGAATCCTTGCCGCCTATGGCGCCACTGTCAGCTTCCACCATTAATGTTGGCAAGCCCAGGCGAGCATAGATGTTCTTGTAAGCTTGAGCCATTTTCTCATAGCTTTCATCCAGACCAGCCTCATCAACATCGAAGCTATAGAGGTCTTTCATGATGAATTCACAGACCCTTAGTAGTCCACCGCGGGGGCGAGGCTCATCCCGAAATTTAGTTTGTATCTGGTAAGGCAGAAGAGGAAGGTCCCGATAACTTCGCACATACCTGTGAGCAAGATCAGTAATAACTTCTTCATGAGTGGGACCTAAAGCTAATTTATGCTCCTTCCTATCAGTCAAAGTAAACAGAGACTGGCCAAAAGAAGCACGCCGACCTGACTGTTGCCATAGCTCAAGAGGTTGCAATACTGGCAGCATCAATTCTTGCCCACCAGCTTTATCCATTTCCTCTCTGATTATCTGCTCGATTTTCCTGAGCACTCTCCAGCCCAGAGGTAGATAAGAGTAAACCCCAGCAGCTTCCTGGGCAATCATGCAACTTCTAAGAAGAAGCTGGTGGCTTATCCTCTCTGCTTCTGCCGGTGCCTGCCGCAGTGTTTTGCCAAAAAGTCTTGATAAGCGCATTTTTGCTTCACCTCACTCCAGGCTTCCCCCCTCTAGGGAGAAGGAATTTATTTCAGCCATTAGAGCCTCCAGCAGATGATCTTCGCTCACTGTGCTCACTACTTCCCCTTTCCTAAAAATAGCACCTTTGCCCTTGCCGCAGGCAATGCCAACATCAGCATCTCTAGCTTCGCCAGGACCATTGACCACGCAGCCCATAACCGCTACTTTAATAGGCTTGCTTATTTTTTTCAGATGTTTGTCCACTGCCTCAGCCAGAGCAATCACATCAACTTCGGCTCGACCGCATGAGGGACAGCTTACCAAAGTTGGGCCCCGCTGGCGCAGTCCCAGGCTTTTTAAGATTTCATAGGCAACGAATACCTCTTCACAAGGATGAGCACTAAGGGAAACGCGGATAGTATCACCAATGCCTTGATATAGAAGTATACCAATACCCACAGCACTTCTTACAGTGCCTGCTTGAGGAAGTCCAGCTTCAGTAATGCCTAAATGCAGAGGATAGGGTATCTTATCAGCAATCATCCCGTAAGCCTGGATGGTGGTAGGCACATCAAAGGCCTTAAGGGAAATCTTGATTAAGTTGAAGTCCAAGCTCTCCATGAGCTTTATCTCCTCCAATGCCATATTAACCATCCGCTCAGCAAGTGGAGCATCCGGCTCGAAATCTGCAGGCAGGCTGCCAGCATTTACTCCAATACGGATAGGTATCTCTCTTTCCTTGGCAGCAGCTACCACCTTGGCAATTTGTTCTCTATTACCAATATTACCGGGGTTAAGGCGGAGCCCATCAGCTCCAACTTGTAAGGCAGCTAAGGCCAAGCGATAGTCAAAATGAATATCGGCAATAAGAGGCAAGGAAGCACTCTTCTTTATAGCTGAAATGCTTTCAGCAGCTTCCTTATCTGGAACTGCTACACGCACTATTTCGCAGCCACAATCCTCTAATTCTTTGATCTGGTTTATAGTGGCAGTAATATCGCAGGTATCCGTTTTAGTCATGGATTGCACCGCAATCGGGGCATCGCCACCAACCGTCACTTTACCAACCCTTACAGGTATAGAAATTCGGCGATAGGTCATAATCCAAAGCTCCCACCGGTGATTATGCGAAGGATATCATTATAAGTTACTAACACCATGAGTGTAATCAAAAGAGTAGTGCCTATAGTGTAAGCCAGGCGCAGCGTGCGACGAGAAAGACGCTTTCCACGCCTGACTCCCTCAATAAAGGCGACTAGCATTCCTGCTCCATCCAGAGGGGGAATGGGGAGAAAATTAAATAAAGCAATCCCTAAACTAATGATTCCAGCCATAAACAACATATTGCTTAAACCAAAGGACTTTACCCATTCTACTGTCAATTGGCCAGCACCTACCGGCCCTACTAGCGCCAGGCTAGGGTTCTCCTTGATAAGTGGAATGGAGGCTACTATCATTTCAGGCATATAGATGATGTAGCTGCCTCCTAGATAGGCCGCTTTCCACAAGGAAAGTCGCTCTTGCCCAATATGAGTCCCATCCACCCAGCGTAATTTCACACCCATTACTCGCTGGTCAGAATCAGGCTTCTTAATCAGACTGGCTGAAATGCCCTCCCCCTCCCGGAGCAAAGTTAAATATATTTCTCCTCCCTCCTCAACAGAAGCTAGAGCACGACTCATGTCCTCCTGGCTATACACAGCTTGTTTATTAACACCCAGGATGGTATCTCCGGGGCTAATGCCGGCTTCGTCTGCTGGTGAACCTTCCTCCACCTGGCTCACTATATTCCAGCATAGCGTAACACCTACCGTTAACCGTCCCAAATGAGGATTGAACTTGGGTATTAAGTCAAGTTCTTCCTGGCTTCCATCCTTTTGTAGAACCAGCGTTATCTCTTCCCCTTCCTCACTCGAACTTATTATATTCTGTACATCTCCCCATTTATGAACACGTTCTCCATCCACTTCTAGAATTATATCCCCTGCCTCAATGCCCGCTTCTTCTGCCGGCGAGTCCTCCACCACGGAGTGCACCATAACTCCATTGCCAACTACCACACTTGAAGGCAACGTAAAGAAGGCGCTAAGCAGGATAAATGCGAGAAAAATGTTAGCCAGCGGACCTGCAGCGTAGACTGCTAATCTGGGCCACGCACCTTTACTAGCCAAGCTTCGAGGCACTGTAGGGTCATCTTCTCCAACAGACTTGACGAAGGCTCCCACAGGTATGGCATTAATCGAATATACTGTCTCTCCTCGCTTAATGCCAAAAAGTCGCGGAGGGAAACCTAAGCCGAACTCTTCTACCTTCACTCCAGCACGCTTGGCGGTGATGAAATGCCCCAGTTCATGAAGGAAAACCACCACGAACAGAGCCACAATGAAAAGAATGATAACTACAGCGATGTTCATCTCTTATCTCTTTAACTTCGGATTGCTTCGTTGAGTTTCCTCAGCTTGCTCAGGATCACTACCACAATGAGC
>Ga0114921_10000296_pt1 | contig 20981 bp, 17 predicted proteins | sample BentaG_FD_87016 | JGI IMG/M metagenome (GOLD analysis project Ga0114921, IMG submission 87016) | Deep subsurface microbial communities from South Atlantic Ocean to uncover new lineages of life (NeLLi) - Benguela_00093 metaG | ecosystem: Environmental > Aquatic > Marine > Oceanic > Sediment ... | reverse complement strand
CGGTATTCCGATATTCGCTCTTCAGGAAGGACCAGACGCCCGCACTTTCTACAGACAGCATGCAAGAGCTTGTACATGAGCTTTATATACCCCACGTGGATTACGGGTCTTGAGAGCTCTATTCTCCCAAAATGCCCAGGGCACTCACCAGCACGGCCTCCGCAGGTCTTACACCTCAGTCCGGGATCCACTACTCCTAGCCGGAGGTCCATAAGCCCGTTTTCAATAGGATACCCGTCTTCGTCGTAGGTGTCTGCAGTAGTTATCTTTACCTCTGCAATTTTTCTTATATGGTCCGGTGATAAAAGCCCAAACTTCACACCAACTATCTTCTTTGGCAGGATCCTCATGCTTTCTCCCCCAGTATAAGTTTTGGATTTATTCCGAGGGATCTAAGCTCGTCCAAAAGTAGCTTGAAGGCGTAGCTTACCTCCACCTCTGCGGCGTCTATGTCCCTGCCACATATCGAACAGTATACCGTGTCTCTGATCTTGTCATAAACCGCTATCGAGCCGCAGTTCACACATACCTTCATTAAATAGTGGTCTGATTCATCGAGCAACCTTTCCTTTAAAAGCAAGGAGGCACCATAGCCTATTAAGCAGTCCCTCTCCATTTCGCCGAACCTCAGGCCACCTTCCCTTGCACGGCCTTCGGTGGGTTGCCTTGTGAGGACTTGCACCGGCCCTCTCGAACGGGCATGAATCTTTCCTGCAACCATATGGTGGAGCTTCTGATAGTAGGCAATTCCCATGAATATCTCTGCCTCGATTCTCTCGCCCGTTGTGCCACTGTACATAACGTCTCTCCCCGTCGCCTTGAAGCCATTCTCTTTCAGTGCCTGCCTTAAGTCCTCTTCTCTCTCACCGGAGAACGGAGTGCTATCGACTCGCCTCCCTTCAAGGCACGCAACCTTGCCGCCTATCATCTCCAGCACCTGCCCCACCGTCATCCTGGAAGGTATGGCATGTGGATTTATTATCAAGTCCGGTATTATACCGGATTCGGTAAAGGGCAGGTCCTCCTGGGGTATAATTGCACCGACAACGCCCTTTTGTCCATGTCTCGATGCGAATTTGTCTCCAAGTTCCGGGATCCTCTGGTCTCTCACTCTTACCTTTATCATTTTATTTCCACTTATGCTTTCAGTCAACATTACAAGATCAACAATGCCAGCCTCGCCATGGCGCACAGTTGTAGAGGTCTCTCTCCGTTTTTCTTTGGTGATTCCATACTCACTAATTTCCTCTAAAAATCTCGGTGGGGACGTCTTCCCTACCAAGACCTGTCCAGACTCTACGGAGGATTCCATCTCGACTAATCCATCCTCGCCGAGGTTGTCATAATCCTTTTCTGAACGATACCCTCTGATTTCAGGGTCCGGGAGTTCAAAGGAATCAATCTGACCCCCTGGATACCTCTTCTCTTCAACCTCATACGCCCTATAAAACGTAGACCTCCCGAGCCCTCTCTCAATAGATGCCTTATTAAAAATCAGCGCATCTTCCATATTATACCCCTCATAGGACAGGACAGCAACAACGTAGTTCTCTCCACTTGCCCTGTCGTCATAACCAACTGCTTTCATTATTTTTGTGTTTACCAGAGAAGTCTGGGGATAGTGAAGCAGGTGGGCCCGGGTATCTGTCCGATATTTGAAATTCGAAGAATAAAATCCCAAAGACTGTTTTGCCATGCCTGCACCCATGGTGTTCCTGGGAGCAGAATTGTACTCGGGGAATGGCAGTACCGCAGTACAGACCCCCAGCATTAAAAGCGGGTCAATCTCCAGGTGCGTGTGTTCTTCTGTCACTTCCTCAGGTTTTATGGCAATGTATGTATTTTCCTCCTCGTCCGAGTCGACATATTCTACAACACCCTTCGAAATTAGATCGTCCCATGTCATCTCATTATTTTTAAGGGCCTCTATATGGGATTCTTCGAGCACTGGCTTCCCGTTTCTTACTACAATCAGCGGGCGCCTTGCCCGACCCGCGTCAGTATTTACGTAAATTTCATGCGTGCCAGGGTCGTATGAAACGTTGGTCTGGTTAGAAATCTTCCCTTTCCTTCTCAGGTCCCTGACATTGGCTATAAGTTCTTCCGGATTTTTGTGAGTGCCTATGAGATTCCCGTTGATATACACATTGGATTCCATTCTACTTCCTCTTACCTATGGGCTTTACACCCATTTCATATAGTTTTGGCCGGATTCCACTTTCATCGTAACCGGTCGAGAACTCACACGCAAGTGCCAGGTTCTTCACGAGTCCGCAATTTGGGCCTTCAGGAGTCTCGCTTGGACATATCTTCCCCCATTGGGTTGGATGCAAATCCCTTGCCTCAAAGTGCGGCTGGGACCTGCTCAAGGGGGATATTACCCTCCTAAGGTGGGATACGACCGAGATATAGTTCGTCCTGTCCAGAAGCTGGCTTACACCGGCCCTCCCGCCTACCCAGTTTCCCGTGGCAAGTGCATGACGGATACGTTCCGTAAGGACATCGGATCTTACGGCAGTCGCTACGGAGGGCTCCTTCCCTCTCACAACCGATCTCTCAAGCTGGTATTTTATATCGCGCGTTAGATTGTAGAAGGCAACCCTAAGTAGGTCTTCCATGAGGTCTCCAGCAAGTCTGAGTCTCTTGTTTGCGTAGTGGTCCTTGTCATCTTCTCCCCTCTTATTCGATGCAAGTTCCAGTACTCTAAGAACCATTCTGCCAAGATAATGGGCCTTTCGTATCCTGTCATCCGGTCCGACTCCTATATGGGGCAAGAGATATCTGTCTATCACCTGCTCCGCCCTCTTTAACCTGTAATCTCTGGCCTGGCCTGCTGCTACCTTTTTGCCAATTACTTCTATGGCCTCATCCATTGTCTTGATGTCAAGGTACTCCTCGAGATTTTCCAGCATGTTTTGCTGGATATCCGGATCCATGGATATCGTGTTAATAATGTCCTGATCCGTCTCAAGCCCGAGGGCCCTCATTAGCACCACAAAAGGTATATTACCTGGAACGGAAGGGAAAGAAACACCGATTAATCCGTCTTTATCTCGCTCAACGGTTATAAGCGCTCTGAATCCTCCTCTTTTCGAGAAAACCCTTGCTACCTCCGTAGCTTTCTGGTATTTTTCACTCTTCTCCAGCATAATTTTGTTTGGCGCAAGGTCTTCTATAGTCACGAGCGCTCGCTCTGAACCATTGACTATGAAATATCCGCCCGGGTCCAGCGGGTCTTCCTTTTTTGCGATAAGTTCATCATCACTTAGACCATATAGATTACAGATCCGCGACTTTACCATCGTGGGGAGCATACCGATTTTCACCGGCACAGTTTCCTTCTCAGTCTCGCCTTTTCTTGGCGTCATATCAAGAGTGATCGTTGAGAAGTAGCTGAGATTCCTAAGCCTAACCTCTGTCGGCATTACGTGGTTTATAGAGCCGTCTGCCTCTGTTACTACCGCTTTATCGACTGTAATCTTGCCAAATGACACATGGAAATCTACATCCGTCTCGATTTGTCCTGTCTCATTAACAATCTGCTGGAGACGGTTTTCAATGAAATCGTTATAGGAATCTACGTGCTGCCTGACGAGTTCCCTCTTCTTTAGAAATGCACGCATAACTTCTTTTGTTTCCATCACTTCGTCACCTCATCTCAAACCTAAGCAACCACGACTCTATAAAAAACACTCTCTCCTGCCGTCTTGCTGGTCCTGGTTATCCGTATAACATCGCCAGAATTTGCCTTTATTCTCTTGACCACAGGGTCATTTGACATGATTTTTGGCAATTGTCCTTTCGTTATATTGTACTTCTCAAGCGTCGCTTTGATTTCTTTTTTGGGCATAATTTCGTGTTTTGGCACCAATTCGTGTTTTAATATGTCGGGTTTTGCTATGTCATTCCCTCCCGTTTCCAAACAACCCTTTTTCTCGCTTCGCTCCAAAAAGCGTTGACGGAAAAATGGAGCTTCGAACGGAGTGAGAAGCGGATTTTTGGGGTGAAGACCTAAAAACGGGCCCGACGGGATTTGGACCCGCGACACCCGGCTTAAAAGGCCGGTGCTCTAGCCAGACTGAGCTACGGGCCCATTCCCTGCCAACAAAATCGGTGGTATTCATGCTTTTACCTTATTTTTACTTTTGTGGAGCGCCAATGAATGGCGCCCTGGTCGGGATTTGAACCCGAGTCACGGGAGTGACAGTCCCGTATGATAGGCCACGCTACACTACCAGGGCCAAATAACAGGCAGTCCTCAAGCTATTCCAATCCCTCATTCTGGATTTTAAAGTGGGCTGGCAGCGTCTCTGAGTTCCCGTGGGCTCGCGCACCACAGTACAGCCAGAATCGCTGGGGGGCTTTACTTCCGTGTTCGGATGGGAACGGGTGTGGCACCCCCGCTTTGACCGCCATACCCTTGGGTATTAACATCGGTAGTAGTATCGCTATATAAAAGTTTCGCTGGTTGCAGTAGTTCACAACGTAACTTCATTTGAGAAACCATTAAGAGCCCTCTTGCGAATATAGGCATAATTATGCCACAGAACTTCAAGCGAGTGCCGACAATTTTGAGTGCGGACGAGCTTACCAAGCTGGCCTTCAGCAGGGCAAGCAAGGAGGGAAGGGCCGTGCCAAAAAGGGGGATTTCCAGACATTTAAAGGCAAAGAGGTCAGAGGGCACAAGGGTCAGGGCCGCTTCATCGACAGTCATCAAAAAATTGAACAGGATTTCAAATACCCTGAATCTGGATGGGCTTTCGCCGTTTTACCACGAGCTCATCGACGTTTCTGTTGGGATCGAAAGGTTGAAAAAGGCAAAGGGTGTCCTTTCGTGGGCCTCCAACACGATCGAGAAGTACGAAAAGACCTACAGATATAAAATCAGAGTCGCAAAGAAAGACGCGGAAGTCTACGGATACCGCAGAGAGTTTTACGGCAAGCTGGCATCGGTGCTAAAGAAAATCGACAATCAGCTGGAATTCCTGGCCTCTGCAAGAGAAAAATTGAAACACCTGCCGAGTTTTGAAGACACGTTCACGATAGTAATATCAGGACCGCCGAACGTAGGCAAGTCCCTGTTCTTACGGGCGATGACCGGGGCAAAGCCCAAGGTGGACGTCTATCCGTTCACAACCAAGCAAATCCTCGTTGGCTATTTCGAAAGAGGGCACGTGAGATATCAGGTCGTTGACACGCCCGGGCTTTTGGACAGGCGCCTTGAAGATCGAAACCCCATCGAAAGGCAGGCGATAATGGCGCTAAAACACCTCGCCAACACCGTGCTCTTCATATTTGACCCTTCGGAGACCTGTGGGTTCCCCATGGAAGAACAAAAAAAGATATACGACGACATAAAAGGCGCTTTTGATATTCCCGTCATCCCGGTTTTAAACAAGTCTGATCTGTTTGCATCAAATGCGGACATCGAAGCCCTTTCAGATTACATCTGCTCGGCAAAGGACGGAACGGGCGTCGAAGAAGTTATAGAAATGATTGTCAAATCGTCTCGTTGACAAACCCCCTCCCCTTCGTCTTTATTAAACACAGCCCCTCCTTTTCAACAACGTCGAATTTAACTCCAAGGATTTTCTCCACGACGTGGATATTGGTCAAGATGTGCCCGGTCAGTTTTTTGACAGTGACCTCGGATGTCCCATCTGCAAGACCCATATACGGGATGATCTGGTCTCCCATAAACCTGTCAATGGCTGCCCCGCCTTCAATCTCTCTTTTAAGCATCTTTCCAGCCTCCTTCCCTACCTTTTCGGCAGGTTTTCCAGGCGCTCCAAGGGCACCCGCGCCGAGCACCGAATTTTGAAATCCTGCCCATAAAACAACGCCACACCCTGTCGAGAGACCTTCTCCACATTCCAGATTTATTGAGCACTTATACTTGTCTTTTGCAGATTTTGCCATTCTTTCGACAATATGAGACGGCAAATTTAGGGAATGGGACTGCCCCCATATCCCTACGAAGTCCCCCCTATTTGTTACTTTCAACGGCTTCAATCTCTCAATCGGGTATATGTCCACTATGACCCGTCCACCGCCTTTGGGATAGTATCCTCTTTTAATAATTTTTACATCCGCATTTACACCCATCTTTTTCAAGATTGGAAGAAACACGTGTTTAACGTAGTCTATTGGTGGGGACCACGTGACATCCGTGCCGCCTCTCACATCCAGCTTCACTCTGTCCCGGGAGAATATACCCGGAATGAGCAGGGATTGGAGAATCAGCGTTATGCTGCCGGCTGTTTTTGTGTCGATAATATATGTACCGGATCCCAACCTCCCGGGGTAAAAACCAACTTTCGTAGAGCCAATTTCAGCACCCATGACCTCTCCATCCACCATCTCCTGTAAAGCCTTTATTCCGGCCAGGTGCTGGTTAGCAAGCCCCGGTTTTGGCCTGTTTATCCTTACATTGTATAGTTCTATTGGCTCGTTAAGCAGGGCACCGAGGGCTGTCGAAGTCCTGAGGATCTGGCCACCACCTTCCCCGAAAGACCCATCTACCTTCATAAATCATTCACACTTTTTAATCAGTTCGTCCAGATATTCAAGCCAGATGTCCTCTGTAAGATTGGGGAACGAATACGTTGCATTTACCATGAAGTACCTGTCGAGGCACATGGACTCGATGTCCGTGAAGTTTTTGAGCGTGGAAAAGGTCTGATTTGTCAGGTCGAGATGCACACCCATGACCATGACAAGGTCCGGCAGCCCCCTTCCATCGATGCCCTGCCAATCAGAGTCGGTCAACATATTTGTAACTTCCACTACACCTGCATGAAACGCATCCGTGCCTTTATCCAGAAGGAATTTTATGGAATGCCCGGTTGCCACAATCTCAATGCCGGTCTTTTTGAGCTCTATAACCCTGTCCAGAACGCCGTCCACGTCGTTTATTTTTGAGCCGATTACAAGGGCGGGTCTCTTCGCCTTTTTAATTATTCTTGATGCAGCATCAGGAAGGACAGGAATCGCCTTTTTTGGACCAGACTCCTGCGTTCTTACCCATGATGTGGCCTTGGGATTCATTTTTTCTCCTCCTTCTTCCAGACCAGGCGTTCCACAAGTGTTGGGTCAGGTATGATTTTTTCCTTCCACTTCTTCTTCTTTAACATTTTCTTAATCTCGTCCTTTTGGGTCATGGGTATGTCCCCCTCTGTCCTGATATACAGGTGCAGGTTGTCCGGCTTTTTTCCGAAGTATCGTTTGTGGATGTCTATGTAGTGGGCCAGCTTAATCTGCCTGCCCTTTGTCGTATCGTTGGGACGCATCACAAGCTTGGATATCATCACGATTGCTTCCTCTTTGGACTCTGCCACATACATGAGGTGTTCTGGGGTTGGGTCTACGGTGACCCTGTCGCCGTTTCGGGCATTGAAGATTTCCCAGTCCTCTTCTTTATCCTTCCTTCCGAGATAGAGCCTCCTGTATTTGGAGCCGCTGGGTCCGAGGATTACGGGAATCCCCCACCTGTTTAGGCCGGTGCCGATAGATAGAGCTTTTTGGGAGTATGCCCCCCATACCAGGGCGACGGCACCGACGCGGTTGAGCACGTAGTCGGCAATCTCCTCGAAGTTCCCGCGGAGGTCGCGCCTTGCAAATATTGCAGGGATTTTGATGGCGGCGCCGAGTATGTGGGCATTTGAGAGGCACGAGCCGACGTTCGTCAAACCCCCCGAGTCAAAATCACCGGGATACTTTTCAAAGAGGCTCTCACCGTTCTCATCCTTGTACTGTGCCATGCTCATAGCTGCACATCCTGAGGACGTGACAATGTAGTTTCTCTTTATGAACTCCTCTGCAATCTCGGCTACCTCCTTTGCGCCGTTTGGGTAATTGGAGCAGCCAGCTAGGGCCAATATGCCAGGGATTTCGCCAAATACGATGGGCGGACCCACGTTTCTAATCTCTGTGTCACGTATCGGTCCCCGGCCCACGCGTATTTTTGACTTCTCCTCTTTTAGCTTCTTCTCTGCAGCTTTTTCCAGAAGTGATAAAATCGGTATGTCTTTCGGACAGGCCGACTCACACCGCACGCAACCGACACAGAGGTCTCGCATCTCCGAGAGCTTCCCGAGCTTTCCCTTGGCAGCTTCTGTCAGGGCCACAGAAATGTGAAGATTAACAGGGCATGCCCTCTGGCACTCCTCGCAATCAACGCATCTTTTTGCCTCGGCGATTAGCTCCTCCTTATCAGGGATTGCCTTGAATTTCTCTCTTTTCGGAGCGACCATCTCGGCAACTCTTACTGCCACCTCTCCGACTTTTTCCGGGTCGAGTACTAAAACAGCCTTCTCTTTGCCAGATACAAGGTCGGTTACGATATCATTGACTGGGTCTTTACTCCTGTCTTTTAGCCCGTGGCATGCCTTGTCGTTCGTGGCGATGAGCGGTGCTTTTACCTTTGCTGCTTCTTCAAGGAGGTCGGTTCTTACGCACTGCTCGTCTAGAACGATGACATCTGCCGTACCGGACCTTATGAATCTGGTCTCCATGGACAAGGGCCCTATTACCTTGCCTCTGGCAGTCCTCCTTGTAAGGTCGAGAGCGGTGCAGCATATACCGCATATTTCTATATCCTCTGCTTTGTTGTGCTCCTCTGTGTAAGACACTATCTCTGCGCCGGGGGCCACATTGTGGCCGATTGTCAGGATGACCGGCTTGCTCTTGTCAATCGTGCCGAATCCAATGTCCACGAGTGGGGCCTCGGGGTCTCCTCTGGGGAAGTCATAACCCACTATCTGGGCAATGTCTCCAATTTCCTTTACCAGGTTGTCAATCATGCCCGCATGAAGGGCCTTTGATTCATAATCAATATAACTGCTCTCGTTTCCTGTGTGAAGGGATGAAAGTACGTGCTGGAGCTGCTCCTCTGCATACTCCACCGCCTCTTCGAGGTCTCCAAGGGTCCCTGGCTTTATGCCTACGACGGTTCTAGTTATAGGTGCCTCCACGGCAATGTTGAGCCCCATGTCTATCGGGAAGTCCCTGCCCTTTCTCTCTATCTGGTGCTCGAGCATGTGCCGTGCATGGCCTCCGTGAGCGGCCGTACCAATACACGTCTCAAGTGCGATCATCCTGGCCTGCTGGGTCCTTATGTCTATGCCGCAGGCGCCCTTCTTGCCGTGCGTGAGGTCGCATTTTCCGAATGAGCAGAGGCAGCACATATCGCAGACGGGAGTGTAAAAGGGTTTGTATCTCTCCAGAAGCTTCATGTCCCATTCTCTGAGGTCTGTCATGCTGGGTTTCGGGGTTGGGCCCATGGGCTCTTCCCATTCTTCTTCCACCTTTCCGAACTCGACCTCTACGTCGCTCATATTCAAAAAGGGCGATTTGAGCCTTTTTATGTGGATTCTGTTGTCTGTGGTCAATTTGAAAACTCCATTAGAATTTCAAGCTTTTAAATGGCATCGGCACCTCATCTCTTATTCTCTTCCTGGTGTATTCGATAGCTTCTCTCTCCTTCCTGTTTTGCAGATATCTTGCTATATCCAGCCCGGGTTTTTCGTCTTTCAGTTTGACGGTCTCGAAAACGCCTGCTTTTATCATTTCGTTCAGGAGCCTTGAAGCACTTCGTGTCCTTGCAAATACTGTCGAATAACCGCTCGGTGACCCGACAGAACCTGCCGAGAAGTCTGAAAGTCTTCCAGAGAAATCTGTACAGACCCTGCAGGCCTCGCGCCTTTCCTCATATGCCTCCTTCAGCGGAATTTCGACCTTCTTTCTGCCGGTGAATACGAGAACATTTTTGCCTTTTATGTCTACTTTGGAAATCCGCGAAATCGGTACCTTGTATTTCTTTGAGACGAGCCGGTTCATGAGTCCGTCGTACATGAAATTGCTCGAGCAGAATATCGCTATTGTGTACTTTATCCGCCCGGTCAGATCAACATCCTCGATGGGGTAGTTCTCAAGCTTTCTCACCGCCTCGATCTGGCACGGCAGCCCCACGACGGCAAGCCTTTTGAGCCCTTTTTCCTTTGCCTCACCTAGCGCTGCGAGATTCGGGCTGTTCGAGTACCGGGTGCCTGAAGTGCCTGCCAGCTCCTTTTCAGAGGTGACGAGTCTGGCAACAGGCCGCCACCTGTTCTTTTTGTCCACTCCAGAGGTGATTGCGCCGTCTATTATCCCCCTTTTCAGGGCATACTTTAGTGTCGCTGTCACAAAGCCTCCATCCTGAATGCCCTTAAGTTTACCCCTGGCTTTAACGCCGATCTTCTTTACTATGCGGCCCAGCGGCTCTTCGGTTACCTCTCCAAACAATTTTTCTTCTGCCTCTCTCTGCGAAAAATAACTTCTTGGACACTGCAGCAGGCAGTAGCCGCAGTCTGTGCACTTGCCCACAAGCTCTGGGAATTCGTTTACCTTTACTACATTGTCAGGACAGACGGCCTCACAGGTGCCGCAGCCGGAGCAGAGGTCCTTGAAGACTATCTCGTGCTCGAGGGCCTTGTATCCCTTTTCCCTCCCGAGCCACGTGTACTGGAGGATATCCTCTTTTGTTATTGTACTGTCCATTAGATCGCCTCTGAATTTGTAACAGTCATATTTTTTGTCATACTATAAGCTTCGTTAACCATAAAAAAACTTATTTGTAATAATTTATAATGTCAAATAAACATTTAATGATATTAAAGCATTTATGATATTACAGATGACAGAGGAAATTTCAATAGAGGACTTTGTAAGAACGTGCTATCAGTGCGGGATGTGTACTGGTGTGTGCCCCAAGGCAGTTGTCAAGCGCGGCTTTCTCCCACGCAGGATGGTCCACGAGATGATAACAGGCCACGGTGAGCGAGGGCTCGAGTCCGGGGACAGCTGGGACTGTCTGACCTGCGGTATCTGCCAGGATATCTGCCCCATGAACGTCGATTTTCTGGACATGGTGCGAGAGTCAAGGAGGGCCGGAAAAACTGCAAACTGCAGGCTGGCCCACGAGAACACCCTGGGAATGGACTTCTACAACATCATGAAAAATGAAAACATAAAACCGAGGCGGAAAAAATTTCTTGCAAAGGATGTTAAAGTCGACGACAAAAGCGATGTGCTGTACTTCACGGGCTGCGTGACCTACTTCGATATAATATTCAAAGACGATGTGGGATTCGAGGGCATGGACATTGCAGACAATACCATAAGGCTTTTAAATGCAGTCGGAATAACGCCAGCGGTGCTGGACGAGGAGAAGTGCTGCGGGCACGACCAGTTCTGGCGCGGGCAGACCGAGCTTTTTGAACAATTTGCAAGGCAAAATGCCAACATCCTGGGAAAATACAAGACCATCGTGACAGCATGCCCCGAGTGCTACAGAACACTCGCCGTGGATTACAGGGAGCGGCTCGGCATCGAACTGAACGTGAAGCACATATCCGAGCTTCTTGCAGAAAAGATCGGTGAAATCAAGCCAAACGGCACCAAAAAGGTGACCTTTCACGACTCATGCAGGCTTGGCAGGTACATGAACGTCTACGATCCGCCAAGAGAACTCTTAAAAAAGGCTGGACATGAGGTCTTGGAGATGGCAAAAAACAGGGAAGAGTCCATCTGCTGCGGCGTGTCCGCATTTGTGAACTGCGATGACGAAAACAAGGAGATAAGACGAAGAAAGATGAGAGATGCTATAGAGACCGGTGCAGATGTGCTTGTGACCCCGTGCCCCAAGTGCCAGATACACCTCAAATGCCTGCAGAGTGATACGTCCGAGCCGGATTATGACATAAAAATCGTAGATTTTTCTACATTGCTCGCAGAAAACATAAAAGGGATTAAAATGGATTCGAGACGAGGTGCGAGCGAAGCGAGCACCGAGCGAGAAGACAAACAGGAGGAGCGATGATTATGACAGTTGAAACGTTTGTGCCCTTGATGAAAAGGAGCAAGGGATTCGAGGAGCTGAAGAAGCTGGTAATAGACCAGGGCATCTGCTCTGGATGCAGCACATGCGCTGCATTTTGCGATAGAATAAAAATGGACGAGAATGGCCAGGCAGAACTTGTAGAAGACTGTAATATGGATATCGGCGCCATAAAATGCAGTGAGGAGGGTACGTGCTATGACGTATGCCCGATGATATCCTTCTCCAAGCCAGAGCTTGAAAAGGAGGTATTCGGCGAGGTGAGAACGGACGAGGATATGGGATACTACAAAAAAATCGTCGCAGCCAGGTCCAAAAAGAAGGAAATCCTTGAGAGGGCGCAGGACGGAGGCGCCGTTACGTCCATTCTGGCAGCAGCGCTTGAAGCAAAATTGATAGATGGCACGGTGGTAACCAACCGCACAGGGGAGTGGGCCACAAGTTCCGATTTGGCGACTACAAAAGAGGAGCTCATCCAAGGCGCCGGAACAAAGTACGCCCGGGCACCCTCCACAATGAAGTTCGGCAAATCCATAAGGGACGTTCGGAGGATCGCGCTTGTGGGCACGGGGTGCCAGGCCCTCGGTGCGAGGAGGACATTCACGTCTTTTCTAAAAGACGTTATTGAAAAGACAAAGGAATCAGACACCCCATTGGATTTTACGCTCATCGGTCTTTTTTGTTTCGAGAACTTCCCCTACGGGTGCATCAAAGAGGCCCTCGAAAGAGAGTTTGCCGTGAAAATCGAAGACATAACAAAGACGGACATTACCCGTGGAAAGTTCATAATCACCAAAAAGGACGGCAGCAAAGACGAAAAGCCTGTAAAGACGTTCGATGAGTGCGTGCCGGAGGCATGCAACCTCTGCACGAATTTTACTTCAGAGTTTTCGGATATAAGCGTGGGTTCGATCGGTACGGAGGACGGCTGGTCCACGGTCATTGTGAGAAGCGAGAAGGGCGAGAGCCTGTTGGAAAATGCGATAAAGCTCGGATATCTTGAGGTTACAGACAAGGTTGAACTCGCTGGCATAAAGAAGAATGTAGGATTAAAAAAGAAGAAATTCGCTGCCACTGCTGAAGCGAGAAAGAAGGAAGGCAAGTACGTGCCGGAATATAGTTGAGTTGAAGGAGGAGAAATGGAAAAGACTGGAGCAGTCCTAGTAATAGGGGCCGGCGTATCAGGGATGCAGGCAAGCCTCGACCTTGCGGAGTCGGGGTTCAAGGTGTATATGGTAGAGAAGACACCGACCATAGGCGGCAGGATGGCCCAGCTCGACAAGACCTTTCCGACGAACGACTGCGCTATGTGCACGCTGGCACCAAAGATGGTCGAGGTCTCAAAACACCCCAACATCAATCTTCTTATGTATTCTGAAGTAGTCTCAATTAAAGGAGAGGAGGGCAATTTTGAAATTACAATCAAGAGACATCCACGATATATTAGTGAGGAAAAGTGCAACGGATGCGGCCTTTGTGCCGAGGTCTGCCCGATAAAAATTCCAAACGAATTCGATGAGGGTATTGGTGTGAGAAAGGCAGTATATGCGCCGTTTCCGCAGACGGTTCCTTTGATTTATACCATTGACATGGAGCACTGCAACAACTGCGGCCTTTGCAAGGTCGTCTGTGAGGCCGGAGCTGTTGACTACGAGATGCAGGAGAGTGAGATAAAAGTGGAGGCTGGCTCTATAATAGTTTCGACGGGGTATGATCTCTTCGACTCTTCGGCACTCGAGGAATATGGACTTGGCAGATATCAGAACGTTGTTTCAAATTTACAGTTCGAACGTCTTCTATCTGCTTCCGGTCCGACAGGAGGACGCATCATAAGACCGTCAGACGGGGCAGCGCCCCAAAAAATTGCCTTTATCCAGTGCGTTGGCTCGAGAGATGTCCGACACTATCCGTACTGCTCGCAGATCTGCTGTATGGCAAGTACCAAGGAGGCGATACTGGCAAAAGAGCACCTGCCGGAAGTAGAATCCACCATATACTACATGGACTTGAGGGCATTTGGAAAGGGGTTCCAGGAGTACGTCAACAGATCGAAAAATGAATGCGGTGTCAATTATATCAGGGCCAGACCATCCCAGATACTGGAGGACCATAAAACCAAAAACCTGATCATTTGCTATGATAACACTTTCACAGGCGAATTTAAGGAAGAAGAGGTGGATTTGGTTGTCCTCGCTCCTGCGTTAAAACCCTCCACCGGGTCAAAAAAACTTGCGAAAATACTGGGCATCGACACGGACGGATATGGATATTTTAGCGAGGTTTCAGAGGAAACGCCGTTTGATACCATAAAACCCGGGATATTCGTAACCGGAGTGTGTACAGGGCCAAAGGACATTCCAGATTCGGTCGGGCAGGCAAGCGGGGCCGCAGCAAGGGCGGAGTCGCTTCTGGCAGAGTCGAGAGGTTCTCTAGCGGTGGTGCGGGAGGAGGTGCCAGAGAAAGAACTGGCCGATGAGCCGAGAATAGGCGTTTTTGTCTGCAGCTGCGGTCTAAACATCTCAGGGACAGTTGACGTGAGATCCGTGACAGAATACGCAAAAACCCTGCCGGGAGTTGTCCATGCAGACAACATCATGTACACGTGTTCTGATGACGCGCTGACCAGTATAAAAAATATCATAAAAGAAAAGGACTTGAACAGGGTCGTCACCGCTTCGTGCACCCCCAGAACCCACGAACCGCTGTTCAGGGAAACCTGCAGGGAGGCAGGGCTCAATCCATATCTCTTCGAGATGGCAAATATAAGGGAGCACTGCTCGTGGGTACACAGCAAAGAGCCAGAGAAAGCGACAAAAAAGGCTAAGGATTTGATAAGGATGGCTGTGGCGAGATCAGCACTATTAAAACCCCAGAAAATCAGGACGTTCGACGCAGATAAATCAGCCACCATAATCGGAGGAGGACTTGCAGGGATGAGCGCTGCCGTAGAAATCGCAAAGCAGGGCTTCAGGGTAGACCTGATAGAGAGAAATAAAGAGCTCGGCGGTTATGCCAACGAGTTAAACTCGATTTTCCTCTCGGCTAAAGACCCTGACAGGGTCGTCGGCCCCTTAAGGGAAGCGGTCGAAAATCACCCCAACATAAATACCCATGGAGGCCACTGTCGCAAATCTCGATGGCTTTACAGGGAACTTTGAAGTTACCGTACAAAAGAACGGAGACAACACCACACGGAAGACTGGCGCCATCGTTGTCGCGACAGGAAGCGACGTGTTAAAACCAGACGGGAAATACATGCACGGGCAAAATCGGAACGTCATGACCCAGTTTGAGCTCGAAAAAGGGCTAAAAGAATCAAAATTTTCATTTGAGGAGGCAGTCATGATACAGTGCGTTGGTGCAAGAGACGATGACCGACCATCGTGCTCGAGGACCTGCTGCATAGAGGCGATTAAAAACGCCGTAAATCTAAAGAAGCTAAATCCAGAGGGCAACGTGATTATCCTCTTCAGAGATATGATGACTTTTGGAAAGTACGAGGATTATTACAGGGAGGCCCAGGAGGAATACGGAGTCAAATTTGTAAGATATGTGCCAGACAGGCCTCCAGAGGTTGTCGAGGAAGACGGAAAACTCAAGGTAACGGTCTACGACGCTTCCCTGGGAAGCAATCTGGAGATAATTGCTGACAAGGTCATTTTATCGACACCGCACATCTCATCAGAGGGCATTGATGAGCTGCAGAAGATTTTGAAGGTACCCAGGGGCACTGATGGCTTTTTCATGGAAGCACATGCAAAGCTGAGGCCTCTTGAGTTCACATCGGACGGTATATTCCTCTGCGGCTCATGCCAGGCGCCCAAAGAACAGTCTGGCGTCATCGCCCAGGGATCCGGTGCAGCTTCAAAGGTTTGTTCCATGCTGTCAAAGGGCTTCATAGAGGCCGAGGCAACGACTGCAATCGTGGACGAGGAGTTTTGCATTGCCTGCGGTCGGTGCATAGAGGTCTGTCCATTTGGTGCAATCTCCATTATTAAAAATCCTATGGGAGAGGATAAGGCCTGTGTAAATGATGCGATCTGCAAGGGATGCGGCGCGTGTGCCTCCGTTTGTCCGAATGGAGCAATCACTCCAAGACACTTTGAAAACACACAGATACTTGTAATGATCGATGAACTTTTGGAGGGAATAAAAGATGGTGCATGAGCCGAGGATAGTGGTATTTGCCTGCAACTGGTGCTCCTACGCAGGTGCTGACCTTGCGGGGGTTTCCAGGATACAGTACCCTCCAACGGTGAGGATAATCAGAATCATGTGCTCAGGTAGATTCGACCCGGATTTTGCGCTTCGCGCATTTGAGAGGGGCGCGGACGGCGTTCTCGTTTTAGGATGCCATCCCGGGGATTGCCATTATATAGAGGGAAACCTCAAAGCAGAAAGAAAGGCAGAAATGACAGCAAAGTTGCTCGATGCACTGGGAATCGATCCAGCGAGGTTCCGCCTTGAATGGGTATCGGCAGGCGAAGGTGCAAAATTCGCGGAGATTATTAAAGAATTTACTGAAACTCTAGAGAAGCTTGGGCCCAATCCATTATTAGTTCGACAGCAAATAGGAGGTAATTGAAGTTGGCAACAAAAGAAGAGCCGAGAATTGGCGTTTTTGTGTGCAAATGTGGACTTAACATTGGCGGCGTGGTAGACTGCGACAGGTTAGCCGAGGCAGCGAAGTTCTTCCCCAATGTGGTCCATTCACAGGCAAATAAGTACACCTGTTCGGATACTGGCCAGGAGGAGATAAAGAAGGGGATAAAGGAACACAACCTGAATCGCGTGGTGGTGGCATCCTGTTCCCCAAGACTCCACGAGCCTACATTCAGGAAGACAGTTCAAGAGGGAGGATTGAACCCGTATCTCTTTGAGATGGCAAATATCAGGGAGCACTGCTCATGGGTTCACACCAGAGAGCCTGAGAAGGCCACGGAAAAGGCCATTGACCAGGTGAAAATGGCCGTTGCCAAAGCCAGCTTGCTGGAGCCCCTGCCGTCTTTAAAAGTACCGGTCACGAAGTCTACCCTGGTGTTGGGAGCAGGTGTTGCAGGTATTAGGGCAGCGCTCGACGTGGCAGACATGGGCTTTAAGGTTTATCTTGTAGAGAGAGAGCCCAGCATCGGCGGTGTAATGGCACAGCTTGACAAAACGTTTCCCACGCTTGACTGCTCTATCTGTATAGAAGGCCCGATGATGAGCGACGCAGGCAGACACGACAACATAGAACTTCTGACCTATCATGAGCTGCAAAAAGTCGACGGATTTGTTGGAAACTTCAAGGCAACAATCGTAAAAAAGCCCAGATATGTCGATGAGATCGAATGCAATGGCTGCGGGATTTGCTATGAGGTATGTCCTGTAACGGTTCCAAACGAGTTCGACGAGGGCTTTGGCCCCAGAGGAGCCATATACAGGCAGTTTCCCCAGGCAGTGCCAAACAAAGCGACAATCGATATGGAGCACTGCATCGACTGTGGCCTTTGTGAACTCGTATGCGAGAAGAATGCCATCAGAAGGGACGACAAGGAAGAAGAGCGGGTGTTAGACGTCGGCATGATCCTCGTATCGACAGGGTACGATATCTATGACCCTGCCGAAGAGAATGACTATCACTATCTGGATTATCCAAATGTAATCACTGCCCTGGAACTGGAGCGCCTGATGAATGCATCAGGACCAACCCTTGGGCACATAATAAGACCATCAGACGGCAAAGAGCCAAAGAAAATTGGTTTTATCCTGTGCATAGGCACAAGGGACCGCGGTGACGACTCCTACTGCTCTGGTGGAGTATGCTGCACATATACATTAAAGCTGGCAGCAATGCTGAAGGAGAAGCATCCCGAGTGGGATGTGAGCATATTTTATATAGACATGAGGTCTATCGGAAAAGGCTTCGAAGAGCTTTACACACGTACAAGAAAGGCAGGCATAAAATTCATACGGGGAAAACCTGCCGATATCAGAGAGGATAGAAAAACCAAAAATCTGATACTGATCGGAGAGAACACCCTGGCTGGCACGGTGGATCAAACAGAACTGGACCTCCTTGTACTCTCTACCGGCATGGTACCAAAAAATGACGCTCACACAGTTGCACAAATGCTAAACATTTCAAGGACAGGGGACGGGTTCTTCATGGAAAAACACCCGAAGCTTGCACCCGTTGACACGCCGACAGACGGGATATTCATAGTTGGTGCATGCCAGGGGCCAAAGGACATTCCGGTATCGGTGGCCCAGGCGAGAGGTGCGGCTGCAGCAGCAGCCATTCCAATGATCGCAGGGGAGATAACCCTTGGCGGCGAGATTGCATTGCCCATTCCAGAAAAGTGCATAGGGTGCGGCATCTGCGTAAAGAAGTGTCCATACGGGGCATGGGAGCTGATCGAGGTTGGAAAGAAAGAAGATGGAAAGCCCATAAAACTGGGAAAGCTAACGGAGGCACTCTGCAAAGGATGCGGCACCTGCGCTGCAGACTGTGCAAAAGACGCCATAGAGATGAAACATTTCACAGATGCGCAGATCATGTCACAGATAGATGCAGCGTTGGAGGACAACCCGGGAGACAAGATTCTGGGCATACTGTGCAACTGGTGCTCCTACGGCGGTGCTGATACAGCCGGCGTCTCCAGAATGCAGTATCCGCCAAACGTCAGGATTATAAGGGTCATGTGTACGGGCCGGGTTGATAAAAAGTTCATTGAGTATGCATTTGACAGGGGTGCAGGAATGGTGTTGGTGGCAGGCTGCCACATCGGTGACTGTCACTACATCTCCGGCAATGAGCACATGCAGAAAAGAGACGCCAAAATTCGAAGAAAGATGGAAACGAGGGGCATCGACCAGAACAGATTTGAGCTCACGTGGATATCTGCGTCAGAGGGCACAAAGTTCCAGGAAACCATAAAGGAGCGCACAGAAAAACTAAAAGAACTTGGTCCGCGCGACTCCAAAAAGGAAAAGGCCGCAGCAGAAAAGGCAGCTGCAGAAGCAGAGAAGAAAGCTGAAGAGGCTGCAAAGAAGGCGGCCAAACCAGAAGAGTAAAAGGAGAAAAGCCCAAAAAAGTCTTTATATAATAGTAAATATTAACATATTTCCATGACTACGGTTATGATAGTTGACGACAACGAAGCGGTAATCAGTATCGTGGGCCAACTTTTAAAAAATGAGGGGTTTGAAGTCTGCAGTGCTCTGGGGGGAAAAGCATGTATCGAATCGATTAGAGATCTCAACCCAAGCATCCTTCTCCTGGACGTGATAATGCCGGATATGGACGGCTGGGACGTCCTACGAGAGTTAAAGAGCATGGGGGTACTCGATAAGACTAAAGTTATCATGCTTACCGTTGTGAAAGAACCGAAAGAAGAAGACGAAGATGCGGACTTAAGCCCCTATGTCATGAGCCCCTATATCATGGACTATATAACAAAGCCCTTTGACGGGGATGAACTGATAGAAAGGGTGAAGAGACTTTCTCTCCTATAGGAGGTATACACGTGGCCAAAAAGGTTATAGTGGTCGATGACGATAAAAATATGGTTGATATAGTGGAGTTGCTTTTAAAAAAGGAGGGGTTTGAGGTCCATGGGATGCTGTGGGGCGAAGAATGTCTCGAGTCTGTTGAGCAGATAAACCCTGACATAATGCTAATAGATGTAATGATGCCTGGCATGGGCGGCTGGGAACTTGTAAGGAGACTGAAAGATAGAGGGCTGGCAGATAAGATCAAGATAGCGATGCTGACAGTGGTAGATAAACCGGACGATGAAAATGCTGATTTAAGTCCATACGTCCTTGATTACATCAGAAAGCCATTTGCTATACCCGATCTTATAAGAAGGGTAAAACGGCTGGATTCGTTTTAGCTTTGGAGGATTATATGAACAACATAAAAGCGGTGGTCATCGGGGCTTCTATAGGTGGCATGGATGCCCTTCATAGGCTCCTTCCAAAATTCAAAACAGATTCCTATTCAGTGTTTGTAATCCAACACATCAGCACGGGTCTTGTTGAGCGATTTGTCAACCAACTGAGCAGAAAATGTATTTTGGACGTGGAATTTGGACGTGACGACATGCCCGTCGAAACTGGCAAGATTTACTTTCCTCCAGGGGACAACCACATGGAGATAAAAATTCGGAATGACGCCCCTACGATAAGCCTCAATAAAGATCCCCCTGTCAATTTTGTTAGACCCTCTCTCGATGTTCTCATGAAATCGGTCGCTGAAACCTTTAAAGAAAATTCGGTGGGAGTCATCCTTACAGGCATCGGAAAGGACGGCGCGGAGGGCATGAGGTCAATTAAAAGAAGTGGTGGAAAGACCATTGCACAGGATGAGGCCACCAGCGTGGTATTCTCCATGCCAAAATCGGCGATACACACGAGGTGCGTGAACAGGGTTTTACCTCTACACCAGATTTACGAAGAGATAATGGCGTATTTGTGACATAAAACCCTGCGGCGCGTACTGCGCTTCGTACAGCCAGCAAAACCCTTTTTAATTCCAGTGACAAAAGACACAACAGTGGGCCCGTAGCTCAGTCTGGTCAGAGCGGTTGGCTCTTAACCAATTGGTCGGGGGTTCGAATCCCCTCGGGCCCGCTTTTGAATTTTTAAACGCCTGAAAATTTGTGGAACAAATTTTCGACGTTTGAATCTTCACCCAAAAAGAAAAGTGCATGCGAGAAAATATTTATACTAAACACTTGAAAATTTTGATGTCTAAAAAAAGGGCCCGTAGTCTAGTGGTTATGACGTCACGCTTACAACGTGAAGGTCGGGCGTTCGATTCTCCCCGGGCCCATTTCAATCTCAAAACGCCTAAAAATTTCGCTAGATGCGAAATTTTTGACGTTTTAAAATGATATATTTCATTACATCCAACGACAACAAGTTCAGAGAGGCAAAGGAGATATTTTCCGGGCACGGCATCTCCATTGAGCAGATATCAAGGCCCTATAAGGAGATACAGGCGGACACTCTCGAAGAGGTGGTAAGAGAAGCACTTGAGAACATTGATGAAGAGGAGGTGTTTATAGAGGACGCCGGCCTCTTTGTGGATGCGCTTGACGGGTTCCCGGGTGTCTATTCG
>Ga0114921_10000295_pt1 | contig 20982 bp, 18 predicted proteins | sample BentaG_FD_87016 | JGI IMG/M metagenome (GOLD analysis project Ga0114921, IMG submission 87016) | Deep subsurface microbial communities from South Atlantic Ocean to uncover new lineages of life (NeLLi) - Benguela_00093 metaG | ecosystem: Environmental > Aquatic > Marine > Oceanic > Sediment ... | reverse complement strand
GGCAGGAGAACATCCAAAATATTTGCCTCCAAATACCCCAGGTTCCTTTTGTGCTCAGCTGAGACGGCAAAAATCATCTCTCCCCCTAAACGATAATAATCCGCCAGCTTTTCTTCCTCTGCAGGAGTGTCTATCTTGTTGACAACAACAATGATTGTTTTACCCAACTTTTTCAAGGAAACGAAGAGGTCTTCCTCTGCTGGCAATAACATTCTCTTTCCATCCAAAACTAAGAGAATAACATCCGCCTCCTGAGCGGCTTCCCAAGCTTTTTCCTTAATCTTAGAGGAAAGAGGTTCTTCCTTCGAATCAAAAAAACCACCAGTATCCACCAACATAAATTTCCTGTTCTCTAATCGGCATGGGGCCTCGATTTGGTCCCGCGTCATCCCTGGAAGAGAATGAACTAGTGATCTCTTCTTTTTTAAAAATCGATTGAATAAAGTGGACTTACCCACATTGGGAAAGCCAACAATAACTACTTTGGTTAATTTTTTCATGGAGAAATGTATTCAATTCCGCTGCAGTAATAGAGGCAAAAACTTGATCTCATGATGTTCCTTAGATTGTCAAACCTCGGTCTCTTCTCCACTCTGGGACTGGCAATGAGACGAAGATGCACTTGGCATTTTAACATATTGCTGTTTAAGAAACGCTGAATTATTTAGCGATTAAAGAATATTGAGGGAAAAAAGGCCTGCTGAGGTTGATATGACCTCCTAAAGTTTCCTTTTCTCCTCCTTCAATTAAAATGAAAACTTTTTTTATAGATTTAAAATTATAAGTCAAAGAATTAACTATTGAATAAATCGTTGATATCTCAGCCGTAGAACCAGAAGGATTTTCCACTTGAAAATCTTTGGAAAAATCGACATAGGCAACTCCCTCTTCAGTTAGAAAGAGCTCTCTTAACTTCGCCTGGGAAGGCAATGGCGACAGATACCCGTTCTGAGACCCTTTTATGAGTTCTTCCACTGCTTGTTTGGCTTCACGGGCAATAGATGCTTGGGCATAGATCTCTCTTTCTTCGGGATGGAGAAAAGGATCCCCCTCAGAGAGAAAAAAAAGAATAATCTTTTTCATCTCTTTTTGCTCCTCTGAAGGCTGGTAAATTTCTGGAGGAGGGGAGTTAAGGGATTGTTTTATCTTCTCTTCTCCCCCATTTTTAAAATAAACAACTATGAGAATGATTAACAGAATGAATAGACCTCCAAGAATAGCAAATCTTTTTAAGGACATCCTTCTTCTTTATTTTTGAGAATAAAGCCTGATATAGTTAACCAGACCTCGATAGATAGCTTGAGCCACTTTATTTTGAAATTCATCGGTCAGCAACTTTTTCTCCTCCACAGGATTGGAGATAAAGGCCACTTCCACCAATACAGCAGGACAGGCCACCCCAGTCAAAACTTTGAAAGGCGCTTGTTTAATTCCTCTATTAGCCGTACTCAGGACCAAATTAAGCTCTTTCTGGATGAACTCCGCTAACTGGCTGCTCTGTTGAAGATAGGCTGCCTGAGCCATGTCCCATAAAATCATCTTTATTTCATCCTCGTCTTCTCCTTCAATCCTCTCTTCAAGTTCAGCTGAGCTATTTTCTAGGTAAGCCAATCTCCTGGCTTCCTCATCACTGGCGTTCAAGCTGAGGAAAAAAGTTTCAGAACCACGAGCATTCTTCCGCCGAGAACTATTCGTATGGACACTGATGAATAAATCAGCTTTATTATTGTTAGCTAAGGCTACCCTATTATCCAAGGAGAAGTAAATGTCTTTGTCCCTGGTCAGGACAACGCGGAAAGCCAAATTACGCTCAATAATGGCTTTTAATTTCCAGCTAATGGGCAAGGTGATATCTTTCTCAAGGGTTCCAAATTTCCCTTTAGCTCCACTCTCTACCCCTCCATGACCTGGATCAATGACAATTGTTCTTACTCCCCTCATCTCTTTTTGGACCTGACTCAGATCAATAATCAATTTGGGAGGATGACCTATGGTTAAATAATCAAAGCTGAAATTGCTGTGCTTTACCCTGATGGTCAGGATTAAGGAATCGTTCCTCTTTGTCCAGCTGAAAGATTCTATGAATTGACTTTCAGAGGATCTCCTTTGAATTCGCAAAGGAACTTTTGTCTCTATTTCAACCAAAAGCGAGGAATCTCTTTTCTCAACAGAGAATGGCAGGGGTTCGGATAACTCGATAATAACTCTGGTAAAATTGGGGTGATCTCTGGCTGATAATCTCACAAAAGAATAATTTTGAGGGAAAGAAGAAGCGACAAGAAAAGAAGATAATAGGGCAAAGGTGACTAAATTCTTTTGTATCTGCCTAAACAATGTATTCAAAAATTTTTTTATGGAGGCGGCGGGAATCGAACCCGCGTCCGAAGACATTCAACAGAATGTTTCTACATGTTTATCCTCTTCGTCAATCTCGTTCCGCAGCGACTGAAGAGGCAAGTCACCACAGAACCAGCCCTGTTGAAATTTCACTTCCCAGGCACAGAACATCCTGGTTCGCTATCCTGCTCGTCGGCGCCTCCCAAGCTCTGCAGGAAAGAACTTGAGAAACGGCATGCCTAGCTATTAGGCAGCGATGGGCAGATTTTCTGCACTTAGTTTTGTTCACCGTTTTACGAGGTAGATGAAATCTCGACATGCTTCTTCTGCCTCACTATCTCCGTCGAAACCTTTTCGCCCCCATCTTTTAGATTTAAATTATATTGCATATGTCCAGATCTTGTCAACCTAAGTCCGGCTCTCTCCCTCAACCCATGAGCGGGAAAAAATGTCCGTGATAGGCGCTTAAGAGATAATTTTAACTCTATCACACAACGTTGGGACAATGCCAACCACTAAATTGATTATATTATAATTCCAGAGAGAGAACTGAGGTCCTGTCATGAAAAAGTAGGGCTATATTTTTTTCTCTTGTTTTGGTTAAATATTTCTTTACTGCTTGAAAGCCCAAATATTTTCCTGACCGGGGAGGGAGATCTAATTCTGAATTTCCTTTTATAAAAAAGTCAATAAGCTCTGGAGAAGAAAATTTCCGCGAACAATAAATTTCTCTCAAGTAACCCTCATTTCTCTGACACCAATTTAATCTGTCCTGACTAAAGAGAAAATGATCCTGCATCCTACAGCCTGGAAAAGTTAAAAAAGAAAAATAAGTGCAGATTCCTTCTGAAATAAGAATCCATTTGTACTTTTTTTCCTCAGGGATTTCTCCTTTGTTTAGATTCAGAAGAAAATGGGCATATTCATGAGCAAAGAGAATTCTTAATAACCTGAAATCCCTGTACCTTTCTAATCCAAAGCAGATGACCGGCTTTTCTCGAAAATCCATAATAAACCCGTCAGGACTGAAAAACCCTATAAAAAGATAAACTTCTGGCTCTTCTTTTGGGAAAACAATGCTCTTACACTTAAGGTAAGCCTCCTCGATTATATTCTCTGGTGGACAAAATTTGATGAGATCTTCCAACCAGGCATAATCTGTTTTTTTAATCATCCCGACTCTCTGCTTTAAAGTTGAGAAATCTATCAAGGGAAAATGAGAGAAATAACTTTCTAAAAATTCTTGGTGCGGTTGATAATATGAAAGGTAATAGTCTACCCATTTCTCAGATGAAGGAGTTACTTTCTCAAGAAATTTAAAAAAATCGCTATAAAGTGAGTATATTCTCATTAACTCATTTTTATCAATTATCCGCAGCATTAATCAAGGGCAAGTTCATCTTTAGACAAGTACGCATTTAGCTTGACATTTGACCTTTTAGTGACATAATATCTACGGCTCTTTTTGGCCGGTTGGAAAGAGTTCCCACCTTTTTCCCCATCATCACCCCCCTTTGCTAAATCAGCCGGCATTTTTCTCTCTAAATTTCTCAGAAATATCTCAATTGATATGCACTTACCTCCTCTATTTTTCGGTCGGCAATTCAGACAACAGAATCAATTTTAGCTAAGCTTAAAAAAAGACTTATCCTGCCTTAATCTGCTTATAATGCCGATAATTCAGAGTAAATTGTTGATCTGGACGTAAGAATAAAAGTGATAACTGGCGGGGCCGACGAGACTTGAACTCGCGACCTCCGGCGTGACAGGCGGAGGTTCTTTATGCCCTGATATTCAAAAATTGATTGTAGCAATTAATCAGTCAATAAATTTGTTGCTGTTAATTAAGAAGTATTTGACATGCTAATATTATTTGGTTATTCTACCAAATGTAAAAATGAATCAAAAACAGAGAGCCCAGTTTAAAGCACGGGCTAATGTTCTAAAAGCCTTGGCTCATCCTACACGACTATTCATAGTTGAAGAACTTGCAAAAAAACCACATTGCGTTAATGAGCTTACAGATATGATTGGAGCAGATATTTCCACCATTTCAAAACACTTGTCAATTCTTAAAAACGTAGGATTAATTCAAGATGAGAAGCGAGGGAAACAAGTTTACTATAGCCTACGTATACGTTGTGCACTAAACTTTTTGGATTGCGTAGAAGCTGTTCTGAAAGAACAAGCTAAAGACCGAATAGCCATAGTAAGCTGATTTTTTTTGTTTCTATAATTGGCCAATTGGCAAATAAACCTAATAATACAATCCATAAAGAATGAAAAGCCTTGGTCCTTCCCGGATGAATTTATAAGGAGCTAGCGATATGGAAGACAAAGCATGTATAACGAAACAGCCAAAAGGTCTGAGCTTTTTTGAACGGTTCTTAAGTGTCTGGGTGATTCTATGCATAGTGGTAGGGATTGTATTGGGCAAACTCGCCCCAAAAGTCGCCACTTTTCTGGATGGCCTTGCTATTTATATCAATGAAGCACCGATTGTATCCATACCAATTGCAGTTTGCCTATTTTTTATGATGTATCCCATCATGGTCAAGATTGATTTTGCTGAGGTGCTCAAGGCTGGTAAGAATTTCAAGCCAGTTAGTTTGACCCTATTCATCAATTGGGCCATCAAACCATTCACAATGTATGCTATCGCCATATTTTTTCTTGGCATAGCTTTTAAGAGCTTTATAGGGGCTGAAGCTATTGATTATATAAAAATGCCTTTAGGTTTGGACCTTCCTGTAGGAGCCAAACATGGGGCAGGAACAGTAGTTCTTATCGAGGGAGTCAAGATGTTGGCTGTTCCTCTATGGCGAAGCTATCTTGCGGGTTGTATCTTACTCGGAATAGCCCCCTGCACTGCAATGGTTTTGGTCTGGGGATATCTGGCAAGAGGAAATGATGGACACACGCTAATCATGGTCGCCATCAATTCCTTGACAATGCTTTTCTTATATGGTCCTCTCGGCGGGTTCTTATTGGGTATTGGTCGTCTTCCGGTTCCTTGGAAAGCACTATTACTATCTATCGGTATTTATGTGGCCCTACCCCTGGTGGCAGGATATATTTCACGAAAATTGATAGTAACCAAAAAAGGCATAGATTGGTTTAACACAAAATTCTTACATATTCTTACGCCTGTAACCATTTCTGCCCTTTTAGTGACCCTTATTCTTCTGTTTTCCTTCAAAGGTGAAGTGATACTCTCAAATCCTTTGACTATACTATGGATTGCTATTCCACTTTTCATTCAAACGAATCTTATATTCTGGCTCGCATATGGATTAGCAAAAGTATTGAAACTTTCTTATCGAGATGCTGCTCCCTCTGCACTGATTGGAGCATCAAATCACTTTGAGGTGGCCATAGCTACAGCAGTCATGCTCTTTGGTCTCTCATCTGGTGCAGCTCTGGCTACAGTCGTTGGAGTACTCATCGAGGTACCAGTGATGCTTATGCTTGTTAGAATCTGTCTTAGAACTCAGAATTGGTTTAAACAAGAGAAGACATAGTAAAGTGAATCCTTATCGAATATCTTCCGTCTCACAACATAACTCTTCTTTTATATTTTTTCCCTGTTGTAAATCTCTGTAGGTTTGGAATGCTTTCAACGCCCATTGTTCCCCAGGACATCCCCTTTCTACAATGGCAACATCCAAAAACTCTATTAGCTCATATTGAGTCACGCCTGCCTGAAACGCCATCTTCGTGTATGCTCTAATACACGGTTCACATTTTGTGACAACCACGGCAACCAAGGCAGCCATTATTTTATATTTTGCTGGAACTGTAGCATCCTTAAATGTTTCTTCCCGCATCCTTGCGAGCCCACCTGTTACTTTCGGGCTGAGTCTCCGAAATTATGTATAGAGACTTTTAGACATTCTCTCATCCTTTAATATATCTCATTTCATTATAGTACACTAGTCTCATAGTAAAAATAAAAAGCAAGACTACTCCCCATGTGCCAAAATTGATTGAATTACGCTGAAATTATGGTAAAGGGACTGAAAGGAAAAATTCAGGGAAATGACTGGAAACAAAGATGTTATCTGGCGGGGCCGACGAGACTTGAACTCGCGACCTCCGGCGTGACAGGCCGGCGTTCTAACCAAACTGAACTACGACCCCGCTCAGGGATATAAATTATAATATTAAACCCCTCCGGTTTCAATAGCCTTCACTGCTTTTTCAGAAAATCAGTAAGATCGGTTTTTTTGGCTTTTATTTCTTAAATGAAAAAAGAACCGAAATTAAAGATTCAGAAGTATACATAAGTTATAGAAGCATGACCCCATAATTGACTTTTGTTTAAAAAAGAATAATAGATATTAAAGATTCAATTATAAAAGTTATAAAGGCCTGACCCCAATGAACGGTATCACATGCTTTCTAAGGCGGCAATTCTCTCTTCGATGGGAGGGTGGGTGCTGAATAATTTGTTGACTTTTCCTTTTATATCCTTCAGGGGATTCACTATGTAGAGATGAGCTGTTGCTTTGTTGGCCGCCTCCAAAGGCTCCCTATCTGACGCCAATTTCCTGAGAGCTGAGGCTAGACCAGGAGGATACCGGGTCAGAAGAGCTCCATTTGCATCAGCCAAGAATTCTCTCTTGCGGGAAATTGCCAAACGCATAAGCTGGGCTATTAGAGGAGAGAGCAAAGCTAAAACGAGACCCACCAATACAAAGATAGCAGCAGCATTCCCGCCTCCTTTACTCCTTGATTTCCTCCTGCCACCTCCCCAGAAGAAACTCCTCAGAATCCAATCGCTGAGAAGAGCAACGATCCCGACCATAACCACGGCCAGAGTTTGAACAAGAATATCATAGTTTTTGATGTGGGCCATTTCATGGGCAATCACGCCTTCCAGTTCTGCTCGGTTCAATTTATCGAGCAAGCCTTTAGTAACGACAATGACAGAATTGCGAGGATTTCTGCCTGAAGCAAAAGCATTTGGAGCTGTATCATCGATTATGTAGCATCGAGGTTTGGGGAGTCCGGCTGCAATGGCTAACCCTTCCACGACATTATAAAGATAAGGATAATCCTCTTTCTTCACAGGTTTTGCCCTGCTTATGGCCAGCACGATTTTATCACTGGCATAATAGCTGCCAAAGGTCATGGCCACAGCTATGACAACGGCTATGACCAAGGCCTGAGGGCCAAAATGAGTGAGTTCCCCAAAAATCCAGATCAAGAGAAAAATCAGACCCAGGAAAAACAAAATGAGAAAAAACGATTTCCACTTGTTGCGAGCAATCTGTTCATACATGTCTCGTTTTTCCCCAGAAAAAAGCCAATTTTAAAACTTCACTTCAACTGGTTCTCTGGCTTCTCCTTCCTCAATCTCAAAGTATTCTTTTTCTTTGAATTTAAACATTCCGGCTATAATACTGGCAGGGAAAACCTGTTGTCTGACACTAAATTTCATAACAGAATCATTATAAAATTGTCGAGCATAGGCAATTTTTCCTTCTGTTCCTGCTAACTCCTCTTGAAGCATCAAAAAATTTTGATTGGCTTTGAGATCAGGATAATTTTCAACAACAGCAAAAAGCGATTTCAGGGCTCCTGTTAACATATTTTCGGCCTCTCCTTGTTCTTTAACGGTTGAGGCGTTGATAGCACTGCTCCGCGCTTTGGTCACATTTTCAAAAACTTGCTTCTCATGCTTGGCATATCCCTTAACGGTTTCCACCAGATTGGGAATAAGATCATACCTCCGCCTTAACTGAACATCGACTTGAGCCCAGGCATTATCACACCGATTCCTCAGCCTCACCAAGCTATTGTAAATCCCCACAGCAACTATTAAAAAAAGAGCGCCGATTATAATAAATAAAACCAAAAAAATTTCCATGTTCTTCTCCTTTCTTAAGGTGAAAAAATTCTACTCTAAATAGTTAACAATTGCAAAATTTAAATGTCAATTCACTCTAGAAAGTCCAGGCAGCCTGAACAATCTTAACTATCCGGACAATTCTGACTTAGGTCGTTATAGCTAATAACTTTCAGCTCTCTCCTTAAACCTTTAACATCTAACATCAAAGCTTAAACAACCTGGATTATTCATAAAATCTGTCGACACTTTATTTTATGAATAATTCAGGACAATTTATGTATTATATATCCTGTTTTTCTTCCTGTCTTGCTTTACTCAAATTTATCTGGGCTTAGCCTGGCAAGCTCACAAGAACAGACCGAGCTGACTGAATAGGCCGGATTTGGGAAGACACTGTGTTCCTGCGTTGTAAAGCCGCTGGATTTTAATTGACAGAGCCAAAAGACAATGCTATATTTGTAATCCTAAAAGCTACATTTTTAGGGAATCCGTTTTTTATAGTTTTAAGGAGGTTTTTTTAAATGGCTTCATTAAAGGAAAAATTTTCATCCAAATTAGGGCCTGTGCGCGAAAAGGTCAAAACAATCATCAAAGAACACGGTGATCAGAAAATCTCAGACGTCACAGTTGCCCAAGCTTATGGCGGAATGCGCGGAGTTAAATGTATGGTTACAGAAACATCGGCTCTTGATCCTTATGAGGGAATTCGTTTTCGCGGCTTCAACATTCCTGAACTTCGAGAAAAATTACCAAAGGCTCCTGGCGGAGAAGAACCTCTTCCAGAAGGAATATTCTACCTCCTTCTTACCGGCGAATTGCCCACTGAAGAAGATGTCAAGGAAATCACCGAAGAATGGCGGAAACGCAGCACTCTTCCTGATTATCTCATCGACGTTCTCAAAGCCATCCCTAAAGACACCCATCCCATGACTCAATTCTCTCAGGGCATTCTCTCTCTTCAGAGAGATTCCATTTTTGCTCGCAGATACAGAGAGGGAATGAGCAAAATGGAATACTGGGATCCCATGTTCGAAGATGCGATGAACCTACTGGCTAAACTTCCCCTGATTGCATCTTACATCTACCGCAAAACCTACCAGAACGATGAGCATATTCCTCCTGATCCCAATCTGGACTGGGGTGGAAATTTTGCTCATATGATCGGGATTGAGGGCGAAGCCTTCAAAGAGCTCATGCGCCTTTACCTTGTCATTCACAGTGACCATGAAGGCGGGAATGTCTCTGCCCATACTACCCACCTCGTTGGGTCTACCCTTTCCGACGCCTATTATTCCCTGTCTGCGGGTATGAATGGATTGGCTGGACCTCTTCACGGACTGGCGAACCAGGAAGTTCTGCGCTGGATCATGGAAGTTAAGGAAGATTTGGGAGGAGTTCCGGACAAAGAACAAACAGTCAAATATCTCTGGGACACCCTCAATGCGGGTAAAGTCATTCCTGGATACGGACATGCTGTTCTCCGACAAACAGACCCCAGATACATGGCTCAGCGGGAATTCGCCCTGAAACACCTCCCCGATGATGAAATCTTCCAAGTCGTCAGTGCCATTTATGAAGTTGCTCCTGATATACTAAAAGAACACGGTAAAGCGAAGAATCCCTGGCCTAATGTTGACGCCCACTCGGGCTGTCTGCTCCTCCACTACGGCGTGACAGAGTATGACTTCTACACTGTGTTCTTCGGTGCTTCTCGAGCCATAGGTGTTCTTTCTTCTCTGATCTGGGATAGGGCGCTTGGATTGGCCATCGAACGACCCAAGAGTATTACCACAGAGTGGATAGACGAGCAGGTCAAGAAGTAAAAGCAAACTGAACAGGAAGCCAGGCTGGCTAAAAAGGCAAAGCTGGCTAGAAAAGAAAAACTGAAGACGAGGGGTGCATTACTGCCCATAAATGCCCACAATGAACAGCGGCAGGCTGTTCTTCATCCCTAAATCCCGGCTTCCGGTACTTAGCCTCTTACGTAACAATCAGCCCTTAAATTTTGCAAGTGTGGACCGCAGAGATCATTGAGCTCGCTGATAAACTATTCTCATCTCTGGGCACTCTGCGGTGAATAATGGCTAATTTTTCTACCTGGCCAAGCGGAAGAACTTCAATACTTCCCTAAAATCATTGCTGGTAAAGGAGACTGATCTGTCTCCTGCTCTTTTGGCGCCAGGAATCCAGGAAGCCCTATAAGCGATCTCCTCATCAGTAAAAGTCACTACCATGGTGAAAGGCGGACTGAGTTTATAGGGCTTGAAATCCTTTAGCCTCTTTAAGGCCTCTGTGGTTTTCTTCTTGATCATTTCTTGAGCTTTCTGAGGATGAAGCATTTTAGCCGCTTTTCCTATTCCCTCCTTGACTACAACTGTCTCGATATCCCCAAAAAGCTCCTTTGCCTGTTGGATAACAGCCAAATCTCCTGCTATCAAAACAACCGGCACTCTGAATTGCCCGGCAATGGCCGCATTGATTCCAGCCTCGGGCATTTTTTTCCCGTTAAGTTCCACATCATAAATTGTCCCGGTCATGGTGTGTTTGAGAACAGCATCGGGTGTACCTGCCCGGGCGTGGTAACCGATAAAAATCACGGCATCAAAGGTTTCGTCTATTCCTTCCATCATGCTTAAGGGACCACCAGACCAATCCCGCAGCAACACAGCCTCAGGACGTAAAAGATCGGGAAGAATATTGCGGGCACTTCCATGGGAGTCCCGCACAAGAATCTCAGTTGCCCCTGCATCCAGAGCTCCCTGTATGGCCGCGTTCGTCTCTTGAGTCATCAATTTCCGGAATAAAGAATAATCATCTCCCTTGCGGCTGACATCATCCCAGTGGATGACACCTGATATCCCCTCCATGTCCACAGAAATAAAAACTTTAAGGTCCTTTTGACCCTTCTCGGCTCTGGCCAAGAAGACCAAAACCAAAAGGAGCACTCCTAAAATAAAAACTCTTTTTTTCATGACTCCTCCTCTTAAAATTCAATAGCTAAGGGCATAATTCTGTATTGAAGATTTTTTCCCTTAGATTTGTCCAGAATGAAACCCATTTAAGACAAAATAATCATAGATAATTGAAAAATTGAAGTCAACTACGCCACAAATCAATTCACTTTCTAAAATTAATATGCTATATTTCTCTCTCAATTTAGCCTTTTTAATCCGGATGATTGCAAGCAGTTTATTTTCCGGAATGGAAGGAAATAGGAGACAGTATCAGGTTTGCCCTTTTAACTTTTCTCTCGTTTCTCGGAAGAGATGCTCTGCGATTGATTCCTTTACTCCCTGCTCTATCTTTGATAAAAAAGTTAAAAGGGCAGATCTGACACTAATAAAAGTATGCTTCACTTTCAACAAGAAGGGACAAAATAATGAAATATAAAATCGGTCTTATTGGCTGTGGGACAGTGGGTCAGGGTCTCCTGGAGATTCTCCACAAAAAAAGTGAATATTTGAGGGATAAGTTTGATTTTGAGCCAGAAGTTGTGGCCATAGGCGATAGGCTTAAAGGCTCTCTTCTGACTCCAGAAGGCATAAATTTAAAGAAGCTTCTTCAAATCCTGAGCCAGGGGAAAAAGATTGATGAATACCTGGAAGGAAAGGCTAATGAGGCAGAAGGAATGGAGCCCCTGGAAATCATCGGAAAAAGTGACGCTGATATCATTGCTGAATTGACCTACACTGATATCAAAACTGCAGAACCCGCCACAAGCTATATCAAAAAAGCCCTTCAAACGGGAAAACATGTCGTCACCTCCAACAAGGGTCCTGCTGCTCTTTACTACGCGGAATTAGAAGAATTGGCTCGAAAGAACAATCTTTTTTTCAGAATTGAGGGAACGGTTATGAGCGGAACACCCGTATTCAACCTGTTTGAAAATGGCTTTACTGGAAACAAGATTGAAGAAATTAGAGGAATCCTTAACGGAACCACCAATTTTATCCTGTCGAAAATGGAAGAGGAGAACATGGATTATGAAGAAGCCCTTAAATTAGCCCAAAAATTAGGCTATGCTGAAGCTGACCCCTTTGCAGATGTAGAAGGTTACGACGCTCTGGCAAAAATCGTTATCCTCTCCAACGTCTTTCTAGAAGCGAACATCAAGCCTTCTGATGCAGAAAGGGAGGGTATAACTTCCCTTTCCAAAGAGGAAATCCTGGCGGCTAAAGGAGAAGGATACAGGTATAAGCTCATCGCCTCTGCCAAAAGAGAAAATGGACAGATTGTAGCCAGCGTCTCACCCCAAAAACTGCCTCTTGCTGACCCTTTGGCTGGAATCATGGGAGCCAACAATGCTTTAACTTTTCACCTGGATTTGCTGGGAAAAGTAACGATTCAAGGCCCTGGAGCAGGAAAAATCGAGACAGGCTATTCCATCCTCACAGACATGCTAGCCATTCACCGTCATCTCTCAAAACAAATTTAAGAAGTGAACCAAAAAACCTTAAATAAATATAAGTACGAAGGTGCACTCGAGAAAAAAAATTGAAAAAAGAGGAGGGCAAGAATGCACTTTAAACTTTTAAGCGATAAAGATCTCAAAGCCATGGATGCCTTGATAGATTCGTACGGAGGAGCAAAGGAGATTTCCAAACAGATAGAGTCCAGGGGGGATTACGAGACCAGGAAGAGAATTGCTGGAGAAAAAGGATTCGGAGAGATGCTGGAAAAAACAGAAGAATATGCAAAAAAAATGGCCAAAGTTGAGGACTTTGTGGAAAAGAATGGAATCTCTGTCACCAAGAAAGGAATCTGCATCACTCAGGTGTCCGGGTTTCAGGGAGCCCGTCCTACCTTTGACTGTATAAGAAGAATAGCAGAGAACGGGGATGTGCTCTTCCCCACAGAGATGATTTCAGTTGTGGGCTTGACCGATAACTACGTCTTGAGCGGAGACTTCCTTTCAACCCTTGCCATGGCCGAAAATATAATGGGTGCCAGCAGGTTCTGCTCCACCAACCTCTTAGGAACTCCACTCCCAGAAGAACGGTTTGCAAGGATAGAGAAAGTGACGGGGGAGAAATTCGAGAGAGTTGATTTAGGCAATGGAATAAGCCAGATAATCCTGAAAAACATGGGGACAGCCTTCGGGAACCTCGGAGGGGTTGAAGTCGGCAACAATAACCATCTCGTCTATCTCGACGGAATAACAAGAGCTGCCATCACTACAGGAGCTGATTTTTTCCTTAACCCGAGCTGGTCAACCATTGTGGCTGCCTGCTACTATGCCAGGGAAATTCCCAATCTTTCCTTTAAAATTTCCATGCTTTTGTCAACTCAAAATGCTATCCAGTTCAGGATGCTCTTAAATATTTTTAAAGAATATCTTCGCGACGATGGGACGACTCCGATTTATGAGATAAACATTGGAAATGCAGCAACCCCGGAAACTTTTATCCAGTGTAGTGAAGAGCTTGAAGCATCAGGCCTTCCGAGAATCTACCTGGCGGCTCACATCAGGATCAACCCTGACCTGGGCCTGGCTGACTTCAACTGGACTGAAGATGCTTTTAAAGTCCTCGATGCCGGAAGGGATTTGACTATTAAGTACGAAAGCGACGGTGAATCGCGTCCTTATGATACTATGGAAACCTATTTTCTCTCAGATGAGGAGAGAAACGAAAAAGCAGAACTGATTGGCGATGTGATTTACCATAAGTGCCTAAGGTGCGATAAGGATGCCAAAGAGATAATGAAAAGAGGGCACCAAACCAGGTTTGCAAAGGTATCCTCCAGAAAATAAATTCTCTAAGGAAAATATTGGGCTTTATCCTAAAAAAAAGTGATATCGAGATGCATTTCTGGTTTTATGCTCATTGCCCCTATAATCACCTAACTTTGGGACAAAGCCTGCTATCAACATCTGGAGACTGCAGATGGATTTAGGCATCAAGAATAGAGTAGCTCTGGTGGGGGCATCAAGCAAGGGGCTTGGAAAAGCAGTAGCCTTCCAACTCTCCCAAGAAGGAGCCAAGGTCGTGATCTGCGCCAGAGGGAAAGAAAGGCTCTTCAAGACCAGGGATGAAATAGCTTCGGAAACAGGAGGAAAGATAAAGGCTTTCGTGGCTGATGTCAGGGATAGGGATCAGGTAAGAAAAATAGTCAACCAGGTGAAGGATGAGCTTGGAACCATTGAGATACTGGTCTGTAATGCAGGAGGACCTCCCTCAGGCTTAGCAGATGAATTTACTCTGGATGACTATCGAGACGCCCTGGAGCTCAATCTCTTAAGCACAGTGAACCTCTGTTATGAAGTCATCCCATTGATGAAGGAAAAGCTTTGGGGAAGGATTATTAACATGACCTCTGTTTCGGCCAAGCAGCCGATCGACACATTGATCCTCTCCAATACTGCAAGGGCAGGTGTCTTGGGCTTCTCGAAATCCCTTGCAAATCAATTGGCGCCTTACGGGATCACTGTGAATTCGGTTTGTCCTGGATACACGAAAACCGAGAGGGTGGAAAACCTGGCCAGATCATTCGAGCAAAAGGGGAGAGGCACAGTGAAGGACTTTTACAGGAATATCGAAAAAACTATTCCTAGGGGAAGGTTGGGAACCCCAGAAGAGATTGCTCAAGCTGTGGCTTTCCTCGCTTCTGAAGGGGCCGGCTACATAACCGGAGTTGCCTTGCAGATAGACGGAGGATATATTAAAGCGCTATTTTAAGGAAATATAAGGCTGTTAGGTTGCCCCAGAATTTGCTCAGGCAAGCGAGCAATGACCTACAATCAAGCAACTTAGGGACAAAACCTAATGTTCGTATGATAGTGAAAGGACATAGCAAATGAAAAATTACATGAACAAATGGGATGGAACTCCCTATCCTGAGATGATAAGGGAACTTCCGGAAATCGATATCCCCCTAAAAGGAATAAGGGGCTGGCTTCTCCAGAGTCAGGACAGACAGGTTGTGTTTTTCGATATACAGCCTATCGATGAGATGCCTCCCCATTCTCATTGTGCCCAATGGGGCCTGATGGTCGAAGGGGAGATGGCACTGAGCATAGAGGGGAAGTCCAGGATTTATCGAAAGGGTGACTGGTACTACATCCCTGAGGGAGCTGTCCATTCGGCCACCTTTCTTACCAGAGTAAATGTAATAGATGTCTTTGACGACCCGCAACGCTATAAAATAAAAAAAGGATAAGCTAATCATAAAAAAATGTCTTGCCTGTTTAGCCTATCTTGTCTGTCTTGCTATTATATTAATTAAAATATCGGATGAACGAACATTTGAGTTCTTCTTTGGACAAACAGGAAAAGAACAAAAATAAATAATCAAAGAGGATAAACATGAAGTCATTATTCGCTAATATCATGAAAGAATTCGAGGGATACGCCATTGGAAAAACCCTGAAATACCTGAATGATCCCGAAATCATCTCTTTTGCCGGGGGATTACCCAGCAGCGATGTTTTTCCTTTAGACCTTATTCAAAAGGCTGCAGAGAAATCCTTGAAGGAAGATCCGGAACATGTCCTTCAATACTCTCCCCTTCCCGGAGAGAAAGAACTGATGGAGGCAATAATAGACTATCTCAAAACAGATAACATTCATATCGAACCTGAAAACATAATGATTACCACCTCTGGACAGCACGGTTTAGACCTGGTTGGAAGATTGTTCCTTGATCCCAAAGATACTATTGTCATTGATCTTCCTACATTTGGAGGCGCCTTAGCCGCTTTTGAGATGGGAGATGCTCAATATATAGCTAAGAACATAAAGGAAGATGGATCCGATATTGAAGGAATGGAGGCAGAGATAGAAGACCTTATGAGCAAAGGGAAAAAGCCTAAATTCATCTATGTTGTTCCAGATTTCCAGAATCCCTCAGGCATCACCACTAGTCTTGAGAAAAGGCTTGCTCTTTTATCATTGAGTAAAAAGCACAGCATTCCTCTCCTAGAGGACAGCCCCTACCGGGAGTTGAGGTACAGGGGCGAACACCTTCCTTCCATCTATTCCCTGGATAAGAACCAAGGGAACGTGATCGGTCTTTACACCTTTTCCAAAATCCTCTGTCCTGGCCTCAGAGTGGGATTCAACATAGGCCCCCCAGAGGTCATAAGGAAGTTTACCTTCATAAAGGGCGCAAACATACTCAATACTCCTAAACTTAATCAGGACATCTGTACGGCCTTCCTGCGTGAATACGACCTGGATGCCCATTTCAAGAAAACTATTAAGTATTACACTGAAAAATTGAATTTCTTTCTTGAAGCCATGGAAGAGAATTTCCCCAATGATATGGGCGTAGTCTGGACAAAGCCTGAAGGAGGATTGTTCCTCTGGATAACAGTACCAGAGGAAATAAATACTCTAGAGCTCTTCTACATGGCCGTCGAGGAGAAAGTTGCATTTGTCCCTGGTGATGTTTTTTATCCTGAAGGTCATCGCCGGTATAACACGATGAGGATAAACTTTTCCTTTCCTACAATGGAGCAGATTGTTGAGGGGGTCACAAGGCTGAGCTCTGTGATAAAAAAATACCGGGTAAAGAAAAAAGTTTAGGAATTTTCACTGAAAAATGGAGGAATTATGACTGATAACCAGCAATACGGACCAGGTGTTTCAAAATACATTAAGGAAGCTAAAAAATTTTTGGACCAGAAAATGGAGCATCTTGCCCGAGTAAAAAAACTCAAATTTGACACCATAGCCGTTCACGGCCTCTACACTGTAGAGGAAGCTTTAAGCCAAAACCAGGGAGCTGTCATGGAGCCTCTTTTTCTCTCCACTGCCCAAGCTTACCGGGACTCTGATGAAATGGAGGCTGCTCTTTCCTATTTGATTCCCACCTGGTGCTACACCCGCTTCGCCAATCCCACTACCTTTTATTTAGAATGGGTTCTTGCTTTGCTCGAAGGTTACCAGACTGGGTGGGATACCTCTTGCCTGGTGACGGCTTCTGGAATGTCGGCTCTTATGCTCACTGTGGACGCTTTTCTGGTCAAACAGAAGGAAGGTCCTGAAAAAATAAATTTTGTCTCCTCTACGCAGCTTTACGGCGGTACTTTCCAGCACTTCACGGTGAGGAAAATGAAAGAAAGAGGAATAGAAGTCCGCTGGGTTGACCATCAGGAGGACCTAGAAGAGTGGAAGGCGAAAATTGATGAGAATACCCGCTTCCTCTACTCAGAGGCACCCAGCAATCCTCAGCAATCTTTTTGTGAGGTCAAGGCTATTGCAGATTTAGCTCACTCCTGGGAAATCCCCTTTATCATTGATGCCACCTGCGCTACTCCAGCCTTGATGCGTCCTGTAGCTTATGGGGCAGATATTGTCATCCATTCTCTGACTAAAACCATAACCTCAGGCGGGCTGGCTATGGGAGGAGCCTTAATCAGCCGCAAGCCCATCGTAACCAAGATAAAAAATGACAATCCCCTTTTCAAAGAAAGTTTTGCTGAGTACGTAAAGTTTCTCCCTTACAGGGATAATGGACCAGCAGCTTCTCCTCTGAATGCTCTTTTTACCCTAAATGACCTTCGCACTCTTCGCTCCAAGTTGGACCTGGTGAGTGGAAACTCGGAGAAAGTGGCGGAATTTCTCAGCCAGCATCCTCGCGTTTACCAGGTAGATTATTTAGGGTTGGAGAGCTTTCCTCTCCATTCCTTGGCCAAAAAATACATGAAGCTCGTGGATTCAGATGACGGGACAGGCCAAGAAGTCAACCGTTACGGCCACCTGCTGAGCTTTCGAGTTGATGGTCCTCCTCAAAACGCACGAAAAGTTTTTGACCACCTTAAGCTCATCTTCAGGGCTGGGGATTTGGGCCGCATCAAAAGTATTGCCACTATTCCCGCCATTTCCACTCATCTGCAGCAGGGAGAAGAAGCCCGGCAAAAGGCCGATGTTCCGCCTCAAATGATAAGACTTTGTGTGGGCGCTGAAGATCCAGATGATGTTATCGAAGACCTCGATCAGGCTCTCAGCTCTCTCTGATTCTAAAAGAGATTAGCATTGTTGGCATCTAAAAAAGAAAGCTCCTATTCCCTAAACGATAGCAATGAAAAAAAAGGGACTGAATCATGGTCAATAAACTGATTTCTTTGGTGAGAACTGAAATTATGTATTGGGGCCCCTTTAGGCATAGGTGAAGGCAAATCAAAAGAGATTTTTTTCTTTAAATAAATTAAGCTTGATAGTAAATTAAACTTAAAGAATCGTATCAAATAAAAATTTATTACAGGAGGAAAATATGGGTAAATACGTAGCGTTTTTTTGTGCTGTGATTTTACTTCTCAATCCTTTAGTCTTTTCTCAATCCAAACGCCCAATGACTCCAGAAGACCTTTATCAAATCAAAAGAGTCTCAAATCCACAGGTATCTCCGGATGGCAAATGGATTGTATACACTTTCTCTGTCCCTGATTTGAAGAAAGACAATTTTAACAGTGATATCTGGCTCATCCCTGTTTCTGGTGGAAAGCCCGTGCAATTAACCAGCAGTCCGGAATCTGACCATTCACCGAGATGGTCATCGGATGGAGAAAAGATAGCTTTTATCTCCACGAGAGACGGTGCAGCCAATCTCTACATCATCAGAATTGATGGAGGAGAGGCGCAAAAAATTACTTCTTCTGAAACCGGGCTTTATTCTCCTCTATGGTCAAAAGATGATAAATACATTTTATGCGGTTCTAGAGTCATTCCTGAAGGGAAAAAAGACATTGAGAATTGGACAAAGGACGAGCTTCCAAAATGTGAGGCGAGGACAATCAATCGGTTACTCTTTCGGCAATGGGACAGATGGCTTGGGGACGGGAGAAACCACATTTTCCTTGTTCATGTAGAAGATGGAAAAATGAAAGATCTTACACCCGGAGATTTCGACACTCCTCCAGTATCCTTATCCAGCAATCATGACTTCGACATTTCTCCTGACGGGAAAGAGATCTGTTATGTTAAAAATGAGGACCCAGTGCTTGCTACGAGTACAAATCACGATCTTTTCGTAGTCGATACAGAGACACTTGAGGAAAAAAAGCTCACATCAAACCCGGCCTTGGACAGTCAACCTCATTATTCACCTGATGGGCATTATATCGCCTACACAGCAATGGAAAAAGTCGGTTATGAATCAGACCGCCAATGCCTGGTTGTTTATGACAGAGCGAAGGAAAAACATGTTCGATTAACAGATAACCTTGACCTCTCAGTGGGACAAATTCTCTGGACCCCAGACAGCAAAACTCTATTTTTCACCTGCCGTGAGGAAGGACAGAGTTCAATCTATAAAGTCAATCTAAAAGGGAATGTGAAGAGAGTCACGGACGATGGCTACAGTATTCAGATTGATATTACGCCTGAGGGGAAAAATCTGGTTTTTATTCGCTCCTATAACCACACACCCTATGAATTATTTTCGATGCCTGCTGCTGGAGGAGAAGCGGCTCAGCTTACCTTTACCAATTCAGAGCTTTTAGAAGAATTAGATCTTCCAAAATTAGAAGAGTTCTGGTTTACAGGTGCTGAAAATACCAAGATCCATGGTTTTATTCAAAGACCCCCTGGATTTGATCCTGAAAAGAAATATCCTGTAGTGCTCACCATTCATGGCGGTCCGCAAAATATGTGGGCCGACAGGTTGATGACGACATGGTTTACTTTTCAGTTAGTCTGCTCTCCCGGGTATGTTGGCGTCTTTATTAATCCGCGAGGGAGTTCTGGTTACGGCTCTTCTTTTCGAGAGCAGGTGAGCAGAGATTATGGCGGACGCTGCTATGAAGACCTTATAAAAGGTTTGGATTTTGTTATTGAGCATTATGATTTCGTTGATGAATCCAGGCAAGCTGCAATCGGAGGTTCATTCGGCGGTTATTCTGTGAATTGGATCATGGGACATACTGACCGGTTTAAATGCATAGTCAGTCACGCCAGTTTATATAATTTGACAAGTTTTTATGGCGCAACTGAGGAATTGTGGTTTCCTGAATGGGATATGGGCCAAAGCCCGTGGGAAGAACCGGAGCTCTATGAACACTGGTCGCCACATGTTTATGCCACCAATTTCAGGACACCTACACTGGTAACTCATGCCGAGCTGGACTTCCGAGTTCCTCTTGCAGAAAGTCTACAGCTATTCACAGCTCTTCAGAGGCAGGGAATACCTTCACGTCTGGTTGTATTTCCCGATGAAGGGCATGTGATTTCCAAGCCGCAGAACAATGTGCGCTGGTGGAAAGAGATTCGCCTGTGGCTTGAAAACTACCTGAAATAAAAGCGGGGCCATCCCCTCTGATTCATCTTTTTCTCTTCTTCATATTTTCTAATCAGGTACTCATTATTGTGATGAGCCATAATTTAATAGTCCTAATTGCCTTTATATTCGCATTTTTAATCGCTTAAATTAAAGGGAAATTATTTTTAGCAACGTTTATGGCTTTTCTATTTCTTCTGCCTTCTCTCTTCCAGATCTCTGCTATCGGCTGGATGTGCTACACAGGGAAGGTAATCCTTGGTATAGGATGTTATCTATATATTAAATCGCACGGCTTTTTATAGCTCTTTTTTTTCATCTTTCCGTAATCGACCTCAATTCTTTCTAAGACTTGAAACAAAGAGAGAGCAAGCTACCCGATTAAAAAAATAAAGAGAAAATTGTTGCCAACCCAAAGAGTAAATTCTTATCTCTCAAATCTTTTTTTTTCAAATATGAACCTCTAAAGATATCTCTTTGTGCCTGCCTGTCTGCTGACAGCTTGCCGCATAGACAGGCATTGACTTTGTATGACATCGTAAACAAAAGACACTGTAAGACTCTCCTACTTTTTT
>Ga0114921_10000294_pt1 | contig 21008 bp, 19 predicted proteins | sample BentaG_FD_87016 | JGI IMG/M metagenome (GOLD analysis project Ga0114921, IMG submission 87016) | Deep subsurface microbial communities from South Atlantic Ocean to uncover new lineages of life (NeLLi) - Benguela_00093 metaG | ecosystem: Environmental > Aquatic > Marine > Oceanic > Sediment ... | reverse complement strand
GCTGATCCGCGATGAGTTCGGTCGCAAGATGAGCAAGTCCCGGGGCAACGGTATCGATCCGCTGGAATGGGTGGAGACGTTCGGCGCCGACGCGCTACGGTTTACGCTGGCCCGGGGTGCCAGCCCCGGCGGTGACCTGTCCATCGGCGAGGACCACGCTCGCGCGTCGCGTAACTTCGCCACCAAGCTGTTCAACGCCACCCGGTTCGCGCTGCTCAATGGCGCCTGTCCGGCGCCGCTGCCCGAACTCACCGACCTCACCGACGCCGACCGGTGGATCCTGGGTCGACTGGAAGAGGTTCGCGCCGAGGTGGATTCGGCGTTCGACGACTACGAGTTCGGCCGTGCCTGCGAGGCTTTGTACCACTTCGCCTGGGACGAGTTCTGCGACTGGTATCTCGAGTTGGCCAAGGTGCAACTGGCTGGCGGAGCCCAGCACACTACGGCGGTGCTGGCGGCCGTCCTCGACACCCTGCTCAAGCTGCTTCATCCGGTGATGCCGTTCGTCACCGAGACGCTATGGAAGACGCTGACCGGACAGTCCGGACAAATCGGCGAAGCCGAGTCTCTGGTGATTGCCGAGTGGCCCGAACCATCCGGGATCGACCTGGATCGAGTTGCCGCGCAACGGATCACTGATGTACAGAAGCTTGTGACCGAAGTGCGCCGGTTCCGCAGCGACCAGGGACTCGCCGACCGGAAGAAGGTGCCCGCGCGGATATCGGGAGTCCAGGCGGCAGACCTGACAGCCCACGTTGGTCCGGTCACCACACTGGCCTGGTTGACCGAACCCGACGACGACTTCAACCCGAGCGCGTCGGTGGAGGTGCGGCTCAGTGGGGCCACGGTGGTGGTAGAGCTCGACACCTCCGGTGGCGTCGACCTCGAGGCCGAGCGTCGTCGGCTGGAGAAGGACCTCGCCGCAGCGCAGAAGGAATTGGCCGGCACCAGCGCCAAACTGGACAACGAGGCGTTCATCGCCAAGGCTCCGACGGCGGTGGTGGACAAGGTCCGTGCCCGCCGGCAGTTCGCGCGCGAGGAAGTAGACCGAATCACCCGCCGCCTGGCCGAACTGTGAACACCCCGCGCGTGGGCCCCGCTCCCGACGAGATCGCGTCGCTGCTGCAGGTTGAGCACCTGCTCGACCAGCGCTGGCCGGAAACCCACATTGAGCCCAGCACTGCCCGTATCAGTGCGCTGATGGAGTTGCTGGGCTCACCGCAGCACAGCTTCCCGTCGATCCATATCGCCGGCACCAACGGCAAGACCTCGGTGGCGCGAATGGTCGACGCCCTGCTGACCGCGCTGCACCGGCGCACCGGCCGGACCACCAGCCCGCATCTGCAGTCGGCAGTCGAGCGCATCGCCATCGACGGTCGGCCGATCACTCCCGCGCAGTATGTCGCGACTTATCGCGAGATCGAGCCGTTCGTGGAGATGGTCGACCGGCAGTCGCAGGCCGGCGGCGGCCCGGCGATGAGCAAGTTCGAGGTGGTCACCGCGATGGCATTCGCCGCGTTCGCCGATGCACCCATCGATATCGCGGTCGTTGAGGTCGGCCTGGGCGGGCGGTGGGATGCCACCAACGTTGTCCGTGCTCCGGTCGCCGTGATCACTCCCATCGGGGTGGACCACGCCGAGTACCTCGGCGAGCAGATCGCCGACATCGCCGCGGAGAAGGCGGGCATCATCGTCCGGTCCGAGGACGATCTGATGCCGGTGGACACCGTCGCGGTGATCGCGCGTCAGGGGCCGCAGGCCCCAGAAGTCATGGCCGCGGTGCTGGCACAGACGGTGCGCGCCGACGCCGCGGTGGCTCGTGAGGATTCGGAGTTTGCGGTGCTGGCCCGCCAGATCGCGGTCGGCGGCCAGCTGCTCGAGCTGCAGGGCTTGGGCGGGGTGTACTCCGATATCTATCTTCCGCTGCACGGCGAGCATCAGGCGCACAACGCGGTTGTGGCGCTCGCGGCGGTGGAGGCTTTCTTCGGCGCCGGTGCGCAGCGCCAGCTCGACGTGGACGCCGTCCGGGCCGGTTTCGCGGCCGCGATCAGTCCCGGGCGGTTGGAACGCATGCGCAGCGCCCCGACGGTGTTCATCGACGCCGCTCACAATCCGGCCGGCGCGGCCGCGCTGGCGCAGGCTCTGACAACCGAGTTCGACTTCCGCTTCCTGGTCGGTGTGGTCGGTGTAATGGCCGACAAGGACGCCGGCGGCATTCTCGCCGCGCTTGAGCCGGTGTTCGACCTGGTCGTCGTCACTCACAACGGCTCACCGCGCTGTCTCGACGTCGATGCGCTGGCGTTGCACGCCGAGGAGCGGTTCGGCCCGGATCGGGTGGTCCCTGCGGCGACGCTCGCCGATGCCATCGAGACGGCCACCGCGCTGGTCGAAGACTCGGCCGGCGAGGGAGAAGCCTTCTCGGGGGCAGGCATCGTCATCACCGGTTCGGTGTTCACCGCCGGGGCCGCCCGCACCTTGTTCGGCAAGGATCCGGAATGAGTGACCAGCCCCAGGCTGACCCCGCCGAACCAGCCGAACCCGATCCGCCCGATCCGTGGAAGAGTTTCCGCGGCGTGATGGCCGCCATGCTGATCCTGGAAGCGATCGTGGTGCTGTTGGCGCTGCCGGTGGTCGGGACTGTCGGCGGCGGTCTGACGCCGGTCGCGTTGATCTACCTGATCGGCCTGGCGGTCGTGCTGGTGGCGTTGGCCGGTCTACAGGGCCGACGGTGGGCGATCTGGGTGAATCTCGCTGTGCAGGTGGTAGTGATCGCCGGGTTCGCGTTGTATCCAGGTGTCGGCTTGATCGGCGTGCTCTTCGCCGCGGCATGGCTGCTTATCGTGTACTTGCGTGGAGAGATGTTGCGCCGGCAACGCAGTGGTCAGCTTCCCGGACAGCTCTAGCTGTTCGGTAGGCTGTGCATCGTGACTGAGCAGACTCTGGTGTTGATCAAGCCCGACGGTGTCGAGCGGCGTCTGGTGGGCGAGGTCATCAGCCGCATCGAGGCGAAGGGCCTGAGGATCGCGGCCCTGGAGCTGCGCAACGTCGGCGAGGACCTGGCCCGAACCCACTACGCCGAGCACGACGGCAAGCCCTTCTTCGGGTCGCTGCTGGACTTCATCACCTCGGGACCGGTGGTGGCAGCCGTGGCGGAAGGGCCGCGGGCGGTAGCGGCGTTTCGCCAGATCGCCGGAGGCACCGACCCGGTAGCAAAGGCTGCGCCGGGTTCCATCCGCGGCGACTTCGGGCTCGAAACCCAGTCCAATCTGGTACATGGGTCCGATTCCGTCGATTCGGCCCAGCGCGAGATCGGCCTCTGGTTCCCTGGCCTCGGCTAACGGCAATTCGTCCGATGTCTTCGGATATGCGCCTTCGGGTATGGGATACTGACAGAGGGTGAACGTCGCCAGACCGGCGTCGGACGCCCGAATGACGACTTAGGCGAGCGCGACCATTGCGATTTGCGGTGTGGCGCCGACCGTCCGGGCCGCCATTCAGCCAGGCGCCGGGTGTGTTCCACATGAGCAGCTCGGGGCGAGACCATCACAAGCCCGGAAAGAAGCGATCCGGGCACACAGCGGAAGCCCTCGCGTGGCCGCGTCGACACGACGCGCCCGGGGGCTTGAGGAGAATACGTGGCCGACGATGTCCCAACCCAAGGCCCATCTGAAGACTCGCCAGAGCATGAGGACCTGCCAGACCGGCAACGGGTCCACGCGCTGGCGCGGGCGTTGGGAACCACAAGCAGGCGGGTGCTGGACGCACTGACCGAACTCGACGGACGCACCCGCAGCGCGCATTCCAGTGTGGATCGCACCGACGCCATCCGGGTGCGTGACCTGCTGGCCGGTCAGGATGGGTCGGCAGGCGATCCGGACGAACCCGAGTCGAGGCTGATGCCCGAGACCACGTCCGAGCGCGCCGAATACATGCCGCTGTTCGTCGCTCCACAGCCGGTAGAGGCCAGCACCAGCGGACCCGGCGGAGCTGCGGCCAGCACCGAGGACACCGAGGACACCGACGACACCGAAGATACCGAAGATACCGAAGATACCGACGACATTGAAGACATTGAAGACACTGCCGACGCAGACCCCGACACCGATCAGAACGAGCGACCGGCCAACCGGAGGCGCCGGCGCGGACGCCGGGGGCGTGGACGTGGACGCGGCGAGCAGAACGGTTCGGACACCGGCGTCGAGGGCGGGGCAGACACCCAGACCGGTGAGCAGTCCGACTCCGGGACCGCCGATGACACCGCCGACGAGGAAGACGGTGCGTCGGAGGGTGCCAGCCGCCGCCGCCGCCGCCGGCGCCGGCGCAAGTCCGGCTCGGGCGACAGCGGCAATTCCGGCGCGTCTTCGGATGACCCACCCAACACCGTGGTGCACGAACGGTCGCCCCGGTCGGCGGGCAAGTCCGACGGTGGCAGATCAGATAAAGACAACAGTGAGATCAAGGGCATCAGCGGCTCGACGCGGCTGGAAGCGAAACGGCAGCGCCGCCGCGACGGGCGTGACGCGGGACGGCGTCGCCCCCCGATCCTGAGCGAGGCAGAGTTTCTGGTCCGCCGCGAGGCGGTCGAGCGCGTCATGGTGGTGCGGGACAGAGTCCGCAGCGAGCCGCCGCACGAAGGCGCCCGCTACACGCAGATCGCTGTGCTCGAAGACGGTGTCGTGGTCGAGCACTTCGTGACCTCGGCGGCCTCAGCATCCCTGGTCGGTAACATCTACCTCGGCATCGTGCAGAACGTGCTGCCGTCGATGGAGGCGGCGTTTGTCGACATCGGTCGCGGCAGAAACGGCGTGCTGTACGCCGGTGAAGTGAACTGGGAGGCCGCCGGCCTGGGCGGAAGTAACCGCAAGATCGAGAAGGCTCTCAAGCCCGGCGACTACGTCGTGGCGCAGGTAAGCAAGGATCCGGTGGGGCACAAGGGCGCCCGGCTGACCACGCAAGTGTCGCTGGCCGGTCGCTACCTGGTCTACGTGCCGGACGCATCGTCGACCGGGATCAGCCGCAAGCTGCCGGACAGCGAACGCCAGCGGCTCAAGGAGATTCTGCGCGAGGTGGTTCCGGCCGACGCCGGCGTCATCATCCGCACCGCGTCGGAAGGGGTCAAGGAGGACGGCATCCGCGCCGACGTGACCCGGCTGCAGGACCGCTGGGTTCAGATCGATGCGCGAGCTGCTGAGACCAAGGCCAACGCCGCCGGCGCTGCGGCGACGCTCTACGAAGAGCCCGATGTGCTGGTCAAGGTCATTCGCGACCTGTTCAACGAGGACTTCTCCGGGCTCATCGTCTCCGGCGACGAAGCCTGGAACACTATCAACGAGTATGTGAGTTCGGTTGCGCCTGAGCTGGTTTCGAAACTCAATAAGTATGAGCCGCCCAGCTCCGAAGGTCAGCCCGGACCCGACGTTTTCGCGGTGCACCGTATCGACGAGCAGTTGGCCAAGGCGGTGGACCGTAAGGTCTGGCTGCCATCAGGTGGCTCGCTGGTGATCGACCGTACCGAGGCGATGACGGTGGTCGACGTCAACACCGGCAAGTTCACCGGGTCCGGAGGCAACCTCGAGCAAACCGTCACCAAGAACAATCTCGAAGCAGCCGAGGAGGTCGTGCGACAGCTGAGGTTGCGAGATATCGGCGGCATCATCGTCATCGACTTCATCGACATGGTGCTGGAGTCCAACCGAGATCTGGTGCTGCGCCGGCTAACCGAGGCGCTCGCCAGGGACCGTACTCGCCATCAGGTGTCGGAGGTGACGTCGCTGGGCCTGGTGCAATTGACCCGCAAGCGGCTGGGTACTGGCCTGATCGAGGCGTTCTCGACGTCGTGCCCCCAGTGCAGTGGCCGTGGGATCCTGCTGCACACCGATCCTGTTGACTCGGCGACGAGCGGCCGAAAGTCGGAGTCGGGTGGCCGGCGCGGCAGGCGTTCGAAGAAGGCCCGCGCTGAATCCGAAGCAGTCAAGGTGCCCGAGCACGCGCCCGGCGAGCATCCGATGTTCAAGGCGATGGCAGCTGCCAACGGCAAGGAGGACGGCGAGGAATCCACCGAGGAGCTCGGGGCGGAATCCGATGAGGATCCCAGATCGGACCTCGCCGAAGAGACCGTCGATGAGGCCATTGATGGCCAGAACGCCGACGAGACCGGCACCGAAGATGCCGACGATCTGGACGAGGATTCCGACGAGGAGGACATCGCGGCCGGCCTCGACGACGATGACTCCGACGATGACATCGAGGAACTCGACATCGACGACTCCGACGACTCCGACGACGACTCCGACTCCGACTCCGACGATGACTCCGACGTCGACGAGGCGTCTGTACCCGCGGCGCGCCCGCGCCGACGCCGCGCGGCGGCTCGGCCCGCCGGCCCGCCAATCCACGAGAAGTAAGGCGGTTTGACCGCTTACCCGCTGGTCACGTACCCTAGATCAGTTGTCGCCGAGCCGGGCAGTCAAGCTCTTGCCGGCGCAGACCCCAGACCTGCACGCGCACCGACTGGTAGCGCGCGCTTATGACAGCGAAGCGAAGGACAACGATGGCGACGTACGCAATCGTCAAGACCGGCGGCAAACAGTACAAAGTCGCCGTCGGAGACGTGGTCAAGGTCGAGAAGCTCGACTCCGAGCCCGGCGCGTCCGTTAAGCTGCCCGTCGCCCTGGTTGTGGACGGCACCGCCGTCACCAGCGACGCTGCGGCGCTGGCGAAGGTTGCGGTGACCGGCGAGGTGCTCGAGCACACCAAGGGCCCCAAGATCCGCATCCATAAGTTCAAGAACAAGACCCGCTATCACAAGCGGCAGGGACACCGCCAGCAGCAGACGGTCCTGCGAGTCACCAACATCAAGTAGCGGAGGCGACAAGACATGGCACACAAGAAGGGCGCTTCCAGCTCACGTAACGGCCGCGATTCCGCCGCTCAGCGGCTGGGGGTCAAGCGGTTCGGCGGCCAGATCGTCAAGGCCGGTGAAATTCTGGTCCGCCAGCGCGGCACCCACTTCCACCCCGGTGTGAACGTCGGCCGCGGTGGCGACGACACGCTGTTCGCCAAGGCGCCCGGGGCAGTCGAATTCGGGGTCAAGCGCGGGCGCAAGACCGTTAGCGTTAGCCCGATCAGTCGAGCGTGAAGTCGCTGCGAGATTTCAGCCGAGAATTCGCAGCAAATCTCGCAACAGCCTCACACTCGTCAGGTGAGAGGAAGCCGGATGCCTCGGTTTGTCGACCGCGTCGTCATCCACGCCGTGGCGGGCAACGGCGGTAACGGCTGCGCCTCCGTCCACCGGGAGAAGTTCAAACCGCTCGGCGGTCCCGACGGTGGCAATGGCGGCCGTGGCGGCAGCGTCATCCTGGTCGTCGACCCGCAGGTGCACACTCTGCTCGATGTCCACTTCCACCCGAACATCGTCGCCCCGTCGGGCAAGCAGGGCATGGGCAACAACCGCGACGGCGCGGCCGGCGCCGACCTGGAGGTCACACTCCCGGAGGGCACTGTGGTGCTGGACGAACGCGGGTGGCTGTTGGCTGATCTGGTCGGTGCGGGCACTCGATTCGAAGCAGCGGTGGGCGGGCGCGGTGGCCTGGGCAACGCCGCGTTGGCGTCGCGCGCCCGCAAGGCTCCCGGCTTCGCGCTGCTCGCTGAGAAAGGGCAGGCCCGCGACCTGACGCTGGAGCTCAAGACCGTCGCCGACGTCGGGCTGATCGGCTTCCCGTCCGCTGGCAAATCCTCGCTGGTCTCGGCAATTTCGGCGGCCAAGCCGAAGGTCGCCGACTACCCGTTTACCACGTTGGTCCCGAACCTCGGTGTGGTCTCGGCGGGGGAGCACACTTTCACCGTCGCCGACGTGCCGGGCCTGATTCCCGGCGCGTCGCACGGCCGCGGCCTGGGCCTGGACTTCCTGCGGCACATCGAGCGCTGTTCGGTGCTAGTGCACGTCGTCGACTGTGCCATCCTGGAGCCCGGTCGCGATCCCGTTTCCGACATCGATGCGCTGGAAGCCGAACTGGCTGCCTACCGGCCTACCCTGCAGGGCGATTCCACGCTGGTCGATCTGGCCGACCGGCCGCGGGCGGTGCTGCTCAACAAGATTGACGTACCCGAGGCCCGGGAGCTAGCCGGCTTCGTCCGAGACGACGTGGCCAAACGCGGCTGGCCGGTCTTCGAAGCGTCGGCTGTCAGCAGGGAAGGGTTGCGGCCGTTGACCTTTGCGTTGTGGGAGATGGTGTCGGCTTACCACGCCGCGCACCCGCCGCCGGCGCCCCGGCGTCCGGTGATCCGTCCGATACCGGTTGACGACCGCGGTTTCACCGTAGCGCCCGATCCGCGGCGGCCCGGCGGATTCGCGGTGAACGGCGCCCGGCCGGAACGCTGGATCTCTCAGACCGACTTCGACAACGACGAGGCTGTCGGCTACCTCGGCGACCGGCTGGCCCGGCTCGGCGTCGAGGACGAATTGCTGCGGCTGGGCGCGAACCCGGGCTGCGCGGTGACCATCGGCGACATGACCTTCGACTGGGAGCCGCAGACTCCGGCCGGCGTTGATGTCGCGCTGTCAGGCCGTGGCACCGACGCCCGGCTGGATCGCCACGACCGGGTCGGTGCCGCCGACCGCAAGCAGGCCCGCAGGCAACGTCGCGAGCACGGCGACTCGACATGAGCAGCCCACACCGCGACGCCATCCGAACCGCTCGCAGCGTCGTCGTCAAGGTTGGCACTACCGCCCTGACCACGCAGTCCGGGGTGTTCGACGAAGGCCGCCTCGCCACGCTCGCAGACGCGATCGAGTCCCGCATGAGCGCCGGCTCCGAGGTCGTCATCGTGTCCTCGGGTGCCATTGCAGCAGGCGTCGAACCGCTGCGGTTGTCCAGGCGGCCCACCGACCTGGCGACCAAACAGGCCGCGGCGAGCGTGGGACAGGTGGCGCTGGTGAACTCGTGGAGCGCGGCGTTCGCCCGCCATGGCCGGCCCGTTGGGCAGGTGCTGCTCAGCGCCCACGACATCTCGATGCGGGTTCAGCACACCAACGCCCAGCGCACCCTGGATCGGTTGCGCGCGCTGCATGCGGTGGCGATCGTCAATGAGAACGACACCGTGGCCACCACCGAGATCCGGTTCGGCGACAACGACCAGCTGTCGGCGCTGGTGGCGCATCTGGTGGGTGCCGACGCGCTGGTTCTGCTATCCGACATCGACGGCCTCTACGACTCGGATCCACGGAAGAGGGCAGGACCATCGAGTCGGGCGAAGTTCATCGCCGAGGTCACCGGACCCGACGATCTGGACGGTGTCGTGGCCGGACGCGGCAGTCACCGGGGTACCGGCGGAATGACGTCGAAGCTGTCGTCGGCGTTGCTGGCCGCTGATGCGGGCGTTCCGGTGTTGTTGGCCGCGGCCTCCGATGCCACCACCGCGCTGGCCGACGCATCGGTCGGCACGGTGTTTGCCGCCCGCCCGGTCCGGATGTCGGCGCGGAAGTTCTGGGTGCGCTACGCCGCCGAATCGGCCGGCTCGTTGACACTCGACGACGGGGCGGTGCGCGCGGTGGTCTCCCAGCGGCGCTCACTGCTGCCAGCCGGTATCACCGAGTTATCGGGCCGGTTCTTCGGCGGCGACGTAGTTGAGCTGCGTGCGGCCGACGAGAGCATGGTGGCGCGCGGCGTGGTCGCCTACGACGCCGCCGAACTGGTCAGCATGGTGGGTCGGTCGACGTCCGAGCTGCCTGCTGACATGCGCCGGCCAGTGGTTCATGCCGACGATCTGGTGGCGGTCTAGCTATCGCGCCGAGATCGTAGAGCCGGGCGTTGAGTCCGGGCCCGCTTCTACTTCCTCTTTCGGGTGCACGATCATGACGGGGCAGTGCGCGTGCTGGGCGCAGTAATCGCTGACGGAGCCGAGCAGCATGGCGGCCAGTGAGCCACGTCCCCGCGCGCCCAACACCAGCAGGTCCGCATGGGCGCTGTGGCGCACCAAGACGTCGCGTGGCTTGCCGTGAATGATGACGGTACGCGCCGCCACGTCTGTTCTGACTAGTTCAGCCTCGACCAGCTTCTGGCCCCACTCGACGAGTTGCTCCGTGGTGGGGGTGATCCACTCGCCGCCGACCGAGTCCCAATGCACCGCATGAACAGCGTGCAGACCCGCAGCCCGAATCCGGGCTTCCTCGGCCGCGACGCGAAGTGCCTGACGGGAGGTGTTTGACATGTCGACACCCACGATCACCCGGCCATGCGATCGCGCCTGGTGTTGCCCAGGATGCACCACGACCACCGGGCAGGGCGCGTTCGTCAGGCATGAGCGGCTGACCGATCCCAACAACATCGCCGCCAGTGGGTTTCGGCCGCGGGATCCAACTACCAACAGGTCCGTCTCGGTGCACTCGGCAACCAGCACTGCGGCGGCGCGGTTTTCGCCGTGGCGAATCTCTGCTCGGAAGGCGCCGGTGTATTCCGCAGGCGCAGCGGAAAGTTGCTCTAGGGCGGGCGAGTTCGCCGCCGAGGCGTCCGGCGACTGGTTGACGACCGCACACGCGACGAGGTCCGCGCCGCGTAGCTGGGCTTCCTTTGCCGCCCAGCGCAATGCATCTGAGGCTCCGGGTGATCCGTCGACGCCGACGACAACGCGCTCGGCCATGGTTCGACACTCCTCGTCAGTGGTTAGTGGTCTGGAGATTCAGCGACGAATCTCCAGCACGTCGGCCAACGGTCGCCGCGGCGTCGGGGCCGGGAGGTTCTCGATGGCCGGCGTTGTTCCCACGCGAATCAAGACCTGCGGGAACCCGCTGTCGTTCGTCAGGCGCTGGATGATCTGGCGGCATTCCGGCAGCTCGGTGATATGCGTCAGCATGCATGTCGCCAGCCCGGCCATCGTGCATTCCAGCAGCACGGTAGACAGCACCTCACCGCAGTTAAAAGCGTCCGCGCGAGTGTGCTTGGATGTGGACAATACGAGTACCTTCGCTTCGTCTGTCTCCACCTCGGGTCGCCGATCACCGTGTCCGCTGACCGGGAACTCCCGGTTGAGCTCAACTCTCCCGCGCTCTTCGTCAGATACCAGGGTGCTAGGCGGTACGCCCTCGTTGAGCTTGAAAGAGGCTGTCCACCAGCGCAATTCATCGTGATAAGACTCGTCGTACCGCCGGAAGGACTCGGTAAGCTGGGAGGCCTCGGCCAACGTCGGATGCGCGTCGTTCGCTATTACGCTGAGCGCGGCCGCTTCTTCGTCGAAGGTGCTGCGCAACACCGGTTCGAAGGACTCCCAATCATCCGGGGCAAGAAACGGGAGGCGATCAGTGCGCCGCCGAAGTATCGCGTCGGCGCGGTCGAGCTCGGCATCGGTGACATATCGGGACGAATTGAAGCCGACCGAGGCGAGGTGATCGAGCATGTTCGGATTGGGGAACCGGTCGACGGTGGTCCTCCAACCGGAGGCGGCCAAAGCGACTCGAAAGTGGCCGAGCGCGGCGCCGCAGCTAATGACGGCCTCCCGGCCTGAGCTGTCCGTTGAGCGAATGACCCGTTGCTTATCGAAGAACAGATCAACTCCTGTGTTACCGGCGACCCATCGCCAGGGTTGGCTGTTGTGCAGCGAGGGAGCGCGGCACGCCAAAGCGACGGCATTCACGATTGTCTCTGTGTCCATTGCCGATCGAGTCATGGGTGGAGTCCTCCTCACTTTAACCGTAGGGATAGCTGCGGCGCGCACTTAGGGTCCTTCGTCCCCGTCAGTGACGCCATTGGGCCCGAGGTGGTCTTTCAGCAGCGCGATTTGGGCGCGCTCAGACGCGCCCAGCGCCCCTCAGTGCGCCGAAGTCGCAGAGCTCGCCGGCGAGCAGCGTCAGCATTGGCGAGCAGCCGTCGTCGATCTTGACCGTCGCCAGGTCATCGCCGCGGGTGCGGCCGCGGTTGACGATCGCGATCGGAATCCCGAGAGCCGCAGCGTGCCGAACGAATCGGAGACCGGAGAACACCGTCAGTGATGAACCCGCCACCAGCAAGGCTTCGGCGTCGTCAACCAGCGAAAAACCTTGGGCAACGCGTTCTTTGGGCACGTTCTCGCCGAAGTAGACGATATCGGGTTTGAGCATGCCGCCGCAGGCTGGGCAGTCGAGGTAGCGGAACGACTCGGTGTTCTCGACGACGGCATCGGCATCGGGTGCCACCGCGAGGCCGCCGACCGCCCGCGCGCGCTCGGCAAACCCAGGGTTGGCGGCTTCCAGCACGTCGGCCAGCGCCGCGCGCGGCATGGTGTGCCCGCAGCCCAGGCACACTACTTGGGCGTAGGTGCCGTGCAGGTTGACCACGGTGCGGCTGCCCGCCTTCGTGTGCAGCATGTCGACGTTCTGGGTGATCAGCCCGGTGACAACCCCGGCCCGCTCCAGCTCGGCCAGCGCCCGGTGACCGGCGTTGGGCAGGCTCTCGGCCATATGCCGCCAGCCCAGGTGATTGCGGGCCCAATAGCGTCGGCGGAACTCCGGATCGCTGGTGAACTGGCGGATCGTCATGGGATTGCTCGGCGGTGAATCAGGTCCCCGATAGTCCGGGATTCCGGAATCGGTCGACGCCCCCGCGCCGGTGAGCACCGCGAACCGCCGACCGGCCAGCATCGCTACGAGCTCGGGTGCCTCCACCCGTTCGAGGGTAGGTGCTAAGGGTCTGCTGAGGGTCGATTGCCACCCCGTGGCGCGATGATGACATTCGCGGGGCGAGAATGGAAGGGCAATGGACTTCTACTCCGCGTACAGCCAGGGCTTTGTTCGGGTCGCCGCGTGCAGGCACCACGCCACCATCGGCGATCCTGCGGCCAACGCAGCCTCGGTGCTGGAGCTGGCCCGCGCCTGCCACGACGACAACGTGGCGCTGGCGGTGTTTCCGGAGTTGACGCTGTCGGGGTACTCGATCGAGGACATCCTGTTGCAGGACACGCTGCTCGATGCTGTCGAGCGCGCGCTGTCGGAGGTCGTGGCGGGGTCGGAGGATCTGCTGCCGGTGTTGGTGGTCGGCGCGCCGCTACGTTGCGGGAACCGGATATACAACACGGCGGTGGTGCTGCATCGCGGCGCGGTGCTCGGGGTGGTGCCGAAGTCGTATCTACCGACTTACCGGGAGTTCTACGAGCGCCGCCAGGTAGCCGCCGGGGACGACGTGCGCGGCACCATCCGAATCGGCGGCGCCTTGGGGGAGACGCAAGTACCTTTCGGCCCCGACCTCTTGTTCAAGGCCGCCGATCTGCCCGGCTTCGTCCTGCACGTCGAAGTGTGCGAGGACATGTATGTCCCGCTGCCGCCGAGCGCGGAGGCTGCGCTGGGCGGTGCGACGGTCTTGACGAACCTGTCCGGCAGCCCTATCACCATCGGCCGTGCCGGGGACCGCAAGCTATTGGCCAGGTCGGCCTCGGCGCGGTGCCTGGCAGCGTATGTCTATTCTGCGGCAGGCGGTGGCGAGTCGACCACCGATCTGGCCTGGGACGGCCAGTCGATGATCTACGAGAACGGGCGCCTGCTAGCCGAGTCCGAGCGCTTCGGAGACGGTGAGTGCCGTTCGATCGCCGACGTGGATCTCGAGCTGCTTCGTGCCGAACGGTTGCGGATGGGTACGTTCGACGACAACCGCAAGCATCACCGTGGGATCACGGATGGCTTCCGGTGCGTCGAATTCCACCTCGACCCGCCGGAGGGCGATATCGGCCTGTGTCGCGATGTGGAGCGCTTTCCGTTTGTGCCGTCGGATCGCGTACGGCTGCAACAGGATTGCTATGAGGGATACAACATCCAGGTGGCGGGACTGGTGCAGCGGCTGCGCGCGCTCAACCACCCGAAGGTCGTAATCGGGGTGTCTGGTGGACTGGACTCCACTCACGCATTGATTGTCGCGGCCCGTGCGATGGACACCGAACACAGGCCGCGTAGTGACATCCTGGCGTTCACCCTGCCCGGCTTCGCCACGGGGGAGAGGACGAAGGGCAACGCGACTCGTCTTGCCCGCGCGCTGGGCGTATCGTTGCAGGAACTGGATATCCGGTCGACTGCCAGGCTGATGCTCACCGAGATCGGTCACCCGTTCGCCGAAGGGCAAGAGCTCTACGACGTCACGTTCGAGAACGTGCAGGCCGGTTTGCGCACCGACTATCTGTTTCGCCTGGCCAACCAGCGTGGCGGGATCGTGCTCGGTACGGGCGACCTGTCCGAGCTGGCCCTGGGCTGGTCGACATACGGGGTCGGCGATCAGATGTCGCACTACAACGTCAACACAGGCGTACCCAAAACCTTGATCCAGCACCTGATTCGGTGGGTGGTCTCCTCAGGTCAGTTCGACGACGAGGTCGGCGAAATCCTGCTGTCCGTGCTCGACACCGAGATCACGCCGGAACTGGTGCCCATCGGCGAGGACGAGGAGATCCAGAGCAGCGAGGCCAAGATCGGGCCGTACTGTTTGCAGGACTTCTCCTTGTATCAGATCCTGCGCCACGGCTTCCGGCCATCGAAAATCGCGTTCCTGGCGTGGCACGCCTGGAATGATCCGGACCGTGGCGGGTGGCCGCCCGGTTTTCCCGAAGGGGAGCGGCCGTCCTACTCGCTCAAGGAGATTCGTCAGTGGCTGCAGGTGTTCGTGCAGCGGTTCTACTCCTTCAGCCAGTTCAAACGATCCGCCCTGCCGAATGGACCCAAGGTGTCGGCGGGTGGAGCGTTGTCGCCGCGGGGAGACTGGCGTGCCCCCTCGGACATGTCAGCACGGCCCTGGCTCGACGAGATCGAGCGCGAGGTGCCCGAGGAGTAGGTCAGCGGATCAGGCCGACGCCCGGCAGGAAGCGGCCGACGCGGCCGGCGTAGTGGCGATAGGTATCGCCGTGCGTCTTAAGCAGGTACGGTTCCTCGACGACGCGCACCTGCAGCTCGATCGACGACAGCACCAGCAGATATCCGACGATCGCGACGATGTTGGGAGCCACCAGCACCACGCCGAACCAGAACACGAACATCGCCAGGTAGATCGGATTGCGTACGAATGCGAACACACCTGAGTTGACCAGCGTTGTCGTCTCACTGTCGTCGACCCCGATCCGCCACGAATCACCCATGTCGATTTGCGCGTACACGGTCGCGCCGATACCGGCGAGGGCGAGTGCGATGCCCGCCACCTGGATCCATTCGGCCCCCAAGAAGCCCACTGGCGCAACGATGCCTGCCAGCTGTAATACCGGCGCACCGACGGTGACCACAACGGCGATCACCAAGCCGACGCCACCAAACCACTCCGCGGAGCCCGGCCGCCCGCTGACTCCGCGGAAACCCGTGGACCCGGTGTTCCGCCACTGCAGCCAACTGCGCCAGCCGAAGCCGACGCTACCAAAGATGGCGTACAGGGCCAGCGCGACAACAGCTCCGGCCTTGTCGTTCATGGGCACTCCTCTTTCAGGTTCGCGCAACATGGGTCCCCGCGCCACGCGTCGACTCCTTCACGAACGGCGATAGCCGCGATCACCAGCGCCGCAACGGGATCGGCCCAGGACCAGCCCAACACCGCGTTGGCGACCAGACCGGCCAACAGCGCGGCGGACAAGTATGTGCACAGCAGAGTCTGCTTGGAATCGGCTACCGCCGACCGGGATCCGAGTTCACGACCGGCGCGGCGCTGCGCCCAGGACAACAGCGGCATGACGATCAGGCTCAACGCAGCCAACCCGATGCCCACCGGAGAGTGCTGCGCTTCGGCGACGCCGAGTAGTGACAGCCCCGCATGCACCGTTACGTAAGCGGCTAGCGCAAAGAAGGAGAAGGCGATGAATCGCAGTGCGCGGCGTTCCCGCGTCTCCGGATCCGTTGCGCTGAACTGCCACGCCACCGCTGCTGCCGAAGACACTTCGATCACCGAATCCAGCCCGAACGCGACCAGCGCTGTCGATGACACCCGAGTGCCTTCGGCCAGCGCGACCGTGGCCTCGACCACGTTATAGGCGATGGTCGCGGCGACCAGCATGCGGATTCGCCGGGCCAGGACCCCCCGGCGTGCGTTGGACGGCGCGGTCACCATCAGCAGCGGGACGCGGTGATCGAAGCGTCAGACGCGGGGCAGCAGGCCGGGTCGACGGCGAGCACCAGCCCGATCAGGTCGCCCAGCGCGTGCCCGATCCGCGCGTCACTCAGCTGGTATCGGGTGCGCCGGCCCTCCGGCACGGCGGTCACCAGCCCGCAACCGCGCAGGCACGCGAGGTGATTCGACAAGGTCTGGCGTGACACACAGAACTCGTCGGCGAGTTCGGCGGGGTAACCCGGCCCGTCGCGCAGCGCAAGGAGGATCTCGGCGCGGGTCCGGTCCGACAATGCCGAACCGAACCGTGTGAGCGCGTCGCTGTGTGTCACCATCGGCATGAGAGGAGAGTACATCAATATCTGTATTCAGAAAAAGATGTACTTACGTATCCGCCGCGAGCGTGTCGTCAACGGCCCGGTCGCTCGGCGCGCAGTCGCCGGCACCGGGCACGAGGGTCGCCAGCGCGCCGGCCGCGCACGCCCGCCGCAACGCGTAGTCGCGGCTAGTTCGCCAACCGGCCGCCAGAACGCCGGCGAAGACGTCACCGGCACCCGTGGCGTCGACCGCCTCCACCGCCGGGGCGGCAATAGTGAACTCCTCGTGGCCACCGACATACGACGCGCCCCGAGCGCCGCGGGTGATCACCAGATGCGGTACCGGCCACTGCCAGCTCTGGGCCTCGGTCTCGTTGACCACCACCACATCGGCCAGCCTGGCGAGGTTGGCCAGTTCGTCGGCGTCGCTGCGCGCGGGTGAGGCGTTGACGATGACGGTCGCCCCGGCCGAGCGGGCCTCCCGGGCGGCGGCCACGGCTGTCGCAACCGGTATCTCCAGCTGTATCAACAGCACATCGCAGGCGGCAACGATGGCGCGCAGCCCGGCCGAGTCCAGAGACAAGTGACCGTTGGCGCCCATTGCGGCGACGATCGCGTTCTCCCCGGCGGCGTCCACCATGATGACCGCACTGCCGGTGGGCCCGGGCACGCTGACCAGGCCGTCGGTGCCCACCCCATTCGCCATCAGGTGCGCGCGCAGCGTAGAGCCCGCTGGGTCGTTGCCCACCGCGCCGACGAACTGCACCGATGCGCCCGCCCGCGCCGCCGCCACCGCTTGATTGGCGCCCTTTCCGCCCGGTCCCGATGTCACCGCCGAGCTCAGTACCGTCTCGCCGGGCCGTGGCAGGGCCTTGACGCTGAATCGCAGATCCATATTCACGCTGCCGACCACGCACACCCGTGCCATGCAGGCCAGGTTAGCCCGCGGCTACCTAGGGGCCCCGGTATCGATACGCTGGGGCTATGAGTCTGGAAGCGCCGTCGGTACCGGTGGTCGCCTTGCGTGCGCACGTGCACGATGCCGCGCGGCGGGCTCGCATCGCCGCCCGTGCGCTGGGATCGCTGAGCACCGCCGACAAAGACCGTGTCCTGCATGGCGCCGCGGACGCGGTGACCGCGCACGCCGACCGGATAATCGCGGCCAACACCGAAGACCTACAGACCGCCCGGGACGCCGGGACGCCCGCCGCGATGTTGGATCGGCTCGCGTTGGACGCGGCGCGCATCGACGGCATTGCTGCTGGATTACGGCAGGTCGCGGGGCTGCCCGACCCGGTCGGTGAGGTGCTGCGGGGCCACACCCTGCCCAACGGCCTGCAGCTGCGCCAGCAGCGGGTTCCGCTCGGGGTAGTCGGGATCGTCTACGAGGGCAGGCCGAACGTCACCGTCGACGCATTCGGGCTGACACTGAAATCGGGCAACGCGGTGCTGCTGCGCGGTAGCTCGTCGGCGGCGAAGTCCAACGAGGCGCTGGTCAACGTGCTGCGCGAGGCGCTGGCCACCGAGAACGTGGTGCCCGACGCCGTGCAGCTGATCCCCAGTTCAACGCGAGCCAGCGTCACTCACCTGATCCAGGCCCGCGGCCTGGTCGACGTGGTGATTCCGCGCGGCGGCGCGGGGCTGATCGACGCAGTGGTCCGCGACGCACTGGTGCCGACCATCGAAACCGGCGTTGGCAACTGTCACGTCTACGTGCACGAAGCCGCCGATCTGGACGTCGCCACGCGCATCCTGTTGAACTCCAAGACCAGACGGCCCAGCGTCTGCAACGCCGCCGAGTCGCTGCTGGTGGATGCCGCGATCGCCGAGCGTGCGGTGCCCCGCCTGGTCGGCGCACTGCAGGACGCCGGTGTGACGGTGCACGGCGGTGCCGGTGTGACCGGTGGGGCCGACGAGGCCGACCTGCGCCGGGAGTACCTATCGCTGGACATCGCGCTGGCGGTCGTCGATGGGCTTGACGCTGCGATCGCGCACGTCAACGAATACGGCAGCGGACACACGGAATCGATCGTGACGACGAATCTGGCTGCGGCCCAACAGTTCACCGAACAGGTGGACGCGGCCGCGGTGATGGTCAACGCATCCACCTCGTTCACCGACGGCGAGCAGTTCGGGTTCGGCGCCGAAATTGGTATCTCCACTCAGAAACTGCACGCCCGCGGCCCGATGGGTCTGCCAGAATTGACCTCAACCAAGTGGATCGTATGGGGTGACGGCCACACTCGACCGGCCTGACGAAAGGTATACATGGAGAGCCCCGCGCGGCCGTCGCCGCTATTCGCCGACATCGACGATGTGGCCCGGCGCCTTGCCGAGACCGGCTACCTGCCTGACACCGCCACCGCGACTGCGGTGTTCCTCGCCGACCGGCTGGGCAAACCGCTGCTGGTGGAAGGCCCCGCCGGGGTAGGCAAGACGGAGTTGGCCCGGGCGGTGTCCCAGGCCACCGGGTCGGAGTTGGTGCGGTTGCAGTGCTATGAGGGTGTCGACGAGGCGCGCGCACTCTACGAGTGGAACCACGCCAAGCAAATCCTGCGCATCCAGGCCGGATCCGGGGACTGGGATCAGACCAAGACCGACGTGTTCTCCGAGGAGTTCCTCCTGTCGCGTCCACTGCTGACCGCGATCCGCCGCACCGATCCGACGGTGCTGTTGATCGACGAAACCGACAAGGCAGACATCGAAATCGAGGGATTGCTGCTGGAAGTGCTCAGTGACTTCGCCGTGACGGTGCCCGAACTGGGTACCATCGCCGCCACGCGCGCGCCGTTCGTCGTGTTGACCTCCAACGCCACCCGGGAGCTGTCCGAGGCGCTCAAGCGTCGCTGCCTGTTCCTGCACATCGACTTCCCCGACCCGGATTTGGAGCGCCGGATCCTGCTGTCTCGCGTCCCTGAGCTGCCAGAACATCTGGCCGACGAGTTGGTGCGCGTTATCGGTGTGCTGCGCGGCATGCAGCTGAAGAAGCTGCCGTCGGTGGCCGAAACCATCGACTGGGGTCGCACCTTGCTGGCTCTGGGCCTGGACACCATCGAGGACGAGACGATCGCCGCCACGCTGGGCGTCGTCCTCAAGCATCAGTCCGACCGACTGCGTGCCAGCGGCGAGCTGAAGTTGAACTGATGAGGCACTGATGGCCGTCCGCCGCACCCGCCCAGCACAACCACTTGCTCCGCACGGGATTCCGGGGCATCTGGTGGAGTTCGTCGAAGCGCTTCGCGGGCAAGGGATTTCGGTGGGTCCGTCGGAGACTGTTGATGCCGGCAAGGTGATCGCGACGCTGGGGCTTGGCGACCGGGAGGTGCTGCGCGAGGGCATCGCCTGCGCGGTGCTGCGCAGGCCTGATCATCGTGAAACCTACGACGCCATGTTCGACCTGTGGTTTCCTGCGGCGCTGGGCGGCCGGACGGTGCTGCCGGGCGACGATAGTGGCGCGGCGACCGGCAAGTCCGATCCGGTCCCGCCCGAGGACGTCGAGGCGATGCGCGCGATGCTGCTTGACCTGCTCACCGACGATCACGACCTCGGCGACCTCGACGAGCGGCTGGCGGCGATGATCGCCCAGATTGTGGAGGCCTACGGCCGGTACAGCTCCAGTCGGGGCCCGTCGTATTCGTCGTATCAGGCGCTCAAAGCAATGGGGCTCGATCAGCTGGAGGGCAAGCTGCTCGCCGGGCTGCTGGCGCCGCACGGCGAGGAGCCCACGCCTACTCAGGAACAGATCGCTAAAGCGATTGCCGCACAGAAGATTACACAGCTGCGCAAGCTCGTTGAGTCCGAGACCAAACGACGCACCGCCGAACAACTGGGCCGCGAACACGTTCAGATGTACGGAATCCCACAGTTGAGCGAGAACGTCGAGTTCCTGCGCGCCTCCGGCGAGCAGCTGCGCCAGATGCGCCGGGTGGTGGCGCCGCTGGCCCGCACCCTGGCTACCCGACTGGCTGCGAGGCGGCGGCGATCCCGGGCCGGCCAGATCGACCTGCGCAAGACGCTGCGCAAGTCGATGTCCACCGGCGGTGTGCCCATCGACGTGGTGCTGCGCAAGCCGCGTCCGGCCCGACCGGAGCTGGTGGTGCTCTGCGATGTGTCCGGTTCGGTTGCCGGGTTCAGCCATTTCACCCTGCTGCTGGTACATGCTCTGCGTCAGCAGTTTTCGCGCGTCCGCGTCTTCGCTTTCATTGACACCACCGACGAGGTGACCGAACTGTTCGGTCCCGACGCCGACTTGGCGGTGGCGGTGCAGCGGATCACCCGGGAGGCCGGGGTTTACACCCGCGACGGCCACAGCGACTACGGCAACGCGTTCGTGTCGTTCACCGAGGCCTACCCGAACGTCCTGTCGCCTCGCAGCTCCCTGTTGGTGCTCGGCGACGGCCGGACCAACTACCGCAGCCCCGCCGCCGACGTGTTGGCACACATGGTGACGGCCAGTCGGCACGCCCACTGGCTCAACCCTGAGCCCCAGCACCTGTGGGGTAGCGGCGACTCGGCGGTGCCGCGCTACAAAGACGTCATCACCATGCACGAATGTCGGTCGGCCAAGCAGCTGGCGGCCGTGATCGACCAGCTGCTGCCGGTCTGACTGCCGGGCAATCGCACTGACTCAGGCCAGTAGCTCGACTTCCACGTCGAGCGC
>Ga0114921_10000293_pt1 | contig 21017 bp, 17 predicted proteins | sample BentaG_FD_87016 | JGI IMG/M metagenome (GOLD analysis project Ga0114921, IMG submission 87016) | Deep subsurface microbial communities from South Atlantic Ocean to uncover new lineages of life (NeLLi) - Benguela_00093 metaG | ecosystem: Environmental > Aquatic > Marine > Oceanic > Sediment ... | reverse complement strand
GCGGGCAAAACCATCGCGATTCATAGAAATTGCCAAATATATTTGGCAAAATCCAGATAGCTATCGCTTTAGCGCGCTCACTTGCACCTACGGCAAAAATGGTATTACTGAACCCCGTAAATGGGAACCTGCTGACCCAGATGCTCCTGCCGGGAGCGCAGGATGGATGCTGGGAATGCTAACACTCGACCAACAAGATCCACTCATAATCGTGGATGGTCAACATCGCCTTGGAGCAATAGAGGAAGCCATCAAGCTGGAGCCCGAGCTACGTAACGAGAGCATTGCTGTTGTGCTTTTCCCATACACAGACCTCAGTGCGAACCAGCAACTATTCTCTGACCTCAACAGAACTGTGAAGAAAACGAGCAAAAGCTTGGATGTTTTCTTCGATCGCAGAGATATAGTGAACCGCGTGGTGCAGAAGGTGGTTGATAGGATTCCTGTATTCCAAGACCGGGTTGATGTAGAGAACATATCCGTAGCCAAGAGTCCTAGCAAGGTCTTCACACTGGCTGGCGTTTACCAAGCTACTAAACCCATGATTAAAGGAGCTTTGAAAGGGGACCTTTTCCAGAAGGAGCTTGGCCAAGAAAACAACAACGAAGACGAATATGTCGATTTCCTTGTTGATGCTTGGGAATTTATTGCCCAGCAGTTTCCTGAGTGGGGCAAGGTGGCAAGAGGCGAGATGAATATCCTTCAAGAGCGTTCAAACTACCTTCATTGGAATTCTGGGGTGTTATCTTCTATAGGTGAGTTTGTAGGGACCGCCATGAAGCAGTGTGGTGCTAATTGGAAAGACGCTGTTAAAACTGCGTTGAGTCATCCTGACAATGGAAGGTGGCGTCGTGACATGAGTCAATGGCAAGGTATCATACTTGCTGGTGAACAAGTACTACCTCGCAGTGCGGTCAGGATTCAGTTAATTGCCTATCTGAAACTTAAAGGGAATTTACCGCTTACAGAACGTGATAAGTCAGTTCTGGAGCGTTTCAGTCCAGAGGTGCAGCAAAAGATAGGCTATTCCCCACAGTGAGCGAAAAATGGGGGTGACCTTTAGCACCCCCATCACCCCTTTTATCTGGATAAGATTTATAATGAGTATTAAACTTATGAAAGCTTGAATTCCGTTCCGACTCGGGATTTTCCCTTTTGAAAGGAGGTAAGTCATGGGGTTAGTTTGGCCACAAGTTGAGGAGATTGTTGACCGTGCTTTAGCCGAAGACCTTGGTTGGGGCGATGCTACTACCGAAGCTTTAATACCAAGCGACCAGCAAGGCATCGCCTCTATAATGGCAAAAGAAGAAGGCATTTTGGCTGGGATCGACATAGCCAAGAAGGTATTTCAGAGAGTAGACCCTGCGTTAAAAGTGGATATTCTTATTGCAGACGGGTCCCAGATTAAGCCAGGCAGTATAATTGCCAAAGTGGAAGGGAAAGTGGCCAGTATTCTCAAAGCGGAAAGGGTGGCTCTGAATTTCTTGCAAAGGTTGAGCGGCATTGCCTCGGAGACAAATCGCTATGTGAAAGCAGTCGAGGGGTTGCCAGTGCGCATTATGGATACCAGGAAGACCACGCCAGGTTTGAGGTCAATGGAAAAGTATGCTGTCAGGGTTGGTGGTGGCCAAAATCACCGTATGAATTTAGGAGATGGCATACTTATTAAAGATAATCATATAGCAGCGCTCCGTAGCAGCGGTCTTAGCTTAAAAGAAATCATAGTTAAAGCGAGGGAAAATGCGCCAAAAGGGCTCAAGTTTGAGGTGGAGGTTAGCACCTTACAGGAGGGGCTAGAAGCTACTGAAGCTGGCGCGGACATCATTATGCTTGATAACATGAACCTCGAGGATATGCGTCAAGTGGTAAAATCTATCCGGGGACGCGCTTTAATTGAAGCCTCGGGAGGAATTACACTAAACAAAGTTCGAGCCGTGGCTGAAACTGGGGTTGATTTCATTTCCATAGGTGCCCTGACCCATTCAGTCAAGGCGTTAGATATTAGTTTAGAACTCGAATCACTTTCTTAGCAATAACCAGGTAGCGTTTTGGGCTATCCTCCAGATAGGTTATTGTCAAGCCAGCATGTTTTATTAGCTCTCCCACCCGAGATTCACCTGGCAAAAGATCAGCACCAACTATACCACCAATAGATTGGTGGAGGTAATTAATCGCATCTCGGCTCATAGTATGGCAGATAACTAGCCTGCCGTTATCCTTGAGTATCCTAGCCATTTCCTCCAACGCCTTTGCCCGGTTGTTGAAATGGGGGAAAGTATTGTTACATATAGCTAAATCGGCGAGATTATTAGATAATGGAATGGCTGTAACATCCGCCTGAACAAAATCCACACGTCCCTCGACAGATAAGGGGAGGTGACGAGTGGGCCTCCACTTCTTTTGTCCCTCGCCAGATAAAGGGAGGTGTGGAGAGGGCATTCCCTTACTAGCCTGAAACCCTTTGGCTTTAGCTTGCTTAAGCATGTTCTGTGAGAAATCTAAAGCTATGACTCTTCCTTTATCACCCACCGCCTCAATTAGCAAAGGCAAGAGAATGCCGGTGCCACTGCCAATATCAAGCACCCAGTCTCCTTGTTTAATGCTCAGTTCCTTGACGATATTGCTGAGGCACTCTACCCCCTCCACAGTAATCTCTCTATCCCAGCTTGAAGCTAGCTGGTCAAAGTATTCCTGGTGTTGCGTAGTCAACCTGCCGCTTGAGCCTGTTGCCATCCCTTCACTTTCCTCTTGGGAGAGAATGCCGTTGCCAGACCGAAGATAATACATGCAGTTATCACGATAGATGCCCCTGATGGGATGTCCAGGAAATAAGAGGCTGCAAGTCCAACCCAGCAGGAAATAATGCCAAAGGCGGAAGCGATAAGAAGCATTCGTTTTAAACTATAAGTAAGCTGGTAAGCGGCGGCAGCAGGATTAAGAATCAAGCTATAGATAAGCAATCCGCCGATGCTCCGCAGCGAGGCAGTGACAGTCAGCCCAGTGGCGAATAGCAGCCCATAGAAAATTAGAGTGGCCGGGATGCCTACTGCCAGAGCCACTTGCCGATGACAGACCACCGCCTGAATTTCCTTGTAGAAGACGGCCACCAGCCCAATTGTTATGACTGTCACTGCGCCCAAGAAAATCAAATCCTGGCGGCTAACAGTGAGGATGCTTCCCCAGAATAGATTCAAGGCTTCAGTTCTGGAACCGGGCATCAAACCCAAGAAAAGGAAAGCCAGCCCCAGCATTAAAGAGAAAACAATGCCAATTGAGGTGTCGGGATTTAGTTCCCCGCGGTCAGCCATGGGTCCGATGATGCCCGCTGAAGTTAGGCCAAAGAGCAAGGCACCAATCAGGGGATTAAAACCAAGCCATACACCAAAGAGAGCTCCAGCAAAGGCAGCATGGGCGATGCATACTCCAATAAAGGAGAGATGCATAGTAACCACAAAGACTCCTACGATGGAGCAGGTTACACCACCACATAACCCTGCGAGGATGGCATTTTGCATAAATTGGTACTGTAAAACAGAAAAATCCATGTTTAGCAAACAACCCTGGATTTGGTGGGGCTTGAAATAGGAGCCCCGTAAAGCTGACTCAATATCTCTTTATTAAGCATTGATTCCGGGCTACCTTGCTGCCAGATCTTGCCTTCTTTCATTAGAATCAGCCGCTGGCAAATGGAAGGCAGTTGTCTGAGGTCATGCGTAACAAACAAAGTGGTCATGTGGTGCTCCCTGTGAATGAGCTGAATGAGGTTTAGAATTTCCCATTGAGCTCGCTCATCTATGGAAGCTGTGGGCTCATCGAGAAGGAATATCTCAGGCTGCTGAACTAGAGCTCGGGCAATGGCTGCCCTTTGATATTCACCACCGGAGAGATGCCCAATGGGGCGGTGTGATAAATGAGCTATGCCCACCATATCCAGCATCTTATCCACAGTTCCCCATTGAGCCCATGTTGGGCGGTGGAGCAACCCCAGACGACCATAACAGCCTACCATTACCGTCTCCCTAACATTGATAGGCAACCTAGGGTCAATATTCTCCACTTGCGCCACATAGCCTATGCGTCTTCTCAATTTAATGCCATTCCTTCCGTTTACTGATAATCCTAATACCAAGGCCTGACCTTGAACCAACTTACCCAAGCCATTAATGACAGTAAGCAGGGTGGTTTTGCCAGCACCATTAGGCCCAATGATGCCGATAAATTCTCCTCTCCTTACCTCAAGAGATACACCTTGCAAAGCCACATCCTCCCTGTAGGAAACCACAGCGTCTTGAATCCTGATAACCGTGTTATCCATGTTGTTCCCTCCATTCATTCAAGGCTTCCAACAGTAGATCAACATTCTTGTCTATTGCCTTTTCCCAAGTTTCGGTTCCCTCAAAGCCACCGGGAAAATTGGATATGGTTACCTGAGCAGCGCCAATGTCTCGTGCCATAGTTTCGCTATTCTTGGTTCCGCCACTTTGCAGATTGTCAATCACCAAAGCCACACTGGCTTGCCTGGCCTGAATTATCAATTGCTCTTTGTCCTTTGGGCTCAGCTCCTCAGGACGGCCATAGGTAGCCACTGTATCAAATCCTGCCCATTTTACAAATCCTGCCTGCATACCAGAGCAAATTACTTTTACTTCGTCTACTTTCGCCTGCTGCAATCTATTTTTTATTTCTTTGCCCTTAGCTAAAATAGCTTCTGTTCTCTCCACGGCCTTCTCCTGGTAATATGCCGAATTTTCTGGGTCTATGTCACTCAGCGCCTGAGCAATCTTATCTGCGGATTCACTTTCAACTTCAGGCACCATGGGGGCGTCAGGAACATCAATAACTTTGATAATAAGGTCAGGGTTGTCAGCAGCTTCAATAAGCCCTGTTATATTTGCCTTGTCCTGCTGCCAATTATGGATGATAAAAGCTTTGCTATCAGCCAGGGTCTCAACATCGCTTGGCTTTACATCATAATGTCCTGGACACATCCCTGGAGGGATAAGGTTGTGTATTTCTAGCTTGCCATCTGCAATATCCTGGGCAACATCAGCTATGAGCGAACTCCCAGCGACTATGTCAGCCGATGGATGGGCACAGGATAAGGGCGCAAGCAAAGTTGCCGTAAGAAGCACTGCCATGATACTCAGTAGAAATTTTCCGTTCATAAATCCTCCTTTCGATACTTCATGCATCTGCAACTAAATGCAATAGCACGGCAAAAAATTTAATCCTTCTTCTTGCGGCAATCGCTGCACTCTCCCGAAATAGCCAAATGCCTCAAATCAGCATTGAAACCGTAATCGCGAAGCAACGCGCCCTGTAGAAAGGACAACACGGACTCATCTAGATCGATCACCTTGCCACAAGTGCGGCAGACCAGGTGATGGTGGTGACTCTTTTCAGCGACGTGATAGCGCACACGTCCTTCGCCGAAATCCGTTTCAGTGACTAAATTTAACTTCTTCAGTAATTCCAGGGTGCGATAGATAGTAGAGATATTGCTATAGGGATAGCGACTATGTAACTGCTCATAAATCTCTTCGGCGCTAATGTGACTCTCAGCACTATGAAGGGCCTCGATGACCAGCATTCGCTGGGGCGTTAAACGATAACCTTGCGCTTGTAGAACCTTATGACAGCTCATTCAGGGCAAAATTATAACCCGGTGGCAAAATTATTGCAATAGCTTGTTGATGCAACTACTTGCTTTTAGATTCCACCAGCAAAGTTACCGGTCCATCATTATGTATTTCCACGAGCATATACTCCTGGAACGTGCCTGTTTCCACACTAAGGCCAGCGGAGCGAACTTGGTCAACGAAGAATTCATAAAGTTTCTTCGCTTTACCAGGTGGAGCTGCCTCGGTGAAACTGGGGCGCCTCCCCTTCCGCGAATCAGCCAGAAGGGTGAATTGGCTTACTATTAGGATTCCCCCTTTTATTTCAAATGCTGAAAGATCGAATTCCCCACCATCACCAGGGAAAATACGCAGGTTGGCTATTTTATTCGCCAGATAACAGGCGTCTTCTTCTAAATCATCTCGGGCGATGCCAAGGAAAACCACCAGACCTGGGCCAATCCGGCCTACTATTTTGTTATCCACGCTTACTGAGGCACTGGTAACTCGCTGAATTAACGCTTTCATGCTCTCTAGCCTACCACACCTTCTTGCTGTAAACTCCTAATTTCTTCTTGGCTATAGCCTAACCCTAGCAATATCTCATCAGTATGCTCACCAAGGAGGGGAGATAAACTCCTCACCTTACCCGGCGTATCTGACAGCTTAGGAGTTATACCCACCTGCTTAACTTTGCCCAGGGTGGGATGCTCCACCTCTATCACCATCTGGCGATGAAGCACCTGAGGGTCACAAAAGGCCTCATCCAATGTGTAAACTTTGCCCACAGGAATGTCATTCTGAGCTAACAATTCAAACCATTCATCCCTCGTCTTGGTCAAGAAAATTCGCTTCAAATAGAAAAAAATTTCATCCCACTTCTTATCTTCCGACTTATGAAAAAAATGATCAGGGGTAAGATGATAAGGAATGTAGTCTTCTTTCCCCAATAGATGACAAAGATTCTCCCAGAAATGCGTTTCCAAGCAGCCGATAGTAATGTACTTAGCATCTTTGGTTTCATATATCCCGTAATAGGGGTAGGCACCATGAAGCGCCGTCTCGCCCTTCTTTGGTGCCACACCATCAAGAAAATATCTGCAGCTGAACAAAGTAATAAGAGACATTGCTCCATCCAAGTAAGCAACATCCACAAACTGCCCCTTGGCCGTTTTGCTTCTGGCTAACAAGGCCGTTAGAATTCCTATCACTCCGTGCAAAGATGCACCAGCAAAGTCAGCTAACAGATTTAAGGGAATAACCGGTGGGCCTTCCCGCCGGCCAATCAAGCCGAGAACACCGGCCATGGATATATAGTTAATATCGTGGCCGGGAAAACTACGGTAAGGCCCGTCCTGACCATAGCCGCTGAGCGAGCAGTAAATAATCCTAGGATTTAGCTTACTTATGGTGTCGTAATCTACTCCCAGCCGCTGGACCACTCCTGGCCTATAGCCGTCAACAATAACATCTGCTTGCCGAGAAAGACGATAGAATATCTGGCGTCCTGCTTCCGACTTGAGATTAAGCCCTATGCTTTTCTTGTTGCGGTTGAGAGCAAAATAGGCTGCTTCCTTTCTCCGTTCCTCTCCCTTAGGCGAAGGCCCCATTCCGCTAGTCTCAAGAGGTGTAGGCAGCTCAACTTTGAGCACTTCTGCCCCGAAGTCTCCCAATATCATGGTACAAAGAGCACCCGGTGACAACCCCGACAAATCTAAAATTTTGACACCCTCTAATGCTAGCACCTTCCCTCCGAATTGGTTGACCCAAGGGCCATCCGCTTTTGCCTATTCTAGGCTGCTATGCCAATGACAGTCAATAAGCCTGCAGACCATCTCACATCACCCTTATCTAGATTGAGAATCAGGATAGCAAGAGCTATAATGCTCAAGCTAAAAAGGTGAAAAACTTTAATAAAATCCTAAACCAAGTCTCTAAACCCGCTCGCTATACTGGCGGTGAATGGAACAGCATCATTAAGAATTGGGAAACGACACCTATCCGAATTGCATTATGCTACCCCGATACTTATGAAATTGGCATGTCTAACCTGGCGTTGCCCATCCTCTATGAGCTACTAAATCATCAGCCCGACGTACTGGCAGAAAGAGTTTTTGCGCCGTGGATAGACATGGAAACAGCCTTGCGAAAGCAGAGTATCCCCCTTTTCAGCCTGGAATCTAAACACCCCCTGAAAGAGTTCGATATCATCGGCTTCTCATTAGGATATGAGCTTACTTATAGCAATGTGTTAAATATCCTTGACCTAGCCCAGGTTCCTCTATTTAGCTCCCAGAGAGATAATTCTCACCCGTTAGTAATAGCTGGAGGTAGCTGCGCCCTCAATCCTGAACCCATGGTTGATTTCGTCGACCTATTTGTAATTGGCGAAGGCGAAGAAGCGCTACTTGAGTTGCTAGAGGTCTTCCGGGGGCATAGGGACAATAAAGAGGAGCTGCTGAGGGAAGCAGCCAAACTCAACGGTGTCTACATACCCTGCTTTTATCAAGTTAACTACAAAGAAGACGGGTGCATAAAGAGCATTGTGCCCAAGATGCCTGAAGCTAAACCAAAGATTCAACGTAGGATAGTAACTGACCTGCCACCCCCACCTACTAAGCCAGTTGTCCCTTACACCGAGGTAGTTCACGACTACGGCAGTGTAGAGATTCAGCGAGGTTGCACTCGGGGTTGCCGCTTCTGCCAAGCCGGGATTATTTACCGACCAGTGCGAGAGAGGTCGCAAGAGGAAGTAATAGAGGCGGTAAATAAGCTATCCAAAAATTGTGGTTTTAGTGAGGTGTCTTTGCTTTCCCTTAGCACCGGGGATTACACCAACATTAAGGAACTTGTGGCTAAACTATCCCAGCAGTGTCGCAGAGATAACACAGCGCTATCACTGCCCAGCTTGAGGTTAGATAATCCTATGGTAAGGCTAACGGAGTTGTTGCCCTCACAGCGAGGTCCTTCGCTTCGCTCTGGACAAACTCTTACCTTCGCTCCTGAAGCAGGAAGTGAAAAATTGCGCCGAGTGATCAACAAGAATATTTCCGAAGAGGTGATATTGGAAACACTAGCTGCTGCCCTAGATAGAGGCTGGACCAAGCTCAAACTATACTTTATGCTGGGATTACCCAGTGAAACTATCGACGACGTGCGCAGCATCGTTGAATTAGTGGCCAAGATATGCCACTTAGGCAAGATTCTTAGACTACAAATTAGCACGTCAGTCCTTATCCCTAAGCCTCATACCCCCTGCCAGTGGTTAGCACAAGAAACCGAGGAGCAACTACTGCCCAAATTTGAGGTACTAAGACAGGGATTACGACGGAAGGGAGTCAGGTTCTCGTGGCCCAACCCCAAGGCTAGCCAGATTGAAGCTGCCTTGTCCCGGGGTGACCGCCGTTTAGGCAGAGTGATTTATCACGCCTGGCAGCTGGGCAGCAAGTTTGATGCCTGGAGCGAATACTTCGACTACCAAAAATGGCTTGATGCTTTCAAGCAATGTGGGCTTGACCCTTCCTTTTACGCTAATAGAGAACGAGCCTTAGACGAGATACTACCCTGGGAACACATTGATGTCGGAGTAACTCCTGAATTCCTTAAGAGAGAGTATCATAAGCTATGGCAGGAACAGGAGACTCCAGATTGCCGGCGAGGAAAGTGCAATGCCTGCGGGTTACAGCGCTGGCAAAGCAGCTGCCAAGAGAAGTACAAGAAAACTAAAGGCCATGCAAAAACTGCTCGATAGCCTGGTTAGCAACTTCAGGCTTTTCCGCAAAAAAGTAGTGAGTACCGCCATCGACTACGATGAGTTTTGCTCCTTCGATTCTGGCAGCCAAATAAGAACTATACTTAGGCGGTGTCATCACATCCTCGCTACCACAAAACACCAGAGTGGGAACTTTGATTTGGTGAACTTTTTCTAAGATGTCAAACTTGTCACAGCAGAGAAAATCGTTTAGCTGCACCTTAGCCCCAACTTTAGCCGTTTCATCCAGCAGTTTTTCCCTTAATTCTGGCTCGATGTGACTATACTGTGGCTCAACAAAGTTTTGTAACCAAGTGGAGGAGTCCTCTATGCCATCCTGAATTGCAGAAAGATACTGTGGAGCTACCCGCAACCTGGCACCTGTACCAGCAAGGATAGTAGCTTTAATATCCTCAGGGTGCTTAAGAGCATACATCTGGACAATAGCACCACCTAGAGAATGCCCAGCAAAGACCGGGGCATGGCATCCCTGCTCAAGAATATAGCAATGTAGCCATGTAACGTAGTCTTCAATGCTAGTGCAAGGTTCTCCTGGAGAAAGATGCCCGGGGAGATTGATAGCCTCAGCATCTGGGAAGTGCTGTATTTGATAATGCCAGACTCTACCCGTATTCCCCGAACCATGAATAAATATCAACTTTTTCATTGAATTGCTTGGGAAAGACGATCTAGAGTAGCGATGGAAACGACACTGTCATCTTCGCCCAACGCCATTAGACGTACACCGCGGCCATTTCTGGTCTGAACCGATACCTGTTCAAGAGGAATACACTCAACGTTACCCTTGTCCGATAACATCACCAATGATCCTTCCAAGGGAACAAGTTTAGACGCAGCCACCTTACCTGTTTTCTCACTAACTCTATGAGCTCTAATTCCTTTACCACCTCTCCTCTGGACAGAATAACGTTCCAATCGAGTTAACTTGCCAAAGCCCTTTTCAGTCACTGTGAGCAGATAAGCATCAGGAAAAACAGAATCCATGCCAACAACAAAATCATTGGTCAGCCGAATACCACGAACGCCACCGCTGCTCCGAGACGCAGCTCTCAATTCCTTGACCCTAAATCTGATAGCTTGCCCATTTTGACCCACTAAAATGAGCTCGTCCATCTCGGTAACAACTCTGGCTGACACTAACTCGTCATTACTTTTGAGCCTCACAGCAATGAGGCCATTCTTCTTGATTGAAGCAAATTTGTCCAGAGAAGTCTTTTTTATCTCACCAGCTTTAGTAGCCAGCAATAAAAACATATTAGGTTGAAAATCCGGCACAGCTAGCAGCGCAGTTATCCCGTCTTTCAGGTCCACGGGCAACAAATTAACCAGTGCCATGCCTTTAGCCGTCCGAGACGAATCTTCAGGAATTTCATAGCACTTCAAGCAATAGACTCTGCCTCGATTAGTGAAGAAAAGTATATTGTCATGTGTGTCGGCTGCCAAGATATGTCTCACCGAATCACCTTCACGGGTCACCATCCCCATAACACCCCTCCCACCACGGTGCTGTAGCCGATAATTGCTAGCAGGAAGTCTTTTAATAAACCCCTGATTGCTAATTGTAACTATCACTCTCTGGTGAGGAACAAGGTCTTCCTGGCGAAACTCTGTGACCTCCTCCTCGCTAATTGAAGTGCGCCGTTCATCACCATACTTGGATTTCAGTTGAGCAACATCTTGTTTAATAAGAAACAATATCTTTCTAGGGTTAGCTAATAGATCCTCCATGTAGGAAATATTCTTTAATACATCAGCGTATTCCTCGGCTATTTTTTCCCGCTCTAGTCTAGCCAAGCGACGAAGGGGCATATCAAGAATAGCCTGGGCCTGGACTTGAGATAGGTTAAAGGCGGTCATCAAGTTGGCACGAGCAACGTCAACATTCTCAGATTGCCGAATAACTTTAATCACTTGCTCCATGTTATCAAGACCAATCCGAAAGCCTTCGAGGATGTGAGCTCTATTTCTCGCTTTCTCAAGCTCAAATTGGGAGCGCCGGGTAATGACCTCATAGCGAAAGTCAATATAGCAAGTTAGGGCTTCCTTAAGATTAATTACTTTGGGTTGTCCATCGACTAAAGCAACCATGTTGATAAAAAAGGCGGATTGCATCGAGCTATTCTTATAGAGATTATTAAGCACTCGCTGGGGCTGCCCATCCTTCCTGAGTTCGATGACAAGACGCATACCTTCCCTATCCGATTCATCCCGCACTTCGGCTATCCCGGCAATTTTCTTCCCTTTAACCAGTTCCGCTATCCTCTCCACCAGAGCTGCTTTGTTCACCTGGTAGGGAAGCTCGGTAACAATTATTTGTCTTCTGCCTCCCTTGGTGCTTACTTCACTGGCTTTAGCTCGGACTACAACTTTTCCTCGCCCGGTAGCATAAGCACTTTTTATGCCATCTTGCCCCAAAATTACGGCTCCAGTGGGAAAATCGGGCCCTTTGACAAATTCCAGCAGTTCCTCCGTGCTAGCTTGAGGGTTATCAATTAAATAGCTGATAGCGTCACATATCTCCCCCAAGTTATGTGGTGGAATACTAGTTGCCATGCCCACAGCTATGCCTGACGAGCCATTAACCAGTAAATTAGGCAACCTAGCTGGCAAGACAGAAGGCTCCTTAAGCGAATCATCAAAATTGGGAACAAAGGCAACGGTATCTTTATCGATATCAACCAACGTCTCTTCAGCAATCTCAGCAAGTCTGGCTTCGGTATACCTCATTGCGGCTGGCGGGTCATTGTCAACGCTGCCGAAATTACCTTGTCCATCGATTAAGACATGTCGCAGTGAGAAATTCTGTGCCATCCGCACCATAGCCTCATATATAGGAGCATCTCCGTGAGGGTGATATTTCCCCATGACCTCCCCAACAATTCGAGCACTTTTCTTATATGGGCTATTGTGACGTAGCCCTAATCCTTCCACAGCGTATAAAATCCGTCGCTGCACCGGCTTCAAACCGTCCCGCACATCAGGTAGTGCGCGAGAGATAATAACGCTCATAGCATAGTCGAGGTAGGAACTCTTCATCTCCTCCTCAATATCGACTGGCTTCACCATGCCAATTTCCGTCACCCTTAAATTCCTCCTTCTTCACCAGTTTCTTCAACCACAGAGAAACCTTCCAGTAAAACTTTGTCTTCGTCCTCAGAAAAATATTCGCCCTCTCCTTCTCCATACCCACTTCCCCTCTGTGCTTCATTTTCACCAGCAGCAATGTTAGGTGTGAGCGGCGATTCTGCGATATAAGTATGCAGATGCTCAGTAGCCGTAGTGGGAAAGGAGGGCCGCCCCGCTTGGCCAGGGTGTTGATATACCTCCCTAACAATTACTTGCACTCCCCTTTCCCCCAAGCTAAGTATAGCCGCAGCATATCTATTCCCTCCCTGCATTAGCCTGCCAAGACGCAACCCATACCTCGGCTCCACTTCCCCCAAATATTCTCCGTACTCACTTTCCACAACTAAGCGTTGTCCTCTAAGTCTCAAATGGACTTGGACACCAACACCCATCTTGGCTAGCACCTCGGTTGAAGCTAAATTGCAAAGGTTTACCACTCCAGCCCTACCCGTCTCAGTAATGAACAGCTCCGAAGCAACCTTATGATGTCCACCATTAACGGTTGTCGTAGATTCAGACAAGCTAGCTAATCGAGCCAGATTCTTGGTAGCAATAACATTGTCAGGAGCAAGCTCTAAGGCCTTACCATATGCCTCCCTGGCCTGGGCAAACTTCCCCAACTCCGTCAAAGCCCTACCAAGGCGATTATAAGCTCCAACATCGTTAGGGACCCATTCAATTATGCTCTTGTTTGCTGCCACCGCCTCTTCCCAACGACCGAGGATAGCCAAATTTATAGCTTCCTGGCTCAATCGTTTCCCTAGCTTAGTTCGCTCTTCTTCTTGCTGATAAGCCATGTTCTGTTACTCCAGACAAATCGTGACAAGTCACATGAGGAATGTCAAGAAAATTCGAGCTCAAAGGCTCTATGTAAAGCCTGAACAGCATCCTTAACCCTATCTTCAGAGATAATACACGTTATCCTTATCTCCGAAGTGGTGATTAACTGGATATTAATGTTTTGGTCGCAGAGCGTGCGAAACATCCTGGCAGCATAGCCCGGCGTATTCTGCATGCCGGTGCCTATAATGCTGACTTTGGCCAATGTAGAATCAGTAAGGCATTGCTTTGCCCCCACGCGTTTAGCTACAGGTTCCACAATAGACATCGTTTTAATGAAATCGCTCCTAGCCACCGTGAAGGAAAGATCAGTAATATCGTCAACGCTGGCATTCTTAACAATAGTATCTACACTTATATTCGCTCTAGCCAAAGGCTCAAAGACCGCTGCGGCAGTACCAGGATGGTCAGGAACGCCGACAAGGGTAATTTTAGCCATGTTGGTATCATGAGCAATACCACGTACCTTGTTTCTTACTTCCATAGATGCCTCCTTACAAATGATAGTGCCCGGGCTATCATTAAAACTAGAAGCCACTAAGATAGGCATATTGTATAACTCACCTATTTCCACCGCTCTAGGGTGGATTATCCTGGCTCCATAGCTAGCGAGTTCCAGCATTTCCTCATAGCCAATCTTGTTCAATTTGCTTGCTGCTGGCACAAGGCGAGGGTCAGCAGAATAGACACCCTCAACGTCGGTATAAATCTGACATATTTCAGCACCCAAGCTAGCAGCTAGGGCCACCGCAGTGGTATCGGAGCCGCCCCGCCCTAACGTAGTGATATCCATATCTTCAGTCACGCCCTGAAATCCAGCCACAATAACAATACTATCCCTCTCTAATTCACCGACGATTCGCTTGGGGTCAACACGAAGAATTCGAGCTCGACTATAGTTAGAATCGGTCTGAATACCTGCCTGAACACCAGTCAGGCTAACCGCCTTGTAGCCCAGAGTCCCCAGAGCCATGGCCAAAAGAGTGCTGGAAATCAACTCACCTGTGGAAAGTAAGACATCAAGCTCCCGCTCCCCTGGCTGCTCACTGACCTGATTCGCCATCCTGATTAGTTCGTCAGTAGTATCTCCCATCGCCGAGACAACCACCACGACTTGATTTCCCTCGTCTTTGGCTTTGGCTATACGACGAGCCACGTTCCTGACCCTTTCAGCATCAGCAACTGAGCTACCACCATATTTTTGAACTATTAGAGACATACTTCTCCTTTATCTAATTAACCTATTCATAATATCATACCCTTCCTCAAAGAAAACGCCGGTACTTTTAGCCTCTGCCTCGGTAAATCTCCTCGCCCCATTTGCTACAAACCCTGGCCCCCATAACATAAATGGAACTGGCTCTCTAACATGAGACTGAGTTTCAATGGGCGTTGGGTGGTCAGGCATAACTAGTATGCGAAGGCCATCTTTGTCCCAAGCACGGAGTCGGCTTACCATCTCCTCATCTATTTTTTCAATCGCCTTTACTTTTTCCTTAATCGAACCTGCATGACCAGCCTCATCCGGTGCTTCTACATGGATAATCACCATGTCATGTTTCTTAAGCGCCTGTATAGCCTCCTTTGCCTGAGCTGCATAATCATTGTCCAGTTCGCCGGTTACACCGGGAATGTTTAACACTACCATTCCCACCATCTTAGCTAAGCCTCTTAGAAGATCGACCCCGGAGGTCATAGCAGCATCAAGGCCGTAAACCAGTCTGAAGGGAGGCACATCAGGTATTTTGCCACTGCTCCAGAAGAGCCAGATCATGTTGGCCGGGATATCGCCACGAGCCCTGCGTTCTCTATTTACCGGATGATCCCGGAGCACTCCCTCTGAGCGCATCATTAGGTCTCGTAACAAATCACTACCAGGCCCCTGAGGAAGAAATTCACCAATAGGCTTATCGTGGATGTCATGCGGAGGAGTGCAACTGGCCAAAAGCGTATCTTCCCTATCTTTTATCTTACATGTATGTCTATAACTCACTCCGGGATAAAACTGCACTCTATCATTACCAACGCCATCATTCAAAGCAGCGATAAGGGCTTTGGCTTCCCCAGTAGTGATGAAGCCCGAGCTATAGCTTCGCATTTTCCCTCCACAAACAGAGACCAAATTGCAGCGAAAAACGACTTCTCCATCAGCAACAGGGATGCCCATGCTCTTAGCTTCAATGGCGCTCCTCCCTCGATAATAGATTCTGGGATTATAGCCAAATATTGACATACAGGCACAACCGCTGCTGGGCTCCATACCGTCGGGCACAGTACGAGCCAACCCCAGAAGGCCCTCCCTTGCCAGGGCATCCAGGTTTGGAGTATGTGCCAGCTCAAGGCACGTCTTTCCACCACGCTTAGGCAACGGCCATCCCGCTGCTCCATCAGTAATAAGGATACAGTATCTCATTCAGCTTCGTCTCCAATCAGTAAGCTTGTGCTGGTAATTAAATCACTTTATAATAGCCTAGACAAACGGGGCGTAGCGCAGCCTGGTAGCGCGCAGCGTTCGGGACGCTGAAGTCGGAGGTTCAAATCCTCTCGCCCCGACCAACTTATTCAACATTAATAGCTGCCACCCTCTACTAGAAGCATCAATGCCGCCTTACCTGGAAGACAAACAATACGCTGGAATGGGCAACGCCTATGCTATAGACTTGGTAGCCAAAAGAGAGGACATTGATTCCAGCCAACTATATCGTATTTGGTGCAGTTTGCTCCGGCCGGCGATTCATCGCTCTAAGAGGATTTTGGATGATTCCCAAAGCTTGCGGCGCGCTTCATCCCGCGTGGCCATAACCCAATCAGGGTCAGCAGCGCACACATCACAGAGCGCCCGTATTATAGCATCTTCTTTCGGTGGACAGCCTGCCGCGTAGGAGCCGAGGTGCGCGCACTCCTTAGCACATTTGCCTAACACAGCTGTCTTCTCGGTCACCTTAGGCTCAGCAGGATTCCCGATGACGACAGTTAGACCTTCCATCTCCTGGCTGTAGCCCGCTTGTTTCATATAAATGATAGCACTCACCAGTTCATTGGTGCACCCGCTACACGCAGACTCGCCCTGCACGATATGAACCCCAGGGTACCTAGACTCAAAGACCTGAAAGCCTGTCTTGAATTGCTGTCTATGTTTGTCTAAAGATTCGCCCACTATTTCAATCTGGCCAAGATCCACTATAGTTCCCTCCTGTTTAGCCAGATACTGCAGATGCATGATCTGCTTGGGATCGATGCCCATTAGCGAGGCACCAACGATATCCACGGCGAGAGCATCACGCCCGGTTACTATTAGACCCATTCTTCTACTGTCCTGTGGATATTGCCATAGCCCTTCCATTCCGACTATGGCGTCGATCACTGCGTAGCTGGGACGCACCACCGAGTTGAGATCCACGATGGCCATATCCAGTCCCAGCCGGTGGCTCTTACGTTTCTCAGCCCCGGGCATGACCCCTTTCATATTCTTAAGGCTAAGGGTAGCATGCGTCCTAATATGGCTCTTCAGAACAGGGATGCTAATGATGACATCGCTCTCCAAGGCTGTTCTCGCTATCCTTACCTTATCCATCACAAGAGGCTTGTGGATGGTAACTTCGTCAAAGCTGTCACGATTCAGATTACGAAGCTCTATCCCCAATTTGCGGGCGGCTTCCGACATCCCTGACACCTCAAAAGCCTCCTCAGTACTGAAGCCACCAAAATCATATCCGGCAATGGCGCCGTCTCCGATTATCACAGACTTGGGCCCTAGCTCCAGGACTATCTTAGCCACAGCCTCGGTAACCCGGGCGTCCGTCAAAATGCCACTACCCGAGGGTGCTGGCTTGCCCTGATTTGGTTTGATCAGGACCCTGGAGTCATTCTTGATGAGCTCTTGCAGGCCGCCGGCCGAGGCAATTGCCTCACGGACGGCAGCTTCAATATTGCCCTTGTCTACTTTGGTGATTGCCACTCTCTGTGCCATCATTTTCACCTTTCTAGGCCGAGTCATCTCAGAGGCAACATAGAACGCAGTAGTTACCACCTTGAAGTCTATCTTCTCCCTCGCTTTTTGTCAAAGAGAGGATACTCAGTGCACAGCTTCGCAGGCGAGTCCCTGCGAGCGTATCAGGTCGCAGGCTCGGCTCACCATCTCGGGGTTGGGTATAGCTAAGCCAGCTAGCCGGTATTTCCTGCCCAGCATCTCATATTTGAGTTCACCGTAACTATGGTAAGGGATGGTTTCCACCTTCTCAACTTGCCGCAACCCCTTTATATACCTGGCCATAGCTAAGATGTCTGCCTCGCCGTCATTACAACCGGGTATCAGCGGGTAACGGATAATGAGATGGGGATGAATCCGGCATAACTTCTGTAAGTTGTCGAGTATCCTCAGGTTGTCTACCCCGGTCAGGCGTTTATGTTGTACCGGGTCGATGTGCTTGATATCGAAGAGGATATAGTCTAGATATCGACTTAGCTCAGAGATTACCCACCATGGTGCATATCCTGATGTTTCCATAGCAGCATTGATGCCTCGTTCCTGGCATGCCTTGAGGAGCTCTAGAGCGAAGGCTGGCTGGAATGTTGGTTCGCCACCTCCCAAGGTTACACCTCCACCCGACCTTCTAAAGAAGGGCATATCCCTCTCAATTTCCGGCATAAGCTCCTCCACAGTCACCCATCTCCCCACTAAGCGACGTGCTTCCTCAGGACAGGCCTCGGCACAGGTGCCACACAGGCGGCACAACTCACGCCGATAGATAAAGTTGCCCTTACTATCCCTGGTGAGCGCTCCCGAGGGACATGCTGCAACACAGTCACCACCCCCTTTGCACCGCCGGGCATCGAACATTATCTCTTGGCGGCGGTAATGGGATTCAGGGTTGGAGCACCACCAGCAACTTAACGGACAGCCCTTAAAGAAGATAAGAGTTCGCAGGCCTGGCCCGTCATGGAGTGAGAATCTCTGCACATCGAAAATGAGGCCCTTCCCCATCTAAACGCAGTGCTCCGTGCGCCTGATGATATCCTCCTGGACCTCATTATGAAGCTGGGTAAAGTAGGCGCTGTATCCAGCGACGCGCACTAAGAGATCGGTATATTTCTCTGGATGCTGCTGTGCGTCCCTGAGCACGGCAGTATCCACCACGTTGAACTGGATATGCCAGCAGCCGATATCACACAGACCTCGGATAAAGCTAGCCATCCTGTGCAGTCCCTCCGGCGTGCTAACCGAGGTAGGGCTGAGACGCAAGTTGAGTAGCGTCCCATTCCTCAGTCTGGCTACATCCAGTTTGGCTACCGATCTCAGGATGGCTGTCGGCCCCTTCTTATCGTTGCCGGAGTAGGGAGAAGCATTGTCCGCCAGCGGCTGGCCAGCCTTTCTGCCGCTGGGCAGGGCGCCCACCACCTTGCCAAATGGAATGCCAGCGGTGACAGCGATGATCCCCGCCTGGGCCTGCCCACCGAAGATGTTCTTATATTTCATAACCTCTTCGTTACAGAACTGGACCACCTCATTGGCAATGACGTCGGCTCCATCTTCGTCATTGCCGAATTTAGGGACATGATGCAAAAATTGGCCCCTCAGCTTTTCCTGGCCTTCAAAGTTGTTGGACAGAGCATCAAGGAGCTCCTCCATGGTCACTCGCTTATCCTCAAAGACGAGCTTTCTGATGACCGCCAGAGAGTCGGCAGTGTCAGCAATGCCGATTTCGTTTACGGCCGGCCCAAAGTTGTACTTGGCCCCACCATGTTGTAAGTCCCTACCCGTCTCGATGCAGCCCTCGGTAATAGCAGACAGGAATGGTGAGGACAGGAGCTCGCGGTAGGCGTTTTGCGCCAGGGCATTCGCCACAAACATATGCCGCACCAAATGCGCCAGCTGCCGCTTGAAAGCGTCCATCACCTCATCGAAGCTGGCAAACTGGCGCGGGTCGCCAGTAGAGAGGCCAACCTTCTTCCCTGTGAGACGCCACACTCCATCGTTTAGGGCCAGTTCCAGCGCAGCGGGCATATTGATAAAACCGCCGGTAAGAGTTATCCCTTCCTTCTCCTCAACTCTCGGCTCCACGCAGCCCATAATGGCGAAGTCTCGGGACTCCGCCAGGGACAAACCCTTGCAGGCCATAGAATAGGCAATAAGGTCCTCGTTGTAGAACTTGGGATGGCCAGTGCCTAGCCGTGCTAGTTCGCAGGCCCTGAGGAGAAACTGCTCTGGGGTCTCTGCGTGGATTCTAACTGAGATATCAGGTTGGACCACTCTGAGGTCGCTCATGGCGTCAAGGCACAGATAAGATAGGTCGTTGGTAGCATCTTGGCCTTCACTGGTCCTACCACCTAGGTTCAGGTTCTGCCACTGTGGCACCCCGGTATAGAACTTGGAGGTATCGGTACTGGCAAAGAGCATAAGCTCGGAGAACTTGAGGAACAGGCACTCCAAGAGCTCCAGTGCATTCTCCTCCCTCCCTTCATCTGGCTCCATCTCATAATAGGGGAACATGTACTGGTCAAACCGCCCTGGCGACAGGGAGTGGCCGCTCTCTTCAATCCGCACCGCCAGGTGGGTGAACCAAAAGGACTGGACAGCCTCCCAGAAGTTGCGGGGTGGGTTATAGGGTACCCAAGAACACACCTGACTTATCTTGAGCAGTTCCTCTCGGCGCTGCGCATCTGGCTCTGTCTCAGCCAGGCTACTGGCCAGCGTAGCGTAGCGCTGGGCCAGCTTCACTAGGCCATTCAACGCCAAACTCGCCGATTTCAAGAACAGCAGCCGGGGAATATCCTGTGTGTCAGTCAGATCCAGTTCCTCCATAGCTTCCCCTATCTCATCCAGAATTCCCCGAATGCCCAACGTGAGCACCTTCCTGTAGTTAATAACTACAGTGCCAATTCCCTTTTGTATCAAGGAGAAATTGTCGATAATGCCAGTAGAGCTGGTGGGCCAGACAGAGGGGTCCATATAGATTAGGTTCGCCGTGTCCGCAGGACAGTCCTGGTATAACCATTCACTAATGGTTTTCCCCCGCCAGAAGGGCAGAATTTCCTCGTGTAGTTCCTTCTTATCCGCTTCTGAGAGGTACAAGGGGTCCCACTCCCTGGTGCTGACCTTATCAAGCTCCGCATCGAGCCAGCCAGCCTGAACCTCAGGAAATAACTGGGCCGCTCTAGGCTCCACCGTGGGGCTGCCTACAATCAGCTCATCGGGAGCTATGGCGATGGGCAGCTCAGTAAACAGCTTGTACATAGCTTTGCCGCGCACTGTGACCATCGGTTCACCCTCGGCCTCCCGGTAGGCCCGGGTGATAAGACGCGCCCTGTTGATGTCCACTGATGGGCGGCAGCCGAGTATACGCTCTCTTAACCTAACAATCCGACTATCCATATCCCGCATCTCCTCTTATTTGTTCACAATGAAATCACTGATATTTCCGTAATAAATCTACAGCGTTTTCCCCACGAATCTTCCTGTAGGTAATGTTACACCACTCCTTCCCAAGGCATCAAGGAATTGAACCAGTTCATTGGCAGCTTCGAGCCAGGCCGATAGTGAGGGCCACCAGTACAATCACCAAGATGCCCCAGGGCGACATGGAAATCCTCCTGCCTTCTTTGGCAAGCCGCCTTTCCACTGCCCTTCTTTTCCTACGGCTGCTGCTCACAGCGGACTACTC
>Ga0114921_10000292_pt1 | contig 21045 bp, 17 predicted proteins | sample BentaG_FD_87016 | JGI IMG/M metagenome (GOLD analysis project Ga0114921, IMG submission 87016) | Deep subsurface microbial communities from South Atlantic Ocean to uncover new lineages of life (NeLLi) - Benguela_00093 metaG | ecosystem: Environmental > Aquatic > Marine > Oceanic > Sediment ... | reverse complement strand
TCCTGCTCCCTATAAGCCTCTTCTAATTGGCGTTGAGCTTCTACATAAGCTGTATAAGCTGCCGCTGCCCGCTGTTGAGTTTCATCAAGGAGATTAACAGCTTGCTCAGCTTTCTTAGTGGCATTCTTGGCTTTCTGTTCTACCTGCTCCTTACCCGTAATAAAAATTTGCTCTGCATTTGACACAGTACACCTCCTTTGCTACCTATTTTTAATTTTAGCTCTTTCGCTTACATTCACACAAGAGGAAAGCAAGCAAAGAAAGGGAAGCACATCTTCACCTTTGCTTTTATTCAGTCTTGCTCCGCCTCATCACTCTCCGCAGCTTCTTTCTCAGCGTGTTTATCTTTATTAGTTGCATACATTCGAGTTAGGAAATCCAAGCGCGTTTGAATTTCCTCTTTAGATTCTTTTGGCTTCCTCTTTCCTTTTGCGCTAATCTCAGGTTTACTTAAGACCTCTTCAAATATCTCTAATGGTACTTCAGCAGCTTCTTCCTTAACTTCTTTGCTTACCTTTTCAGCTCCACCTGTTGCTTTTTCAAACACTCGCATCGACGCCTTTGCAGCCCTCCTGGCTGATTTAGTTGTTTCCTCAGCCGTATCAATTGCCCCCTCAAAGGCCCTTACCGAGGCTATAACAGCCTCCCGGGCTATTCTTACCGACTTCTCGCTAGCTTCTTTAACTACCCGTGTAGATTTCTCAGTAACCTCCATGGCCGCTTGATTTATCCCCTCAGCCCTGCTTATAGCTTCCTGAGATGCTCTTTTTGCTTCCTCAGCAGTCGCCATAGCCGCTTGGCCTATTTCCTCAGCCCTGCTTATAGCTTCTTGAGATACTCTTTTTGCTTCCTCAACAGCCTCACTAGCTGCTTGGCTTATCTCCTCAGCTCTGCTTATAGCTTCTTGAGATACTCTTTTTGCTTCCTCAGCCCTGCTTATAGCTTCCTGGGATACCTTTGTTGATTCCCCAATAGCCTCATTGGCTGATTTGACTGATTCTTCAGCTCTGCTTACAGCTTTCTGAGATGCTTTTATAAGTCTTTTAGCCTCTTTTTGAATCGCTTTTCTTACTTCATTAGCTCTGCTTATCGCCTCCTCAAATTCTCTTGCCGAGGCTTCAGTAGATTCCCTGGCCAACTGGCTTACTCTTTCAGCTTCACTTATCGCTTCCCCGAATGCCTCCGCTGATGCTCCAGTAGACTCCATAGTTGTCTGGCTTATCCTTTCGCTTTTGCTTACTGCTTCTTGTGAAGCTCTTTTGGTCTCCTTAGCAGCTTCCACAACCGCTCGGCTTATTTCCTCAATCCTACTTCTAGACTCCTGAGATGCCATCCTTGATTCCTCAGCAGTTTCTACCGCCGCCTGGCCTACCTCCTCAGCTCTGCTTATAGCTTCCTGTGAGGCTCTTTTTGCTTCCTCAGCAGTTTCTATCGCCGCTCGGCCTGTTTTTTCAGCCCTGCTTATAGCTTCTTGGGATGCTTCTATCGAAGCTTCGCTAGACTCCCTGGCCGATTTGGACAACGCTTTAACTCTATTCACCTCTTTCTTAAATGCCCTCACTGGTGCTTCAGCAGACTCTGTGGCTAACTTAATCGATGCCTCAGCTCTGCTTATAGCTTCCTGGGATGCCTTTATAGATGCTTTAGCAGACTTTGTGCTTATCTGGCTTATCCTTTCGCTTTTGCTTACTGCTTCCTGTGAGGCTCTTTTGGCTTCCCTAGCAGCTCGCTTGGCTGCCCGACTTATCTTCTCAACCCTGCTTATAGCTTCCTGGGATGCTTTCCTTGATTCCTCAGCAGCCCGCTTGGCTGCCCGATTTAAGCTCTCAGCTCTAGCTACTGCCTCCTCAAATGTCTCAATATTGTCTTCCATATTCCTTGAAGACCTTAGAAAACCTCACTTGGCTCTGCAACGCCTAAAGGTTTCCATGCCCTTTAAATTTGATTTTAATAAAAGCTACCTACTTTTTCAATTTACATTATCCCATAATCAAGGAAAGTACTTAAGTGCTGGATAACCCACGAGAGCGAGGAGAAAATGCTTATTCCATTATCACTTATCACTCAGCTTTCTCAATGATAATTCCTGCTCCAGATGTAGCTTCCTTAAATATTCCAGAGTCTCCTATTATCCTTCCAAACACATTCACCGGACTAGCTGGCCTAATTTCGTCACCTTGGCTCATTTGAACTTCTCAAATCCTGCTTATATTTTGATTACTTTTCCAACGCTTCTTCGTCTACTAAATTAGGCTAAATAAGATCTAGTATTACTATTATACATATAGCTGGCATTAGGGCAAATCCCAGCTTAACATTTGTCGTGGCTAAAGAAGATATCCAAAAGGAAGTAATGCTGGCTAAAGACGTCTTCAGCTTCACCTATTCAGGGTCAAATTGGCTGGAAGAGGTCTTCCTTAGAAAATAGAGAGAGGCTCAACTGAAAATCTAAACCTTTAAAATCTTTTCTCGTTATAATGTTAAACTGGGGATAAAGGAGGCAAGGCAAATGAATAAGCTGCTCAAATTTTCGTTGCCACCATTGTTAATTTTAGGGTTAATGCTAACCAATGCTTGTGCACCAGCGGGTGCCCCGCCAATGCCTGGACTGGTGCCATCACCATCGGAGGAAGCTGTCGAGGAAGAGCGAGCTCCAAGCGCAGCCGAGCCTAGTGAGGAAACTCTAGAGCGTAAAATCATAAAAACTGGCTATATAACTTTAGAGGTAGAGGATATAGTTGAGGCTATGGACAAGGTTGCCGAAGTAGCAGGTGAGCTAGGTGGCTATGTGCTTTCCTCCTATAAGCATGAAGAGGAAAAAGGAACCTCAGGTAGTATTCGCATTCGGGTTCCTGCTGATAGATTTGATGCAGCCTTTGATAGGCTTCGTGAACTAGCAATAGATGTGCCCTATGAGAGCACTGAGGCCAAAGATGTGACCGAGGAATATATCGATTTAGAGGCCCGACTACACAACCTTGAAGCCACCGAGGCGCAGTACCTAGCATTGTTAGAGAAAGCAGAAACAGTTGAGGAAATACTCAAGGTGCAGCAAGCGCTTTCCAATGTGCGAGGGCAGATTGAGCAAATTGAAGGCCGGATGAAATATCTGGAGCGGACCTCAGACATGGCGCTTATCCAGGTAACCCTAAAACAGACAAAAGGTTTGGTTGCGCCCTGGAGTCTCTCCCATACCCTCAAATCGGCAGTGCGTGGTCTGACTACCCTTGGAAGAGGCTTAGCTACTGGGCTCATTTGGCTTGGCGTTTTCTGCTGGGTCTGGATTCCCATCTTGGTATTCTGGCTCAGAAGGAGACGAAAAAGGGTCTAATTCATTGTTTTCACTTGTATGGCTTTGATATCGATGGAGATATGAAAGTAGGTTTAGTTTATGACCCAATTTATCTAGAGCATGATACTGGTAGCCATCCAGAGAATTCCCAGAGGTTGGTAGCTATGATGTCGCATCTGGATGAGAGTGGAACTAAGGAGAAACTTACTTGCCTTTCTCCACGCCCTGCCTCAGTGGAAGAACTAAGAATGGTGCATACTCCAGAATACATATATGCGGTTAAAAGTAAGGCTGAAAAGGGTGGTGGGTGGCTTGACCCCGATACAATAATGTGTCCAAAATCCTATGAAGTAGCTTTGTATGCTGCTGGTGGGCTTTTAACTGCCGTGGAGGCAGTAATGAAAGGGGAGGTAAGTAGCGTGGTTGCCCTAGTTAGACCTCCAGGACACCATGCTACCAGCAATCGAGCAATGGGTTTCTGTATTTTTAACAATGTGGCTGTTGCGGCTAAATTTGCCCTAGCTAACTACAACCTTGAGCGTGTCCTCATTGCTGACTTCGATGTTCACCATGGCAATGGCACTCAAGAGACCTTTTACGCTGACCCCAAAGTTCTTTACTTCTCCACTCATCAATACCCCTTCTATCCTGGAACGGGGTGGATTGATGAAACTGGGGCCAGCGAAGGGCAAGGCACCACGGTTAACTTCCCCATGACTGCTGGCTGGGGTGATGAGGAATACTTGAGAGCCTTCAACGAAGTGTTAGCCCCAGTAGCTAGGAGATTCCAGCCGCAATTTATACTCATCTCCGCTGGCTTCGATCCTCACTGGGCTGACAGCATAGCCATGATGCAAGTAAGTGTCGCTGGCTTGGCTCAAATGGTGATGGTGCTAAAGAATTTAGCTGCTGAACTTTGCCCAGGGAGGCTTATTTTCACTCTGGAGGGGGGATATAACCTTCAAGTAGCTGCTTCTGCCGTGAAAGCTACCTTCGATGTACTCCTAAATAACCCAGAGATAGTGGATCCTTTAGGAAAATCATCGAGAGAAAAACCGGGGGAATTTGAGGAGCATATCGAGAAGGTAAAGAGGATACACCACATCATTAAATCCTAAATTCTAATTTCTAAGCTCTAAACAAATTCTAAGTTCAAAACCTTTAGAATTTAGTGCTTACTTTATGCAGCTTTCCTAACGAAGGGCAGCCAGGAAAATAATTGGCTCCATTCTCCCTTCTCCCAAACCACCAGCAGGGGGCCAGCAATGAATAAGGAACTATAAGTACCAGCAAACACCCCAATAAGCAATACTAAGATGAAGTGATGGATTGTGGCTCCGCCAAAGAGGAAAAGAGCCAGGATAACACAGAGAGTAGTTAAAGAGGTATTTAAGGAACGCCCCAATGTCTCTATAAGACTGGAATTTACTGTCACCGCGAAATCAGAACTAACACCTTTAAATATATTTTCCCGAATACGGTCAAAAACAACAACGGTGTTATTGATGCTGTAGCCTACGACTGCCAGCAGCCCAGTAATAAACATGGCGCTGACTTCTACATCAGCCACCTGGCCCAAGATAGAGAAGATGCCTGTTACTATGAGCACATCATGAATTAAAGCAACAATGGCACAGGTGCCCCAGCGAAAAGGACGGGGCATGCGGCGAAATGCCCAGGCAATGTAAAACAACATAGCCAGAGCAGCTATTATCACGGCAATGCCGGCATTGCGAGCTGTTTCAGCAGCTATAGAGGGGGAAATTGCATTGTAATCACGGGCTGTAATCTCACTGTCTAAGCTTGCCTCTAACCCGTTAGTCAGGTCCTCTCGTCCTTGAGGCGATATTTCCTTAAGGCGAATGAAAAAATCTTCTCCACTTCTTTGAATTATAGCTTCAGGGTGCCCCAGATTTGTGAACTCCTGGCGCAGCTGCTCTTGTTTTACCTGCGGAGTAAAATGAAGCGTCATAGATGTGCCACCTGTAAAATCGATCCCCGGCTGCAGTTTAAAAATAGCCAATGAGATTATGGCTATAATTATTGCTATAGCTGAGATAAGGAAAAACCACTGTTTCTTGCCTACAAAGTCAATCATTTTTTACCCCGTAAGCCGCTGGACTGGTGGGCAATCGACTACCCGCGATGAGACGAAGGAAGGTTCGTGTGACAACAATAGCAGTAAACATAGATAGAGCCACACCGATAAATAAAGTCAGGGCAAAGCCCCTAACTATAAAAGCACCAAAGGTGCCTCCAAGCCAGAAAAGGATAATGCAGGCAATGAAAGTAGTGATATTGCTATCACGGATGGCTGTCCAGGCACGATTGAATCCAGTTTCTATTGCTGCGCCTAAGGTGCGCCCAGCTCTTAATTCCTCTTTCATCCGCTCAAAGATAAGAATATTAGCATCCACCGCCATGCCTAAAGATAAAATAGCGGCGGCAATGCCAGGCAGAGTTAAAGTCAGGTTTGTGTGAAAAAGTTTAAAGATAGCTAAGAGGAAAACTCCATAAATTCCTAGACTAATACAAGCTATTAAACCTGGTAAGCGATAATAAAGAAGCATAAACAGCAATAGCAATATCAACCCAATCCCAGCGGCCAATATGCTTTTCTGAATAGAATCAGCGCCTAGGGTAGCGTCCACATCTCGCTGATCTATGATTGTTAGAGGCACATCCAAGGCACCAGAGTTAAGCTGGTTTGTCAAATCCTTAGCTTCGTCTATGGTGAAATTGCCCTCGATTTGTCCCGCTGTACCACTTCTGATTACACTTTGAACTACAGGAGCTGAGATAATTTCATCGTCAAGGAAAATAGCTAAGGGTTTGTGGAAATTCCGCTCCGTTATCTTTTCGAAGAGGTATCCTCCCTCACTATCCCATTCGATGACGACTACTGTGCCTTTATAGGGATCCATATCTTGGCGGGCGTGCTTCAGATATTCTCCTGTGAGTTCTCTCTCCTTTCCATCCCTGCCTACTGCTTTAGCTGGTTCATCCTTGAATACCCAATTGCCTTCGTTATCTAACACCGGATTACCATTTTCATCCAGTTTTTGCTCTCTAAAGTCAAGCAAGGCTGTTTTTCCAATGAGGTTAATTGCCCTGTTGATATCCTTCACTCCCGGAAGTTGAACCAATATCAGGTCAGCACCTTGTTTCTGCACCACAGGTTCGGCAGCACCATATTCATTAACTCTCCGTTGAATTTTCCCTATCAGTGATGCCATGGCTTCCGCATCCGTCACAGAAGGGTCGTTCTTAGATAAATCAGCCTTATAAAGTAGCTGGCTTCCGCCTTTAAGATCAAGACCAAGCCTTAAACCATTAGGCCCTAATAATTTTGTATTGATTGGCACTAATGACCATAAAGCAAAACCAAACAACACAAGGATAAAGATGAGCAGGCAAATATTTCCCTTCTTCAATTAGCTAACCTCGATTTGCCGCTTATTCAATTCCTGACGCACCAGAGTTAATGCTTCTTCTTTAGCAGTTAGCTCACCGCTGGCTTGAGCTTCATGTACCAAGGCTAAAAGCTCGCCCACCAATGGCCCCGGAGTCAGGCCAAAAATATTCACTACATCATGCCCATCAATAAGCTTCACCGGCAAGATATTAACTTGCTGCTTTTCATGTTCCGTCAATATGTAGTTTATTAACCAGCATTGCTCCCTCCACTCCTCTATATCCAGAAGAGGTCCACAGGTAGCTAGATAATCGGCTAAAGCTAAAAACAAAATGCCAATGCCGTCGTCGCCTGTATCCCGAAAGTAGCGATAGATTGCTCGCTGGGTAGGTAACTCCCGGCCATTGCTCATTTGAGCTGGGCGGAGGTGATGGTAGACGAGGCTTTTTACCAGATTTATTTCCTTGTGGCTAAATCGCAACCTATCTAGAATAGCTGCTGTTATAGCTGCTCCCTCCTTAGTATGACCATAGAAATGCGTTTTGCCCCCACTGTCAGCGAACTTTGTCTTAGGCTTAGCAATATCATGGAATAGCGCACCTAATTTAAGCAAAGTTTTACGATTGCTACCTTTAGAAACCTCTGTAGATAAGTGCTGATTTATGGCATCTGACCATGGGGCAGTGGCCAGTATATCTTTACTACCGTACTCCCAATCATTTTCTCTGATTAAAAATTCTACTGCAGCCACCGTTTGAAGAGAATGGTCGAAAACATCCCAGAAATGTGTGGTTGGCTGCTCCACTCCCTTGCTCTCTGCTAGTTCAGGAACCAAGGCTAGAAGCAAGCCAAGATTATCTAAATACCTCAAATAGTGGGCTGCTCGAGGCAGATTAAGCAGTCGAAGCAATTCTTCCCTAACTCTCTCCCCAGAGACTTTGACGACAGACTGAGAATAGCGACGAATCAAACTTTCGGTCTTTGGCTCTATAGTGAAATCGAGCTCAGCAGCTAGACGTACGGCTCGCAATAGTCTAGCAGTATCAACCTTGAATATTTGTTCACTTACTGCCCGCACCACTCTATTTCTTAAATCCTCTCTTCCAGAAAAGGGATCAATAAGCTTCAATGGTGAATCTACCTTTAACTGGCCAAGCTCAGCAGCCATAGCATTTATAGTGAAATCGCGGCGGCCAAGGTCAGCTTCAATGTCGCCCGATAACGAGGAAAAATCGAGATGACACTCCACTCCACAAAACCGGAGATTTCGTGGCAAACCTCCCCGCCGCTCTTTTTCAATTATTACTCTGGCTATCCCATTTACCTCATCAAGCAGCACAAATTTACCACCAAGGCCTTTAGCCACCTCTTTAGCTATGTCCAAAGCATTCCCATCCACAGCAATATCAACATCGTTTGTTTGTCTACCCAGAAGCCAATCGCGTATAAAGCCACCGACAATATAACCTTGATATCCTTGCTCAGTTAACAAGCAAGATGCCCTATCTAGAATAGCGGTTGTATTGATTTGCTTGGGAGGGGACATTGCCCAATTATAGTTTGAGGCAGTGTCTATTGTAAAGATTGCTCTACCTGCTTCTTACTAATTTACTCTGCCAAACTCCTTTTCTAATTGATATGAACTCAGGTGAATCATAGTTGGCCTACCGTGGGGGCAGGTACGTGGTTGCTTAACTTGCTCCAACTGCCTTATTAGCTCTCTCATTTCCTCTTCACTTAGCTGCTGCCCACCTCTAATAGCGCTATGGCAAGCCAAGGATTGAGCTATTTTTTCTTCCCATGAAGTGAGCTTATCCTTACTATCAAGGCTAGCAAGCAATATGCTCACCAGCTCAGTAATATTAGCCCTTGCTACCAACGCCGGCACAGTACGTATTAAATAGTTTCTAGCACCAAAGGGTTCGATAGTAAAACCAAACTGAGTTAAAATTTCTCCGCTAACCTCCAAAACCTGCTCCTCACTAGGGCTGAGCTCTACAGTTACAGGCTGGAGTAATCCCTGAACTTCAACCTCCCTCTGTGACCATTGAGCCAAAATTCTCTCATACAGTATACGTTCATGTGTCGCATGCTGGTCAATGAGGTAAAGCCCATCAGGTCCCTCAGTAATGATATAGGTATTGGCTAGCTGCCCTATTACACGTAAAATGGGTAACTCAAGAGCCAGTAATGGAGTCATAGAGGTTGGTTCTTTTTCCCCTATCATCCAAGAGCTTTGCTGTGACCACGAAGTAGTTGGGAGGGATGTAGCTCTAGATTTAGCTATAGGAGCTCTAGCCAATGCCCTCTTTACTGCTTCCTCTACAATAGAAAAGACAGCCTGTTCATGATGAAACTTTACTTGAGCTTTGGTAGGGTGAACATTGACATCAATCTCTTCAGCTGGCAACGAGAGGTTAATTATAGCCATAGGATGCTTACCATCCATGAGCAAGCCACGGTAAGCCTCTTCAGTTGCCCGCATTAACAAAGGACTATGTACCCACCTTCGATTGACAAAGAGGCTGATGTAACTACGATTAGAACGAGTGAAGGAAGGTGAGCTCACCAAGCCGCTAACTTTACCAAACTCATCTCCGACCTTTACCCCTATCATCCCCTGAGCTACCTCCAAACCATATATTTGGCTTACCACATCACGCAGACTGCCATTGCCTGTAGTTTGTAAGCTAAGACGTTTATCAAGAAGCAAATTAAACCTGACCTCAGGGAAAGCTAATGCATACTGGCTTAAAATGTTAGCAATATGGCTATTCTCCCTATTCACTGATTTGAGAAACTTAAGTCGAGCAGGAAAATAATGAAATAATCGGCGTACAGCCACAGTAGTGCCTTGGGCTCTACCACGGCTTTCCTTACGAGTTACCTCCCCCTTCTTTAAATACATGTAGGTACCCACAACATCTAGAGGTGCTTTGGTGAAGACCTCCACCTCAGCTACAGCAGCAATGCTGGGTAAGGCTTCACCTCGAAAACCCAGGTGGGAAATGTTTTCTAAATCGGCCAAACCACTAATCTTGCTGGTAGCATATCTACGGAAGGCAAGTTCTACTTCCGATGCTGGAATACCCTCTCCATTATCAGTCACCTTAATTAAGTCTACCCCACCGCCTCGCGCTTCAACGTTAATTTGGCTGGCTCCAGCATCCAAAGAGTTCTCCAACAGTTCTTTTACTACCGAAGCTGGCCTCTCAATCACCTCGCCAGCGGCGATCTTGGAAATTACCTCTGGGGCTAAAACTCTGATAGGCATTTAAACCTTATTTTACACGCTTTCGTGTATTCTGTCAACAGTTTATGGAGGAAAATCAAAGGTTTTTTCAATTTTCTCCAATTTTGCCAGGCTGAGCAGCAGTTTCTTTATTCCAACTTCCTCAAAAGATACTGTTATTACTCGATCTCCTTTATCGGGAAGACAATCCATCACTACGCCATCACCAAATTTGCTATGGTGAACCCAGTCACCTACTTTCAAATCTAAAATATTGGAGCAAGATGGAACCGAAGAGGCTACATCAGTTAGCGAAGCAAGGCTTTCTTCCTCCCATAGTCCTTTAGAATTAACCAAATGTGGTGAAATATCCTGAAGGAAGCGAGAGGCTGGATTTATCGAGCCACCGAATAAGCTGCGCCGGTAACTACGTAAAAGGTAAAGCCTCTTTTTGGCCCTGGTTATGCCAACATAACAAAGACGACGCTCTTCTTCCACCTCCTCTGGGTCACCAAAAGACTTCCTATGGGGTAAAATCCCTTCCTCCATGCCAACGATAAAAACTACAGGGAATTCCAGGCCCTTAGCTTGATGCAGGGTAATCAGAGTTACAGTATCAGCGCTTTCATCCAGTTCATCTACATCTGATACCAAGCTAACCTTTTCCAAGAAAGTAGCTAAAGCTTCTTCAGGATTAACTCCCTCATATTCCCTGGCAACGCTTTTTAGCTCCATTATATTCTCCCACTTCTCTTCCCCTCTCTCCTTCCCCAAGATATATTCCCTATATCCCGTATCCTCCAACATCTCATCTACCAACTTAGAGGGGCTTAACTCGTGAGCTTTAGCACCAAGTTCATCAATGAAAGCGGTAAATTTAGTCAAAACTTGAGTGATGCGTGAAGAGAGAGTTTTCTCCTCTACCACTTGCTTTAAAGCATCGTACAGGGAGGCATCGTGAGACCTTGCCCAAACTTGAAGCTTGCTGAGGGTGCTTTGTCCAATGCCTCGTCCAGGTACATTTATGATGCGCGCCAAGCTAACGTTGTCATGAAGATTATGAATAACCCTGAGGTAAGCGATGATGTCCTTAACCTCCCGCCTCTGATAAAAACGTATGCCCCCAACAACTTTATAAGGCATTCCATACCTCATAAAGGCTTCCTCTAAAACTCGTGACTGGGCATTAACTCGATACATCACAGCACAATCTTTGAGTGACACCTGATCTTGACTGACTAACTTTTCTATCTCATTAACCACAGATTGAGCTTCCTCTTCCTCGCTATAGCCCTCAATAATAGCCACAGGGGAACCAACTTCATTCTCTGTCCATAAGTTCTTTGGCTTGCGCTGCATATTTGCCGAAATAACATCTGAAGCCACCTGTAAAATAGTCTTAGTAGAGCGATAGTTTTGCTCTAAAAGCACTACTTTAGCTTCGGGATAATCTTTCTCAAAGCTTAAAATATTGCGCAAATCGGCAAACCTCCAGGAATAGATAGATTGGTCAGGGTCACCAACTACGCAGATATTGTGATATTTTCCCGCTAACTGTTTTACAAGCACATACTGGGCTGTATTAGTGTCCTGAAATTCATCAACCAAGATATAAACATATCTTGACTGATACCTGCTCAGAATCTTAGGGTATTCTTTAAATAGTTGCGCCGTTTTCATTAGAAGGTCATCAAAATCTAATGCCTCACTTCGAGCGAGCAGTTGCTGATAGAGGTGATAAACCCTGGAGACCACCTCCTCAAAATAGCTATGCGTCTGACGGACATAATCCTGGGGGCTAATAAGGCGGCTTTTGGCAGAGGTAATAGCTGATTGTAAAACACGAGGAGCATATTGTTTAGGGTCAAGGTTTATTTCCTGAAGGCTTTGCTTTATCAAATTCAATCGATCTTCCTCATCATAGATAACAAATCTTGATTTAATACCTATGGCTTTGCCTTCATGACGAAGAATTCGGCTACAGATAGCATGGAAGGTGCCTAGAGTTAAGGCATTAACCTCCTGGCCTAAAAGCTGCTCCAACCTCTCTTGCATCTCACGGGCAGCCTTATTGGTGAAGGTAACTGCCACAATATGGTAGGGGCTAATACCGCAAGTCTTAATTAAATAAGCAACTCTGTGGACAATTACCCTAGTCTTGCCACTTCCGGGGCCAGCCAAGATAAGCACAGGCCCTCTGTCTAACTCTACGGCTTTTCTCTGAGCAGGGTTAAGCGCAGCCAGGATATCCATGAGATTCGAGTTTATTATAGCAGACACGCAGTGTATTGCTCCTCTTCATCAACATTTGTCTGCAAGTTTCTGATAAAATATCAATTCTGAGGCTTATGTCGAAAGAAGCTAAGGAGATTTTAGGAGTTTAAGCTATGACCTCGAGACTGGAACGCATAACTCAGCAACGCTTGGAGAGTCTGAATAGGATTCGGTCCCGCGGACTAAATCCTTATCCTCATTACTATCGCCTCAGTCATACCATCAAAGAGGCAATAGCTCTCTTTGAACAACAAAGGGAGAAGTTGCAAGTTATATCCCTGGCTGGTCGTGTTATGGCTAGGCGCTCCATGGGCAAGATGACTTTTCTTGATATCCACGATGGTTCAGGAAAGATGCAGCTTTGCCTTCGCCATGACCTTCTAGGTAAAAAGAAATATGAATTTCTCCGGGAAGTTGATATTGGCGATATTGTGGGGGCAGAAGGCGAACTTTTCCAAACAAAAACAGGTGAGATTACACTCGGAGTATCTGATTTCACTATGTTATGTAAATCCCTTCGCCCTTTACCGGAGAAATGGCACGGGTTAGCTGATGTAGAAAAGCGCTATCGGCAGAGATATCTTGACCTCATTGCCAGCGCAGATGTCAGAACCATTTTTACACTGCGTAGCCAGATTACCACTGCAATAAGAGGTTTTCTAAATAGCCACGGCTTCATAGAGGTGGAGACGCCTGTGCTCCAGCCACAAGCTGGAGGAGCATCAGCTCGCCCTTTCATCACACATCACTATACACTTGACGAAGATCTTTACCTGCGTATCGCTCTGGAGCTTCATCTTAAGAGGTTAATAATAGGCGGCTTTGACAAGGTTTATGAGATTGGTCGTATCTTCCGCAATGAAGGTATCTCTGTCAAACATAATCCCGAATTCACCATGCTTGAGTGCTATCAAGCTTACGCCGATTATAATGACATAATGAATTTAGTTGAGGAGGCAATTTCCCACATTGCTCGCGAAGTTCTGGGTGATACCAAAGTTACCTGTGATGGGAAAACTATTGACCTTGCTCCCCCGTGGCAAAGGCTTTATTTACGTGAGGCAATTAAGAATTACTGTGGCATTGATTTTGAAGACTATCCCAATACTATTTCCCTGCAATCCCGGATGACAGAGGTAGGGATGGAAGTTGATCCAAATAAAGGGAGAGGCAAACTTATAGATGAGCTAATTTCCACCTTTGTTGAGCCAAATCTCATCCAACCAACCTTCCTTCTAGACTACCCTGTGGAAATGTCACCTTTAGCTAAGCGCAAGCGCGGCAATGACCGTTTGGTAGAAAGGTTCGAGACATTTATTAACGGGGTGGAAATCGCCAATGCCTTCACTGAACTCAATGACCCCGTAGAACAAAGAGAGAGATTTCAACAACAATTAAAAGATCGAGCTATGGATGAGGAAATTGAAATTGCCGATGAGGATTTCCTTCAAGCTTTAGAGTATGGAATGCCGCCAACTGGTGGCCTAGGGGTAGGCATAGATCGCTTGGTGATGTTATTGACTGGCCAAAGTTCTATTCGCGAAGTTATACTTTTCCCCCAATTAAAAACAAAATAAAAAATGCTCGATATTAAACTTATTCGCGAGAATCCTGAACTTGTTCGTCAGGCGTTGGAGAAAAGGGGCAATACCTTCGCCTTAGAGAATATCCTGGAGGTCGATGAGCATTACCGACGCTTGCTGCGGCAAGTAGAGCTACTCCGAAACCAACATAACCAAGCAAGCAAACTGTTAGGAAAAACTAAGGAGAAGCCACCTGAGCCCATTGCCGAGATGAGGCAAATCGGAGAACAAATATCTGATTTGCAGCAAGAAACCAGCCAGATTAAGAACAGCCTTAATTCCCTACTACTAGAGATGCCCAACATTCCTCATCCTAGTGTGCCTTTGGGAAAAGGCGCGAGCGACAATATTGTGGTACGCAACTGGGGGGAACCGCCAAGATTTTCCTTCAAGCCATTGCCTCACTGGGAGTTAGGTGAAAAACTGGGCATAATAGATTTTCACCGGGGTGTAAAGCTCTCAGGAACTAGATTCTACGTTCTCGCAGGATTGGGAGCTCACCTGCAGCGAGCACTCATCTCCTTTATGCTTGATCTGCATATAACTGCGCATGGTTATAAAGAAATTTACCCTCCCTTTATGGTCAGGCGAGAATGCATGATAGGTTCAGGAAACCTGCCTAAATTTAGCGATAACCTATACCATGATGATGAAGATGATTTCTGGTTCATACCCACAGCAGAGGTTCCATTAACCAATTTACATCGTGATGAGATATTAGATGCCAAGGCTTTGCCCCTTTATTATGTTGCTTGCACCGCTTGCTTCCGCAGAGAAAAGATGGCTGCAGGTAAAGACACCCGAGGTATTAAGAGAGGACATCAGTTTGATAAGGTGGAGCTTTACAAGCTCACTGAGCCTGAAAAATCTGATGAGGAATTGGAAAAGCTGTTAGCTGATGCTGAGGATGTATGCCACAGACTATCTATACCCTATCGCGTGGTGCAACTATGCACTGGTGACCTTAGTTTCGCCGCTTGCAAGACATATGATATTGAAATGTGGGCTCCCGGTTGTGCTGACTGGCTTGAGGTCAGTTCCTGCAGCAACTGCAGTGACTTTCAAGCCAGGCGGGCCAATATTCGATACCGCCCTGAGCCAGGTGCCAAATTACGCTTTATTCACACACTCAATGGCTCAGGTTTAGCTTTACCACGAGTTCTTATCGCCGTGCTTGAGAATTACCAGCAACCCGATGGCACAATATTAATACCTAAAGTGCTGCAGCCCTATATGAGAATGTAATTCAATAATAAGCTCCTAGCTCTCAGTTGATGGCGTTTTCAATAAGCTCGATACGCTTGGTTCTACCATTTCGGTCAATCTCTATAGCTACAACATCTATACGCCATAAAGAGGGCAACTTTTGATGACTGTTTATGTAAGTTAAGGCTGAGGTGAGCAATTTCTTCTTTTTGGCTAACGTTATAGACTCTTCAGGTGTGCCAAAGTCCAAGTTGCTTTTAGTACGAACCTCAACAAAGACAAGATAGTCTTTTTGTTGGGCAATGATATCAATCTCGCCCTCACGACAACGAAAATTCGTCTCCCACATATGGTAGCCTCTTTTTTTAAGAAATTCCTGAGCCAACCTCTCCCCCAGCTTGCCCACTTCCTGACGATTCATTTCCATTTGAGATTGCCTAATAGGCTTAAAAATTCCAGGGATTTTCAGAAAGCCCATTTATTTCACTCCAATCATAGTCTTAACAGGAGCAAAGGATAGACGGTGGATTGAGGAGGGCCCCAATTGCTGTAAACAGAAAACATGCCTCCGTGTTCCATAACCTTTATGTTTAGCAAATCCATAACCAGGATAAATCTTATCCAGCTCCTCCATAATATGGTCTCTGGTGACTTTGGCCACAATAGAGGCACAGGCGATAGAGAGACACAACTTGTCACCTCTGGTTATCCCTTTTTGAGGTATAGAACAGCGGGGCAAAGTCAATCTATCGATAAGGAGAAAATGCGGCTGCCGAGATAGTTTCTCTACAGCCTGCTTCATAGCTAGCTGAGTCGCTTTAAGAATATTTACGGCATCGATTATCTGAGGTGAAACAATACCCACGCTTACAGCCATAACCTCTTTCTGAATCAGGTGGAAAAGGAATTCGCGCTTTTTTGCACTTATCTCCTTGCTATCCCGCACTAGCTTAAACCAGGGAGGATAACTAGAACGAGACAAAATAACGGCAGCGGCAATCACCGGGCCAGCAAGAGCTCCCCTCCCAGCTTCATCAATGCCAGCAATAAGCTCATAGCCCTGTAATTTAAGCCTGTTTTCCCAATCAAGGTTCGGTGGCTGCGACATATCCCTAAACAAATACTAAATCCTAAAAACTAGGGCTTCAAATTTATAGTCTTCCGCACAATATGTCATAAATTTCCTCTCCTTTAGAGAGAGCTTATAAGGAATTTTCGCGGTTAACTATAGGCTAAATAATACCACTTTCACGGCTTTTAACTAGCTGGTGGCAAGGCTTCCCTTTTTCCCTGGCCACTGGTTCTCATTACCTTATCATTTTTCCACATAAATCATCACAGAGCCTTCGCAGGCTTGGCATCATCCCAAAAAAAATTGTATAGTGGAAAACAGCAAGCTTTTGTCAAAATATCAGTGGCAAGAGTTGAATGTCCGTCAGTAGTCAGCAGAAGCTAATTAAAACATCATGAAAAGTTAAGCCGAGGGAGGTCGATTTTAGACAATAGTCAAGCATCACAAATTTAGCGGAGAAAAGAAGAAACTAAGGAGGAAATATGAAAATTGAAGCATATAGGGACAAGTTTCCCATTATAAGACGAGGGGTGAACTACCAAGCAACCTGTGGTATAGGAATTCTGCCAGATGTTGGTATTCAAGCCATTGAAGAGATTAAGGGCATGAGCACTGAGATACCTGAAGTAAGTTTTGAAAAATTTTTGGGTGCGCACGAAGAATTAAGAACCGAATTTGCAAAGATAATTAACGCAAAACCAGAGGAGATCGCGATTGTACCAAGTACAAGCGCAGCAGTTTGCCGAATTTTAAACTCGCTTGATTATAAAGACCGAAACAGGTTGGTAGTAAGTGCTCTAGGCTTTCCCTGCATACCGTTCGCATGCTATGCACAACAAAAAAGAGGAGCTAAAGTCTCGTTTGTCCCTTCAGCTCAAGAGATTGGCAGTCCGGTTGACTATGATAATCTGCGACCTGGGCCAGCCGATTATGAAAAAAGCGTTGATGAAAACACTATTATGGTACTTTTGACAGGTACCTGCTACCGAACTGGATTTAGACAAGATAAGCTCAGAGAGATAGTTGAAATGGCCCATAAGAAAGGCGCATATGTATTTGTAGATGATGGGCAGCTAAGTGGCCACTTTGCAGAAGACGTTAGAGAAAACAACGTTGATTTTTTGGCCACTACTACTTACAAATATTTATTGTGTCCAATGGGAAATGCTTTTCTATATGTAAAAGAAGAGCTGCTAGAAAAATTAGAATCGCTAGATAGAGGATGGTTTAGTGGGGAAAACTTTATGGAATCATTCCCATATTGGTTGGAGTACATCGGCCATCATAAACTTTCCAAAACAGCAAGTAGATTTGAATTGGGAGTCCCACGGCTCTTAATCGATTATATTGCACTACCGATACTTAAAATGATAAATGAAATCGGGGTAAAGAACATCGAAAATTACACTAAAGACCTGTTGGATTACTATTTCCAAAGAATCACCGAAGCGGGTTACGAGGGCTTTGAGACAAAGTCGCCATACAATAGAGAACAAAGGTCTCACCTAACAATCAAAGTACCCGATGCCCAGAAAGTAAGTGTTGAATTGAGGAAATACAATGCTGCTGTTGAGCCAAGCGGAAGAGAAGTAATTCGCATCGCCCCACATTTCTACAACATTAAAGAAGAGATAGATGAACTGCTGACGAATCTAAAAAATCTATAAGAGCTTTGAGGAATTCCCGGGTTAACTTTCCCCAGCTTGCCAACTTCCTGACGATTCATCTCTCTAAGCTAATCCTAAAAATTAGCATTCCGCCTTTTCTATGATGCCACCACCCAGTACCTCCTCACCTTTATAGAATACAATGGCTTGTCCTGGGGTAGCCGCCCATTGCAGCTGTGAAAAGCAGCTATCAGCAGAATCCACTCTGGGAAACAGTGTAGCTTCCGCCTCTTTTGACTTATAGCGTATCTTAGCGGTCACAGCTATAGGCTCAGATGGCAATTCACCTGCCACCCAGTTTAGATTTTTAGCAGTGACTTTCCCACTGTAAAGCTCCTCCTCACTGCCAAGCACAACTCTATTATTCTCCGGTTCCATTCTAGTTACATAAAGGGGGGCGTTTGAAGCTAACCCCAAACCATGCCTTTGCCCAATAGTATAGAATGCTATTCCACGGTGATGGCCCAATATCGTCCCTTGAGTGTCCACAACTTCTCCAGGCACGCTGGAAAAGCGCTGGCTGAAAAAAGCATGGTAATTCTTTTGAGAAATAAAACAAAGGTCTTGACTGGATTTAATCACCGTGGGTAATCCCCCTTGCTTCGCTATGCGCCTGACCTCAACTTTGCTATAGTCCCCTAGAGGAAATAGAAGATAGCTGAGTTTTCTCTGGTTTAGAGTATAGAGGAAATAAGACTGGTCTTTGCTTGTATCCTTGGTTCTAAGCAGATGATAACCACCATCCAACTTCTCAATTCTGGCATAATGGCCGGTAGCTAAGTGATCAGCGCCCAGAGCAAGAACCCTATCTAACAGAAAGCCAAATTTGATGTACTGATTACAAGCAACGCAGGGGTTAGGAGTTCGCCCCCTCTTATACTCCTGACAAAAATAATTGATTACATAGTGCTCAAATTCCTTTTGCAAATCAACTACATGGAAGGGAATGCCTAAAACGTGACAGATCTGCTCAACCTGATATTCCAGTCGTTGAGAGTCTGATGAATCCCACAGACGCATATGTATGCCCATAACTTCATAGCCAGCTTCTTTAAGCAGCAAGGCAGCTACAGAGGAATCTAATCCACCACTTAATGCTACAGCTATCCGTTCTTTCGCCATATCCCCAAATTCTTCACTTAGAGCCTACAGCTTAGATAACAGTTGACTCACCTTTTCCCAAACAATTTCGCTGATTTTTCTTTTAGGCAGCGTAGCATCTATCACTAACCAGCAGTCAGGCGCTTCTGCCGCCATTTTAAGATAGCCTTGTCTCACTTGGCGGTGGAATGACAATTTCTGTAACTCAAACCGGTCTAATAGTTTTCCCCTTCGCGCTAATCCTTCCTCCGGCAATAAATCTAAAAATATAACGATATCGGATTTCACACCTTGAGTTGCCAGGTGGTTGACCATTTTCACAGTAGCTAGCTCAAGCCTCCGTCCATATCCTTGATAAGCAACAGTGGAGTGGCTAAAGCGGTCGCAAATGACTATTTTCCCTTCCTTTAAGGCAGGCTGGATTATCTCGGCAACCAATTGAGAACGAGAGGCAGCAAAAAGGAGTAATTCAGTTTTGGGGTAAATAATCTCTGTTTTCCGTTTTAGCGTTTTCCTAATTCCCTCACCCAGAGTTGTTCCTCCAGGCTCATGTATCAGTACTGCAGGAAGATTTTCCTGCTGCAGCTTCCGGTATAAAGCCTTAGCCTGGGTGCTCTTCCCACAGCCCTCGCCGCCTTCAAAGGTGATAAATAGGCTCAAAGATTATCCCAATCCTTCTTACCGGAGTTAAAATTGCGATGCTTGGTCAACATATGCTGCAGCTGCTGAACATAATTAGATTCAGAGACAACAGGATAAACAGTATCCAAACACTGCCTCATCTGAGCAATATTATTACTTCTGAGGACATAGATTGGTATGCTAAGTGCCTCAGCATCTCTTATTTTCTGTGGCTTACGGCGGTAATAGCTCCGTGTAGTAACAAAAAGACCAGCCTGCCTAATATCGGTGGTGATTTTCAAATTCCTTTGCTTTTCCATAGCAACTAGTTCCAATCGAGAACGATTGACACCAAAAAGATAAAATTGTAGCGGCTTTTCCTCCAGTCCCTTTGCTTCATTCAAGGTAAACTTTTGATTATTTCCTAACCTAGAAGATAATATCTTCTCTCTCCTTACCTCTCCATTCTCGTCCATCCAGCGAAGCTCGGCTTGAATAGGCCGCTGATGCAAGGTAGCATCTACAGCATCAATCACATTGGAATGAACAACTACCTTGTAATAGTCCATAATTTCAACTACCACATCAAAGGTGGGTGGCGCTTTACGTTCCAAAATAGACTTCTGCGTGTGGCGACGTCTCGCCTCCTCGTCACCCAAGGTAACTGTCTGAATGCCACCAACGAGGTCGGACAGGGTAGGATTCATTATTAAGTTCCCCAAAGTGTTTCCATGCGCCGTACCTACTAATTGCACCCCTCTCTCGGCAATAGTTCGAGCTGCCTGAGCTTCAAGCTCAGTACCTATTTCATCAATAATGATGACTTCTGGCATATGATTTTCCACTGCTTCAATCATTACCGCATGCTGTTTATCAGGAGTAGCCACCTGCATTCGCCGTGCATGCCCGATAGCAGGGTGAGGAATATCGCCATCCCCGGCAATTTCATTAGAGGTGTCAATTACGACAACACGTTTTTTGAAATCATCGGCCAATACTCGAGCTACTTCCCGCAGCATAGTCGTTTTGCCTACACCAGGTGGCCCCAAAAGTAAAACATTCTCACCTGATTCGATAAGGTCCTGAATCATTTTTACGCTGCCAAACACAGCTCTACCCACACGGCAGGTTAAGCCAATTATATGACCATTTCTATTTCGTATGGCTGAAATGCGATGAAGAGTGCGCTCAATTCCAGCACGATTGTCCCCGGTGAACTCTCCAACATGGGACACCACGTAGTCTATATCATCACGGTCAACTTTCCTGGAATTGAGAATTAATTCGCACTGGGGAAAGCGAACTTCAGGGGGACGCTCCAAGTCTAAAATTACTTCTAATAAGTCACTGCAATCGGGTTGCTGGTAAAGTAACTCACGGATATGGGGTGGCAAGACATCAAATAAAGCACCAAGTTCGTTACTAACTACCTTTTGCATACCGTAATGAGGCTATCCCCACTTACCACCCTCTGGCAGCTAGTAATTCCTGCTGAGGTATAGTTTTTATATCCAAGCCAGGCATAGCAACCCCTAGACCCTTAGATACCTCCGCAACAATAGCAGGGTCTTGATAATGAGTA
>Ga0114921_10000291_pt1 | contig 21058 bp, 20 predicted proteins | sample BentaG_FD_87016 | JGI IMG/M metagenome (GOLD analysis project Ga0114921, IMG submission 87016) | Deep subsurface microbial communities from South Atlantic Ocean to uncover new lineages of life (NeLLi) - Benguela_00093 metaG | ecosystem: Environmental > Aquatic > Marine > Oceanic > Sediment ... | reverse complement strand
TTGCCGCTTTCGAAGAGGACATAAAAGGTTCTTTAACGCCCGGAAAACTGGCTGATATTACCGTGCTTTCCAAAGACATCATGACTGTTCCTGAGGATGAAATCTTGAATGCCGAGGTTCTTTATACCATCGTCGGCGGAAAAGTGATGTACAAGAAGTAAAAAGAGGATTTTTCCGGGTGGATGCTTTTCTCTAACAGCAGCTTTCGCCACTATTTTTATCAGATAAAACTGAGCAGGGAGGATGAGCTGATAGAAGCTTTCAAAGCAGAGCCACCCGGATGCTCAGTTCGCTCCTGTTTCATACTCTCTAAAATTATGATCTTCTGCTGGAGGCTTCTCTTAGAACGAAAATGACACTTTTAAGTGGCTAACTACTAAAAATCAGAAGCAAAATTAATATCACCACCAATATCAAAATCTTCATCCATGCCCTCCCATTTAATTTTTTCTATTGGAATGAGAAAGAAATTATCCTTCATCGCTTGGTGCACCCTTCGCTGATACTTGGAGCAATTTCTATGCCAAAATTTAATTTAATTAAGTTATTGATTATAAATTAAATAACTTAAAGCAAGAATCACACAGAAATTATTTTTTTTACAGCAGTAAAATTTCTTTACAATGCGGTCGCGACTGGGGTGCAATCTGTTATCTTATTGCTTTAAAATTGATCAAAAGAAGAATTATCTTGCCTTCGATAATAACTTCTTATAAAGGCGTAATGATTTATAAAATTCGAGAAGGGTCCCAGCTCGTACGTAAATTCTGATCAAAAGAATCGAGCTCCTTCATATCTTCAGGTGAAATCGTAAAATCGAAAACATCGGCGTTTTCATCGATTCTTTCTTTTCTTGCTGATTTGGGTATGACCATGATTCCGTGTTGGAGCACCCAACGGATGAGAACCTGAGCAGTGCTTTTAGAATATTTTGAGGCGATTGCTACCAGTTTCGGATCATTCAGCTTCAGTCCCTTGGTGAGAGGGCTGTATGCCTCCAGTTGTATGTCGTGAGAGCGACAAAAATCCAGGAGGTCTTTTTGATAAAGATAGGGGCTGAACTCAACCTGATTAACTGCTGGGATGGTCGATGAACTGCTCAAAAGCTCCTCGAGATGCCAGATCATGTAATTGCTGACGCCAACAGCCCGGCATTTTCCTTCTTCCAACAGAGTTTCCAAGGCTTTCCATGTTTCATTCCGAAGCCCCTCCACAGGCCAGTGAATCAAATAAAGGTCTAGATAGGAAAGACCCATCTTATTTAAACTTTCATCACAAGCCGCAATTGCAGATTCATAGCCGTGGTCTGAATTTGATAATTTGGTGGTGACGAAAACTTCTTCTCTCAGAATGCCGCATCTTCTTAGCGCTTCTCCAACATCCTCCTCGTTTCCGTAGATTTTAGCCGTGTCGATGAGTCTGTATCCCACCTCCAAGGCATGAAGAACAGCCTGTTGTGTTTCTTCGCCTTTCCCGGCTTGATAAGTGCCCAAACCAAAAATGGGCATTTCAATCCCATTGTTGAGTTTTAATTTTGTATCAATACTTAATTCCACTTTTTCCCTATTCTTTTTCAAAAAGCTTCGGATGCGGTGAAGTAAACACCTGTAGTTCCCTTGCCAAAGCCAATGTCCAATCTAATATTGAGCTTCTCTTCAGGGTTGAGCATATAACGAATGCCGAATCCAACTGAATGTTTAAAATTATTCAGGTCAAACTGACTGACTTTGGCTGCTACATCTCCATATCCTATAAAGCCGACTAACCCAATCCTCTTCCACAAGGGCATTCGGTACTCCATCTGAAAGGCAATCATATTCTTATCCCTGTAACGGCCCAGATAATATCCCCGCATGGTGCTCTCTCCACCAAATAAAGCCAGCATCTGTAAAGGAGGATGTCCAGAGATAAAATTCACAAGGCCTTGAAAAGCCAGGACATGAGAAGAAAACAGGGAAACATATTTTCGAAGATCCAATTTATAGCTGGTAAAATTATAATCGCTTCCTAAAGTTTTACGGTACAGAGTTGCTGATAACTGGTGGTAATTTCCAGATGAGCAACAAAAGATATTATCCCGTGTATCCCAATTCATAACTAGACCGAGCCCAGAAACCGTTCCCTCCGTGCTCCCCAAGATTTCTCTTCCCGCTAGCTGTCCGTCTTTTTCAACTTCGACAATTTTATCATGCTGGAAGTAGTATCTGACGCCAAAATTCAACTTTGGATGGATTCTTTTTAACAGATGAATGCGGAACCTGGAGGTTCGAGACGTATATTCTTCTTCGTCATCTATAGAGGTGTCTTTTCCAACTCCGTAGAATTTATCAACAAACTTCATAAAGCTGATGTTACCCTCCAGACGATACTCCTCATTTTTGAAATAGAGATCAGGTGCAATATCTATCATGAACTGCTTCTTCAGGGTATAGACCAGGAAAACTCCAATGTTGGAAGGCCGAGTACTTAACCTCGCTCCTGAAGCGCGGAAGTAAAACATTCCTCCTACCCCAAAAGCCCATTCAGTTTCTGGGGTATAATAAATAACAGGGAGCCAGAGTAATCCACTCGTTTTCTGTTTTGCTTTATCTTTATCTTTTTCTTTCCCAGAGATCCCATGGACGAGGATCCATAAAATGAAGAAAGAGAAAAGCAGATTTTTTAAGATTATTTTTGACTTTCTCTTTTTCAATATATACAAATCTTCCTTTTGCTTAAATTTTCTATTTTCCTACTTTTCAGCCAAGAGTCTACTAACCTTGGACTTGAGCCTTATCTTAGCTATGTTTATCCGCTTCAGCTTGCCCCGTACTCGCGCCAGGTTCACCAAAGCCTCGCGAAAACTCCTGGGAACTTCAGGCTGCTCGGATTCTGGTCTTCGAACCAAAGTGAGTGTCCCAGATGGGCAGGTAGAAACACACAATCCGCAACCGATGCAGCGATCAACATCCAGAACCACCCTGTCGTTCTCGATTCGTAGGGCCTCCATCTGGCAGCGATCCACACAGATCCCGCAGCCCTCGCAGGTCTCAGGATTAGAAGAAGCTTCAAACGCTGAGGAGACTATGCTGGCAGGCTTTGGATGACGATTCACCATCCTGAGAACTCCACAGCAGCAGCCACAGCAGCAACAGATGTTCACAATCTTCTGGGAATTGCTGGGCTGTAGGACCAATCCTGCCTTATCAGCCTCTTCAAGAATCTCCAGGGCCTCCTTTTTGTCGATAAGCCGACCGAGCCCGTTGCGCAGGTAGTAGTCCACTCCTCTCCCAAAGACAAGACATGCCTCTTCAGGCTTGTCACAGCCTTCTCCTACCATTTTTCGTTCCCGACGGCAAATGCAGGGTGCCACCAAAAACTTTTCCTGTGAATTAATAAGCTCTTCAGCCTTCTCATAAGGCATCACCTCTAGTTTTACGGGTATACTTTGTCCAACAGGGATGGTGCGAAGCTGAGGAGCCTTTTTCCAGATGTCAGGATTTAGAAGAGTGGGTAAGTACTCCTCCATATCCCGGATTAGCTCTGGATTAAGGTCGTTTACGTGAAATTCCCATATCCCTATAGCGTATTGGGCAGTCATGTACTTCGTCGGATAGTCTTCAGATTCGATTCTGTAGATAAGCCCCTTCTTAGCCATTTCCTCCAGACGACGGGGAGCCTCTTCTGGAGTGATTTTAGCCCGGCGAGCTATCACCTGAGGCTCTTCTGGAATGAGAGACAGGTGAAGGGCCAATTCGGCCTCATCTGGAGTAAACAGCCTGCGGAGGATGCGCAGCTCTACGCCGCTCTTGGTGGAGGGAAATCCCCCTGGAAGGTTGTCCAGATGCTTGGCTAACTTTTTGTAGATATCCTTGGCCAATTTTTTTAATCCTTTTTAAGCAATTTTTTGCATTAATTCGTGATTCCCTTATTGACTCTCTTGGGCGACTTCGATGACTTTTTTGAGGACACGCATGATGTTTCCACCCCAAATTTTCTGGATATCCTCCTCCGAATAGCCGCGGCGGACAAGCTCCTCAGTAATATTCGGCATTTCAGTGACATCGTCGCAACCCTGGATTCCGCCCCCTCCGTCAAAGTCTGTTCCTATGCCTACATGGTCCACGCCGATTAGCTTTACCACATAGTCTATGTGGTCCACCAAATCTTTCTGGGTGGCTCTCTCCCCAGGGTATTTCTCGTAGATTTCCCTGTATTCCTGCCATAATTTCTCCCGTGTAGCTTCATCCTTGATGTCTCTCCATGATTCATATTTTTCTCTGAGGGCTGCGATGGCTTTATCTCTCTCTGGATGCGGCTTTCCCTTCTTTAAAAAGCTGGAGACAAGACAAATCTGAATGACCCCGCTGTGAGCAGCCAAGGCTTTGAGCATATCATCTGAAAGGTTTCTCGGGTGGTCACAAACCGCCCGCACACTGGAATGAGAGGCAATCACCGGAGCCTTGGTGGTTTGAAGCACATCGAAAAAGGATTTATCGGAAATATGAGAGACATCTATCATGATTCCTAAACGATTACATTCAGCAACCACTTCCTTCCCGAAATCACTCAAGCCATTATCTTCAGGATTACGTTCGTCAGTGGAAGAATCGCAGATATCGTTGTCTCCACCATGGCAGAGGGTTATGTAGCGCACTCCCCGGTCATAATATTCCTTGACAAGAGAAAGGTCTTGTCCAATGGGGAAGCCATTTTCCATGCCGATAAAAGCGGCGCGCTTTCCTTGTCTCTCCAGCCTGTAAGCATCATCAGGAGTTGTGGCAAGCCCCACCAGCTCAGGGTAATCTTTGCACATTTTATTAACGGCATCTAATCCCTTATGAGCCATCTCTTTGGCTATTGCATAGCCTTCTGGTGTTCTATCTCCTTGTCTTACAAAAACCGCAAAAAACTCAGCATCCAAGCCGCCTTCTTTCATTCGAGGGAGGTCGATCTTTCCGCCTCTTCTCTGGCCTGGTTCGTGACGCTCTCCTATATCCCATTCACTGCGAACCATGACCATGGGAGTGTCAGCATGGGTATCAACAGTAAGCACCCTTTCGTGAATCTCTCTGGCATTTGCCTTTAAAGCCTCTTCATCCTGCTTGGGAGTGCAAGATGTCAGCATAAAACTAAGAGTGAATAAGATGATGATAAAACCTGTTAAAGCAATTTTCTTCATTTTTATTCCTTTCTTAAAAATTACAGTCTCATCTGTAAATTGGGGACAGTCCCCAATTCTTTTCAATTCTTTTTATTTCTCCTCTGCTTTGGGTTTCACCGTGTACTTTTCAAACCAGGCTATGAGATAGAGCTGCTGGAGAAGCCTGTGAGAAGGGCGCTTCCATCCGTGGTACTCATCGGGCACTCGTACAAGGAGAGTATCCTTCTTCAGCATTTTCAGAGCACGGTAGTATTCTTCACTCTGACCCATCGGTGTCCTCAGATCTGCCTCTCCTGTCATGACCATTGTCGGCGTAGTAACGTTTTTCACATAATGAAGAGGTGAACGAACCGCGTATTCCACAGGATCTTCCCAGGGGTATTTTTTAAATTGTCTGTACCAGCTTGAACCATCGGTTGTCCCTACGAATGAATGCCAGTTGATGACCGGTCTCATCGATACTGCGGCTCGAAAACGGTCTGTATGTCCGACAATCCAGGCAGTCAAAACTCCTCCGCCGCTGCCACCGCAGACAAACATGTTTTTTGTATCTATGAAGCTTTTAGATACTGCCTCATCCACACCAGCCATCAAATCGTCAAAATCCTTTCCTGGATAGGAATACTGAATGCCGTTCACAAAATCCTGGCCATAACCAGTGCTTCCTCTCGGGTTCATGTATAAAACCACATAACCGTTTGCGGCGAAATTCTGCCAGGCCCAGCTAAATCGCACCGAGTACATGGCCCATGGCCCACCGTGAATGTAAAGAATCATCGGGTATTTTTTGTTCGGATCAAATTCAGGGGGTTTTATGAGCCATCCCTGCAGATCGAGTCCATCATGAGATTTAAACCACAATTCTTCAACCTCTCCAAGCTTTACGTTGGCCAGGACATCTTCATTGACATCGACAAGCTTTTTGATCTCCTTGGGCTTTTCCAGGTTGAATGTCACCAGGTATCCTGGCCTGTAAAAAGGTGTAAGGGTTGTGGCAACCTGGCCATTTTTAGCAATCGATAATCCGGATAAGTAATGCACTCCCTCAGTAATTGCTTTGATCTTACCTCCTGTAGAAACGGAATGGATATTACACACTCCCTTCTCTGCCATGAGATAATGAATTCCAGAACCATCCGGTGCCCAGGTGATTGTATAAGGTGAGTTGGGAAGGTCTCCGGCAAGTAGGCGTTTTTTCTCTCCGTTAATATCCATAAGATACAGGTTTGAAAGATGACGGGTGTATTTTTTCTCATCATAACCAGTATAGGCTATCCATTTCCCATCAGGGGAGATACGCGCTCCCCGGTCAGGACCTTTCCGGTCAGTCAATCTCTTGATCTCTAGGGTGTCTAGATTGACCGAATAAATTTCAGAATCACCCCATTGATACTCAGCCTCAGGTTTACGGATAGCGCTGAAATATATTTTCTTCCCATCCACAGACCATTGAGGATCGCTGTGAGAATAATCTCCTGCAGTGATCTGCCTAGGCGTACCTCCCAGCTCGGCATCGATCACAAAAATATGAGTATAGCCCTTTGGTATGGGTCCCCTGCCGTCTCTTCTCCACGACAATCTATCGATGATTGTTGCTGATTTTGCCCATTTGGCTCCTTCGGGTTTTGGAGGAAGTTTTACAGATAGAATCGGTTTTGTATCGGGAATAAACAAAGTAAAGGCTAACATTCTTCCATCAGGCGACCATCTCAAGTTACTTGGTGCACGTTCAAGATGGGTAAGCTGGGCGACTTCGCGCGTGTCAAGCCACAACACATGAATCTGAGTCGTTTTGTCTCGATCCGAAAGAAAAGCAATCTTTTTCCCATCAGGGGACCAGACTGGTGAAAAATCCCTCCAGTTTCCGTGCGTGAGCTCTCGAACCCTTTTTCCAGCTACATCCACAATCCAGAGGTTGCTTCTGAAGTGGTCATTCATCTTGTCTACCCACCGGCGGGTGAAAAGCATGTGTCTGCCGTCAGGCGAAATATTCGGATTTCCGATTGATTCCATCTCCATGAATGTCTCTTTCGCCAGCAGCTTGTAATTATTCTGTTCAGCAAATGTTGACCCTGAACCAACACAAAAAAGAAGCAAACTCAGGACTACGAAGTGTGAAATTCTTTTTCTCATAAAACCTCCTTTTAATTTTAGTCAAAAATGAAAGAAATGCAGGGAAATGCTAATTTATATAGACTGCCACCCTAAGTCAAGATTTTTGGGGTCAAATCTTTATTATTGACAAATCATTCAGATCGGTGAGAAAAAAATTTCCTTCGTTCGTCTAACATTTGGAACGAAACAAATCAATGGCAAGACAACTTAGAATTCAGTATAAAGGCGCCGTTTACCACGTAACATGCAGAGGAAATGAAAAGAGAAAAATCTTTCAAGATAACAAAGACCAAAGGGTTTTTCTTAAATATCTAAGAGAGTCTTTAGGTATCTATAAAATTACACTTTACTGTTTTATACTGATGAAAAATCACTTTCATCTCTTGCTCGAAACACCACTTGGGAATCTGAGTGAGTTTATGAGGCGATTCAACATAACATATACAAGCTATTTCAATCGGAAAAATCAAAGGGTAGGACATCTGTATCAGGGAAGATACAAAAGTATCCTTGTTGATAAAGAGAGCTATTTAAATGTCTTATCAAGGTACATCCATCTGAATCCAGTAAAAATAAAACAATTTAATGAATTATCTCTGGACAAGAAAGAAGAACATCTAAAAAAATACAAATGGAGTAGTCTTTCAGGATATATTGATGAAAACAAACAAGAGAAGTTCATTGACTATGAAATGATACTTGAAAAATATGGAGGAAATACTCCAAAAGGCAGAGAATTCTATTGGCGAACAATTAAAGATGATTTAAAGAAAGAAATGAATATAAAAGATAAAATCATTGGAGGGGATGTTCTAGGAAATGATGATTTTATCTTGATGATAAAAGAAAAATACCTTTCAAATAAGCCTAGAGAAATACCATCAATTAGAAAGATTCAACGATATCAATCAAAGGAGAAGATTATTCAAGTTGTACATAAGGAAACTAGGATAGAATTAGAAGAATTAAAACATATCCTGGGGACAATGAGGCATATGCTTATGGAGCTTTTGTATAAGTATGGTGGAATGAAGGGAGAAGAGATTGCAGAAATGATGAATTTGGATTATAGTACGGTGAGTGTAGGAAGAAAGAGATTTAGAGAGAATCTTAAGAAAGACAAGGAACTAATGGATTTGTTTGAAAGGATTGAAAAAAAATTGTCAATAATAAAGATTTGACCCCACTAATTGAGAGGTGATTGTCATGAAATTAAAGGTTAAAACAGTTTTTATTATTTCTCTATTATTCTTCCTTGCGGGGATCGTCTATGCTCAGGAAAAAGATGTTGAAGGAAGTAAGGACCATCTGCTCCTTACCCGAATGAAAAATTTCTACATTTCTGAATACGACGAGTCTAAATACGACTCCCACGAGTTCTACGATGCAGAAGACAACGAGTATGTGATTGAAGGTCACAAATGGGACATTTCCTACACTCTGAAAGAAGGCTTTGATCCTCCGGGTCAACTGAAGGTCAGGAGAAATTATATCAATGCGATCAAGAAAATCGGTGGGACGATTCTATTCGAGCGCGGCGTGTACATGAAGGTTGCCAGGGGAGGCAAAGAGACCTGGATTGAAGTCTGGGCAAGCGATGATGGGAGTGACTACAGGCTAACGATTGTCGAAAGGACGATCATGGAGCAGGAAGTTGTTGCAGATCCTGATGCTCTAGCCAGCGATATCCGCCAAAAAGGACATGCCGCTGTTTATGGAATCTATTTTGACTTCGATAAATACGACATCAAGCCCGAATCTGCACCAACCCTCAAAGCTATCGCTGAGCTCCTGAAGAAAAATCCATCGCTCAAGGTATTCATTGTCGGGCACACGGATATGGTCGGCAAGTTCGAATACAACATGGAGCTATCCAGAAAGCGGGCAGAGGCAGTTGTCAAAGCTCTGGTTACAGATTATGGCATTGCAGCCGACCGTCTCCAGGGAAAAGGGGCTGGTCCGCTCTGCCCGGTCAGCACGAATAAGACTGAGGAAGGACGCAAACTGAACCGCCGAGTCGACCTAGTAGAGATGTAAATATATCTTTCAGATTTTTTTCTTATTCTCCGTTGAAAAAAAACTGTCAATAATAAAGATTTGACCCCATCAATTTTCCCCATCAATTTTCTTCACTTGCAACTTTGGTGCTGATTCGATTGCGTCCGGCCTTCTTAGCATAGAAGAGAGCTTCATCTGCTGCCTTAACCACTTGTTGAGGGCTTATACCGCGGTCGCTTCTCTCGGAAACACCCATACTGACCGTAACCAGTACCTTCTTCCAGGTTCTTTTCTTTTCAACCGGTTTGTCAGGCTTGGATTGGGGACGTTTAGGGCTTCGGAGAATAAATTCAGAGTTCTTGATTTCTTTCTTTAATGCCTGCAGGTGCGGAATTGTCTCATGCACAAATTTTCCAGGGAAGACTATGGTAAATTCTTCTCCTCCATAGCGAAAAGCCTTTCCGCCTCCAGCCACATTCTCAAGCTTTGCGGCAATCATGCGAAGGACCTGATCTCCCACATCATGGCCATAGCGATCGTTGATCTTCTTAAAGGAGTCGATATCAACCATGGCCACTACATATCCTGTTCCAAGTGTACGAAGCCTCTCGTTCAGGGCACGTCTGGATGGTAATCCGGTCAACTCATCGCTAAATCCCAGGATATAGAAACTCTCAACCGCCGATATGACAAGGATAAGTCCTGCCGTAGAGAAATAAAATGTGGAGACAGGTCCAATGCTCGTACCTACCAGGGCAGCAAATGTTGATACAACAATCCAGGAAAAGGCGCGCTCGATTGGCCCGCGATTCTGTATATAACGAGTTAAAAAGAAAAGAAACGCTAATACAAAGATAAGCAGAGATGGTTGAGGCATATGGAGGAGGTCAAGTAGAGACCACTTGAAAAAAGAGCGTTCGAGAAAGGCGCCAACGCCCGACCCATGATACTGGTAGAGAAGGGCGACTCCTAATCCCTGTAAAAGAATCAGGCCCAGCCTTCGTAGGCCAAACCTGGTCCATATCCCTTTCTCCTTTAGCAGGAAAAACGCAATAAGATTGAGAGGGATCAACAGGGAAATAGCATTATACAAGACACGCCCCCCGCCAGTAGAGGCTGCAGAACCTGCGGCAAAATACAGTAATGACCTGTGAGAAAGTGCCAGGACAAGAATGACAAACACAACCCGGCTTCGATTAAAACTCGCGCCGAGCAAGACAGTCGCTACAAAAACAACATAGGGATAGATACCCACTACGTCAGGCAACGCTTGGTCCAGCACCCCTATTTGTAGAAGGATCACCGCTGCCAAGAAAAGAAGACCACCGGGTAAGAAAAAGGAATAAAGCGCCCTCCTGAACATGTTACTCCTTTTGAGGGGACGAGAATTTGCCTTTGTTACTCATCTTAAATATTTCCCGCTCTATAATATTTAGTCTCTTTTCTCCCACTAAAAATTAACATAACAGGAAAATTTAAGCTTAAAGGGCAGTAGTAACTGGGCCTCCCTCCCTCTTCTTTATTATTTCTCCTAAATAATGCAGAATTGCTGAAAATTGTTCAATAACCTTTATAGATGAATTTAGGGATGATTTTTCGGAGACTGTTGTACTTGCTCAATAATTCGGTAACATTTTTTGATGTCATTGCGAGGAGCATAGAGACGAAGCAATCTCTACAATGAGATTGCCACGCTCCCTTCAGTCGCTCGCAATGACTATATTTTCAGTAATATCACATAAAGTGTTACCTAATTACTGAGCACAAACAACTTGTCCCCAATTCTGTCCCCAATTCCCGAATTTTACCAGGCTATTCCGTAATCTTCTCCGTAATTACTGGAGCCGCCCCAGAAAGTACCATGTTTCCAGTCAAAATATATGGCGTTGATGGGACCAGAGGTGAATTTTCTGTAATCCAACCTGTATCCCATGGCATCGAGCTTATCCCTCACCCAAGGAGGAACCTTTTCATTCAGACGAAGCCTTCCCGGAGTCGCTACATGCTCACCAAAGGAACTCTGCATCTGGTAACTCACGATGTTTGGCGCCTCGCAAGCTTCCTGGACATTCATACCAAACTCAACCACATTAAGGAAAAACTGCAACAAGTTTTGATCTTGAGTATCTCCTCCCTGTACAGCAAAGGAGAGGAAGGGTTTCCCATCCTTTATGGCAAGACCCGGTGTTAAGGTGGCCCGCGGCCTTTTACCTGGAGCAACTAGATTGTAAGGATTTTTTGCCTCATCGAGGACAAAGCTCTGCATGCGCTGGCTCATTCCTATTCCGGTATTGCCAGCAATGCAGGCTGGAATCCAACCACCGCTGGGAGTAACAGAAACGATCCATCCATCTTTGTCAGCAGCCTGGATGGATGTGGTCCCAGCCAGGAAGTTTTCTTCAAAGGCACTCCATTCTCTGGCACTCATATCCTCCACGCTCCCAGCCCCAACATTCGACCATTTCTTCAGGAGATGAAGAAACGGGTTCTTCTTTCCCTCAAAGGGATAAGGATCGCCTGGTTTGGCTTTGGGATCATTCTTTTTCCAGTTGATAAGCTTGAGCCGTTCCTTAGCATATTCCTTGGAAAGCAATCCTTTGATCGGCTCTTCGGGCGGGAAATAGGGATCGCCATAGTAGAAATCCCTGTCAGCATAAGCCAGATTCATCACTTGATACAGGGTATGGATGTATCTTGCACTGTTATAGCCCATAGATTTGAGGTCAAGACCATCCAGCATGTTCAGCGCCTGGAGCATAACCGGTCCCTGAACCCAGCAGGTAAGCTTGTAAACTTCTATTCCTTTATAGGTGGTCATCACTGGCTCTTCGATGTAGACTTTCCAGTTGGCCAGATCCTCCATGGTGATGAGTCCGCCCTGTTCGTGACAGCCCCGGACGAATTCTCTGGCAATGTCTCCTTTATAGAAACGATCATAAGCTGCGTAGATGGCTTCCTTGCGGCTCTTTCCTTCTTTCAGTGCTTTCTGCTCAGCAGAGACCATTTTTTTCAGTGTTTTCAGCAAGTCCAGCTGACGGAATACTTCTCCAGGATGGGGAGCTTCCCACTTTTCACCTATATGAGGGAGCAATACTTTTTTGGAATAAGGCCACTCCTTGATTCTCTTTTTTTGTCTTTCTATGCTGTCTGCCAACTGCTTCTCTATCGGATACCCATCGGCCATTTCCATGGCTGGCTCGAGCACCTCTTTGAGGCTCATGGTCCCGAACTCAGCCAGCATGACCATCAATCCTCCAGGTGTTCCTGGAGTCACTGCAGCTAAAGGTCCGTAGTTAGGCGGATATTTCATCCCCTTTTTCTTGAAGAATTCAGGAGTTGCTCCGGTGGGAGCCACACCTAAGGCATTGATACCGTAGACTTTTTTGGTATGAGGATTATAGATCAGAGCCTGGGTTTCCCCACCCCAGCTCAAGGCATCATACATGTTGCAGACAACAGCCAGCATAGCACAGGTCGCGTCCACGGCATTCCCACCTCGGTCAAAAATCTTGGCACCAGCAGTAGCGCCCAGGGGCTTACCGGTGATGGCCACCCAGTGTTTCCCATGAAGAACCGGTTTTTCGGTACGACCCTCATGCAAACCGCTTGCTGTGAAAAGAAAAATGAGCAGCAGAAGGCCTGCCTTCCCCATTTTTAGAATTCTTTTCTTGTCTGAAACCATCTTTATCCCTCCCTCATAAAGTTTTTAAGAAATCTAGTCTCCCATAAGTCACTTCACTTCTCAGCCCATTTGCGCAACTCGCTTTTGATCTTCTCCTCTATCTTCTTTCCGATCTCTTTCCAATCTTTCTCTGTCTGTTCGGTTTCCTTTTCTTCAGCCCAACTCTGGATTCCCTTTCGCACTTTTTCTTCAACTTTTTCGCCTATTTCTCTCCATTCCTTCTCTCTCATGCTCCTGCGCTTCTTATGCTTGTGCGGTCCACAGCTTCCTCCTAGAATGATCGCGACTCCGATTAGAAAGCCAAAATTGTACCAGTTGCCTGTGTTGCTCACCTCATACATGTGTACAGTGTCATTGAACAGGCTGATAATGAAGGTAATAACACAGATAAGGCCATGCCAAAGCCCGGCCCAAAAACCGGCTGGTTTCTCTTCAAATTTCTTATTACCTGGCGCACAGCTGGTAAAGACCAGCAGTAAAAAGATCAATCCTAGGGTTGCAATCCATTTTTGCCAGATTTCCATTTCCTCCTCCTTTTCAAAAGTATGTATTTTCAAGAATGGAAATCTACCTTCCTAACTTATTCCTATTCAATCCAGAGGTCCCTCTCCACGTCCTTCCAGAACTCAACCTTCATGCCGCTGTGGTTGAAAACGCCCATGTGGTAGGGATCGTTCTTCTTGTATTCCTCGTATGGGCCTTTGTAGTCAGCCCGCTGCTTCTTGTAGGCCTCGTAGTCAGCAAGGCTGTCATACTCCCAGATAACGAAATGGCGGCCTGATTCCTCTCCAGCAATGGTTTTTTCGAAATAGCGAACACTCTTCCATTCTTTGAAGAGTTCTCTGTGGTCGTTCACCCACTCAAGCCAGCCTCGCATCGCCTCTCTATGCTCTTCTTCTTTGCCCTCGGCTACGAGCCAGCTTTCTACCTCGAATACAGCCATGATCAGTCCTCCTTGATTAGAGTCGGGTTGTGGTGATTTGTGTATTCTTCCGCATGGACATCACCAAATTCGCCGCCATATTTATGAGCGATTTCAAGCAGCTTTTCGCCTGACACCTTTGAGAGATTATACTCAGCGGAAAAATCATAAAGAGAAGCAGGAAAAGATAAAGATTGCAGGATAGGGAGAGCGGCAATGACTGCTCCGCAATTAACTCCTTTTTTCAAGAACTCTCTCCTGAGAATCCACCTAGAACAATCTTTCATTCTGTGCCTCCTTCATATGCTGGGATGTTTAAAATAAATCGCAGAGAAAGTATATCAGTGCTGATGATGAAGTCAAGATTTTATATCCGAGTCTTTGTTTAAATCTCTTTTCCGATGGAATAGGCTTTGCCAAGAAACTGTCCAACTCCATAATAAACACGGCTTTCAGGAACATATATAATCGGTTTTACCTTTTCTATGTCAGGGATTCCATCCTCACCAAGCACAGATTCATCGGCTTTAGTATCCACAATTTCACCGATGAATTGAGTGTGCTTTCCGATTTCAACAGTATGCAAAAGTCTGCACTCCAAGACAAGAGGAAATTCCTCAACATAGGGAGCATCGACTAGGTCGCTTTTAACAGGAGAGAGGTGTGTGGCTGAAAACTTATCCACTTCTCTCCCCGAAAAAATCCCTACGTAATCTACTTCCTTCACATGAGCCTCAGAGGAGATGTTTATCGTAAAAGCTTTTCGCTCCACAATATTACCATAAGAATAAGTAGCTTTCCTGAGAGAGACTGCAACGCAAGGCGGTCTTGAACAGCATATTCCTCCCCAGGCAATGGCCATTAAGTTTGGTTTCCCGGCTTTGTCATAAGTGCCTAAAACAAAAGCGGGTGCTGGATAGACTATTGTTCTAGCACCTAAAGATTTTTTCATGAGTGTCCTCCTCCCAAATATTCCTTTAAAGTAACATTTTTAGCCTCAAAATTGCTTTTTTAGGGTCTTTTTTTACCTAAATCTAATCCGAATCTTATCTAAAATCAATAGGCTGGCTTGGCCCGACCTCGATGTTTGACAGGGGATTTTGGCTGTGCTATATGTTTTGGCTCTAAATCTCTGGCCTAAAAGAGGGAGGAACGATATGAGAAAAAAGGTTCTTTTGATAATTATATTGTTGCCAGCCTTACTGTTAGCCCAGGCAGAAAAAAAGCAGGACATCTGGGCGCCTTTTAAATCTTTTGTTGGAAAATGGGAAGGCAAGGGAGAGGGAATGCCCGGCATATCAAAGGCAATGAAAGATTTCCAATTCATCATGAACGGAAAATATCTACTTTTAAAGGGGAAGTCTATCTATGAACCCCAGGAGAAGAACCCAAAAGGAGAGGTTCATGAGGACTGGGGATTCTTCAGCTATGACCAGTTCAGAAAAAAATTTGTGCTCAGGCAGTTCCACATAGAAGGATTCATAATCCACTATGCTCTGGAGAATATCCCAGAAGATGGGAAAACATTCGTTTTTATATCTGAACAGATAGAAAACGCACCTCCGGGATGGGGAGCAAAAGTAACTTATAAATTTATGGATGCTGACACGATAAATGAGCAATTTGACCTTGCCACCTCTGAAAAAGGGTTTGATTGTTATATCGTGAATGTCTTGAAGCGAAAAAAATAAAAAATGGGGACAGGCAACTTTCCAAGAAGCAGTCGGTCCCCAACGATTTAGTTACTGAAAAATTTGAAGGCCTGACCCCACTGTGTTTATTTGTCTGCAAAGAAATACCCTGCCATGAAATATAGCCGGGCAATGTCTTCCATTATCTTGGGTGTGATGACGTAAATCGAATCTCCCTCTGTGTGGACACCATACCGCCCGCCTCCAGTCACCCAAGTTGAATAAGCTGGTATTCCTCTTTCTATAAACGGAGCATAATCACTGTTGCCAAACTTCTGTCTAATCTCACCGGCACTGATATTGCTGTTGATGGAATATTTTTCATTGACCTTCTTTATGTACTCATACATCTCTGGATAAGTACTGCCTCCAGCAATACGCAGCCCATTTCCGACTCCATTCATGTCGTGGTTGAGCATGAAGATCGGCTTTGATGGAAATTCAGGAGGGTTGGCTACCATGTATCTGCTTCCCAGAAGACCTAATTCCTCTCCACCAAAAAGAGCAAAGACGATCGACCTTTTTGGCCGCTTCTTCAGCTGAGAGAACGCATGGGCCAGCTTCATCACCACAGCAGAGCCGCTCGCGTTGTCGCTGGCACCTGGATGGAGCCGCGGCCACGGACCTACACCATCCAGGTGACCTCCAAAGATGATGTATTCTTGCTTGAGAGCTGGATCAGAGCCTTCGATCATTCCTACAACGTTGTAGGTAGTTGCTTTGGGGTGATGAACACCTGCAACTTTAATCCTCGCCTTTACGCCGGTTGCAAACGACAGCGAGTTTCCATCGCGAAGCAGGGCTTTTATGCTCTGAACATCATAGCCCTTATGCTTAAAGAGAGCCTTAGCCACCTTATCGCCTACCATGACCATCGGCAGTGCTTCCTGATAAGTTCCATAACCTGAGATCACAGCTCTGTTTAGGATTATTAAGCCTGCTGCTTCATGCGCCTTAGCATTTTTAAGCTTATACGGCCGTGGATAGTACTTTGAAAAATCCTTTCCCTCTACCTGGGGCATCCCATCGAGAATGGCCACAACTTTCCCCTTCACATCTGCCTTTTTATAGTCGTCCCAATCGAGCTCCGGAGCAGTGATACCAAAGCCTGCAAAGACCACTTCTGCTTCTGCCTCGCCAAAGCCACTGTAGAGAGTGGGACAATAATCCCTGTAAATCTCCATTTCAAGAATTTCAGGCTTGCCCTCCTTTTCTTGGGCAGGCAGTATTAGAGAAAATGCGCTATCATGCGTTTCGTTGTAACTCAGTTCAAAAGACTGAAGAAAGTCTCCATAAACCGGCGCCAATCCCCACTCTTTGAATTTTGTTTTAACCCATTTTGCCGCTCTGTTATATTCCTCGGTTCCTGCAAGCCTGCCCTTCATCTCCGGTAATGAAAGGTACTCATTAAGTTCGAAGACATCGGCTGCTTTTACGGATTTCATGATATCTTCAACCTCATCTGCCTGGATGGGCTGTAGCATCAAAAAAAGAACAACTAAATAAAAAAGAACACACCGAAATTTCATCTTAAATCTCTCCTTTGAAATCATAGTCTTCCATACAGGATAGTTAGCCATAGTAATGGAGAATACTAAAAATTTCAAACCCAACATCTTGGGATCAGGCCTTCAAATTTTTTAGTTATTAAACTAAACACCATAAAAGGATATTAATAAATCAGAAAATACTGAAAAATTTGAAGGCCTGATCCCATTGCAGTGAAGGAGGAAGTGTGCTAAAAGATGAGGTCTAAAAATGGATTTCCCGTTAGATGCAATTAGCTCCATAATAGCCTTTGTGATTGTGACTGCAGGGGCAACTTTTCAGGGGACGATCGGTTTTGGCCTGGGTCCTCTTGCGGTTCCATTACTCGTTTTAATCAATCCTGATTTTGTACCAGGACCTCTCCTGTTTTCCGCTCTGCTTCTTACGATTTTGATGTCTTATCGAGAATATCATGCAATTGATGTCAAGGGATTGAAGTGGGCTGTTGTCGGGCGAATTGTAGGAACAATCATCGGTGCTGCTCTACTCATAATCATCCCCGGAAATAGCCTTTCAATTATGTTCGGGATCATGGTTTTGTTGGCGGTAGGGATCAGTATGGCCGGTGTTATTCTGCCCATTACTCCACGTAACCTGTTTGGAGCTGGAACATTTTCCGGATTTATGGGAACCACAGCTGCAATCGGAGGCCCACCGGTGGCTCTGCTCTACCAAAATCAAGAAGGACCGCGCTTAAGAGGGACACTTTCTGCTATTTTTGTCATCGGCACGATCATTTCCCTCGTATCATTAGCAGTCATCGGTCGCTTTGGTCTCAAAGAAATTCTGATGGGACTGGTTTTGTTCCCTGGAATCATACTTGGATTTTACCTGTCAAACCGAACAACCAAGGTCCTTGATCGAGGTTTTATCCGCCCCGCAGTCTTGATAGCCTCGGCAGTAGCCGGGATTATTGTAATCATTAGAAGTATAATCTAATATTCTGTCAAGCCCTGGCACCTTAATCCCATTTTTTTGTCATGGCGAGACGAGCAGAGAAGAGTCCTTCGCTCTGCTCGAAACAGCCTGACCCCACTGCCTGATTTATTTTTTTCGCGTTGAGATATTCTCCATCAAAGCCAGAACTACAGCTAACGCAAAAACTTTTTTCATTTGTTCCTCCCATATAGATTCAGCTAAAAACTAAAAGAGGTCCTTTACGAAATAAAAAGTCATAATGCCTGAAGCAATTAGTTTCAAGATGATCCCCACCATAACACCTGTGAACACACCAAACCCAGCCTTCAATGCCTCATAAGTTTTTTTGCCTCCAAGCAACTCACCGATTAAAGCGCCGAGGAAGGCGCCGATTATCATCCCAATAGGGGGTGCATAGATAAGCCCGATAATCATGCCGATAACTGCTCCCCAAAAACCATATCTCGTGGCGCCGAATTTCTTGGCTCCTGCTGCAGGCACAACATAGTCAAGCGCAGTGACAACGATCGTCAAGGCAGCCATCACTATTAAAAAATTGGCGCTAAACGGCTCCCAGCGCCTGGCAATGGATAATAAGATTAGGGCTAGAAAACTAAAAGGGGGACCGGCGATACCTGGAATGACACACCCAATGAGTCCTATGACAATAAAGATACAACCGAGGATGATTAAGACAACCATTGCAGCTTCGCCGAGTACGGAATGAATCCCGCATTATTACATATAGCTCAAGACGTTTCAATCATAAATCTCATTAAGGTTTTCAATCTCCAGTACATTAATCCACTTTGATAAGAGTAAGAACCTAGTATACTCAAGAGCGGAGGTTCAATACGTCTTCGACTAGCTCGCCTGTTTTTTACCTTTTCCTATACTGAAAGGCCAGGGCTTCTTAATCGCCAGAAACATCAGAGCTGAACCCATAAGTGCGAAGTTTTTCGAAAAATTTACTATCTCTACCATCTCCTGCTCATAAGGAACAGCCCAGAAATTGTGCATCATGAATGTCACTGGTACAAAGAACAGCATAAGAGATGCAACGCCAATTTCGGGAAAGTAACCTAAAATTAGGGTGATGCCAGCGATAAGAAGAAGGAGACCTGACATGACGACTCCAACCTCTGCCAGGGGAACTCCCTTAAATTTGGCGAACTCAACCATGTCTTTAAAGTCTAGGAAGTGATTAAGCCCGTTGTATAGGTAAAAAATCCCGACAATAATCCTCCCAATTAAAAACGCTATGTTCATGTTCACCTCCAGCTATTTGTGATCAAACATTTTTTAAATTTCTTTTACGAATGACTTTTTGAGGATAGAACTTGTCATGTAGCATATTTTCTAATCAGTTCTGAAGCCCTTTCTCCTCCTGTAACCGGCTATTGGTCCAGTTTTTTCACTTTCGGTTATCCTGAAAAAGGCCATATGAATCACCTTCTTCTGAAATACGAGTGCAGAGCCCACAACATCCTTCCCCTGGAATCGATAGTCCCATCCCTTTCCTACTGATTCATACTTCTTCTCTTCGCAGGCTGCAACTTCCTCAATAAATGATTTTGCTTCTTTTACTTTCGGTTTCTTTGGTTTTTCTTTCTTTTCGATAAGGGCTTCCATGGCATAACTTTTTACTAATTTTGGATGAAGCACCTTAAAAGCTGATTCAAGCGAAACAAAGTCAAATCCAATAATCTTTCCGTTGATGAAGATGAGCAATCCTTTCTGATGAGGAACACATGTAAAGGCTTTCAGATATGCATCAAGGTCGCTTCTTTTAGCCTCGTAGACATCTCTCATAGCACCGGTTCGAGAGTGAGTGCCTGTTTCCTCAGAAATATCATGAATACCTTCCCATACAGTCCCCTGGTCAGACCGATATTCTCGCGAATCTTCTAAAGAATCAGACACAGTTTGAGCCTTTATCAACCTGAGTTTCGGAGTTAAAACAGTCCCGGAATCGGACAATTCTTTTGATTTATACGACCATCTTCCCTGTTCTGTACAGCTAACAGGAATGACTGTTTCTGATTTTTCTTTAAGTAGAATAGTTGTATTCAGCACCCTGTTCTGTTTAGCACCCACAAGCTCTTCTCCGTCAAGGAGAAGGACAGGTTTTTTTGCTTTATTCTTTACTTTCAATTCGGGTACAGAGCCTTCGCGGCTAACTTCTGTGATAGCTAATATCCTCTTTTCCAAAGCCTCTTTTAGAGTAAGGTATTCTGGAGTTTTATTTAATGGAGTGAGCAGAGGAATAATGCCTAGGTTTTCAAAATGCTGGAGTTCCCTAAATTCGAAGCTTGTAAGATATTCTTTTATTATCTGGTCCATTTTGTTCCTCTAGAAATTATCATTATAGGTCATTACGAGCTTCCGAAGGAAGCACGGTAATCTCATCCTTTCTTTTAAGCCCTCTGACCTATCATAACTAATTTTTTATTTTTATGAAATAAGCTTATTTGCATCACAAGAATTTATTCTATTCAAAACTACCCTTTCCTTAAAAAAGCTGATAGTTCTGTTTCTTAAGAAAAAATTGCACTCTTTCATATCCTTTTGCCTTGCTAAATATTGGAAAAAATTTTCTTAAGAATGGATAATGATTCAGGGAAGAGCTCATTTAGGCTGACATATCTCCACTCAGCATGCTGTATCTTCCACTTGCCGTTTCTCCTTATTAATCTCATTTTCAAGCGGTAATTATCGGTTGAAAATTTGATCATTTTCCGCAAGACTTTGGCAGCTCCCGAAGATAACGCAACATCCGTTTGAATGTATGCCTCAGGAGGATTAACCTCATCGACTTGGGTGCTCAACACATGGATGACAATTCCTCTGTATTCGTCGAAATAGTACTCAAGCATATCCCGTGCTTTTCTTTTTCCTCGTCCTTCAAAATCAGTATAATCTTCAGCAAGATTCATCATTATACTCGAGATATCCTTTTTCTCGGCAAAATTGCCGATGTCTTCCATCAATTCCATGATTAAATCTTCATCTGTTTTTTCTGCACATGAGACTAAAAAGAA
>Ga0114921_10000290_pt1 | contig 21098 bp, 19 predicted proteins | sample BentaG_FD_87016 | JGI IMG/M metagenome (GOLD analysis project Ga0114921, IMG submission 87016) | Deep subsurface microbial communities from South Atlantic Ocean to uncover new lineages of life (NeLLi) - Benguela_00093 metaG | ecosystem: Environmental > Aquatic > Marine > Oceanic > Sediment ... | reverse complement strand
GCCACAGCGGCGAAGAGCTTGGACGCGGGTCAGGAAATTATTAAAATGGTTGATATTGTTCACCTCGCTTACCCGAATATCATAGGGAAATCCAGTGGCAACGAGGCTTTTATCCAGCTCATCAACGGAAGAAACTCTTATTTTTTCCTCTCTGAGGAAAGCTCCCTCGCCCTTTATAGCCCAGAACATCTCTATTCTGGTAGGGTCATAAACAACGCCAAGCACAACTTCTCCGTTTCTTTCCAAAGCTATGGAAACACAAAACACGGGGAATTTATGAGCGAAATTGGTTGTACCGTCAAGCGGGTCAATGAACCAACGAAATCCTGCTCCATTTTCTTTGGATAGACCTTCCTCAGCTAAAAAATCATGATCAGGAAAAGAGGTTGAGAGATGCTTGAATATCATTTTCTGAGATAAAGTGTCAAAATGAGTGACAAGATCGATGGTTCCTTTAAAATGTATCTTCCTTGCCTCATGGAAATTCTTCCTGAGCATTTCGCCAGCCTTATAAGCGGCTTCTTTTGCTGCGGATATATATTTATCCAAGGTCACATCCCCTTTAATACTACCAACTATTAACTTTCCAAGCAACAATTGATTCTATCAGTAAGCATCTTTTTCCGAAATGAAAGATAAAATAGAGAAAAAATTTGCAATCAATTTTAAAGAAATATATACTTACAAAACAGACAAAACAAGCGGGCGAGCCACCTATTTATGGAAGCCTTTCTTTTTCAGTGACAAGTTAAGGTCTTGCCGTATTTATAAACTTTTTGCATTTCAAATCGTAGAATGTAATATAATATAAGAATACAATATTGAGAGGCATCAAAAATGAAAGAAAAAAGAGGTTTCTTTAAAAGGAAAAAGAAAATTATCATCATTTTTTCAGTAATCATTATTATTGGTATCATTACCCTGATTAACTTTCAGTCTCAAAAGGAAAAAGGAATAAAAGTCACTGTTGAAAAAGTTGAAAAACATGACCTTACCTCCATCATTTCCGCCTCTGGCGAAGTTAAGCCAAAAAAGAATGTGAATATAAGCGCTCATGTGCCAGGAAGAATTATAAAAATCGGGGTGGAAGAAGGACAGGAAGTGAAAGCAGGCGATTTTCTCCTCAAACTTGATTCAACTCAATACGAAGCTAATGCTGATCGGGACAAGGCCTTTATCCTTTCTTATAAGGCTGAACTCCTCAAGGCTGAGGCAGTATTAAAAAAAGATAAAAATTTTTATGAAAGGCAGAAAAAACTTTTTGAAGAAGAACTCATCTCAAGAGAACAACTGGAGGCAGCCAAAGCCCAGCATGACATCTCCCAGGCTCAGCATACGGCCATTCTTTACCAGATTGAACAAGCCAAAGCTTCTCTCCAAAGCTCTCTGGATAATTTGAGTAAAACTATCTACAACTCACCTATAAATGGAATAATCACCAGCCTTAGAGTCGAAGAGGGAGAGATAGCTATGATAGGCACCATGAATAATCCGGGCACAATATTAATGACCATCGCCGACCTCTCGGTGATGGAAATAGAGGTCGAAGTAGATGAAACAGACGTTATGGGAGTTCAGTTCGGACAGCTAGCAGAAGTGAAAGTGGATGCTTTTCCTGAGCAAATAATTAAAGGAAAAGTAACTGAAATCGGCAGTTCGGCCATTCAAACAATATCTACTTCCCAAGAATCAAAGGATTTTAAGGTTGTTATCACTCTTGAAAACCCTCCAAAAAAATTAAAGCCTGGTCTTTCTGCCTCGGCAGATATCATAACTGCTGAAAAAAAAGATGTCCTGGCCGTTCCTATTTCAGCCTTGGTCTTAAGAGAAAAAGATAAAGAAGGAGAAAAGAAAGAAAAGGAAGAAGAGGAAGGAGTCTATGTTGTCATAAGTAATCAAGTTAAGTTTCGGGCTGTTAAAAAGGGCATAATAGGCGAGATGATGGTAGAGATAATTGAAGGTTTAGAAGGAGGCCAACAAGTTGTCGTCGGCCCTTACAATGCCCTTCGCCAGCTCAAAGATGATACCCTGATTAAGCCTGAAGAAAAGAAGAGGAAATAAGACTGATGGAATTAGAAAATAATGTCATTATCTCTGTAGAGAATCTATGGAAGGTTTATCAATTAGGAAAACAAGAAGTGAGAGCCCTCGGAGGGGTTAGTTTCACAATCTCCGAGAATGAATTTGTGGCCATCATGGGACCTTCTGGGTCTGGAAAATCAACCCTCATGAACCTCATCGGCTGCCTTGATACCCCTACAAGGGGAAAGTACTATCTTAAAAGCAAATTGGTAAGCGCTATGAACGAAAATGAACTTGCCTATATTCGAAACCGTGAGATTGGGTTTGTTTTTCAGGTCTTCAACCTTCTTCCCCGAGCTACCTCTTTTCATAATGTGGAGCTTCCCCTCATCTACAAAGGGACAAGAAAGAAAGAAAGAGAAGAAAAAACACGGGAAGCCTTGGTAATGGTGGAAATGGCAGACAGGATGAACCACAGACCTCCTGAACTCTCAGGAGGGGAAAGGCAGAGGGTGGCAATAGCCCGGGCCCTCGTTAATGAACCTTCTATCCTCCTTGCCGATGAGCCCACAGGGAATCTCGACTCTAAAACAGGAACAGAAATCCTCAAGCTTTTCCAAAAAATACATTCCAAGGGAAACACCATTATTATAGTCACCCATGATAAAGATATTGCCCACGAGGCCCAGAGAATCTTTTACTTAAGAGACGGAATCGTTGAAAAAGAAGAAAAGAAAAATCGGACTCTTTGAGAATAAAAAAGATTGAAGAACCCTCTCCAAGGTCAGGACGAAATTGTAGCCGCAGTTCTGGCTGTAAAAAGAACCGTGGTAAGGCCTAAGAGACAGGGCTTATTAAAAAATTAGAGAAGAGGGGAGACCTTGTTTGAAGAGAAAACAAATTTTAGCCCTCTTAATTCTTATAACTCTTCTATTCCTTTTTCTTTTGATAAAAATTGGATTCTAAAGTAAAAAACCTCCTCATAGTGCTCGGCCCCACTGCGGTGGGGAAAAGCTCTATTGCTTTAAAACTTGCCAAGAAATTAGAAGGGGAAATCATAAATTGCGATTCTATGCAAGTCTATAAAGGATTCAATATTGGCACTGACAAGCTTCCTTTGGAAGAGAGAGAAAATATTCCCCATCATTTGCTGGACATATATAACCCTGATACCCAATTTACAGCGGCTGACTTTGCAAAGCTTGCCTTAAAATCCATAGACCTTATCCAGAAGAAAAAAAAGTTACCTATAATTGTCGGCGGAACAGGTTTGTACTTAAGGGCTTTGCTGGATGGACTCTTTCCAGGCTCTGCAAGGGATCACAGGCTTCGCCAAAAACTGGAAAAAAAAGCAAAAGAAAAGGGGTTGGATAACCTGAGAAAAAAGCTTATGGAAGTCGATCCAGAGTATTCCCAAAAAATCGGCAATAAGGACAAAATGAGGATAATCCGAGCTCTGGAAGTTTTCTATTTAACTCAAAAACCCATTTCCGAACATTTCATGGAAACTAAATCCTTTACAGAAGATTTCAATATAATAAAAATTGGGCTAAAATTAAACAGAAAAGAACTTTACAGAAGAATTGAAGAAAGAGTAGATAAAATGTTTAAAAGAGGTATAATCAAAGAAGTGGAAAGTCTTCTGGAAAAAGGAGTAGACGAAAATTTGCCTCCTTTTCGAGCCCTTGGCTATAAATATGTCCTTAAATTTCTTAAAAAAGAAATGACTCCTGAAGAAGCCATTTCATTAACCAAGCGAGATACACGCCGTTACGCCAAAAGACAACTTACCTGGTTTAGAAAAATGAAAGGAATTCAATGGTTTTCTCCTTATGATTTCTCATCTCTGGCTGCATTTGTGGGAAAAAAATTAAATTAGAAAAATGGAAAAAGCTATCCTCATCAATCTGTCTACGACTAAGAAAGAAAAATTAGAAGCCGAAGAGTCTATGGAGGAATTGGCAGGCTTAACCAAAGCAGCCGGTGCTCAAGTCGATCAAAAAATATTTCAATTCCGGGCAGAAATCAGTCCTAAGTATTTTATCGGAGAAGGAAAGGTCTGGGAAATCGCTAGAATAAAAGAGGAACTCAAGGCTGACCTTATCATTTTTGATCACAACTTAACTCCTATCCAACAAAGGAGCCTGGAAGATGAGATCCAAACTAAAGTCATCGACAGAACCCAACTCATCCTGGATATATTCGCTCAGCGAGCCAGAAGTAAGGAGGGCAAGCTTCAAGTAGAGTCAGCTCAATTAAATTATCTTCTTCCCCGTTTGATAGGTAAGGGTCTGTCTCTTTCCCGGCTGGGAGCTGGAATTGGAACTCGAGGTCCTGGAGAAAAAAAACTGGAAGAAGACAGGCGGAGAATTCTGGATAGAATATCCAGAATAAAAAAAGACATCCAAAAAATCCAAAAAAGACGAGCCAATCAAAGAAAAAGCAGAAAGAAAAGCCCTATCCCTACAGTCTCCTTGGTAGGGTACACAAACGCAGGTAAATCCACCCTGTTCAACTGCCTCTCCCAAGAGAAAATGTTCACTTCCCATCAACTTTTTGCGACTTTGGATCCAGTGCTTCGGCGGGTTTACCTTTCCAATGGTCTTTACTTTTATCTAAGCGATACTGTTGGCTTTATCAAAAAATTGCCAGTGGAGCTGATAACATCTTTTAAGGCCACTTTAGAGGAGGTAAAAGAGGCTGATTGCCTCGGTCATATCATTGATATTACCTCTGCCAGCATGGAAAGTCAGGTCAAAGCTGTGGAAACAATACTCGTTGAAATAGGAGTCCCGAATATCCCAGTAGTAAAAATCTTGAATAAAATTGATTTAATGGATAACAAAAAGGAGCTTCTGAAAAAAAACAGACATTCCAATAGCCTTAAAGTTTATGTCTCAGCTAAAACAGGGGAGGGTATTGACAGCCTTAAAGAAACTCTCAGAACTTTACTTTTTAAAGATTACAAATTGTATTATTTACGCATTCCCAAATCACAAGGAGAAATAATCCATTCTTTTCCCAAATGGTCTGTAGTTCTAAAAAGAAGAGAAAACAATGATTATTTTGAATTAAAAATCATGGCCAACTCTCAATCAATCTTGAATTTCTTGCCTTACCTAAAAAGAGGAGAAGAAAAGTGGTGAAAAAAACATTAATTACTTTTTTACTGTTTTTTTGGGTATGGTCCTGCGCAACCTATCATCCCCCACAACCTTCTTTTTACCTAGAAAGCTTGCCCCAAACAGTTGAGACAGAATTTTCTCTGGATGAAAGAATTGCTACTGAAGAGATCTGGAAAAACATTAGAGAAGGCAAGGGAAACAAAGCACTGAAACTACTCTACCGCTTAGGTATTAAGAATCCTGCTTATTATGTTGGTCTTGGCTATTCCTATTTTCTCCTTAACAAATACCAAGCCTCGGAAGAGAGTTTTAAGGCAGCTTTGGAAGATTATCCTGATATGGTCTTGATTCATCTCGGCTTGGCCCAACTTTATCAAAAAGCAGGACAAGAGAACTTGGCTTTTACTGAGTATCGGGAAGTGCTCAAAAGGAAACCAGATCACAGTTGGGCCCAACAAGAATACGATGCCATTCAGTCCAAAAAAACAGAAGAAGCCTTAAACGAAGGAAAAAATTTTCTAGCCCAAGGAGATATTGAAAGAAGCAAACAATCCTTCCTGAAGACCCTCTATTATTCTCCTCATTCACCTGAAGCCCACCTCGCCCTCGCTGAGATCTATAAGGCAGACAATAAATTCCAAAAGGCTCTTGTCCACTTGGAAGCCATAAGCTCTCATGAGGCTAAAAATCCGGATTTTCTCAAAAATTATGCTGAAACACTCTTCCGCGCAGAACAATACACAAAAAGTCTTGAAGTCTACAAACAACTATTGGAATTACAACCAGAAAACCAGGAAATACAGTCTCGTATCGAGAGTCTTAAAAACAAGCTGGGTATATTTGAACTGCCTAATCAATATCATACTATTCCCTCTAAGGAAGCAATTTCTAGGGAAGAAATAGCTTCCTTGCTTGCTGTCAAATTCCAAGAAATAATCGATGAGGCAAAAGGGAAACCTCGTATCATCATCGATATCTCCACCTCCTGGGCCACAAAATTTATCTTGAAAATGACTTCCCTAGGTATTCTGGAGGTCTATCCAAATCATACTTTTCAGCCCCAAAAAATTATAACCAGGGCAGAAATGGCTGAAATCCTCCTTCGCTTCATCGATTTCCTAAAAAAGAAAGGCTGCGGGCTAATTCAGCAATTTCCCCCAGAAAGAATTCGAATTTCAGATGTTTCCTCCGATAACTACTATCATTACCCCATCACCCAGATCCTATCTTATCAAATCATGGATCTTTCCCCTGGGAAAGCCTTCAGACCAGACCAGCCTGTTTCAGGACAAGAAGTTGTAAAGATCTTGGATATTATCCTCAGCCTGATCAAATAAATAATCATGGGAGCCCCAGGCCAAAAGCTGGGGAAAGACCTTGCGAAGGAGCTCAAAAGCAAATAATATCTTTTTCACTCTGCCCAATATTCTCACTCTTGTAAGGATAATTCTCGTTCCCTTCTTTCTTTTTATGATACTCAGCAGAAAAACTTTCGAGGCTCTCTTGATTTTCCTTTTGGCAGGAATGACAGACATCTTAGATGGCTTCTTTGCCAGGCTCTGGAAACAGAAAACAAAAATTGGGGCCATCCTCGACCCAGCAGCAGATAAATTTCTCATGACTGCTTCTTATATAGCCCTTTCTTTTCCTGCTCTGTCTCTTAATCCGATTCCTCTCTGGCTTACAGCAACTATTATCAGTCGCGATGCCCTTATCGCAGTAGGTGCTCTCTTTATTTATAGAATGACAGGTCAAAGTTCCTTTTATCCTTCCCCCTTGGGAAAAACAAGTACAGTCTGTCAGGTAGGAACTATTCTCCTTGTCCTCTTCTGCAATTACCTCCAAATTTCACCTTCTTATCTCATATGGGTGTATTTCCTTACGCTCACTGCTACCCTTCTCTCTGGCATCCACTACATCATTATTGGCCTTGGACAGATTTCTCACCCCCAGAGAAACTAAATTTTATTTCAGATGCCTATCGATAAAACCCTTGATTATGGTCTTCCAGATTATTTTCAGTTCAAGGGCTAAGGACCAATTCTGAATATAGTAGAAATCGTACTCAAGTCTCTTATCAATGGGTGTATCCTGCCTCAATCCATGAATCTGGGCCCATCCTGTGATTCCTGATTTCACCTTATGTCTGAGCATGTATTTAGGGATCTTCTCCTTAAAATCTTTGACAAAAACCGGTCTTTCGGGTCGGGGGCCAATAAGACTCATCTCTCCCTTCAAAACATTGACCAGCTGAGGAATCTCATCTAGGCTAAATTTTCTCAAAATTTTTCCTGTTTTAGTGATGCGGGAGTCACCGGGTTTACACATGACAGGACCCGTTTCTTTCTCTGCGTCTGTAATCATTGTCCTGAATTTATGGAGGATAAATTTTCTCCCATCCAAACCAACCCTCTCCTGATGATAAAATACAGATCCCTTGGAAGTCATCTTGATTAAAATAGCCACGAGGAGGATCAAGGGTGCAAGAAAAACCAACAGCAGAGAAGAAACCACTATGTCTGTGACTCTCTTTACCAAACTCTTCATCCCCCTTAAGGACACTTCATCAATACTGATGACAGGAAATCCATCCAGGTCTTGGATACTCGCCTTCAGGGTAAGGAGCTGAAAAAGATCAGGAATAATTCTTATATTCACTGTGTACTTACTCGCTACTTTAAGGATTTCTAAAATCTTGGAGTAATTACTCAAATCCAAGGCAAGATAGATATCATTGATATTTTCTTTTTCCAGAATTGTCCTTAGTGCCTTTAAGGAGCCAAGGACTTTAATTCCGCCATCAACATCTATCACCTCACCTGTCTTTTTCTCATCATCCAGAAAACCTCTCACCACAAAACCCAAATCCTTGTACCGGGAAAGCTTCTGAGCTACTGATTTGCCCATTTCCCCTGCCCCGATGATAAGAACATTCTGCAAGTTTAATCCCTTGGCATAACGCCTTTTCTTGAAGAGATATATCTGACTCCTGAGAATTGAAATCACGAAAATCACGACAACAAAATAAACTGCCAGGAACCAATGAGATAATTTTAACTCTATCCGGAAAAGAGGAGCTGGCCCCTGGCTGTAGCTATTGAGATAGCTCAGAATGGCCATAATCAGGAGAAAGGCGAGGATGATGTTCAAAGTGATAGTAAAAAAGTCGTCCAGCTTTGTTCGCTTTAGCTTTGTCTTGTAAAATCCTTGAAAGTAAAAAATCCCGAGGTGAGCTGCCAAAAAAAGAGGGAAAATTGCAGCATAAATTTTTAAAGAAGGAATCCCCCTTTCTGGGTGGATATAAATGATGGAATAAAAGCGTAAAAAATAAGAATAAAAGAAAGAAAATGAAATGGCCACTACATCGCTCAGTAAAAAAATTCCAATCAGACGAGTTCGATGTTTTTTTATCACTTCTTACCTAAGAAAGACGACCATTTCTCTTGTAAAAAAGCGGCTATTTTTTCTTTAAAAATATTGCGAGAGAACTTCATGACCTTCGCTCTTATTATTTTTTTATTAAATTCAAAGCCTTTGAATTTGTCAAGCACTCCTAATAAACTCTTGACTTTCAATTCAGAGAAAAAAAGACCTGTTTTCCCAGAGACAACTGATTCTGTGGCCCCTCCTTGCCCGTAAGCAATTACTGGAATTCCACAAGCTTGTGCTTCTAAAGAAGTAATACCAAAATCTTCTTCTCCTGGCAAAATCAAGGCTTTGGCCCTTTGATAGACCCGAAGAAGCTCCTGGGCATTCAGGTTACCAAGAAATTGAATGTTAGCCTTGGCAAGCTTCTTAAGCATTTTGTAATCAGGTCCCTGACCAGCAATCTTCAAAGTTAGTCCTGATTGATTGAACCCCTCAATTGCCAAATCAATTCTCTTATAGGGAACCAAAGCAGAAACAATTAAATAATAATCTTCCTCTCTATCCCCTGGCTGAAAAAAATGAGTATCAACTGGAGGATGGATAACTTCTGCCCGATGTCGGTAGTATTTCTCGACTCTTTTAGCCACATTCTTTGAATTGGCGATGAAATGATCAACTCTAGATGAAGATGATTCATCCCATATCCTAAGGTAATGGATCAGAGGAGGAATGATTATCTTGGGGAAAAAGGATAATCTATCGGCTGAAAAATAGGAAAAATATTGATTCCATGCATAGCGCATCGGAGAATGGATATAGCAAATATGAATGGCTTCAGGATGAGGGATGATCCCTTTTGCCACACAGTGAGAGCTTGAAATGACCAAATCATACTCACGGAGGTCAAAAAGCTCAGCAGCCAGAGGGAACAAAGGTAAATAAAACCGGTATTTCTTCTTCAAGAAAGGAAGATTCTGAATAAAGCTGGTCTTTATCTCTCTCTTTTCAATTTCATCAATCTGGCTTCCTCGAAAATGAAAAATGGTGTAAATAGGAGCATGGGGAAAGATTTCGGCTAGGACCTCCAAGACCTTTTCGCCGCCCCGTTGACCGGTCAACCAGTCATGAACAAGAGCCACCTTTGCCTTTTCCATTTGGAATTGATTATAAAGAGGGGGTAAATTTTTGTCAATTAAACAGCCAGTCCAGGGCCGTCTCTCTCGTCCATTTCTTCTTTATTAATTAGCCTTGATGGGCAAGACCGCCTATAGGTCCTAGACTGGCCAGATTATCGAGACTCTCTATCATTTTAAAGCAAAAACGCCCACTATTTTAACCTACATCTTTTTTTAACTTCAAACTTCTGACATCAAATCTTTCCTGTGTTACAAGTTTTTTGCTGGAAATTGGAGATAAATGATGGAGGGGCGGGGAGAATTCTAAATCAGTAAAAAAAGCAAATTCCTGATCAATAAAAAAAGCAAATTCCTGTGCCTGCCCAAATGGCGAACTTCATGTGACACGATTTCAGTCAGTAACCAGTAAGTTAAGAAAAAATTCTTATAAAAAAATAAGTTCAATATATGTTATTATTGTTTTAAACTATTATCAGTCACCCTGACAAAGGAAGGTCGAACTTTGCTTTCCTTAGGGACTAATCGAGGAGTATTATGCCGAACATATTTATTACAGGGGCGAATGGCTTTATCGGATCAAACTTATGCAGATATTTTTTGAAGAAAAATTATAATGTTTACGGTCTTGTAAGGAAAACATCCGACTTGCATTTCTTAAAAAATCTGAATGTTAATCTGGTTTACGGCGATTTAAATGAAGTGGAGAAAATAAAGCTCCCAGAGAATTTGGATTTTATTGTTCATTCCGCATCGTTGGTTTCTGACCTTGCGGACAAAAATAGCTGTGAAAAAAATATCTATAAGGCAACGATAAATTTGGTGAATTATACCATTAACAGCGGCATCAATTTGAGCAAGTTTATATACATTTCTACTGCCCTCGTCCTGGGATACGGTAAGCTAAATATATCGGAGGAGAATCCTGGAAAGTCTGCTTTTTTTATTCCTTATACAAAGTATAAATTGGAAACCGAAAAATATCTCTTTAAAGCAAATAGAAAACATGCTTTTCCCGCAATAATCTTGAGGCCTGCCGATGTCTACGGACCGAATGACAGAACATCATGTATTCACATCCTGAAAGGAATAGAGGATGGAGTTCCACCTATTGTGGGTCATGGTAAATGGATTTTGGGATTCTGTTATGTGGAAAACTTATGCCTGGCAACATATCTTGCGTGTAAAGTAAAGAACCTCGAAGGACGGACATATACCATTACCAATGACTCCGATATTACCTGGAAAGACATCTTTTCTGTCTTTCTGAAAAGGCTTAATAAGAAACAGCTATTTTACGTGCCTGTTTTTGTGGCGTATCTGGCAGCTTTTTTTATGAAAATTATACATTTCATAGTTCCCTCATTTAAACCTTCATTGACATTTTACAGAATCAGAAGAATTACAACTCATACCAGTTATGATATATCCAAAACTATCAAAGAGCTGAATTATACCCCCGATAAAAATACAGAGAAGCAATTGAATTCAATCGTGGACTGGTATTTGGCCGAGAAAACCGCGGGATATATAAAATAATATAAAAGTGGACTGATGTCTTTCTTGAATGATGCCCTTAAAGATTATTTATCTTTGTCTTCTTTATTATTTTCAATTTATGCCGTAGGCTTTACGCTGATATCATCCCTTTTTCACTATAAAAACCTCCTGAAAAAGCATGACGATGATTTCAAGGTGTTTATCCGTTATTTTGCCTATTTTTCATTATTTCTTCTCGTGATTCCCGTAATCGGGATCTTCCTTTACTCCCCTCATCCCCTCCAAGCACTGAAAAACCTGGGGTTCCGGATTGGAAACTATAAGATAGGGCTAACAGCCATTTTAATCTCCATCCCAATTGCCGCTGTTTCAGGATATATTTCATCAAATGACCCGAAATTCAAGAAATTCTATCCTTTTTCAAAAAATGCCTGCAGGAGTTTAAATACCTTTGTCATTTACGAAATATCCTACCTGTTTCTGTATTACATCGCCTGGGAATTTACTTTCAGGGGAGTCTTTCTCTTTTCAATAACAGAAATGACAGTTCCCGGCAAGACCGGAATATTGATTGCCATTTTAATTCAGACAATCATATCGACCGTGTACCACCTTGGACATCCCGATACCGAAATATTCGGTGCGTTCGTGGGAGGTATAATTTTTGGAGTCATTGCCTATGTCACAAAGTCCTTCCTGTACACAATATTCATACATGCGCTTATTGGCATTGTGAATGACACATTTTTATATATTCGGTATTATAAAAAAGGAAAGACGAAAAAGGGAATGAAATAATGAAAATACTTGTTACAGGAGCGACAGGTTTTGTCGGGAATACTCTGCTGAAAGAATTGCCGAAATCGTTCCCTGGATCGCAAATTTCCGTATTTGTCTTGCCTGATGATCCCTCTAAAAGCTGTTTATCAGAATATGAAGGACTGCGTATCATTGAAGGCAACATAATTAACAGGGAGGAAGTGCTGTATGCTGTAAGGGGCCATACGCATGTAATACACCTCGTCGGTCTTATTTCGTATTGGAAAAAAGATTACGAAAAATTAATGAACGTAAATAAAGTCGGGGTAAAAAACGTTGTTGAGGCTTGTATTAAACATAACACCACCAAGCTGGTACATATCTCCTCAGTGGGAGCTATCGGTTTCTACAAAGACGGAAGGTCTGCAAGGGAAGAGACTCCTTTTAACTGGCCTGACATCTTCTTTTATATGCTATCCAAATATGAAGGCCAGAAAATTGTTGAGCGGGCCGTTAAAGATAAAAAACTGAAGGCCGTGATTCTCAATCCTGCATCGATAATAGGACCTGGAGATCCAAATTTACTTACCCCCCACAATCAACTGTATAAGACGATATACAAAAAAATACTTCTGGGATGTTTTTCTGGAGGGCTGGCGATTGTAGATGTCCGGGATCTGGTCAACATAATCATTAAAGCCTTAAATTCAGATAAGAACGGGGAGAAATATCTTGTAGTCAGTGCAAATGTCGAATATTCCACGGTAGTAAAAACCATAGCAAAGCACGCCAAGAAAAGGGTTTATCCTTTTCCCGTTCCATCATTTCTCTTGAGAATCGCCGGAGGCATCCTGGAGCTAATAAGCTATATTACCAACAGAAGACCCCTGTTGACCTATGCATACGGGAAGCTGAGCGGCTGGAAAACATATTATTCCAGTGAAAAAAGTATAAAAGATTTTAACCACGTCTACATCCCTTTTGAAAAAACCATAGAGGACAGCTGCAGGTACTTTGAAAAGAGTTTCCTATAAGTCTTTTTGTTTGAATGGAATTTAGGAGATTTGTTCGGATTACAACGCCTGTTCCGTTTGTCCCCTAAAGGAATGAACCAGGTATTCTTGGTCAAAAAATTCTATCTTTGTCCCGCCAAGGCATCCTAGGAAGAATCGACGGGCTTTGGCGATACCACAAGGGGGTCTTCCCTTCGCTGCTTAATCAACTTTAAAGCAATAAAATAACAGAAGGTCCCCCAGATGTACCCACATATGGGATCTATTGCATGATGAAGTCCTAAATAAACTGTAGCGATGCCTATGCCTAAGGCTACTGGTGCGAATATATACCCCAATTTCCTGGAGTAGCGCCAAGCTATTAAGACCCAGACCAGGGCCCCGGATACATGAGAGGAGGGGAATGAAGCTCCGAGAGAACTTCCACTAGCCTGTACAATCCGGTTAAATTCGGCAATCAAAAATCCGCCATGTTGTTTTATTTGGAGGGCTTGAAGCAAAGAAGATTCTTGAGGGCTTACAACTGGCATCAAAAAAAAGAGGAAATAATTGCTAAAATAGCTCAATGTTACTACGGAAAGGACTGCAAATGTTTCCTGCTTTTTTTGGCGAACAAAGAAGTATAATGGTACCAGAAGAAATAAAGCATAATACCCTGCATAAAAAAAGTTCATTAATTCATCAAGCCAGGGCTGATAAAATTGTTGAATCCAAACCGTAGGATGCACCCCAAAAATAAGTTTATCCCAGCGTATAATCAAATCTGTTGCCCAATAGGAACCAAAAAATATCGGCAGCAACGCATCCAGCTCTCTCCACCCATATAGTAAAAGGGCTATTGGATAAAACGTCCGTATGAACCATAAAATCTTCATGTTCGGATATTTTTCACCTAACCGAATGATTTCTAAAATTCCGATAACGATGACTATATGAATGAAAACATAAAGCGGCCAGCGGGACACTGTCTTGTGGAAAAAGATAACAAGGAATCCAACCAGTGCCATATATCCTATACAATTAATATCCATTAAACGAATTTTAAGGTGGCTGTACTTGAACTTCCAGCAGCGGACGAGAGCATTCCCTAAAAATGTTCCTATCTTCATCTTATCTGACAGTATCTCCTTCTGGAACAGGGGCTTAAGGAAAGACTTTGGCTAAGACCTCCAAGACCCTTCCCCCACCCTATTGACAGGTCCATAAATCTTGGAAAAGAGCCTTTTTTACCTTTTCCATAGGGGCTTGATTATAAAGAGGGGATAATTCTTTGTCAATTAAACAGCCAGTCCAGGGCCGTCTCTCTCGTCCATCTCTTCTTTATTAATTAGCCTTAATGGGCAAGACCGCCTAGAGGTCCTAGACTGGCCAGATTATCGAGACTCTCTAGACAAATTAGACTGACTGGAAGAGCTAGAATTGAATTTCAACTGTTTTTTTAACTTGGGAAATTAACCTGGATTATTCAAAGTAAAATTAAGGAAAAAAGAAGAAGCATTAATAATACGAACCATGACTCGAAAAGCAGCCCTTTGGAGACAGAAGATTCTTTAGATTCCATTTTAGCTCAATTTTTTTTATCTTCTCAGAAATCATTCACGGCCTCAATAGCCCTAAAGGATGAATTTAGGGGTGAATTTTGTTCTTTTTTTCTCACCTTCTACGAGTAAACAATCTCACGCTTTATCTTAAAAGTATTTCCCTCCATTCAATTTTAGGAGGAACTTTTCTTCTGATGTAATTCCAGGTACAGGTTCTGGGTCTCTTCCACCATTTTCTTAAGAGTATACTTGGGAGGAATAGTCTTTTTTGCTCTCTCTCCGAGTTTTAAGGCATAATCTTTCTCGCGAAGGAGTCTGATGATTGTCTCTGCCAGCCTCTCAGGATTTCTTGGAGGAATGAGAATCCCTGTCTTTTCGTCTTCAATGATCTCTTTCACCCCATCAACATCTGTGGCCACAATAGGCTTCCCAAGAGCCGAAGCTTCGATCAGAACATAGGGAAGACCCTCCCAAAGCGAAGGAAGAACAAAAATATCAAAGAGGGATAGCCACTCTGCTGCATCCCTTCTCTCTCCCAAGAAAACAAGAGAGCTTCGAACCCCTGTTCTTCGGGCTGCCCTTTCCAACTTCCTGCGCAAAGGGCCTCCTCCTACAATGAATATCTTAATCTTGGGCAGAGCTTGATGAATCTTCTTTGCTGCCTTTATGAAATAGATGAGCCCTTTTTGCCGATGAAGACGGGCTACTGTTCCAACAATAGGATGGGAAAACTTGAATCCAAACTCTCTTTTCTTGTTCTCAAGGGAGCGTCCCTCCTTGTCTTCAGCGAAATCAATCCCGTTCTTGATAACATACATCTTGGATTCAGGAGCCAATTTAAAAGCCAAGGCCTTCTTCCTGTCTGCATCTGAAACCAAGATCAAAGCATCGGTGACACGGGAAAAAATTCTTTCCAGATGAATGAAGGCTTTCTTTAAAAAGAGATGGCGATAATGAAGATAGTGAATCCCGTGGAGAGTATGGATGATCACTGGTGTCCGGCTTTTATGAGCCGCCCTTCGACCGTAAAAACCAGCAACGCCTCCATGGGTATGGAGAATATCAATCTTTTCCTTTTCGAGGAGAGAGGCAATTTCATTCACTATCTTACCTTTGATTCTCTTGCTGAAGGGAATGGAAAAATGCCTTATTTTATTTTTTTTGACTTCGTCCACTAGGGGACCTCCTCCCCCAGAGCAGACAAATACTTCGAACTTTGTCCTATCCAGGCTCTTGGCCAAGGAGAGAAGGTTAATCTGGCCTCCTCCTAAAAAAGGCCGGTCAATCATCTCCAGGACTCTTATTTTTTCCATCTTTCTAGCTTATTTCGTTTGGGTAGCTTGTCTATCTTTTCTCACTGTTTATTTTTTAGTTTCGAATTTCCTTTGTTATCTTTTAATAACCTAAAAAATTGACGACAATAGCCAGAGTCTGCATCCTTTCTCAGATAACTCAAAAGGAATTGAAAAGAAAAATTCAACCACAGATAAAGACGGAGAAAGCAGTAAGAAAGGAATGAGTTGTGTTTTCGATAAAAGTAGAGCTGGCTTCTTCTGTATTCATAGCGACTGAAGAGTTTTTTAGGAAGAGTGCTCGCCCCACCTCTATGGAAAACTCTTGCCTGAGGCAAATAGATAAGCTTAAATCCTTTTTCTTTTATCCTGAAACAGAGGTCTATATCTTCAAAATAAAGGAAATAACTTTCATCAAATAAACCTGAATCTTCTAAAATATCTTTTCTGATAAGAAGACAGGCTCCGCTCAACCATCTGACTTCCTGTTTGGGCTGTCTAATTTTTAGCTTAAACTTGAGGTAAGAATTTAAAAGATATTTGCGAAGGAGCTCTTGCAAGAAATTAACCCTTCCCCCAAAAGAAATCTGATATACATTTCTATCGCTGAGAAGAGCAGGCCCGACTGCTCCAACAAGACGATCTCCCTTCATTTCTTCCAGGAGCCGCTCAAGAGCCTTCGGATGGATAACTGTGTCTGGGTTTAAAAAGAGGACGAACTCTCCCTTACTTTCCCTGAGGCCTTGATTATTAGCCCTGGCAAACCCAATGTTTTCCCGGTTTCGGATGAGCTTGGCCTGAGGATAGCTTTTTTCTATTAATTCCTGACTCCCATCTGATGAGTTGTTATCAACCACAATAACTTCATAATCCGTGTCCTGAGCATTCTTCTCGAGAGAAAGAAGACATTCCTGAAGGTGGAGCTTAGCGTTGTAGTTGACAAGGATGATTGAAACTTCAGGCTTTTCCTCAAGATTCTTTAAGGCACTCATTAATCACCTTTTCTATTTTCTCCACTTGTTTGCCTAAGGAGAATTTTTCGGTTACAGTGAGAATTCCCTCTCTCGAAACTTCATCTCTCTTTGAAGGATTGTCGAGGATAGCTTCAAGGGCTTCTTTGATCACTCTTGGCTCTCGTGATTCTACAAGAAATCCATCTTTTCCAGGAGTAATAATTTCCTCAATACCTCCTGATTTCACAGCCAGAACTGGGGTGCCTGCAGCCATAGCTTCGATAACCGAACGGCCAAAAGATTCCGCCTCAGAGGCCACAACCAGCAAATCCATCAAGGTCAAAAGCCTCAAAATATCCCTTCTGTAACCAGTAAAGACAACCAATTCTTCTAATTTATACTCCTTGATTATCTTTTGCAGCTTAGAATAATAACGATTATCCTTAACCGCACCCACTAACAAAAGTTTGAGGTGCGGATATTTCTGCAGGAGGGAGACCAAGGCCAAAACAACCTCTCTCTGGCCCTTTTCCTTACAAATTTTACCCACTACCCCAAGCACTGTATCCTCCTCTTCAAGACCAAATTCCTGCCTCAAGGCTTCTTTGGAAAAAGACTCCAAATCATTAACCTCCAAGCCATTATAAATCATACGGACTTTTTCAGATTCCTGAAATGACTTCTGAGTTGCCCTGGAATTGACAATGATTCTGGTGGACAAACCATGAATGAGCTTCACCAGCTGCTGATTTCCGATAAAGAAAAAAACCAAGGGCTTTTTCCCCTTCAAGATTTCATGAATAGCCCAGATGTGAGGGATCCTTTTTATTCTTGCTGCCAGAGCACCGCTGAAAGCCACAGAAGAGTTACTGAAAACTAAAGAAATATTTTTCTCTTCGATCATCTTGGAAATTTCGAATATACTTTTTATATTCCACAACCAAGAGAGCGGTTGTCTCCAAATTTTCGACCTCTCAGAAAGCCACCACTTCATAGGAATAATTTCTGTTTCAAGGTTTATTTTTTCTGCTTCATCTTTAAGAGGTCCTGAACAAGGAACAAGAAGAAGAGGCTTAAATCTTCGCCTGTTTATTTTCTGAAGAGTCTGGAGGAGCATCAACTCTGCACCGTTGAGCTCAGATGAATGAGAGATAAAAAAAATATTATTCTTCATCTTTGAAAGATTGATTCATAAAAATCTAAAGTCTCAGCCGCAGTGGTTCTCCAGTCAAAATCTAAAGCTCTCTTTTTGCCCTTGGATCTGAGGTTCTGACGTAAATCTTCATCCTTCAGGGCAAGAATAATTTTAGCTGCTATATCCTCAGGATCTTCTGGATGAAAATACAGAGCAGCATCTTTAGCAATCTCAGGTATGGCTGAGCACTTGGAAGCGGCAACAGGTAAACCGCTGGCCATAGCCTCAATAAGAGGAAGACCAAATCCTTCGCAGAGAGAGGGAAATCCGAAAACTGATGCGAGGGAGTAAAAAGCCCTTACTTCCTGATCAGGAAGATAACCCGTCAATTTTACCCAGGATTCAAGGTTGTTCTGTTTAATCTTCTCTTCCAAATCTTTATAATCTTGACCCTTTCGCCCAACAATCACCAGCGGCACTTTTTTGTGTTTCCTATGGATAATCCTTAGAGCCTCGACAAAATTCGTTAGGTTCTTTCGAGGCTCAATGGCTCCTACGAAAAGAATAAAAGAAGAAGGAAGGGAATACTTTTTTCTTATTTTCTCTGACACTTCAACCGATATATCTCTTTTGAATTTTGGATCCAATCCGAGGTAAATAACTTTCACTTTTCTTTCATCTACGGCAAACCTCTCCAAAAGTTGATTTTTTGTAAACCGAGAGATAACCACAATCCCATCCGCTTTTAAAAGGGCGTTTTTGGTCTTTCGTACAAAATTTTTCCTCGTCTCTCTGTCTGTCATCCAGGGAAAATCCATAAAAAACAAATCATAGACTGTGACAACCTTTTTTCCTTTTGTCGGCAGAATGAGGGGCGTTGGTGAATGAGTCAAATCTAAGTCTGTTCTGAAAAAATAATCCAAGTAAGGCCAGCGAAGTTTGTACCAGAAGAAGTTGACTACCTTTACGGGCAGGCGCCAGTCTCGAAATTCTTTTTTTAAGAAAGGAGGAATTTTCTGCAAGGGAAACCTATCTTTTAGAGAAGAAGAAAAAAGAAAGTACTCATTGGACCGATCAATTTGAGCGAGATGAAGAAGAAGGTTCCTGAAATAAATTCCAACACCTGTTTCTCTTTTGAGAAAAGGACGGAGGTCAAAACCGATTCGCATTCTGAGTAAATTTATGCTCAATCCTCTAAAATGTCAAGGGAAGCCGAAAATATTGGCCCTCCAAGTATAAGAAATAAATGAAGTTGCGAAAAGCTTGCTTCTTAAAAGAGCCAATGCTATTATTTCTCTTAAAAGGAGTAGTCCATGGCCAAATTTGAAAAAATAACAAAAAGAATCGATTCTTTTCGTGACGAAATGATTGATATGCAAATCCAGTTATGCGCCATCCCCTCAATATCTCCTCTGAATGGTGGTGAGGGCGAAGCTAAAAAAGCCGAAGTTTTACTTAAATTTTTAAAGGAGAATGGATTTCAGAATATAGAAGTCATCAAGGTTCCTGACCTGGATACTCCAGCTGGTTTTCGCCCGAATATCCTTGCCCGCTTCAAGGGAAAAAGCTCTTCCAAGACAATATGGATAATGACTCATACAGACATTGTCCCTCCCGGAGAACTCTCTCTCTGGAGGGGAGACCCTTTTAAAGCCTGGGTGGAAGAAGGAAAGATATACGGCAGAGGAGTAGAAGACAATCAGCAGGATATGGTGGCTTCCCTTTATGCTCTAAAAGCCTTTCATAAAGAAGGAATCGAGCCTAATTTTGATGTAGGAATTGCCTTGGTTGCAGATGAAGAGACAGGGAGCGAAAAGGGAATTCACTATGTCCTGAGCCAGACCAAGGCTTTCCGCAAGGAGGACTTGATCATTGTACCAGACGCTGGAAACAAAGACGGGACTATGATTGAAGTGGCTGAAAAAAGTATTCTCTGGCTTAAATTCAAAACCTTAGGCAAACAGGCCCATGGCTCTACTCCAGAGAAAGGAATTAACAGTTTCAAAGCCGCTTCTTTCCTGGTAACAGAATTAAATAACCTCTACCAGATTTTCCCTGCCCAAGACCCTCTCTTCGATCCCCCTATCTCCACCTTTGAGCCGACTAAAAAAGAGCCAAATGTTCCCAACATCAATACCATTCCCGGAGAGGACATTTTTTACACGGATAGCCGTATCCTGCCCAAATATAAGGTTGAAGAAGTGGAAGAGAAAATTAAAGAAATGACCAAAAAAATCGAGGAAAAATTCAAAGTCAAGACAATCTTGGAAGAAGTTCAAAAAGCTCCCGCAGCTCCACCAACCTCAATAAAAGCTCCGGTTGTCTTAGCTCTGAAGAAAGCCATCAAAGAAGTTTACAAAAAAGAAGCAGCGCCCATGGGCATTGGAGGAGGGACTGTAGCCGCTCTTTTTCGTAATGAAGGCTTCAACGCTGCCTGCTGGGCAAAGCTCGATGAGACTGCTCACCAGCCAAATGAATACTGCCTCATCGATAACATGATAGGTAACGCCAAAGTCTTCGCTCATATTTTTTTGCAGGAATAAAAAAAATCGTTTATTTCGTTTGTCCAGTGAGAAAATATTTTATTAAAATTGACCCCAAATTTTAGCTTTCTTTAATTAAATAAACGAGAAAAACGAAACAAACGAGATAGACAGATATGGAGGCTTTGGATTGAATAAATACATACTTGCTTTGACAACTGTTCCCGATAAAAAATCAGGGGAAGAAATTGCCAGGGCATTGGTTGAAGAAAGACTGGCTGCCTGTGTCACAGTTTCTGGCGCCTGTCAATCCACCTACTGGTGGAAGGAAAAAATTTCTCAAGACGAAGAATACATTCTTTTCATCAAAACCAGAGGAGAACTCTATTCTAAACTTGAAGAAAAGATCCTGGAAATCCATCCATACGAAGTTCCTGAGATTATCGCTCTTCCTTTAATCAAAGGTCATCCAAAATATCTCAACTGGGTCGATAAAGAAACAGAAATAAAAGACAAAAGCTAGGCTGGGTTAACTGACGAACTCCGACCTATCACCTGCTACCTATAACTCACTACCTAAGCTTTAAACGAACTTTCCAGACCGTCAGGTCCATCTGGACTGCGGAGAACATCGATACCGTCAAGACAGTCTCGACTGTCCAGACTAATGAGAGCGAGTGGTTAAGAATATTTTTTCTGAACTTTCTGGGTAACCCTTATGGTATTAAGATGAATAGAAACAGTATCCTTCACATCTCGGGCATAACCCCCTG
>Ga0114921_10000289_pt1 | contig 21101 bp, 22 predicted proteins | sample BentaG_FD_87016 | JGI IMG/M metagenome (GOLD analysis project Ga0114921, IMG submission 87016) | Deep subsurface microbial communities from South Atlantic Ocean to uncover new lineages of life (NeLLi) - Benguela_00093 metaG | ecosystem: Environmental > Aquatic > Marine > Oceanic > Sediment ... | reverse complement strand
TCGGCTGCTCTTTTGGCTGCCTCTGTATCCACAGGCTCACTGGCCAAAACTGTTGAATTCCAGAAAAAGAAAAGAATAAAAGCTAAAGTAAGAAAACATAAAGGCCGTTTCATTCGTGCCTCCTTGTTCTAAATCAGACAGCAATAGAGACTAAATCGCCTCTGATTTTATTCCTATCTGGAATAATCCTCTTTTATATAAATAGTATTTATTAATCTAAAGAAATTAGTAAATAGCCTTTATGGATGATTCTTAGGGTGATTTTCTCTCATCAGTTCTGGCTAATTAGGATAATTTCTATTAAAAGGTTATTTTAGAGGAGAAGGGATCCAGAGGGCCGGATCTTGCCCTATTATATTTTGCGTGAATTAATATTATCCTCTCTTCACGCCACTTTTCTTTACAGAGCCTGTGGGGCATTGATTGAACGAAGATTATAGGATATTCTGTGTTTGACCTTTTTTTGGATTATATTTATTAGGGCTGGAATAGGAATTGATCATGGATAATAAGATTCATCCCCTCCTGGATAAAACAAAACAACTCCAGGCTAAGCGCTATGAAAAAGAAAAACGCCTTCTCGGGCTTGCCAGCTCAGTCTTATTGTTAATCATCCTCTTAGCCTTTTACTTTAGTGGCTTAAGTGCCTGGCTTGCGAATTTGCACCTTGGAAACTCCATAATAGTAACCTTCCTTGTTTATGTGCTATTATTCCAGACATTCTCTCTCATCCTGACTCTGCCCCTTAACTTTTACAACAGTTATATTCACGAACATAAATGGAATTTCTCCAACCACACTGTTAAGAGTTGGATTTGGGAACAGAGTAAATCCTTTTTAGTGGGATTAATCATCATGACCGTTTTGTTAGGCTTATTATTTTGGATCATGGCTTTATACCCTCAAAACTGGTGGTGGATGGCTGGATTGGCCATGGCCTTGGTGAGTGTTATTTTTGCCACCCTTTTTCCTGTAGTCATCCTTCCTATTTTTAATAAATACACTCCCATCCAAAATAAAGAGCTGACAGATTCTCTGGAAAGAATCCTCTCCAAAGCGGATTTAAGAAGCAGCGGTTTCTTTAAGGAAGATATGAGCCGTCAAACCAAAAAGGAGAATGCTTTTCTGGCTGGGTTGGGTAAAACCAGAAGAGTGGTTTTGGCTGACAACCTGATAGAAAGCATGTCGATCCCAGAGATTGAGTCAATTATTGCCCATGAGGTTGGACACTATAAGTCCAAACATATCTGGAAAAGCGTGATTATTGGAACACTGCAGCAGCTGGTTGTCTTTTACCTACTGAATTGGGCCATGCTATCCATATTTCCCCAGTTCCTCTCATCAACTGTGTGGAATCTTACCCTCTTTCCTGTCTTTATTATCCTGATGGGTACTGTTTCAACCTTCTTCTTTGGCCCTCTCAGCAATGCTCTCTCCAGGTCTTTCGAAAGACAAGCCGATAAAACCGCCCTGGAGATGATAAAGGAAAAAAAAGTATTTATGAGTGCCCTGGCAGGACTTGCTGACCGTAATCTTATAAATGCTTACCCAGAATGGTGGGCTAAGCTCCTGCATTATTCTCATCCCCCAATAGGTGAGCGTCTCATTATGGCGGAAAGCTTCCCAGAAAAGTCCAGCCCCATCTCCCCTTAAATACCGCTATACTGTAGAACCCTCCAGAAAATTCTCTGTTAAATTGCCTAAAAAAATTTTCAGCTCTCTGGCAACCTTTTTCACGTCTGTTTCATCTTTTAATAATGAGGAGAAAAATTAAGGTGATTTATTCAGCGATGACCGTAAGTCAGCGAGAGCGCCCTAGAGACAATTATCACCAATATGTTAAAATGGGCTTAAAAAAAGGAAAGTATGCAATGAATCAAGAAGGAAACGGTCAGAATGACTCAACAGGCCTCAACAACGAAGCTCTTCTTTATGATTTGCTCAAGCGCAGCCGCGAAGGAGATACCGAGGCCATGGAAGGCATTTACGAACGTTATAAACAGCCCCTATTTAACCTGATCTACCGGCATACTTATAACCTCGCTGTTGCCGAAGATTTGCTGCAGGATATCTTTCTCAAAATATTCACCCACCTGAAAGACCTTCAGAAAAAGGAATCCTTTGTCGGCTGGCTCTATCGGATTGCAATCAATACCTGTTACAGCTATATGCGTACAAAAAGAAGCTATCTCCAAAAAACAATACCTCTGAATGAGGTAGAGGGGAAAATCGAAAAAGCTTACGATTCTCCCGATAAGACATTGCAGAAATCCCTGGATGATGCGATTCAGAGCCTGTCCCACAAGCTGAAAAATATCTTTCTCCTTCATGATGTTCAGGGCTTTAAACACAAGGAAATATCTCAGATGCTGGGATGCTCAGTGGGAACGTCCAAATCCCAGCTATTCAAGGCCAGGATGAAAATCCGGAATTACTTTGAGAATAAACACAATTTAAAAGGAGAGAAAAATGAGATGCTCAGCGACAAGAAAATTAATTAGCGATTACATCGATGGCAATCTCTATTCCAGAAAAAGACTGTCTCTCGAGCGTCATCTCGAAGGCTGCCTGGATTGTCAGCAGCTTTTAAAGGACTTTCAAGGAATCGCCGAAAAAGCTAAGGAATTAGAAAAACTCTCCCCTTCTCCCCAGACTTGGCTTAGGATAAAGGCAAGATTAGAAACAGAGGAGCAGAAGGTCCAGGCTCGCCAGCCACAAAAAAGAGAATGGCTTAACTTTCTCTTTTACCAGCCAAGGCTTAAATATGCTTTGAGCTCGGCTCTGGTTTTAATTTCTATCATCAGTGCAGCAATCTTTGGATTACGCTACTGGCAGGGAAAAGAAGTTCCGGGAAGAGATGGTTTGCAGAAATATACCCTGGCGAAGCTGGATGAAGCTGAACGCCATTATCAACTGGCTATAAAGGCTTTAATGGAGGCGGCTTCTGCCCAGGAGGGAAATCTCGATCCTCAAGTTGCTGAGGTTTTCCAGAAGAATTTTGAAATCATCGACTCTTCCATTATCACCTGCAAAGAGGCTGTCCGCCTTGAACCGGATAACATTGAAACAAGAAATTATCTGCTGGCCTCATACATGGAAAAGGTGGATCTTCTCAATGAGATGATGGATATAAAAAAGAAATCAACCCTGAGAAAGGGATTAGAAATAACTTTATGATTAGGAAAAAGGAGGTAAATTATGAAATCAAAAAAGTTAGCAAGCCTGACCGCAATTCTAGTAGCCCTGTTTTTTCTGGTGGGATTTTATCCCGCCGAAACAGCGGCAAAAGAGAAACACGAGGAGAAGTTTGAGAAGACTGTAAGCTTGGCTAAGGATGGAGAGGTTATCTTAAAAAATATTTCCGGAGGTATAGAGGTTAAAAGCTGGAACAAGGACCAGGTGAAAATTGACGCCCTTAAAGTCTCTGAAGCTTCTACTCTATCCCAGGCAAAGGAGAACTCTAAAAAAGTCGAGATCTCGGTTAGTAAAGAAGGCAAGATCCTTAGGATTGAGACCAAATATCCCAAAAAGAAAAAAATATGGGGAAATAAGTCTTTTAGTGTCTCTGTCCATTATCGCTTATGGATACCCGATAAGGCTTCTGCAAAAATTAAATCAGTTAGCAGTGGTGTGGTTCTTGAAGAGATAGGAAGCACAGTCAAAGTGGATGCGGTAAGTGGAGATGTGGAAGTAAGGAAAGCAAAAAAGGGAGTGGATTGTGAGACTGTAAGCGGAAATATGAAGCTCCAGGATATTGTGGGAGATGCCTACTTAAAAACAGTATCTGGGAAAATCACCTTGGAGAAAATGAGAGGCTCCATCGAAGCTGAGACAGTAAGCGGACGAATTGAACTTAGAGAGGTTTCTGCGGCTAAAGTTGTAAAGGGAAAGACCGTAAGTGGTTCAATAGTTTATCAGGGGGAAATTAACTCTGAGGGGAGATACAGCCTAAAATCCCTCAGCGGAAACATTGAGATGCTGCTGCCCTCTGATTCTGGCTTTGAGTTTGAAGCTGAAACCTTCAGCGGAAACATTGAAAGCGATTTTCAGATTACAATCTCGGGCAAGGCCAAACCTCGAGAAATTCAGGGTGTAGTAAATAAAGGTGGAGCTTTGGTGAAGATTTCGACCTTCAGCGGCAGTATCCACTTGAAAAAAACATAATCAATCGACAAATTTTATCTTCGCCTTCAGGAGGAGAACAGAGTTCTCCTCCTTTTTTTTCCTTTTGACATCAAATTTTTCCTGTGCTATAACTTCTTTCGTGGGAAATTGTTCATTTAAAAACAGGGCTCTGAGAAAGTATTCATCCTTATTTGCCCTAAAGAAGGCAGGGCAAAGGAAGGAAAATCAAACCTAAAAAGGAGGTGGATAAATTGGCTAGATGTGCTGCCTGTGGAAAGGAGTTAGGTGACAAGGAAGGGTATCTTGCTATGATCAACAAAGAGACTGGTCAAGGCAGTCTTGTGGGGCGCAGAGAGCAGTTAGGTACCGACATGGCCGAAGAAACATCTAGTCAATACTATACATGTTTGGTGCACGAAGACTGTTTTGTAAAACTGTTCGAAAAAGGACCACCCCAGAAGGCAGGCTGTTTCATCGCTACGGCAGCTTACGGCTCGCCGTTAGCTAATGAAGTGAAAACCTTGAGAGAATTTAGGGACCACATTTTGTTACCCAGAGCTTGGGGCCGAGCAGTCATTCGTTTTTATGAACGTTACTCCCTACCCTTTGCCAGAATTGTTTCTTCCCGTCGAGAAGCTCGATGGCTGGTTCAACTTGGATTGCGACCTCTGCTGGGGATGCTACCTAAGAATTCAAACGGAAAATGAGGAAATTTTTGGGGGCAGAAGTTAGAAAATTATTAAATTAGTTGTATGCTCTTCTTTCGCTTTTAATGAGGACCTTCTTGATGGTAGTGAGCAACTCTTTTTCTTCAAAGGGTTTATTGATATAGTTAAAAGAGTTTGTCTTCTTTGCTTTTTTCAGTATTGTCTCTTCTCCATAACCAGTAATATAAACGACCGGAATATTTAAACGAGCTTGAATTTGCTCAGCAGCACTCACACCATCCAGATTCCCTTTTAATTTAACATCCATAAGGACCAAATCTGGATTCTTAGCTAATGCTTTTATTACGGATTCTTCTCCAGAATAAGATACATCACACTCATTAAATCCGCATTTTTTTAACATGTTTTGAATGTCCATGGCTATGATGGCCTCATCTTCAACAACTAATATCCTGGCACTCTCCATCTCGCTCACTCCCTTCTTCGTTTTTTTGTCATTTCTATATCCTACCTTACACTTTATTTTGTCGGAAATTTCTGGCTGAAATTGAGAAAACCATAGAAATAAAATTTTTTCAATTTTTTATCTTTGAAGCGACCGAACTTTTAACTTCAATATTTCAGGCGTAAATATCTTTCTTTAATCTTGATTACTTGTGCCAACTGCTATTTTAGGATATAAATGAATCCTCTTGACAAACAAGAGGCATAAATAAATCAGAGAGGAAAAATGAAAGACACAAAAAAAGGAATTTTATCAATTGTCTGTTTAATGGTTCTGCTGCTGTTGCCGGGCTTGAGTAAAGCGGAAGAAGAGAAAGCGAGAGTTATTGAAGAGAAAGTGAATATTCGATTGAAACAGGCTTATCAGATATATCAACCGATTGCTGGCCCCAAGAGTGGACTGAGCCTAAGATTATTGGGAGGAATAAACTATCTCTTAGCTAAAGACATAAATGATGGAGTCCAAGGCTGGGGTGATTATTGGGCTGATAGTGCGACCTTAAGTGGATATTCTGTGGAAGGCGAGGCGAAACCGATTCGCTTTGGCTATGATTTCCAGGGAGATATCATAATTAATTTTACGCCTCAATTTGGAATTGGATTTGGAGGGGGTTATATTCAGGGATCCAAAACAAGTGAGATATCTTTTGCTAATTCCACCGAAGGAAATTCCACTAATAAGCCCAAGATAAGTGCTATTCCTGTACGAGTGGGATTATTTTTTAATCTACCTATGAATCAGACAACAAATTTTGTCTTTAATATTGGAGGAGGCTACTACTTCGCTAAATATTCTTATAATTGGCGGGCCGAAGAAAACGGAGACTGGATGGACTTGGAACAATCAGCTACTGCCCGGGGTTTTGGCTTTCACGGAGGAATTGGATTTGAATTCAATTTAGCCCCAAATATGGCCTTTGTCTTAGAAGGGCAGGGCAGATATGCTAAAATTGGAGGTTTTGAGGGAACAATTGACAGGTCAACAAGTTGGGGAGACCCGGAAAAGGAAGAAGGAAAACTTTATTACGGCGAAGTAACTGATATGGGAAAAAAATATCCTTTTGTATTTATCTTTGAAGAAATACCCTCTGACCCAGACATAAGCGAGGCGAGAGAGGCAAAGGTTGATTTTAGCGGCTTTACTATTGTGGCTGGAATAATAATTAGATTCTGATTCTTATGGAAGAAATCTCGAAAGCTGAAAGAATAAAGAGCACCTGCACAGCTAATATTTCAAGTAAATCTTCAGAATATTTCTGAGTTTAAGAAAGGTTCGGCAACAATGCACCTGGATTATTCACGAGTCGAGATTGCTAGATTGCCGCACTCCGCTCTCGATGACAATTTTACTAAAGCCCATGTGGTCAAATTGGCTCGCCCGAAGGGCAAAAAATGAAATATTCTCGTCTTTTAATAATTTTATTTCTCTTGGCCTTCGTTTTCATTTTTAACTTTTGCCGTAAGGACCAGGAGTTGAAGAAAGAAATCTTTTCTCTTGAAAAAGATTTAGAAATCGGAGTATTGGAAGGGAACGAAAATTATATGTTTGGAGGAATAATTGATACAGAAGTTGATTCTGAAGAGAACATATATGTTCTCGATTGGAGAAACTGGACTGTTAAAAAATACGACAAATACGGGAAATTTATCCGAAATATCGGCCAAAAGGGACAGGGTCCTGGGGAATTTTCAGCGATACTAGTAGATTCCTGCTTGGACAGAAGGAACAGACTGTATGTTTTAGAACTGCTAAAAGTACATATTTTTAACGAAAAGGGCGAATTTATCCGCTCATTTAATCCTGATTTTTTTTCCCATCACATTATCGTTAATCAGGAAGGTCTAATTATTTTGGGGGGCAAGAGAAAAGATAAAATTTTTCATATATACAATCCTGAAGGAAAGTACCTGGAATCCTTTGGCGAACCTTTCCCGGCGCCAAGCTTAGAATACAGAAAATTCAAGGATAAGTGGTGTCCATCAAACGCCTATCTTTCGGAAGATGGAAAAATATACATCTTCAATCCTTTTAAATACGAGATATGTGTTTATAAAGATAAAAAATTAGAAAGAAAAATATTAAAGGAAGCACCTGACTATAGTGCTCCTGAAGTCACTCAATCTGGAGAAAGGAGTTACAGCTACACCTATACTTCCACTGCTGTATTTAAAACAGATAATAAGCTCTTGGCTTACTACAGTTCTAAAGAAACAGGGGAAAATGGCTATAAAGGTTGGATAGATGTGTATGACCAAAAAGATTATGAATATTTGGGTTCTTTAGAAGTAAAAGGATATCCCTCTGCCCTGGATGAAAATAATCATATTTATTTCATTGAGAACACAGAAGTTCCAAAAGTCATCAGATATAAAATTGTCTTTAAATGAAAAAAAAGCTTTTTATTCAGGATGCAGAGGGCAACGGCAAAATGATATTTGATACGAAAAGAGACACCAAATCTGTTCCTGAATAATAAACCACTCAACTCTTTGAGGAAAAAATAAGCAGGAAGAAAATAGACAAATCTTTTGCCTTTTCAAGCTTCTCAATGTGTGTTTCAACCTAAATCTCTTTTTAAATAGCATTTTATCTTGAAGAGATAGATAATATCTTTTAGAATATTTCTCTATAAAAAATTCTCAGAGGAGGGCTAAATGGCCAAACATCGCTGGAAAGTTTATCTTTTAGGAGTATTGTTTCTCACCGGTTTTGTTCTTCTCTCCCACTCCCAACCAAATCTCTCAGTAAAAGAAATTGTGGAAAAAAATATTCTGGCAACAGGAGGAAAAGAAAAAATATCTCAAGTTGAAAACTATTCTTTCAAGTATGGTTCAACAGCCTATTATATGGCTGCTGATGGTGTTATGAAGATAACAGAAGGCAAAGAACCTATTATTACTGAAGTCATTCTTGTTGACCAGGACAAGGTCAAAAGGAACTGTTTCAACCAAATCACTGAGTTAACAGGATTTCAGAAATCCACTTATCAATGCCTGGCTCAGCTCAGGTGTGGCTTATTCACTCTAATTAATTTTAAAGATCAACTGGAGTTTAAGGGGCTGAAAAACTTTGGGCCTAAAAAATATTATATACTGACAACTCACGTGGACAATCTGAAGGTCGACTTTTATCTTGATGAGGAAGAATTTATAGTCAGAAGAATTGTCTTTCAGGGTTATAACCCGGCTATTGGGAGATATGAAGTAAATCATGATATCGGCCCCTATCAAGATATAGACGGATTGAAAATCCCATCTTCCTGGTTCGGCTCTCGAGTAGGAATGCGTGGCAGCCTTAATGAAATTTCAGATGTGAAAATGAATCAGACGCTGGAGAAAGACTTCTTCTCAAAACTCGATGTCAATGTTGGCAAGGTCAAAATCGCAGAGGGAACTCTGCACGGAAATATCATAGAATTTATGTTCCGACGAAACATGCTCATGATAGCCACCAACTGGACAAATGAGTACATACAAAGAACCGGGTTTAAAACAAAAGACAAGTTAATTCTTCAGATAAGCGGCGAGAATATTGAAATCGATTTTTATGAATCTGTTCCGCCAAGAGATGCTCTCGGCCCTGGAGCAAAATTCATGGTGCCGAACCGTCGCGCCGAAAACTATCTTATTTACCTTCGCTCCCCAGAATACAAACAGCTTTCTGAAAAATTAGACCCCCTTTTACCTATTCAGGTAAAAAGAAAGTAAAGAAAAAGGAGGATAGAATGGCTAATGTAAGCCGTCGTAATTTTTTAGCTGCCTTTGCTTCAAGTGCATTGGGTTTCGGTCTGGCTAAAAATGCAAAGGGAAGTTCAAAGGATTTGGGCACTGCTCAAAGCAGGTCCTCTCCTATTAAAATTAAAAAATATAATCCTTTAGGAAAGACAGGCTTAAAAGTCTCCGATGTGAGTTGTGGTGCAATCTCCTTCTTTGAGCCGAATGTTCTAAGATATGCTTACGATTTGGGAGTGAATTATTTTGACACAGCTGAAAGCTATTTGCGCACCAAGAGTGAAACATTTATCGGGCAAGCCCTAAAAGATGTGAGAGATAAAATATTCATTACAACCAAACACGGCTACCCTTCCCGGACGCAGATCAAAAGAGAAGACATCATCAAAAGAGTGGAAGCAAGTTTGAAGCGCCTGCAATCCGATTATATCGATGTGGCCATGGTTCATGGCTTGGATAACCTCTCCTTTCTCAAGAATGAAGAATTCCAGGCTGCCTACTCTCAACTAAAAAAAGAAGGAAAAATTCGTTTCACTGGCTTTTCCACCCATAATACTAAGGTTACCCTGAAACAGGCTCTTGAAAATGATTTTGCTGAGGTCGTGCTTTTCATTTACAACCACATGGAAGGCAAAGTAATCGAACCCCTTATTGAACAGGCCCACCGAAAAGGGATTGGCACAGTTGCCATGAAAATCTTTGCCGGGGGAAGGCATGGGAATTTAAAATCTCTCATCAGTCAAGAAGTGAGCTACCCGCAAGCAGCTATTCGTTGGGTTATGAGCAACCCCAATATTGACAGCTGCATTCCAACCATGAGCAGTTACTCTCATGTGGAGGAATATGCGGCTGCCTCAGCTAAACCGCTTCAAAGAGCTGACTTAAAAATGATTGCTGAATACCAGCGTCAAGCCGGCCAACATTACTGCAGAGTGAGCTGCCAGGAATGCCTGGCTTCCTGTCCCCACAGCGTTGCCATCAACGATGTTCTCCGCTTCGGCATGTATTTTGAGAATTACCGGAGGGAAAAAGAAGCTATGCGTTACTATGCTGAGTTAGGGGAGAGCAAAAAACCTCTCAACTGTGCCAGTTGCACTGGATACTGTGAAACAGCCTGTCCCTACGGTCTTAAAGTCAAAGATAAGCTCCTTCATGCCCATGAAATTTTAACAGCATGAGTCATAGAAAGAAAAAAACTTTATGGGTCTTCTCCTGTTTTTGGGGATGGTAGGATAAAGTAAAGAAAGATCGAAAAATTCAAATGACCAAGGTCAAAGCTAACTATCATAAAAAGCAAGAAGACAAATAAATTTGCTGGGGTTTGATTTATCAAACCAAAACTAGATAAACTTTGAATTTAAGGAGGGAAAAAATGCGTAAATTATCTTTCTTTGCTATCCTGTTAATGATCGGATTCGCTCTGGCAGCTCCTGCTCAGCAAGAGTTTGAAGAAGATGTTATAGAAACCTCCCAAGGCGATCTGAAGATTACGTTCATCGGTCATGGGACGCTGATGTTTACTTTCGGCAGTAAAATTATCCATATTGACCCTGTCGGCCGAGAAGCGGATTATTCCAAGCTCCCAAAGGCTGATATTATACTGGTAACTCATGAGCATGGAGACCACCTTGACTCTAAAGCTATCAAGAAAATCTGCACTGAAAAAACTGATCTGGTCTTAACAGAAAAATGCACTGAGAAGGTAGAAGGCGGTATCATCATGAAAAACGGTGATGTCAGGACCGTTCAGGGTATCAAGATTGAAGCCATCCCTGCTTACAACATCGTCCATATGAGAAGAGAAGACGTCCCCTTTCATCCCAAAGGTCACGGCAACGGCTACGTGATTACCTTTGGTGACCAAAGGGTCTATGTTGCCGGCGATACAGAGAATACTCCGGAAATGAAGGCACTCAAGAACATCGACATTGCCTTTTTGCCCATGAATCTCCCTTACACAATGACTCCGGAAATGGTGGCTGACGCTGCAAAAGCTTTCATGCCCAAAATTCTTTATCCCTATCACTATGGAAACACTGATACTTCAAGGATTGTTGACTTGCTTAAAGATGTAGAAGAAATCGAGGTCCGCATTCGGAAGATGAGATAGCTTAAAAGATTTAAGCCACAATATTAGCGGGAGTTTAGTATTGCCTAATTCCTGAGGAAACTCCAAGGAATTTATACTCTTTGATTTTTTTATTAATTTATCGCAGAAGTTTGACTAAAGTATATAATTCTGATAGAATTAATATTGTATATCATAATTAAGGAAGGAGCTATCCATGAAAAGATTTACAGTCCCCAGAACAGCTCACTGTGCAGAAGGCTGCTGACGTATCCTGAGCACGATGTAAAACGGCTCCTTAAGTCCTCTAAAAAAGATAATTTTTTTGGCTCGCTCGCAATAAGCGAAGCAACCGCGGCAATCTAAGAGTATTAGGGAGACATTATGAGATCGCCACGCTCTGCTCGCGATGACAATTTTACTAAAGCAGATGAGGTAAGATCGGCTCGCCCGAAGGGTAGAAAATGTCGACTTATATTAACCAAGAAATCGTGGAGGAAAGGGTGGATCTTAGTTTCGCTAATAATCATCGTCAAGAGCTCATTTTATTGAAAATAAAATAAGGTAGCGACAGATTTTATGAATAATTCAGGTTACCTACTTGTACCTCAAATCTTCAACTTTAAACAGTTATTTGCTCCTCCTCGAATTGAGAATTCTTTCGATAATGGCTGAGCTTGAATAACCTTTCAAAAAAGGAATAATCACCACTTTTCCCCCTGCTTCCTCCACTTCCCTCCTCCCAACGACTTGCTCTGATCTCCAGTCTCCGCCTTTAGCCAGGACATCGGGAAGGAGGGCGGAAATGATTTTTTGAGGTGTCTCTTCAGAAAAAAAAGTGAGATAATCTATATCTTCAATAGCTTCTAAAACCTCTAACCTCTCCTTTAATGAAAAGAGGGGCCTTGAGGAGCCCTTTATTTTCTTGACTGAAGCGTCATCATTGACAGCTACAAACAAGACATCTCCCCATTTCTTGGCTTCCTTGAAGAGATGAATGTGGCCAGTATGGAGAAGATCAAAGCAGCCGTTAGTGAAAACAATCTTTTTTCCCTGACGTTTTAACCTCTTTCGGATATTTACCAGCTTCTCCAGTTCCTGAATCTTCTTTTCCATCACTGCCTCCGTCTATTCGGTCTGGCCTGACGCTTATTATAATTCTCAATTAGGAGGATGGCTACATTTTAAACTGATAAAAGCCTGGTCCAAGAAGATAAAAGCTCAAAAGTCATAGCTGATGCTCAGGCTGTCAAGACCATCTAGACCAGCAAGACCGTCTAGACTGAATTTATTCCTTCTTAGAAGATTTTATTTTAATTTGAGGAGAAAAAGTCCAGGAATGGGAAGGTCGGCTTACCCCTTCATCTCTATAACGGGAGGAAACCATGAATGAATAAAGGTTTCGATGATAATCGTAGGGATAACCGTCTTTCTTATGGGTTGCCACGTCCAGATAATAAGTGCCGTTGATCAGATTGAGCTTATCAATCCTGAAGGCGACTTTCCCTTTCCCTTGAGCAGAAACAGATTCAAAATTTTCAAGGTGAGTATTTGTGCCATAACAGGCGACTCCCTTAGAATTAAAGATGCCTATCCCAAAAATAAAGTCTTTGATTTTGGAGTAAGCCACAATTTCCATCTCGATAATCATTCCTTCTTCCGGAGAGAAAACATGTTTCTCCTTACCATTAAGACTCTTTATTCTGACCTTCTTTATTTCAATCTCTCTCTTACCCCATCTCTGCTCTCTTCTTTCTTCTTCCCATTCCTGTTCTAAATCCATTTCTTCATGGCGTATTTCAAAATCCTCTTCCTGCTTTTGAGCTATGTCCTGGAGGTAAGCATCCACCACTCTCTTGGGCTCGCCTATGGTTTGAATCCTTCCCTCCTTGAGCCAAATGACCTGATCGCAAATTTTCTCTACAGTGGGCAGGTCATGACTGACAAAAAGGATTGTCTTTTTTCTCCGGCTAAAATCATCTATCCGGTCAAGACACTTAGGAACAAAAGAGGCGTCTCCCACAGCCAAGACCTCGTCAATAAGCAAAATCTCAGGATTAACGTTGATGGCAATAGAAAATCCGAGCCGCATGTACATCCCCGAAGAATAGGTCTTAACCGGAGCCTCGATAAAATCTTCCAGCTCAGCAAACTTCACAATATCATCAAATTTTTTATTGATTTCTCTTTTGGAAAGGCCCAACATGATCCCATTAATATATACATTTTCCCTTCCGGAAATTTCAGGATGGAACCCTGCTCCAAGCTCAATGAGAGCCGAAACTTTGCCTCGAACTCTTACCAGTCCTGAAGTCGGTTTGGTAATGCCAGCTACTATCTTGAGAAGGGTGCTCTTGCCTGAACCGTTTTCTCCGATGATGCCAAAAGTGGTTCCCTTTTCGACTTTAATGTTGATTCCCTCAAGGGCTATTACCAATTCGTCTGGCCTTAAAGCTTTAAACAGATCCCCTTTAACCAGAGCGCTCTTGAAGGTTTGAAAGCGGTGGCGAGCAGAGTATTTCTGGTATATCCTGGATACATTGTCTACCTCTATCGCTGCAACCACCTAAACCTCCTCGGGAAAAGAGTCCCTGAGCCTGTCAAAAATATAATAACCCAGAAAAAAAAGAACAAGGGAGAGGAGAAGAGTTATTCCGAGTTTGTCCCAATAGGGAGCCCTTCCGAAGAAGACACAGTTCTGATAGCCCTGCATGATATGGGTCATGGGGTTTAAATTAAGGAATATCTTGAGCAACTTATACTTCTGGATAGACCCAAAGGTCATGGGATAGATAATGGGAGAGGCGAAAAACCAGAAGGTTAAAAGGTTAGCGAGTATGTCTTTTATATCTCTGAAATGAACAGTAAGAGAAGAAATCAGGAAGCAAAATCCCAAAGAAAAAACAAGCTGGACGAAAATGATAAAAGGCAAAAATAATAAATAGAGGGTGAAAGGCTTGCCAAAAATGGGAATAAAGAGAAAGAGAATGGGAAGGCCAAAGAGAAAGTGAATAAGATTGCTGGAAACAACAACAATAGGAAGAATTTCTGCAGGAAAAATAATCTTCTTTATCAAGTTTCCATGGACCATTAAAACATTGGCTGATTCCAAGGAGGAAGATGAAAACCAAACCCAGGGCAAGACCCCACAGAAAAGGAAAAGAGCATAGAGCCAGGGAGTATCTCCTAGGGAAGGGTCCCGTGGCCTTATGATGAAGCCAAAAACAAGGGTATAGACAATCATTAACAAGAGAGGGTTAAAAAAGGACCAGAGAAAGCCCAAGACAGTTCCCCGATACCGAGCCTTGAGCTCTCGGCTGACTAAATTCTGGATGAGAACTCGATACCTGTAGAGTTGCTTGAGGTTTCTAATAAAGTTTAGCATCGACCCTTCCAGAAAAAACCTCATTGGCCTCTGTGGTGTATTCCCCCTTTTCACTATAAAGAATAAAGGGATGAAGAACGACAGACCATTTGGAAAAGAAACCACACTCGACCAAAAACAACTGAGGAAGAGCTTCCTGCCGAGGACAGATAAAACGAAAAGTCTTGACCCTCAACCCGTACCTTTCTAAAACCTGCCTAAAATCTTCCTTCCTCTTTGCTGGATATATAAAATAGGCTCTCCCTTCTCTCTTTAAAAGCTCTTGGGTCTTTTTCATTACATCATTAATATTGCATTTTAATTCATGTTTCGCAATGGATTTCTCTAAACAAGGACTGAGATGGCCTCCTTTTTTTTTGATATAAGGAGGATTTGAAAAGATGATATCAAACTTTTTCCCTGGCTGGAAGGTACGCAAATCCTCATCTACAACGCTGATTTTCTCTTCCAGGTTGTTGAGTTTCACATTCCTCCGGGCTAAATCGGCCAAGGGCGCTTGAATTTCTACAGCGGTAATATGTCTAAAAGGTTTGATACTCAGAAGCAGGGAGATGATTCCGTTTCCAGCTCCAAGTTCCAAGAGCTCATCTGAACCCCTAGTTCGAATAAAGTCAGCAAGAAGGGGTGCATCTACTGAAAATCGATATCCTTCTTTTTTCTGGAGGACAAGGATGCGTCCTGAATAAAAGGTATCAAGAGTCTCATCCTTACCCTTCACGTTTCTCTTCAATTTCATCTTTGCTTGATTCTGTAAAAACAAGGACTCTTTCAGGGAGTATTTCAGCATATCCTCCCTGGATAGAAAAATGTTCTCCCTTCTTATCCTTCCGATAAGTAATGGTTCCTTTTCCAAGAGCTGTCAACAGAGGACGATGACCGGGAAGAATTCCCAGATACCCTTCCAAGCCTGGCAGAATAACTTCCTGAACCTCAGTTTCCACTAACAATTCACGAGGGGTGAGGACTTTCAGCTGAAGAGATGGAGGCAAATTTTGGCTCATGCCGCTTCAAGCTCCTCTGCGCACTTCACAGCTTCGTCAATATTCCCAACCATATAAAAAGCCTGCTCAGGCTTATCATCATGGAGACCTTCTACAATTTCTTTAAATCCCTTCACTGCCTCCTCAATGGTTACATATTTGCCCGGCCTTCCTGTAAACTCTTCAGCCACAAAAAAGGGTTGGGAAAGAAACCGCTGAATTTTTCTGGCCCGGGCGACAATGATTTTGTCTTCCTCTGATAATTCCTCTATGCCGAGGATGGTGATGATATCCTGGAGGTCCTTGTATCTCTGCAGAACTTCTTTGACCTTCCGGGCGATTTGATAGTGTTCCTCTCCTATGACTCTTGGATCTAAAATTCGAGAATAAGAGCTCAAGGGGTCAACTGCAGGATAAATACCTATTTCTGTCAGGGCCCGGGAAAGATTGGTCGAGGCATCCAGATGAGAAAAGGTTGTGGCCGGCGCTGGATCGGTAAAATCATCTGCAGGAACATAAATGGCCTGGACAGAAGTAATAGACCCCTTTTTAGTTGAAGTTATTCTCTCTTCCAGTTCTCCCAGTTCTGCCGCCAGGTTAGGCTGGTACCCAACAGCAGAAGGCATCCTGCCCAGAAGAGCCGAGACTTCTGAGCCTGCCTGAACGAAGCGAAATATATTATCGATAAAAAGAAGGATATCCTGATTCATCTCATCCCTGAAATACTCGGCTATCGAAAGAGCAGCCAAACCCACTCTGAGCCTGGCTCCCGGAGGCTCAGTCATCTGGCCGTAGATCAGGGCGGTTTTATCAATGACTCCTGATTTTTTCATCTCCAGCCAAAGGTCATTCCCCTCTCTTGTTCTCTCTCCTACTCCAGCAAAAACAGAATAACCTCCATGTTTTACGGCCACGTTGTTTATCAACTCCATGATGATAATAGTCTTGCCTACTCCTGCTCCACCAAAGAGACCAATTTTCCCTCCCTTAAGAAAAGGCTGGACAAGGTCAATAACTTTAATTCCAGTTTCAAACATTTCAAGCTTAGTGCTCTGTTGATCGAGAGGTGGAGGAGGCCGATGAATAGGATATTTTTTTTTGGCCTTAATAGCGCCCAGATTATCAACAGGATCCCCTATGACATTTATCATTCGTCCCAAAGTTTCTTCTCCAACTGGCACTTGAATCGGACCTTCAAGGTCCACAGCCTTCATCCCTCGAGCAAGACCATCGGTAGGATGCATGGAAACACTCCGAACTTTATCCTCCCCGATGTGCTGCTCCACTTCAACGATAATGTCAATGGGAACAGGAGTCTCATACCCTTCACTCGTGATTCGAAGGGCATTGTATATTTGCGGAAGGTCCATATTTCTGAATTCTATATCCACCACAGGCCCGATGACCTGGACGACTCTTCCCACTCTTTCTTCTTTTTTTCCTTTTTTCATTTTATTTCTCCAAATCCTCTATTTTTCAGCTAGAGCATCAACAGCGGTCATGATTTCCAAGAGTTCCTTGGTGATGGAAGCTTGGCGAATCTTGTTCAAGACTAAAGTTAGGTCATCTACTAATTCCTCTGCATTTTTGCTCGCATTATCCATAGCCATCATCCGAGCAGCATGTTCAGCTGTCAAAGACTCAATAAAATAATGATAAACTTGGCTCTCCACATAGAAAGGCAGCAAGAAATTCAGAATGGAGGCAACCTCTGGCTCCCAGCCGGGCAGAAGAAAACTCCGATCGCTCTCGTCTTCGGGAGAAACAAGGGGAAGGAGTTTGGGAATCATTATAAGGGGAAAAAGAATAGATTTAAACTCGTTGTAGGCGACATAAACTGCATCCACTTTTTGAAAAATATAAAGTTCCATCAGGAATCGGGCAATCTCTCGGATGTGTTCAAAAGTGAGTTTATCAACATTATCCGAATATGCTCGAGTGATTGAAAAGGGCTGTTTTTTGAAAAAGGAAACAGCCTTTTTCCCTACCAAAACCAAACTGACCTCTGAGGAGCCAGCCTTCTCCTCAAAAAAAGAAAGCGCTTCCTCTAATAAGTTGGAATTGAAAGCACCAGTAAGACCTTTATCAGAGGTTATAACCAAACCTTCTACTTTTTTTTCTTCTCTTTCTGCAAGCAGAGGGTGGAGGTATCCCTCAGTCCAGAAAGCCACGTCCGCTAATAAATCAGAAAAACTGTGCGAGTAAGGTCTGCCTTCTAAAAGCACCCGTTGCGCCTTTTTAAACTTGGCTGTAGAAACTGTTTTCATGGCTTGAGTTATCTGCTGGGTGTTCTTTACACTTTTTATTCTCTTTCTCAGGTCGATTAAAGCGGGCATCTCAGTCTTTCTCTCCTATGAATTTACGATTAAACTCTTTCAAAACAGAGCCTATGGTTTCATCCAAAGAGGCGTCAATCTCTCCTTTCTCGACAATTTTTTTCAATAAATCGGAGTATTCTTTTTCAACAAATGCATAAAGGGCCTCTTCGTATTCCTTTATCCGGCTAACCTCCAATTCATCCAAAAATCCCCTGTTTCCTGCATAGATGATTAATATCTGCTTTTCAACAGGCAGGGGCTGGTATTGCTTCTGCTTGAGAATTTCTGTCAATCTCTCTCCTCTATCTAACTGAGTCTGGCTTGTTTTATCCAGCTCCGTACCAAACTGAGCAAAGGTCACCAGCTCTCGGTACTGAGCTAAATCAAGCCGCAGCTTCCCTGCTATCTGCTTCATGGCTTTTATCTGGGCACTCCCTCCTACTCGAGAAACTGATATCCCCACATTAATGGCCGGTCTTACGCCTGCATTGAAGAGTCCAGACTCCAAGTATATCTGACCATCGGTGATAGAAATGACATTGGTAGGGATATAGCCGGAGACATCTCCTGCCTGGGTTTCGATAATCGGCAGGGCTGTAAGCGAGCCTCCTCCAAGTTCATCATTATATTTGGCCGCTCTCTCGAGAAGCCTTGAATGAAGGTAAAAGACATCCCCTGGGTAGGCTTCTCTCCCAGGAGGCCGGCGAAGGAGAAGGGAGATTTCACGATAAGCTGCAGCATGCTTGGAGAGGTCATCATAGATAAGAAGGCAATGTTTCCCGTTATCCCTGAAATATTCTCCGATTGCGCAACCACTGTAAGGTGCCAAGTAGAGGAGAGGCGTCGGATCGCTGGCCGAAGCTACAACCACGATGGAATAGTCCATGGCTCCATAATCTTCTAAGATTTTAATGACGTAGGCAACGGTGGAATTTTTCTGTCCAATGGCGACATAAATGCAGATCATGTCTGAATCTTTCTGATTGATAATGGTATCGATAGCTATAGCACTCTTTCCTGTCTGGCGGTCCCCAATAATAAGCTCTCTCTGGCCTCTTCCTATAGGAATCATGGCGTCAATAGCTTTTATTCCTGTCTGCAAGGGCCTTTTTACAGGAATCCGGTCCACCACACCTGGAGCTAGGCGCTCAATGGCCATGTGGATATCGGTTTTGATGGGACCTTTCTCATCCAAGGGCTGTCCGAGAGGATTCACCACTCTTCCAATCATAGCGGGCCCAGCCGGGACCTGCATTATTCGGTGCGTCCGCTTAACCAAATCCTCTTCCTTAATAAGATGACTCTCTCCCAAAAGCACTGCTCCCACGCTTTCTTCTTCGAGATTAAGGGCAAGGCCAAAGACGCCGCGAGGAAATTCGAGGAGCTCATTATACATCACGCTATCCAGCCCATGAATCCTGGCAATTCCATCTCCCACTGAAATGACTGTTCCCATTTCATTGATATCAACCTCAGTTTCATATCCTTCAATCTGACGCTGAATAATTTTACTTATTTCTTGGGCTTTAATTTTCATCCTTTAATTACCCTTCAATAATTTTTTCTTTCATTCTTGATAGGCTTCCCTTTAAGGAAATATCATAAACAGTGTTTCCTCTCTTTATGAATAGGCCTCCGATCAATTCAGGGTCGATTTTGTACTTTAAAATGACTGGCCTTTTTTCCAAAGATTCTAACCTCTCTTCTAACCTCCTTCTCTGAATCGCCTTCAAGGGCACAGCAGAAGCGACTTCATAGGTGAAAATACCTTTCCTTTCATTCCAGAAAAGAGGGAGGAAATCCAAAATTTCAGGTAACAATTCAAGTCGATTGTTTTCAAGGATTATCACCATAAACCTCGAAGCCTTCTTGCTTAACTTTTTTTTGGCCAGGATATCGTTGATTATTCGAATTTTCTTATTACTGGGCAGAAATGGGCTGGAAAGAACCTCCTTAAGCTTCTTATGACTCAAAAGAAGCGCAGAGAAATCGGACAACTCCTTCTTAAGGGCCGAAAATTCTTTTTCACCCTTTATGGCGTTAACTAAACCTCGGGTGTATCTTTTTATCAGTATCTGCTTTTTCATCTAACTTCGAAAGCCTCTCGATGCATTTATCTACAAGAAGTGAATGGTCTTTAGTGGTCATCCTTTTTCTGATTCTCTCTTGAGCCAAAATTGTGGCCATCTCTGCTGTGTATTCTTTAAGCTCCCTGATTCCCGCTTCGATGAACATCTCCATCTCCTCTTGGGTAAGACGCTTTATCCTCTCTGCTTCCCTCTTTGCTTCCTTGATAATTCTCTCCTTTTCTCTGCGGCCTTCAATCTCTGCTTCTTTCTTCATCTTCGCCACTTTCTCTCCCAATCTCTCCAACTGTTTTTCTGCCTCTTTCAATTTCCTCTCTGCTTCTTTTCTTGAATTTTTAGCCTCTAACAGAGAATGTTTTATTCCAGAGTACCTCTTTTCGAGAAAGCTCCGGAGGGGCTTGTAAAGGAAATAGGCGAGGATTCCAAAAAGAATTATAAAATTTAAACTCTTACCCAAGAACTGTAAGAAATTAAAGGAAGAATGTTCCTCCCCGGAAACCATAAAAATAAAAAAGGGGTGCAAGATAAGTACGAGAAAAATTTGCTTTTTCTTTCTCATCAGTGCAAAAGCTTCTGTTCAATTCTCTCAGCCAAAATCTTGGCTTCAGACTCTAACTCCTTCTCCAAGCTCTTTATCTGTTTTTTCAGCCGCTCCCTTGCCCTTTTGACTTGACTCCTGCATTCAGAATTTATTTCTTCCAAAAAGCGAGTTTTCTCCAAAAAAGCTTCTTCTTCAAATTTTTCCCTTGTTGCATCAGAGGTGGCCTTAGCGGTTCTTAAATTCTCCTCAATTTCATTGATACTCTGCTCGTAATCTTTAAGAACTTTTTCGCATGATTCTCTGTTCTTTTGAATCTTGGCCTCACGTTCAGCCATTACGCTCCGGACAGGATTAAAAAATTTCTTGGAGAGAACATAGACCAAAACCCAAATAATTACAAAAATGACTATAACAGAAGCATCGATAGAAAGCATTATACTAAAAAGAAAATAAATAAATTAAGCCAAAATTTATCATTTTTAACCTAAAAAAGCAAGTCAACTGTCAAAACAGTCCTGATAGTTTAGATGGTCTTGACTGTCAAGAAGGCTAAATTTAGATAATCAGGATTATCTAGACCATCTGGACTATCTAGACCGGTATTGTGAAAAGTGCTTCTTGACTTCTCCAACTAAATAAAGGGAGCCTGTAATAAGAATACAACCTTGGGAGGAAGTTTCAAAGAGGGCCATC
>Ga0114921_10000288_pt1 | contig 21126 bp, 20 predicted proteins | sample BentaG_FD_87016 | JGI IMG/M metagenome (GOLD analysis project Ga0114921, IMG submission 87016) | Deep subsurface microbial communities from South Atlantic Ocean to uncover new lineages of life (NeLLi) - Benguela_00093 metaG | ecosystem: Environmental > Aquatic > Marine > Oceanic > Sediment ... | reverse complement strand
TTGATCTCGCCCGGCCCTCGACTCGATTCCTAAGCTTGCTAGGGGGAGCAGGCCTTAAAGATAGATGGCCGCGCGCGCGAGGCACCTCACAGGCCCTCGCTGGTATCCATGTCCTATGGCTCGTCCTAGCGGCGACGCTGACGGGGAGGAGGGCAGCGGGCACCGTGATCGCGGGTTACCTGGGCAAGCGGGTCCTGGAGATCGTCTCAGAGGCGACCTCATCCGGATATAGAACCCACAAAGGTAGACACTCGTGATCACCGCTGATTCGCGCGCGGCAGAAATTGCTGTTTATAGGTACTTGACGATCTTGGACGGGTCCTCCAGGAACTCCTCGTAGAACTTGAGGTGGGGGTTCCCTTCGGCCGAGACGTAGAGCCGGCCGGACCCGCCCTCGTTCAGGTCCCCCGTGAACATGTAGAACCTGCCCTCGTACCTCTTCTCCCCCGCCCTGGCCCTGCCCCGGACCTCCTCGAAGGTGAAGCTCGGCAGTATTTTCGGCACCTTCCCAAGGAGGACTATCCTGCCGCCGGTCATGGAGGCACCCAACCGGCCCTCGGAACTGCCCTCGATAGCTATAGCTCCTCCGCTCATGTGGACGCCTGCGAACTGACCTGTGTTCCCCATCACGTGTATGAAGCCTCCCCCCATCCATGAGGCAAGCTCGAATCCCACGTCGCCGTGCACGACTATTGATCCGCCGGTCATCCCCCTGCCGCCCCTGTAAGCCGCTGCTACCTGGTTGCCGGCGCTCCCGTGGACCTCTATGAAGCCTCCCCCCATGGAGGAGCCCAGCCACGACCCGGCGTCCCCCTCGACGACGATCTTCCCCCCGGTCATCCCCTCTCCGACGTTGAAGCCCGCATCGCCTTCGAAGGTTATGAGGCCGTCGGACATCTCCTTTCCGATCTCCCTGAAGCTGCCTACATCCCCTACTATCCTTATGGTCTGTTCCGAGGGCTCGCCTGATGTCTCTCCCAAGACTTCAAAGACATCACCCATACGCTTCTCCCTGTTACCGACGAGCAGGGTCAACCCCTCGATCTCCTCCAAGGATTTCCCAGCGAAGTTGTCGAGGGTGATTGTAGAGCCGTCGACCGGGAACCGCACGCGTCCCCTGAGTTTAAACACGATCTCCGTCAACTTTGAGGACTCCAAACGATATTAAGTAGACCGTTACATATTTCAAATTAATCATGGATATAGATTCCCATAAAGGGCTGGTGAAACCATGAAGGCTATTCTCGTCACGGGCAGGAGCCTGAGCCAGGGGATGGGCCTAGAGCTCGGGAAGTTCTCGGAGACCTACTACAGGAGCGGCACGGCGTGCGAGATGAATCCGGAGGACATGGAGGAGCTGGGGCTGGAGTCCGGCGGATTCGTGAAGGTGACGTCGGACGGCGGAGACGTGGTGCTGCGGGCCGTCGAGGCCGTCGAAGAGGTCCCCCCTGGGATAATCTTTATCCCCTACGGACCGTGGGTAAATCTCATCATGAGGAGCGAGACACACGGGACCGGGATGCCCTCCTACAAGGGCATAGATGTCGAGGTGGAGGCCGCCGAGGCAATCGACATACCGGGCGCGAAGGACCTTATAGAATTCACGAGGAGGTGAAAGACATTGGAGACAGTTACCAGCGTAGTATGCCCCTTCTGCGGATGCCTGTGCGACGACCTCGAGGTAACCGTGCAGGATGGCAGGGTTGTGAACATAGAGAAGGGCTGCGCTTACAGCCTCACGAAGTTCCTGAACTACCATGAGGAGCGCCTCACCGAGCCGATGGTTAAGAAGAAGGGGGAGCATGTGGCAGTGGGGCTCGACGAGGCCGTCGAAAGGGCGGCCCAGATCCTCGTTAAAGCTATCTATCCCGTCCTCTACGGGTGGAGCTCCACGAGCTCTGAGGCCCAGTGCATAGGTATAGAACTCGCCGAGGAGTTGGGGGGGGTAATCGACAACACCTCCACGGTCTGCCATGGGCCGACGGTCGAGGCCTTCCAGGAGATGGGTCATGCGGGCTGCACCCTTGGACAGGTCAAGCACCGGGCCGACCTCGTCATATACTGGGCCTCGAACCCCCTACAGTCCCACCTGCGGCACATGTCGCGGTACACCATTGGCGCGGCGGGCAGATGGCGCAAGGGCAGGGACGACCGGACCCTCGTCGTCGTGGACGTCAGAAAGACCTACACGGCCAGGGTCGCCGACTATTTCGTCCAGGTGGAGCCCAACGCGGACTACGAGCTAATGTCGGCCCTCCGGATGGCCGTGATGCATGAAGAGATCGAGCAGGAGGTTGTTGCAGGCGTCCCCGTCGAGCATATCGAGGAGCTGGCGGACCTCATGATTGGGTGCGAGTTCGGGGTCCTCTTCTATGGCCTGGGCCTGACCATGAGCTCGGGGAAGAACAGGAACCTCGACGCCGCCATTTCCATGGTCAGGGACCTGAACAGCAGGACGAAGTTCGTGATGATGCCTATGAGGGGGCACTTCAACGTCAGCGGGGCGAACAAGACCTTACTCTGGCAGACGGGGTACCCCTTCGCAGTCGACTTTTCACACGGCTATCCTAGGTACAACCCGGGCGTCACCTCCGCCGTGGACATCCTCTACAGGGACGAGAGCGACGCCGCCCTCATAGTCTCGTCGGACCCCCTGACGAACTTCCCGAGGGAGGCGGCAGAGAGCCTCGCGAGGGACCCCATGATCGTCGTCGACCCCCACAGGACGGTGACTGCCGAGATGGCCGACGTTGTCATCCCCTCGGCTTATGTGGGAATCGAGTGCGAGGGGACCGCTTACAGGATGGACGGCGTCCCACTGAAGATGAGGAAGGTGGTCGAACCCCCGGACGGCTGCTTCAGCGACGAGGAGATTCTGCGCAGAATCCTGGAGGAGGTTAGGAGGCTGAAGGGAGGGAAGTGAGCTGAAGCTGCTAATCAAGAACGCCATCGTCTACGACCCCATGAACGGGATAGACGGGGAGAAGTTGGACATAGCCGTCAGGGACGGCAGGATCGTCGAATCCGCGGACGAGAGGAAGGCTAAGGTCTTAGATGCCTCAGGGATGATCGCGATGCCCGGGGGCGTCGACATCCACTCCCACATAGCGGGCCCCAAGGTGAACAAGGGGAGGGAACTCAGGCCCGAGGACCACCTCAAGCACGTCGAGAGGAAGACGGGGCTGACCCGGTCGGGCGTGGGCCACTCCGTCCCCACGACCTTCATGACCGGTTACCGGTACGCCCGGCTGGGGTACACCACGGTGATGGAGCCGGCGACGGCCCCCCTGGAGACGAGGCACACCCACGAGGAGCTGAACGACACGCCCATCCTCGACAAGGGGTGTTTCCCCGTCGTCGACAGCAACTGGTTCGTCATGGACTACCTGAAGGACGGCCGGGTGGAAGAGTGCTCCGCCTACATATCCTGGCTCCTGAGGGCCATCAAGGGGTACGCCCTCAAGCTCGTGTCCCCCGGGAGCGCCGAGACCTGGGGTTGGGGCAGAGGGCTGATGGACATCGAAGACGAGATTCCTAACTTCGGATTAACGCCTAGAGAGATCGTCCGCGGCCTCTGCATGGTGAACAACATGCTTAGCCTCCCCTCCCCCATCCACGTCCACTGCAACGCCCTAGGCTCCCCGGGCAACTACAGGGTGACCCTCGACACCATGAAGTGCGTCGAGGACCTGGCCGTGGAGGGGCGACCCGCCATCCACATCGTCCACATCCAGTTCAACAGCTACGGGGGCTCCGACTGGAGCAGCTTCTCCTCGGGAGCCTCCGAGTTGGCGAAATACATCAACGGCCACGAACACGTGACCGCCGACCTTGGGCAGGTGATCTTCACCGACACGACGACGATGACTGCGGACGGCCCCTGGCAGTACGTCCTCTACAAACTGACGGGGAATAGGTGGGTCAACCATGATGTCGAGGCGGAGACCGGCGGCGGCATAGTCCCCTACACCTACAGCAGGAGGAACTACGTGAACGCCGTCCAGTGGACCATCGGCCTCGAACTGGCACTGCAGGTGGAGGACCCCTGGAAGATCTGCCTCACCACCGACCACCCCAACGGGGGACCCTTCACGGAGTACCCCAGGCTCATGGCTTGGCTACTCAGCCGGGAGGCGAGGGAGGCCACCATGAAGAGGATCAACAGAAGGGCCAGGAGGAGGAGCGATCTCCCTGCCCTGGACAGGGAGTACTCCCTCTACGAGCTCGCCGTCTTGACCAGGGCTTCCACGGCCAAGATACTGGGCCTCAAAGATAAGGGACACCTGGGCGTGGGGGCGGACGCCGACATATCCATCTACCGGATAGACCCCTCGGGCCTCGACATCTCCAAGGACTTCAGGGAGGTGAGGAACGCCCTTAGGAGGGCCGCCTACACCGTCAAGGAGGGAAAGATCGTGGTCAAGAACGGGGAGATCGTCGGAGTCACCGAGGGGCGGACCTTCTGGGTGGACGCCGAGGTACCGGAGGACGCCCGGAAGGAGGTGTGGATGGACCTCAAGGACAGGTTCGAGGACCATTACACCGTTAGCCTGGAGAACTACCCCATCGAGGACGGGTACTTGGATAGGTCCGCCCCCATCAAGGCGGGCATGGGGGTGGCGAGGACATGACCTGGACGCCGAGGAGGCGCGGGGAGATCGTCAAGAGAGACGAGGACGACCTCACCGTGCTGGAGAGGAAACTCCTCGTCCGTTGGTACGAGCTGACGCTGGACAGGTCCGTGTGCATCGGCTGCGGCATCTGCTCGGACAACTGCCCCAAGGAGGCGATAGAGTACACCCCGGCGAAGTTCGACGGCATTAGGGCAGTGTCACGCCCCCGCATAGACTTCGACCCGGAGAGATGCGTCCTCTGCGGTGAGTGCGTATCCATCTGCCCCATGGACGCCCTCAGTATGAGGATCGAGAACGAGAAAAGGGTCCCCGTCATTGAGGCAAACGTCTTCGCCCGCGTCACGAGGAAGAGATGGTAAAAATGGCCAGCGAGGAGCCCAGAATAGGAGTCTACATCTGCCACTGCGGCCTCAACATAGCAGCAACGGTCGACTGCAAGAGGGTTGCCGAGGAGGCCGCCAAGCTGCCGAACGTGGCCGTGGCGAAGGACAACAGGTACACCTGCGCCGACCCGGGGCAGGAGCTGATAAAGAGTGACATCAAGGAGCACAACCTGAACAGGGTGGTCGTCGCCTCCTGCTCGCCCCGGATGCACGAGACCACCTTCAGGAGGTGCGTCGAGTCCGCCGGCCTCAACCCCTTCCTCTTCGAGATGGCGAACATCAGGGAACTCTGCAGCTGGTGTCACCCCCATCAACCTGAAGCGGCAACCGAGAAGGCCGTCGACCTCGTGAAGATGGCGGTGGCCAAGGCGAGGAACCTCAAGCCCCTAGAGGTCATCAAGGTCCCCGTGACCCCTAGCGCCCTCGTCATCGGAGGAGGTGTCGCCGGCATCCACTCTGCCCTCGACCTCGCCGACATGGGCTTCAAGGTGTACCTAGTGGAGAGGAACCCGAGCATCGGCGGCGTGATGGCCCAGCTCGACAAGACCTTTCCCACCCTCGACTGCTCTATCTGCATCCTCGGGCCGAAGATGGTGGACGTGGCCCAGCACCCGAATATCGAGATCTTGTCCTACTCCGAGGTGAAAAGGGTGGAGGGCTACATCGGGAACTTCACCGTCACCGTGGCTAAGAAGCCGAGGTACGTCGTGGAGGATAAGTGCAACGGCTGCGGCGAGTGCGTCGAGGTCTGCCCCGTCGAGGCTCCCAACGAGTTCGACGAGGGCCTCGGCCTCAGGAAGGCCATCTACGTACCCTTCCCCCAGGCGATACCTCTGAAGTACACCATCGACCGGGAGTCCTGCATCGACTGCAGGAGGTGCATCGAGGCCTGCGAAGAGCAGGGGCGGGACGCCATAGACTTCGACATGAAGGAGGAGGAGGTCCAACTGGAGGTCGGGACCATCGTGGTCGCCAGCGGCTACGACCTCTACGACCCCATCAACGTGAAGGCCTACGGCTACGGCGTATATGACAATGTTTTCACCGCCATCGAGCTGGAGAGAATGGTGAACGCCGCCGGCCCAACGGGCGGCCATGTCCTAAGGTTCACGGACAGGAGGGAGCCGGAGAGCGTCGCCTTTATTACATGCGTGGGCTCCAGGGACGAGAAAACGAACATCTGGTGCTCCGGCTTCTGCTGCATGTACACCCTCAAGAACGCCATCCTCCTCCGGGAGCACCACCCGGACATGAGGATCTACATAACCTTCATGGACATGAGGGCCCCCTTCAAGGGCTACGAAGAGTTCTACCGGCGTGCGAGGGAGCAGGGAATCATATTCCTCAGAGGCCGCCCCACGGAGATATACGAGGAGCCGAAGACCGGGAACCTCCTCATCTCCATGGAGAACCCATCAACCGGCACGCCGATGGACCTGAAGGTCGAGATGGTGGTGCTCGCCAACGCCGCCGTCCCCAGCGCAGGCGCCGAAGACCTGGCCAGAGTCCTCACCATCACCAGGAACAAGAGCGGCTTCTTCATGGAGGCCCACCCCAAGCTCAGACCCATAGACTCCGCCACCGACGGCGTGTTCTTCAGCGGCTCCTCGCAGGGCCCCAAGGACATCCCCTACAGCGTCGCCCAGGGGAGCGCCGCCGCTTCCCGGGCTGCCAGGATCATGACGAAGGACGAGTGGGAGATAGAGCCCATCGTCGCCTTCGTCGACGCCGAGAGGTGCCGCAACACCCGGGTGAAGTGCGGCATATGTGTATCCAAATGCCCCTACGGCGCCATAACCGCCGAGGAGGGGGAGCCGGCCTTCGTGAACACGGCGAAATGCCATGGATGCGGCACCTGCGTGGCCGACTGTCCAGCCAACGCCATCTCCCAGAATAACTTCACAGACGTCCAGATACTGGCCCAGATAGACGCAGCCCTGGAGGAGAAACCGGAGGAGAAGATCATCGGCTTCCTCTGCAACTGGTGCAGCTATGGGGCCGCAGACCTCGCCGGGATAAGCCGGTTCAAGTACCCGCCGGAGATCCGGGTCATAAGGGTGATGTGCGCGGGTAGGGTCGACAGGGACTTCGTCCTCGAGGCCTTCAGGAAGGGCGCCGGCATGGTGATGGTCTCCGGATGCCGCTTCGGCGACTGCCACTACATCTCCGGGAACGAGAACGCCGAGAAGAGGATCAAGCCCCTCTTCAACATGCTCCCCAGGTTCGGCATAAGCCCCGAGAGGCTGAGGCTGGAGTGGTTCTCCGCCGCCGAGGCCGGCTTCTATGTGAACCTCGTCAAGGAGATGAAGGAGACCCTCGATAAACTCGGCGTCGAACGGATAAGGGAGGAGAATGAGAAGGCGAGGCCCTTCCTTGACAGGATGCTGGGGGACACCGGGGGATAGACCGTTGAAGGAGATGCCCGAGGAGCTGGACGAACTTATCCAGGAGAAGGTCCTATTCTGCTACCAGTGCGGCGCCTGTGTGGGGAGCTGCCCGACGGCGAGGGCCGTACCCGAGTACAACCCCAGGAGGATAATCGAGAAGCTCGTCATGGGCGGGTGGAAGGACGTCCTCTCCGGGAGTTCTATCTGGCTCTGCACCCTCTGTCACACCTGTCTTGAGGTCTGCCCACAGGGCGTCGGATTATCACGCATCATAATAGAGCTGAGGAACCTGGCCGCTAGGAACGGCGTCGCCCCCTCGGAGTTCCTGAGGAGCGCCAGGCAGATGGCTTCTACCGGCTGGACGGCGACCGTATCCAGTTCAGTATTGAGAAGGAGGAAGCAACTGGGATTGCCCGATGTAGAGACCACCGGCGTGGAGGAGGTAAGGAAGACCTTGGAGCTCACGGGTCTCGCCGACATCTTGGAGGACAAAGAAGGTTGAGCTACGCCTTCTTCCCCGGATGTATGATTCAGCTGAGACTTCCCTACATGGAGCAAGCCGCCAGGAAGCTCCTAGACCTCCTGGACATAGAGGTCCTGGAGATGCCGGGTGCCACCTGCTGCGGGGACCCCATCTCCTTCCAGTCGCTGGGTAGGGACCCGTGGCTCGCCGTCGCCGCAAGGAACCTGAGCATCGCCGAGGAGATGGGGAAGGACGTACTAACCCTCTGCAGCGGGTGCTACGAGACCCTGAAGACGGCGAACGTCAAGCTGAAGGAGGAGAAACCCCTCAGGGACTATGTCAACGGAGTCCTGTCCAAGCTCGGAAGGGAGTTCAAGGGAACCGTGGAGGTGAAGAACCTCCTGGAGGCCCTAGAGGACGCCGGTGAGGACAAGATCGAGGACGGCGTGGTCAGGCCCCTGAAGGGCCTGAGGGTCGCAACGCACATCGGCTGCCACCTCGTGAGGCCCAGCGACATACTAGGATTCGACGACCCCATTAGGCCCGTGGTATTCGACCGATTCGTGGACCTGGCGGGAGCGGAGAGCGTCCCCTACGTCCAGAAGATGCTCTGCTGCGGCGCCGGGCTCAGGATGGTCGAAGCGAAAAAGTCCGCCAGGCTCGTGGAGATGAAGCTGGAACACGTATCGGAGGCTGACGCCGACTGCATAGCAGTCCTCTGCCCCTTCTGCATGATCCAGTACGACGTGACGCAGAGGACGGTCAAACGCAGCGACGGCGGGGACTTCCGGATACCGGTGCTATACTACCCCGAACTCCTGTGCCTGGCGATGGGGGTCCAGCCTGAAGAGCTGGGGCTGGAGCATCATAGGACGAGTGTCGAGTCGGTGCTGAAGAAGCTCCCCTGAGACGGATCGGCGAGTCCTACTTTTTCGCATCAAAAACTATGTGCCTTATTATCTCGTCGGCTATGTTGAACTCCGTAACCGTCTGGAGGCCCTGCCATCCCGGCTGACTGTTCACCTCGATGATCTTCGGCCCCTCCGGGCCCTCCAAGATGTCGACTCCTGAGACGATACACCCGATCACAGCCGAGGCTTTGACGGCTAGCTCCTCGAGGTCGCCCTCCAGCTTCAGAGGCGCCGGCTCAGCCCCCTGGCTGACGTTCGTCTTCCAGCCCTCTGCCACCCTCCTCATGGAGGAGACGACATCACCGCCGAGGACGAAGGCCCTTATGTCCGAGGTCCCGTGCTCCACGAACTCCTGGAGGTAGAGGACTCCGTGGTAGAAGGAGATGGTCCTGAAGATCCTCTCTGCCACATCTGGGTCCAATATCCTAGTGGACCCTATCCCCCTCGAGCCGAAGAGGGGTTTGACGACTACGTCTCCCCCGAGCTCGTGGAAGGCCCTTAGGGCCTGTCTCGGGTTCTCGGCGACAGCCGTCCGCGGGACCGGCATGCCGTGCTCCTCCAGGAGGGTGAGGGCGTGGTACTTGTCCACAGCCCTCTCTATGGACTTGGGGGGATTCACCACCAGGAGTCCGAGGCGCTCAAGCCTCTGCAGGAGGTCCATCCTGAACATCACCTCCTCCACGGAGCCCCGGCCTATGGGGCGGATGATGAGGGCGCTCAGCTCCCCGATGACATCGACATCGCCCGCCGACGCCGCCGGGAGATACCCGACCCTCGCGACCAGATCTCGGAACTTTAGGCAGAGGGACTCCACCCCGGCCCTCTCCATCGCCCTCAGGAGCTGAGCCGAGCACCAGCTCCTCTCGCTCCTAGTCACGAGCCCAAGCTTCACGTCATCCACCGATTTTAGATCCGTCGGGCGACTATTTGAACGTGGCTGAGGATGTAGGGTTCGGGGGCGGGGCTAGACGTGGATCTCGACGATGTCGCCGTCGGACAGCTCCCTGTCGAGGCCGACCCTCTCGCCGGGGAAGTTGGCGCTCGGCCCCCACAGCCTCGCGTACCTGAACCTCCTGTAGAAATCGCTGTGTATCGTCTTCGAGAGGTCTCCAACGGTGAGCCCCCTCCTGGCCACGATGGGAACCTTTGAGTGATCCTGACCCGGCTCCTTCGTGTAGACCCTCGCAATTCCGAGGAGGTTGAACAGCTCGGAGCCCAGGACCTCGGCCAGATTCTCCGCCTCCTTAACTGAGACGGAGAGAACCGTCAGCGGCTTCGCGGCCTCCCTGAGCTCCTCCAGAGACGCGGAACTCTCAGCCAGGTCGGCCTTGTTGGCGACGACCAGCGTGGGGCGGTAGACGGCGTTCCCGAAGACGGCGTCCTCGACCAGGTCCAGGGTCACCCTTCCCCTGACGCGCACGAGGGCCGACCTGATCTTGTATTCGTTCAGCAGTTTGACGGCGTCCTCGGCCGAGCAGCCGGCGAGCTCTCCCTCCCAGATGAACTGGATGTCAGATCCGTGGCCGCGCCTCTGGATCTCCACCTCGCCCTCAGGCTCCACGGTGAGGATCCGCGAGTTCTCCAGCTCCTCGGCCACCATCCTGTAAAGGCCCGAGGGGTCTTCGGCGAGGTCGACCATTATGATGATGCCGTCCGCGTTCCTCGTAAGGCTCAGTATCTGGAAGCCGTTGGCCCTCCCCTCCGACGAACCCTCCATTATCGGGGGCGCCTCCACGAGCTGGAACTGGATGTCCTCATAGGGAAGCATCCCCGGCACGGGTTCCTTCGTGGAGAAGGGGTAGGAGGCCACCTCCGGCATCGCGTTGGTCACCGCCCTCAGCATGCTGCTCCGGCCGACGTTCGTCGGCCCCAGGACGACGACCTGGGCCGCGCCGGTCTTCTCGGGGAAGTAGGAGGGCGCCCGCCCCCGCCTTGCCCTTTTCTTCTTCTCGACCTCGTCTCGGAGTTGGGAGATCTGCCGCCTGATGTGGGCGACCATCTTGTCCGTCCCCTTGTGCTTCGGGACGAGGGAGAGGAACTCCTGCATCAGCCTGATCCTTTCCTCCGGGTTCCTGGTCAGGGTGACCTCGAACCACTTCTTCTTAGCCTCAGGCGGCAGGTTTGTGACCATTTCCGGACAGCTCCGCTTCCCCAGATTCGAGTTCTATCCTTTTCCTATTGGGGTTACTCCCCTATCAATATTCTTAACCATGCGTAAAATCTATTCCTTTCGGGGGCCGAGAGGCGTGGAGAAGCCGAAGGACAGGGACTTCATCGAGACCGTTGAGGGCTTCCTGTTCTGCGTCGTGGGATACCTCCATCCCACCGACAAGTACACGGCGTACCTAAAGTACGTGCCCGATCCGGCCGGAAGATGGAGCAGGGGGAACACCCGTTACGCCAGGGTCCTCCCTTACTACCACGTGTCCCAGGTGGAGGCCGTCTATGACTTCTTGAGGGAGCGCCACCCTCAGTACCTTTTCAGCTGCCCCGTGCGGAACATCACGGTCTCCTCCGTGCCGCGCGCCAGCGTCAGGACCTACTACCGTCCCAGAACCCGGCTGCGGAGACTCATGGCCGAGGGCGCCGGAGACCCGTTGGAGCAGAGGCTCGTCGACCTGATCCTCCTCCTCACCCAGATCTCAGGGCTGAGTGAAGGTGACTTCGGCGTCACGGGCTCCCTTCTGACAGAGACCCACAACCCCGAGTTCTCGGACATCGACCTGACGGTCTACGGCTCCACCGCCTCTCGGAGGGCAAAGGAAGCCCTCATCCGGGCCAAGAAGGAGAGCGGGGCCTTGCAGCCCTACAGCAGGGATAGGATCGAGGATTGGATCCAGACCCGTTCCAAGAGGTTCCCCCTCAGCCCCAGGGAGCTCGCGGCGATTGCGAGGAGGCGCTGGAACTTCGGGTTGTACCGGGGGACGTACTTCTCCATACATCCGGTCAGGACTGACGGCGAGATTACTGAGGGCTACGGCTCCAAGTTGTACCGGCAGCGTGGAGTAGTGGTCGGGACGGCCAGGATCGCCGACAACAGCGATTCCATATACCTTCCAGCAATATACGGCGTGGAGGATGTCGAGACGGAAGAGCCGTGTCCCTACGAATTGGAACAGATAGTATCTTACGAGAGCCTCTTCTGCGACGTCTTTGAGGAGGGCAAGAGGGTTAAGTTCGGGGGCGTGTTGGAGGAGGTTACGGGGGAAACGGCCAGCCATCGGGTCGTGATCGGGAGCGCCGGGTCGAAGGGAGGCTACATCAAAACGGCGGATTAGTGCCTTCGTCCCGAGGCCCTAGCATGGGGATGCATGGCTAGGAGCATAGGAAATAATTGTGAAGGATTCCAGTGCTCCTTCCGTTTTCAGGTGGTTCGGTATTTGAGCGTACCTTTTATGACGGTCGTGGCCGCCCCCGTTAGGTAGACCCTGTCCTCGGTGATCTCTACGATCATCTCTCCGCCCCTCTGGGAGGCCTGGTACGCCCTCATCTTCCTCTTACCCAGCTTCTCCATCCAGTAGGGTCCGAGGACGGTGTGGTTGGAGCCCGTTACGGGGTCCTCGTTGACGCCCATCCAAGGGGCGAAGTATCGGGAGATGAAGTCGTACTCTCCAGAGCCCTTCGAGGTGACCACCACGCCCCTCCAGCCGAGGGTGTTCTCAGTTGCCAGCATCGCATCGAAATCGGGCTGGACCTTTTCAACCTGCTCCCGGTCCTTGAGGAGGACCACAAGTTTCTGGTTCCCCTCCGAGTACAGTACCTCCTGCCAATCCGTGAGGCCCATGGCCTCCAGCACGGGTGTGGGCGGCTCCACACCCTCGGGGTCGTTCCTCGGGAAGTCGAGCCGGATCCCATCCGGAACCCTCTCGGCGTATATTACCCCGACCATGATCTGGAATGAAAGCCGATCCTTGTCCACGCCTACGTCGTTGAAGAGGACGTGTGCCGTGGCCAGGGTGCCGTGGCCGCAGAGGGGGACCTCGCGCTTCGGCGAGAACCATCTCATCCTGTAGTCGACCTCACTGCCGTCCTCCTCCAAGAAGGCCGTCTCTGACACCGGGTTCGCCTCACGGGCTATCGATAGATAGAGCTCGTCGCTCAGGTCGCACGGCATCAGGCAGACGGCGGCTGGGTTCCCCCTGAAGGGTTCACTTGTGAACGCGTCCACGAGGTAATATGGAGCCTCTAGGTACCGATCGGGACACATTTGGACCAACGATCGAAGACTAAGGGAGATCTCTTATAAGTATAAGCCGAGAGCCTCCTTACTCCGCCTTTCATCTGCGGGATGGAAAATATCTAATATCCATGCAACCGTTAATTGTCGGGTGTTTTGATGAGGGTGCTTCAGCTCCACTGCTCCGAGTTCAGCTACCAGGTAAAGAAGGAGACCCCGGTCGCCGAGCAGCCTCCGGACCCCAGGGAGGAGAGCCTGGAGGACATGCTCGTCTGCTTCATCTGTTTCGAGAAGCGAGACGAGGCCAGGGTCGACGATCTAGTTGAGGAGTTCACGTCGAACCTGAAGGTCGACGCCTCCCGGATCGGGTGCAGCAGAGTCCTCCTCTACCCGTACGCCCATCTGTCGAAAAGCCTGGGGTCGGCAAGGCTGGCAAAGGAGTTCCTCGTCAAGCTGAGGGATCGCCTGGAAGGAGAGGAGATGAAGGCGCATAAGTCACCGTTCGGCTGGTACAAGGCCTTCAGCCTCAGCTGCATAGGCCACCCCCTCGCAGAGGCCTACAGGGAGTTCTAAAAAGAACTGTTCCCTTAAAGATCGAAGACCTTCTCAGGGTTGAGGATGTTGTGGGGGTCGAAGGCCCGTTTGATGGCCTTCATCAGCTCCACCTGGGTCCGGCCGACCTCCATGGGCAGGTACCGCTTCTTCGTGTAGCCGACGCCGTGCTCCCCCGAGACGGTGCCGCCGAGGCCGAGGCCGACCTCGATGAGCTCCTCTATGACCGCCTCCAGGGTCCGGCGCCATTCGTCCTCCTCCATGTCGCCCCTGGCTATGATGCTGTGGACGTTCCCGTCGCCGGCGTGGCCGATGTTGGATATGATGATGCTGTGGCGCTCCGCCACCTCCTCGGCCCCCTCGACGTAGTCGCGGATCCTGCTCCTGGGGACACATATGTCGACCTCATCGATCTCCCAGAAGGCCTTGTAGGCGTCGAAGAGGCACTTCCGGGCCTCCCAGAGCTGCTGCTGCCGGGCCTGGGTGTCCGCCACGAAGGCGTCGACCGCTCCCGTCTCCAAGCAGACCTCGCCGACGGTCTCCATCGCTGCCTCCACTTCTTCCGCGCCGTTCCCCTCCACTCCTATGAGCAGGTAGGCCGGATGGCTGTTGTCCGGGAGCTTCCTCTCCAGGTACCGCTCCGCCGTCAGCACCGCGTGCCTCGGCACGTACTCCAGCGCGAAGGGGACAACCTTCCTCCGGACGATCTCCGAGACGGCCTGGGCCGCCGCCCTCGTCGACTCGAAGGGGACGTATAGGAGGGCCGTGTGCCTGGGCTTGGGCACCAGCCTGAGCGTCGCCTCGGTGACGACGGCGAGGGTCCCCTCGGAGCCTATGATGAGGTCGATGAGCTCGTAGCCCGTGGACCTTTTTATGATCTTGCCGCCGAGGCGTATCACCTCGCCGTTGGGCAGGACGGCCTCCAAACCCTGGACGAAGTCCCGAGTGACGCCGTATTTCATCCCCCTGACGCCGCCGGCGTTCGTCGATATGTTCCCGCCGAGGCTCCCCGAATCCTGGCCAGGGTCGGGCGGGTAGAGCAGGCCCAGCTCCTCGGTCGCCTCGTGTAGGTCCACGATGAGGACGCCGGGCTCGACCACGGCCATCAGGTTCTCCTCGTCGATCTCCAGGATGCGGTTCATCCGCTCAAGGCTGAGGGCGATACCCCCGTAGATGGGATGGGAGCCGGCGCTGAGCCCCGTCCTGGACCCCTGGGGCGTGACGGGTATCCGCTCCTCATAGGCGAGCCTCATGACGGCTGAGACCTCCTCGGTGCTCCCGGGACTCACCACCACCTCGGGCGGGTGAGGGGGCTCCAGGCTCTCGTCTATGGCATGCTTCTCCAGGTCCTCTGCGGCGTCGGAGACGTTCTCGGCGCCGACGATGGTCTCCAGCCTATGCCGGATCTCGAGCGAAACCCTTCCGTACTCATCCATTCTTCCGATACTCCTCTATCTTCTCTATCAGGCGGGGGATGACCTCGTAGAGGTCGCCGACCGCCCCCAGCGACGAGACGTTTAAGATGGGGGCCTCCCGGTCCCTGTTGACGGCGATGATGACATCTGAGGTCTTCATCCCAGCTAGGTGCTGGACCGCGCCGGAGATGCCGCATGCCATGTAGAGCTTGGGGCGGACCGTCCGCCCGCTCAGGCCCACCTGGTGCCGGTACCCTATCCAGCCCTCGTCGACCGTCGGCCTGCTGGCGCCCACGGCCCCCCCTAGGACGCGGGCCAACTTCTCTACCAGCTCGAAGCCCTTCGGGTCGCCCAGGCCCTTCCCACCGGAGACCACGACATCGGCGTCGACGATATTCACCTCCTCCTCAGCCGGCCGGAAGTTGAGCACCTTCACCCTGTCCGGGAGGCCCTCGGGATCGACGGGCTTCTCCACGACATCGCCCCTCCGGCTCGGGTCCCTCTCGGCCTCCAGCATCACCTTGTACCGGACCGTCGCCATCTGAGGCCTCCTGTCCGGGCAGATTATGGTCGCCATGATGTTGCCGCCGAAGGCGGGCCGGGTCTGAACTAGCAGCCTCGTCTCGGTGTCGATCTCCAGGCCCGTGCAGTCTGCGGTAAGACCTGTCTCTAAGCAGGCTGCCACCCTCGGCCCTAGCGAACGGCCTACGGCGGTGGCCCCGATGAGGAAGATGCTAGGCTTCTCCTCCCGGACCAGCTCCGCGAGGAGGGTTGAATAGGGGTCGTCCCGGTAGTCCGCCAGGGCCGGATGGTCGTATACGAAGACCCTGTCAGCGCCCCTGGCGACCAGCTCCTCGGCGCATCGAAGGACGCCGTCACCGATGACGACGGCATACAGGGACTCCCCGAGCTGCTCCGCGAGCGCCCTACCCTTGCCCAGGAGCTCGTAGGCCACGGGGTGGATCTGCCCGCTCCTCTGCTCTGCGTAAATTAGGACCCCCCTGTAATCGGACAAGTCGGCCTCCCGCGTCGCCTCCTTGATTATTATGGCGCCCTTGGGGCAGGCCTCGACACATGCGCCGCAGAGCCTGCATTCCTCGCCTATGACTGGGAATTCTTCTACCATGGCGATGGCGCCGAAGGGGCAGGCGGGAACGCACAGGCCGCAGCCGACGCACTCCTCGGAGACCTTGATCGGTCGATCCTCATCCATCTTAGATCACCTTGCACTCGATGAGCTTCTCCAGGATCCTCTCGGCCAGTTCGTCTGGGGAATCCTCCACCACCTCGCCGCCCGACGGGGGCTCCGGGGTGAACACCTTGATGACGCGGGTGGCCGAGCCCTCTAGGCCTAACCTCGAGGGGTAACCGCCGATGTCTCCCGACGTCAGGGTCCTGATCTCCGCCTTCCTCGCCTGCAACCTGCCCCTGAGGGTCGCAAGCCGGGGCTGGTTTATCTCCTTGGTCACGGTGATGAGGGCGGGGAGGGGAGTCTCCAGGGTCTCGACGCCGTCGTCCAGCATCCGGGTGACTCGGAGGTCTCCGCCCGAGACCTCCAGGACCTTGTTGACGTAGCAGACGTGGGGCACACCTAGGTGCTCCGCGAGCTCCGGGCCGACCTGCCCCGTGTCTCCGTCCGTCGTCTTCACGCCGCAGATGATGAGGTCGTAGAGGGCCATCTTCCCGATGCAGAGGCCTAGGGTGTAGCTCGTGGCGAGGGTGTCGGCGCCGGCGAAGGCCCTGTCGGTCGCCAGCCACGCCTCGTCGCAGCCCATAGCAACCGCGTCTCTGAGGGCGGCCTCCGCCATGGGGGGCCCCATGGTCAGCACCTTCACGGTGCCGCCGAACCGCTCCCTAAGCCTCAGCCCCTCCTCGACGGCGTACTCGTCGAAGGGGTTGATGACGGCCGCGACCTCCTCACGCTTCAGCCTCCCCGTCTCGGGGTCGATCTCCACCTCGGTCGTCTCCGGCACCTGCTTGATGCAGACGATGATGTTCAGCCCGTCGCCCATCCGGTCTCCTCCCCGCAGGCTTCCTATGAATGCTCTCCCACTTTGGTATAAAACTTCAGGACGGATAGCGGCTACCTGAACAAAACTATTTTCCCATACCCGGCAGCCTCAAAGGTTTGAGACTCCATACAGGTCCATCCAATTGAGTTCAGATACTTCTACCGAGATGAGGGAGGTCTTCACCGAGGAGGCGAAGCTCCAGAGCCGGCTGGACGTCGAGACCGCCCTCGCCTGGGCCCACGCCCAGCTCAGCACCATCCCCGAGGGGTTCATCCTCACCGACTACATCCTCAGGCAGATGACCACCATCCTGAAGAACCTCGAGTTCGACTACGGTAACATCCGCCGGAACCTGGACCTCACCCTCGGCCTCTGCCTTACCGAGCGGGTCATGGTCGAGCTGGTCTGGAAGGGCATTGGCAGGCAAGAGGCCCACGAGCTGCTCCGACGGCTGGCCATGAAATGCTGGAGCGAGAGGCGAAGCCTAAGGGACGTCATGCTCGAGGACCCCGAGGCCTCCGGGATCGTCATGGCTGAGGAGCTGGATGAATGGCTGAAGTCCGAGAACTGCCTGGGGACGGCTGTCGAGCAGGTGGATAGGGCGGTGGCTAGCCTTAGAAAACGCCTCTCCTAGAGGAGGACCGTTTATTGCTTTATATGGATTCTGCCTCAACATAGACACATGGAGCTGGAATCGACGAAAAGATTAGAGGAAAAGGGAGTAAGCTACAGGTTATTGGAATTAAGGGAAAAAGCATACACGGTTGAGGATGTCGTAAAATATGCGAAAGATAAGATAAACCCAGAGGAGATATGTAAAACTATTATTTTGAAGGACGATGAGGGCAACAAATACGCAGTTCTGTTACTTGGGAAGCATAGAATAAATTTCACCAAGATGAAGGACATCGTTGGGCGGAAACTCAGCATAGCCAACTACGAAGAAGTCAGGACCGAGACGGGCGTCGAGCCCGGAGCGGTCTGTCCACTGGTTCTGGATATCCCCCTCTTCGTCGACAAACGGGTGTTCGACGTGAAACGCGTAAATTTCGGCTCGGGAGATCACCTGTACGGACTGGAGATCTCCCCGAGGGATCTGGATAGGGCAATCGACTTAAAGGTGGTCGATGTAGCCAAGGTGACGAGAAGCTGATCGGCGGATGAATCAGTCATGTTTTCGTAGGGGCCTATCCGGTCCGCGAATATCAGGAGGCAGCAGAACTCCTTTTCCGTAAAGGAAATAAATTAGTGGCAGTTTCATAAACCCTGGAATCCGAGCTCGGGGGCATCGTCCGTGACTCCAAGGCCCGAAGAGGAAGAAGACGAAGGAGAGGGAAAACTCCAGAAGCAGGTGGAGGAGCTGGAGGAGGATCTACGGGAGGAGAAGACGAGGGTGGAGACATATCTCAACCAGCTGAAGTACGCCCGGGCCGACTTGGAGAACCTCCAGAAGCAAGTGCAGAGGCGGATCGACGATGCCGTAGATCGGGGGACCCAGCGCCTCCTTTTGCGGCTCCTTCCCATCGTCGAGGAGCTCGACCTCGCCGTCGAGGCGGCCCGGGAGACGGAAAACAGCGGCGTCCTAGAGGGCGTGGAGATGGTCAGGAGGAATTTAAGCAAGATGCTCGACAGCGAGGGAGTATCTCCAATTGAGGCCGTCGGAAAGCTCTTCGACCCGAATCTGCACGAGGCGGTCCTCCAAGTTGAGTCATCAGACCACCCAGAGGGAACGGTCCTAGAGGAGTTGAGGAGGGGATACCTCTACAGGGGCAGGGTTCTGAGGGCGAGCATGGTGAAGGTGGCGAGAAGTCCGAGCTTAAAAGAAGATAAGGAGGCGAATGAGGATGAGTAGCGAGGAGAAAGATGAGGGGAAGCGAGAGAAGATCCTGGGGATAGATCTGGGCACAACGAACTCCGCCGCGGCGGTGATGATGGGCGGGAAGCCCGCCGTGATACCGAGCGCGGAGGGCCCCACCGTGGCAGGGAAGATGTTCCCATCGGTCGTGGCCTTCACGGAGGACGGGCAGCTCCTGGTGGGAGAGCCGGCCAAGAGGCAGGCGGTCACAAACCCGGAGGGGACGATACGGGAGGCCAAGCGCCTGATGGGGACCGACAGGAAGATCACGGTTTACGACAAGGAGTACACCCCACAGCAGATCTCGGCCTTCATCCTCCAGAAGATACTCAGGGACGCAGAGACCTACCTGGGGGAGAAGATGACGAAGGCGGTCATCACGGTTCCGGCCCACTTCAACGACAACCAGCGGCAGGCCACCATCGACGCCGGGGAGATCGCCGGGCTGAAGGTCACCCGGATAGTGAATGAGCCGACCGCGGCCGCCCTTGCCTACGGCGTCGACAAGACCGAGGAGGAGTTGAAGATCCTCGTCTTCAGCTTCGGCGGCGGCACCAACGACACGACGGTGATGGACTTCGGCGGCGGCGTCTTCGAGGTCCTCTCGACCAGCGGCGACACCAAAACCGGGGGAACGGACCTGGACAGGGCGGTTATGGACCACCTCATAGGGGAGTTCCGGAAAGAAACGGGCATCGACCTCGGCGGCGACATAAGGGCCATGGCCAGGCTGAAGGAGGCTGCGGAGAGGGCGAAGATAGAACTGTCGAACCTGATTACGACGGACATCGATCTCCCCTACATCGGAGCGGACGAGAGCGGGCCCAGGCACCTCCACGTGACCCTGACCAGGGCGAAGCTGGAGCAGCTGACGAGGCCCATCGTAGAGAAGATACGGGGGCCCATCCTCCAGACCATAAGGGATACGAAGCTCACGCCGGCCGACATCGACAAGGTCATCCTCATCGGCGGCCAGACGAAGATGCCTATGGTGCAGCAGTTCATAGAGGAGATAACGGGGAAGAAGCCGGAGAGGGGCATAGACCCCATGGAGTGCGTCGCCATCGGCGCGGCCATCCAGGGGGCGGTCCTCGCCGGAGAGATCTCGGACATCGTGCTGCTGGACGTGACCCCCCTGTCGCTGGGCGTCGAGACCCTCGGCAGCGTCTTCACTAGGGTGCTGGAGAGAAACACGACGATACCCACGAAGCAGAGCCAGATATTCACGACGGCCGCCGACTTCCAGACCGCAGTCACCATCCACGTCCTCCAGGGGGAGAGGGCTATGGCGAGGGACAACATCAGCCTCGGCCGGTTCGACCTCACGGGGATCCCGCCAGCGCCCAGGAGCGTCCCCCAGATCGAGGTGACATTCGACATCAACGCCGACGGCGTCCTCAACGTCCAGGCGAAGGACCTAGGCACCGGTAAGGAGGTGGGAATCACCATCACGGCGTCGACGAAGCTGACCCAGAATGAGAAGGACAGGATGGTCCGGGAGGCGGAGCAGTTCGCCGAGCAGGACAGGCGGACCAAGGAGGAGGCTGAGGCCCGGAACACGGCGGACTCCCTCATCTACACGACGGAGAAGACCCTGAGCGAGATCGGCGACAAGCTCACCGAAGACCACAAGAACAGGATCCAGAACACCATGGAGGCGCTTAAGGAAGCGCTGAAGACCGGAGGCACCGCCGAGATCAACGCCAAGATCGAGGAGCTGAGGAAGGTGGTGCAGGAGGCCGGGGCCGAAGTTTACAGGCAGGCAGCTGCCAAGCAGGCGCAGCAGCAGGCCCAGCAGCAGGCCCAGCAGCAGGCTCCGCCACCGGGAGGGGAGCAGAAGCAGGAGAAGAAGACGGTCGACGCCGAGTACAAGGTCGTGGAAGATGAGGAGAAGAAACAGTAGCGTAACGGTGTTATATGAGTAGTATAGATGCGCGCGCGACCTTGGAGGCATCGGAGTGTTGGTGAAAAGAAAGCTGATAGACCCGACGATAGTTGATCCCTGATGTCAGGCACCATATTGCGTTTCTGGGAGAAAAGTGAGGATTACGTTAAAAGTGTTAGAGAACTCCGAAATTGGCCCCAGTTTGCAGAATGGGTGGAATACCTATACAACGAGACAAGACAAATAGCAGAAGAGCAACACCCGGAACTCAAGACCTAGACAGCCAGCCTTCTCTTCCCCTTTCTTTTCAAGAATAACAGGCGGATGGTTATTTTTATATATGTCTTAAATGTAGTTGAAAATGCCTATACAAGCGAGGAGATCGTAGTGGGTAAGAAGATTCTGCAGATCAACTTGAAGTACAAGGTTTCGGCCTCTGAGATATCTGAAGC
>Ga0114921_10000287_pt1 | contig 21211 bp, 19 predicted proteins | sample BentaG_FD_87016 | JGI IMG/M metagenome (GOLD analysis project Ga0114921, IMG submission 87016) | Deep subsurface microbial communities from South Atlantic Ocean to uncover new lineages of life (NeLLi) - Benguela_00093 metaG | ecosystem: Environmental > Aquatic > Marine > Oceanic > Sediment ... | reverse complement strand
GGCCGCTGCGACGATCATCGACCTGGGTGTCCAGCCGGGCGACCGTATCGCGATTTGGTCGCCGAACACCTGGCACTGGGTGGTGGCCTGCCTGGCCATCCACTATGCCGGCGCGGTGCTGGTACCCCTCAACACGCGCTACACCGATAGCGAAGCTGTTGACATCCTCGCGCGGACGGCCGCCCCGCTGCTGTTCGCATCGGGCGACTTCCTGGGTGCCGACAAGGCGGCCGGCATCGACCGCCCCGAAGTCGCCGCTGCCCTGCCCGCGCTGCGCCACGTCGTGCGCGTCCCGATCGAGAAGACCGACGGCACGTGGGACGAGTTCATGGGCCGCGGTGCCAACCTTGGTGCTGTAGGTGCCAACCTTGATGCAGTAGATGCCCGGGCCGCTGATGTCCGTCCCGATGACGTCTCCGACATCCTGTTCACCTCGGGCACCACCGGCCGCAGCAAGGGCGTGCTGTGCGCGCACCGCCAGTCGCTGGACGCCTCGGCAGCGTGGGCGGCCTGCGGGGAGATCACCAGTGCAGACCGCTACCTTTGCATCAACCCGTTCTTCCACAATTTCGGCTACAAGGCCGGCATCCTGGCTTGCCTGCAGACGGGCGCGACGCTCATCCCCGAGCTGACCTTCGACCCGGAAAAGGCGATGCGAGCAGTGCAGGACCACCGGATCACTGTGCTACCCGGCCCGCCCACGATTTACCAGGCTCTGCTCGACCATCCCAGTCGCAGCGACTACGACCTCACCTCGTTACGGTTCGCAGTTACCGGGGCCGCCACGATCCCCGTCGTGCTGATCGAACGCATGCAGACCGAGCTCGACATCGACACGGTGCTGACCGCGTACGGGCTCACGGAAGCCAGCGGTTTCGGCACCATGTGCCGCGCCAACGACGGAGCCGTCACGGTTGCCACGACCTCTGGGCGCCCGATCGCGGACTTCGAAATGCGGATCGCCGGGGACAAAGCCACCGACGCAGGGGAAGTGCTGCTGCGCGGACCCAACGTGATGCTGGGCTATTTGGATGACCCTGAAGCCACCGCTGCGGCGATCGACGACGAGGGCTGGCTTCACACGGGCGACGTCGGCGAACTGGACGACGCGGGAAACCTGAAGATCACCGACCGGCTCAAGGATATGTACATCTGTGGCGGCTTCAACGTGTATCCCGCCGAGATCGAGCAGGTGCTTGCGCGACTCGACGGTGTTGCCGAAACCGCGGTGATCGGAATATCGGAGGAGAGGCTGGGCGAGGTCGGTAAGGCCTTCGTGGTTACCCTGCCCGGCGTCGAACTCGACGAGGAGACCGTGATCGATTACACCCGAGCCCATCTCGCCAACTTTAAGATTCCGCGATCGGTGACCTTCCTCGATGCGCTGCCCCGCAACCCCGGCGGCAAGGTGGTAAAACCCCAGCTTCGCGAACTCGCCAGACACCCGGAAGGGGCCTGAGTTGGACCTGAACTTCGATGACGCCACGTGTGAATTCCGCAACGAGGTGCGTGACTTCCTTGCCTCCAACACGAGTAGCTTCCCGACCAAGTCCTACGACACCGCAGAAGGCTTCGACCAGCACCGTCATTGGGACAGAGTGCTTTTCGACGCCGGCCTATCGGTGATCACCTGGCCGGAGCACTACGGTGGCCGCGATGCGACACTGCTGCAGTGGGTGGTGTTCGAAGAAGAGTACTTCCGTGCGGGCGCCCCCGGTCGGGCCAGCGCCAACGGCATATCGATGCTGGCGCCGACGCTGTTCACGCATGGCACACAAGAGCAGCTCGACCGGGTGCTGCCGAAAATGGCTAGTGGCGAGGAGATCTGGGCTCAGGCCTGGTCCGAGCCGGAGTCCGGAAGCGACTTGGCATCGCTGCGCTCGACCGCGACCAGGACCGATGGGGGCTGGCGCCTCAACGGGCAGAAGATCTGGAGTTCGCGGGCGGTCTTCGGGGAACGGGCTTTCGGACTATTCCGGTCCGACCCACTAGCACAGCGCCACAAGGGCCTGACGTACTTCATGTTCGACCTGAAGTCCGCCGGCGTCACGGTGTGGCCGATCGCCCAGCTGGGAGGCGATACCGGGTTCGGCGAGATCTTCCTCGACGACGTGTTCGTGCCCGACCGGGACGTCATCGGCGGCGTGCACGAGGGCTGGGGGGCGGCAATGAGCACCTCGAGCAATGAGCGCGGGATGTCGCTGCGCAGCCCTGGGCGCTTCCTCGCACCCGCCGAACGGCTGGTAGCCCAATGGCGCGACCATCCTGACCCGGCATTCACCGATCGCGTCGCCGATGCGTGGATAAAGGCTCAGGCCTACCGGCTGCACACCTTCGGTACCGTTACCCGGCTGGCCAACGGCGGTGAACTGGGCGCCGAGTCCTCGGTGACCAAGGTGTTCTGGTCCGATCTCGATGTGGCGCTGCACCAGACGGCGTTGGACCTGTCCGGCGCCGACGGCGAACTCGCAACCCCCGTGGCCGACGGCCTGTTATTCGCGTTGGGCGGGCCAATCTATGCAGGCACCAATGAGATTCAGCGCAACATAGTCGCCGAGCGGCTTCTGGGCTTGCCCCGAAAGTAGACGATTGTGAACTTTGAGATAGACGAACAGCAGCGTGACTTCGCTGCCAGCATCGACGCTTCCCTGGGCGCCGCCGACCTGCCCGGCGCGGTCCGAGCCTGGGCCGAAGGCGACACTGCACCCGGACTCAAGGTCTGGGCTCAACTGGCAGAACTTGGCGTGCCGGCACTAATGGTGCCCGAGAGGTTCGACGGAATAGAAGCTCATCCGACCGACCTCACGGTGGCAATGGAGCAGATCGGTCGCTGGGCGGTCCCCGGCCCGGTGACCGAATCCATTGCAGTCGCTCCTGTCCTGCTTGCCGGCCGTGGCGAATGGGCCGAGCGCAGCGCCGCCCTGGCATCCGGTGAACTAATCGCAACAGTAGCTCTGCCACCCCTGGTGCCCCGCGCCCTGGACGCCGACACTGCCGGTCTGATCCTGTTCGCCCGGGATGGACAGGTACTCGACGGCGAGGCGGGCGCCAGGCACGAGTCCATCGATCGCAGCCGACACCTGTTCGACGTCAACGCGTCCGGCGATGCGCATTCGGCCGATGTCGCAAGGGCGTTCGAATTCGGCGCGTTGGCGACGGCGGCTCAGCTGGTCGGGGCGGGCCAGGCGATGCTCGATGCCGCTGTCGAATATGCCAAGCAGCGCAGCCAGTTCGGCAAACTCATCGGCAGTTACCAGGCGATCAAGCACAAACTCGCCGATGTGCTCATCGCGATCGAGTTGGCGCGGCCGCTGGTCTACGGAGCCGCGCTAGCGCTGGCTCAATCTGGTCGAGAGGCATCTGCCAGCGCCGCCCGCGATGTCAGTGCCGCCAAGGTGGCCGCTGCAGACGCGGCTCTGCTCGCCGCTCGTGCGGCGCTGCAGACACACGGCGCCATCGGCTATACCCAGGAGCACGACCTGTCACTGCTACTGGTACGGACACAGGCGTTGTGCCCCGCATGGGGAGACCCGACTTGGCATCGGCGCCGGGTTCTGAAGGTACTGACCTCATGACGGCAGAGCGGGAAATGCTGCGCGACACTGTCGCCGCGCTCGTCGACAAGCACGCGTCGCCGGAGTCGGTACGCGAGGCAATGAGTTCGGAGCACGGATACGACGAGTCGCTGTGGCGGATGTTGTGCGAACAGGTCGGTGCCGCAGCGCTGGTAGTCCCCGAGGAATTGGGTGGCGCCGGTGGCGAACTGGCCGATGCAGCGGTCGTTCTTGAGGAGCTGGGCAAAGCTCTGGTGCCCACCCCTCTGTTGGGGACCACACTGGCCGAGGTGGCACTCTTGGCGGCCGACGAACCCGATGGCAATGTTCTCGAGAAACTGGCGGACGGGTCGTGCCTGGGCGCGGTGGTCTTCGATCCGGGCTACGTGGTCAATGGCGACGTCGCCGACGTCGTTGTCGCCGCCGACGGTGAGACCCTCACGCGCTGGACATCATTCACTGTCGATGCAGCAGTCCCGATGGACCCGACACGCCGATTGGCGCGGGTGGAGGCCACCCAGACCACTGCGATCGGAGCGGATCCCGGCCTGGCGGACATTGCGTCGATCCTGCTGGCGACTGAGCAGATCGGCGCGGCAGCGAAGTGTCTTGATCTGACCGTGCAGTACACCAAGGACAGGGTGCAGTTCGGCCGCCCGATCGGCAGCTTCCAGGCGCTCAAACACCGGATGGCCGATCTCTACGTCGCGGTGGAAGCGGCGCGGGCCGTCGTCAACGAGGCGGTAGCGGGCCCCTCACCGACGACAGCTGCACTCGCCCGGCTCGCGGCCAGCGACGCGTTCTCCAAGGTGGCCGCCGAGTCAGTCCAGCTGCACGGCGGAATCGCGATCACCTGGGAAAGCGATATCCAGTTCTACTTCAAACGCGCCCACGGCAGCGCGCAGATGCTCGGTCCGCCGCGGGATCAACTGCGTCGCCTCGAATCCGAGGTGTTCTAGCCTGGGAGCGTGACCGTTTCCAACCGGGCTGGTATTCCGCCGTTCTATGTCATGGATGTCTGGTTGGCCGCGGCCGAACGGCAGCGCACCCATGGCGATCTCGTTAATCTGTCCGCGGGGCAACCCAGCGCCGGGGCGCCATCCCCAGTTCGCGACACCGCCGTGGCGGCGCTGAACCGAAATCAGCTCGGCTACTCCGTTGCTTTGGGCATCCCGGAGTTGCGCGCAGCGATAGCGGATTCCTATCAAGCGCGCCGCCTGGTCGTTGAACCAGATGACGTCGTGGTGACAACCGGCTCGTCCGGCGGATTCCTGCTGGCGTTCCTCGCGTGCTTCGACGTCGGAGATCGGGTGGCGATCGCCAGCCCCGGCTATCCGTGCTACCGCAACATCCTGACCGCACTCGGCTGCGAGGTCGTCGAGCTGCCGTGCGGCCCCGACACCCGATTCCAGCCGACTGTGCAGATGCTGGCCGACCTCGATCCACCGGTCGCGGGGGTGATTGTGGCGAGTCCGGCCAACCCCACCGGAACGGTGATCCCGCCCGAGGAACTCGCGGCGATCGCCTCCTGGTGCACATCGTCAGGAGTACGTCTGATCAGCGACGAGGTGTACCACGGGCTGGTGTATCCCGGCTCGCCGGCAACCAGCTGCGCGTGGGGGACATCACGGGATTCGATTGTGGTGAATAGCTTTTCGAAGTACTTCGGCATGACGGGATGGCGACTGGGCTGGTTATTGGTGCCGCAGGAGCTGAAGCGGGCGATCGACCGCCTGACGGGAAACTTCACGATCTGCCCGCCGGCGCTTCCCCAGGTGGCCGCCGTCTCGGCATTCACGCCGCAGTCGATCGCAGAGGCCGAATCACTTCTGGACGGTTACACCGCTAACCGACTCCTGCTGTTGAACGGGCTTCGCAAGATGGGGATACACCGACTGGCCCCGACCGATGGTGCCTTCTATGTCTACGCCGACGTCTCGCATCTGACCTCGGATTCGCTGTCATTCTGTTCAAAGCTGCTGGCCGAGACCGGGGTGGCGATCGCACCGGGCGTCGACTTCGACACGATTCGGGGCGGATCGTTCGTGCGACTGTCGTTCGCGGGCCCATCCTCCGACGTCGAGGAGGCGCTGCGGCGCATCGGCACCTGGCTCGGCTAGAGCACGACAGCATCAATGTCGGAGGCTGCGTCCTCACCAGCGACAAACGAACAAGACCATCCTCACCCGAACCCGGTTAACAGCATCCATGTCGGGGGTAGGGAGTAGCGTCAGGTTCATGTTCGAAAGTTTGTGCGATTTTGATTCGGGCTCGAGTGAGGCGCAGCTGCGGGCCCGGGTCCAGGAGTTGGAACGGGTGAAGTCGGCTGCAGCAGCAGCCCAGGTACGAGCGACCGCGTTGTGGGCCGCCAAGCGCCGCGCCGCTGAGGCGGCCGCCGGGGTGCCTGCAGCAAAACAGGGCCGTGGTCTGGCCGGCGAGGTCGCGTTGGCGCGCCGCGACGCCCCGGTGCGCGGCGGACGGCATCTGGATTTCGCCAACGCACTGTTCAACGAAATGCCCCACACCCTGGCAGCGTTGGCGTCTGGCCATCTCTCGGAGTGGCGGGCCACCCTGATCGTGCGCGAGTCAGCTTGTCTGTCGGTTCAGCACCGACGAGAGTTGGACGCGCGGCTGTGCGCCGATGCCGACAGGCTCAACGGGTGGAGTGATCGTCGGGTGGCCGCCGCGGCCAAGAAGATCGCCTGTGAGCTCGACGTCGCCGCGGTGGTGGACCGCTGCGCCAAAGCCGCCCAGGATCGGTGCGTAACGATCCGCCCCGCCCCCGACACCATGACCTACGTGACCGCCCTGCTGCCAGTAGCACAGGGTGTCGGGGTGTACGCGGCATTGACTAAGGCCGCGAACACCACCTTCGACGACCGCTCACGTGGGCAGGTCATGGCCGACACCCTCTATGAGCAGGTGACCGGCCGCTCAGTCGCCGAACCGGCATCGGTGACGCTGAACCTGGTCATGGCCGACACCACCCTGTTCGGCTGCGACCAAGCACCAGCCTGGCTGGACGGCTACGGACCCGTACCCGCGCAGATCGCCTGCATCCTGGCCGGCGACGCCGTCACCGACGGGACGGCCAAAGCGAGCCTGCGCCGGCTGTACCGCCACCCCCGTTCCGGGCAGCTGGTCGCGATGGAGTCACGGTCGCGACTGTTCCCGAAGGGGCTGGCGGCGTTCATCGCCATCCGGGATCAGAGCTGCCGTACCCCCTACTGTGACGCCACGATCCGCCACCTCGACCACGCCGTCCCCAAACACCGCGCCGGCCCTACCAGCGCGGCCAACGGCTTGGGACTGTGCGAGGCCTGCAACTACGCCAAAGAAGCCCCCGGTTGGTCAGTGAACACCGAAGAGACCAACGGCGAACATGTCGCGGAGTTCACCACCCCGACCGGAGCGACCTACCACTCCACCGCACCACCGCTACCCGGACCGCCCCTACGACGGAGAATGAGCCTCGTCGAAGGCGGACTCAGCATCGACCTCGTCACTTTCGACGCTGCGTGACATACCAGTCGAGCAGCGAGGGGTCATCGACTGCGCTGCGCTCGACGACCTTGGCCGGGTCCCCGCCTTGGAACAACTTCTTGATCGGCACCTCAAGCTTCTTGCCGGTACGGGTGTGCGGAATACCTGGGGCGAGGGTGATTTCGTCGGGTACGTGCCGCGGGGAGACCTCGGTGCGGATGGTGTCGTTGATTCGGTCGCGCAACTCTTCGGTGAGTTCGCTGCCTTCGGCGAGGACTACGAACAGCGGCATCCAGTAGCCGCCGTCGGGTTGCTCAGCTCCGATCACCAACGCCTCGACGATCTCTGGCAGCCTCTCGACCGCCTGGTAGATGTCGGCGCTGCCCATCCGGATACCGTGGCGGTTCAGCGTCGAGTCCGACCGTCCGTGCACGATGACGCTGTGGTGATCGGTGATGGTGATCCAGTCACCATGGCGCCATACACCGGGATACACCCCGAAGTATGCGTCCCGGTAGCGCTTTCCGTCCGGATCGTTCCAGAAGCACACCGGCATAGACGGCATGGGCTTGGTGACGACGAGTTCGCCCACTTCGCCGCGCACAGGCTTGCCGTCCTGGTCCCACGCATCCAGCGCCACCCCGAGAAACGGCGCCGACAACTCGCCCGGCCAGACCGGCACCGTGCGAACACCGCCGACGAACGCCGACACCACGTCGGTGCCTCCGCTGATCGAGGCCACTTGCACATGCTCACCGGCGTTGTCCCGCAGCCAAAGTGAAGACGCGGGCGGCAACGAGGACCCGGTGATCCCGACAGTCCGCAGCCCAGAAAGATCGTAACTCTGCCTCGGCCGCGCATCCGCCTTCATGCAGCCGAGAACATAGCCGGGACTGGTGCCGAGCACGGTCGCTCGCACCCGGGCAGCCATCTCCCACAGTGCATCTGGGCGGCCGGCCGACGGACTTCCGTCGTAGCAGACGATCGTGGCTCCGACGAGCAGTCCCGCCACCTGGAAGTTCCACATCATCCAGCTGGGGCTGGTGAACCAGAAGAAGGTGTCGCCGCGTCCGATGTCAGACTGCAAAGCGACGGCTTTGAGATGCTCCACAACAACCCCGCCGTGACCATGCACGATGCCCTTCGGGAGCCCGGTCGTGCCGGATGAGAAGAGGATCCACAGTGGATGCTCGAAAGGGACAGCGAACGTGTCGAGTTCGCGATCGCTATGCGCGACGAGATCGTCGGTAGAAAACGTAGCCTGCAGCGTCGGCAGCCCGGCTCGAAGCGCGGCGACATCGTCGCGCTTGTCCCGGTACTTCCCGGCAAAGGTATACCCGTCCGCCGTCACCAGTGCCTTGGGCTCGAGCTGACCGAGCCGATCCAGCGCCGCCTTCGCCGAGTAGTCTTGCCCGCAGGCGCTCCATACCGCACCAATGGCTGCGGTGGCCAGAAACGCGATCACTGCCTCAGGGATATTCGGGAGATAGCCGACGACGCGATCGCCCGGACCGACTCCTGCCGCACGCAGGGTCTCGGCGAACGCCGCGGTACGCCCTAACAGCTCACCCCAGGACACTTCGCGGTCCGGTCCGTCCTCACTGACCTGGACAATCGCCGGCCGATCGGTGCGCTTATTCCGCGCAACCTGGTCAACGTAGTTCAGCGTGGTTTCCGGAAACCAGCGCGCCCCGGGCATCTCCCCGTTCTGCAGCACCGTCGGCCCGCGCTCACCAACATCAAAATAGTCCCACAGCACGGCCCAGAAGCTCTCGATTTCGTCAACCGACCATTGCCGCAGTGCTTCGTAGTCCGGAAAAGCTGCACCCGTGCGCTTTTCAGCGAATCGCGCGAAGTGGGTGACCCGCGCGTCAGCGATGTCCCGCTGTGTCGGAACCCACTGTGGTTCGTCTGTCGTCGCCTTCACCGAGCACTCCGTCCGCCGTCCCTCGTGTAAGTAGCTCCAGACACCATTCCAGCAGACGCCGAGGTAAGCCAGCCCGCCAATTGCCACACCGCCTCCTACGCGACGTGGCCATCACCGCCTCCACTGTCATCGTCGACGCGCGAACCTGGCGAACCGCCAAAAATAGCGAGGCAGGCTCAAGGTCGACGGCCCCTTTGGCCATGCGTCGGAACGGAAGTATGCCTCCGAACCGCCGTCGACGACAATGACGCTGCCACAGAGGAAGTCAGCGGCATCGGACAACATGAACAGTATCCAGTCAGCGATCTGGCCCGCATCGCCGAATCCCCCGATGGGAATCGGGAATGCTCGTACCGCCTTGGATTGCCCTGGCGTGGCGAGTTGCTCTTTCAACAGGGGAGTCAGAATAGCGCCGGGCGCCAGTACGTTTAGCCGGATACCGGCGCCGGCCCAGTCGGGGTTCACCGCATGCCGCCGCACCCACCTGGACACCGCAATCTTGGAAGCAGCGTAGGCCAGTGAGGACGCAGCGGGACCGAAGGAACGCACGGCGCGCTGGGCTTTGTCCGGACGACCTGCCAGGAGGGCACGCACCGCGCGGCGGGGCACCGCGGGCGTCGTTGTGGTCGAATTACTGCCTACCACAACGACCTTGGCTTTCCCCGCGGCCAAAGCCGGTTGCCAGGCGGTCAGCAGTTCGACGACTCCAGCAAAGTTGACCTGATAGATCAACGCGGCCCGGTCGGCGCCGGGCAATGGTCCTACACCCGCGGCGAGGACGGCTCCGTCCAGGCGACCTTCTTCGGCGGCCGCCAAGACGCCCTGTGCGGCAGTCACTCGCCCTTGCGGCGTCGACAGATCGGCAATCACCTCAGCGTCCCGCAGGTCCACCCCGATAACCGACTGCCCGGCGGCCCGAAGACGATCTGCCGCCTGATGCCCCATGCCAGATGCTGATCCGGTGACCACGTAGGTGCCCAATCGCTTCTACCTTTCGACAGCCAAACCGCGCTATAACCAGGTGTCGTCCGTCGTGGTGGTCAGGAAGGCCTCAAGACCATTGCGCCAATCTGCCGGGGTGGTCTTATCGGGCTCGATACCGGTGTACTGCCCTTGATAGAAGAGCAGCGGTCTCGGCTTCTTCCGCGGAACGTCGGAAAGCGAGTGCACCGCGCCGAAGACCACCAGGTGGTCTCCACCATCGTAAACAGAATGCACAGTGCAGTCGATGTGCGCCAGTGTGCCCTCGATGATCGGCGATCCCAATTTCGAAGGTGTCCAATCAATTCCGGAAAACTTGTCGGGCTCCCGGGAACCGAAGCGAGCCGATACATCCTTCTAGTTCTCGTGCAGGACGTTGACGCAGAAGTTACCGCTAGCTTCGATCGCCTGCCAGGAACGGGAGACTTTCGTCGGACAGAAAAGCACCAGCGGCGGTTCCAACGACAGCGCGGCAAAGGACTGGCAGGCGAAGCCGACCGGTGTGTCGTTGTGCACGGTGGTGATGATCGTGATTCCGGTGCAGAACTGACCCAACACGTTTCGAAATGTGCGTGGGTCGATCGGAGGATTGCTCACTGGGTGCATGTTTCCTCGCGCAAGCGCTCGTCGGGGTTCATGTTTCCTCGCGCAAGCGCTCGTCGGGGTTCATGTTTCCTCGCGCAAGCGCTCGTCAATCCTTGAAGCCGACGCTGAAGTCGTGGCCCCAAAGCGAGACAGCGGTACTCTCCCGCGCTACCCAGCTGTCGTCCTCGACTTCGAGTCCTTCGCAGCCGAATTCGATGTCGAAGCCGCCTGGCGTCTTCATGTAGAAGGAGAGCATCTTGTCGTTGACATGGCGGCCCAGTGTCGCCGACATCTTGACTTTGCGACGCAACGCCCGGTCCAGGCACAAGCCGACATCGTCGGCGCTTTCTACCTCCATCATGAGATGCACTATGCCGCTTGGCGTATCACCCGGCATGAACGCCAGGCTGTGATGGCGAGGATTCACACCGAAGAACCGCAACCACACGGGAGGGCCATCAGCGGGCCGACCCACCAGTTGCGGTGGCAGACGCATCGAATCACGCAGACTGAAACCGAGCACATCGCGGTAGAAGTGCAGCGATTCCGCGTCGTCCCGGGTGGTCAGAACGACGTGCCCCAGACCCTGCTCCTCGGTGACAAACTTGTGCCCGTAGGGGCTCACCACCCGCCGGTGTTGAAGAGCGACGCCATGGAAGACTTCCAGGGTGTTGCCGGAAGGGTCGGAGAAGGTGATCATCTCGTCGACCCTGCGGTCAGCCAGTGCGGCGGCGGTGGCTTCTTTGTACGGAGTGCCTTCGACCTCGAGACGGTTACGAATATTCTGCAGGCCAGCTGCATTCGCGGTTTCCCAACCGGACTCCATCAACCGGTCCCGCTCGCCGGGCACAATCACCAGGCGGGCGGGGAACTCGTCCATCCGCAGATAGAGAGCGCCATCCGGACTTGCCCCGGCTACCCCGGACCCTTCGACCATCCCGAGCACCTTGAGCCCGTACTCGCGCCAGGCTCCGATGTCGGTCGTCTCGACACGCAGATATCCCAGCGATCGGATGGTCACGACTGCGCCCCCTTGCCATTCTTCAGGAAGTCCACGGTCAGCTTGTTGAACTCTTCGAACTTCTCCAACTGCGCCCAATGACCGCACTGCCCGAAGACATGCAGTTGCATACGCGGTATCTGCTTGATAGCCACCAGGGCACCGTCGAGAGGATTGACTCGGTCCTCACGGCCCCAGATCAGCAGCACCGGCTGGCGTAGTTTGTAGACGTCGCGCCACATCATTCCCAACTCGAAATCGGCGCCGACGAAAGACTTGCCCATCGCTTTCGTGGCCGCCAGCGACTCCGGGGTACTCGCGATCTGGAACCGTTCCTCGACGAGTTCGGGCGTGATCAGCTTCTGGTCGAAGACCATGATGCGCAGGAACTTCTCGATGTTCTGGCGTGTCGGGTCCGCGGCGAATCGACCCAGCAGCTTGACGCCTTCGGTGGGATCGGGGGCAAAGAGGTTGACGCTCAAACCGCCCGGGCCCATCAATACCAGTCGGCCAGCCCGCTTGGGATTGTCCAGGGCGAACCGCACCGCGGTACCGCCGCCGAGCGAGTTACCCACCAGTGCAGCACGTTCGAGGCCCAGATGGTCGAAGAGATTCAGCAGCGCTGTGGAACTGTAGCGGTTGTACTGCTCGTGTTCGGTGTGCTTATCGGAGTGACCGTAGCCGGGCTGGTCAACGGCCAGTACGTGGAAGTGCTTGGCCAGCACCGGAATATTACGGCCGAAGTTGGACCAGCTAGATGCGCCCGGACCTCCGCCGTGCAGCAACACCACGGTCTGATCGTTTCCGACGCCGGCCTCGTGGTAGTGCAGCCGCATATCATCACGGACCTGCGCGTACCGGGACGTCGACTCGAAGGTGACGGCTTGCTGTTGGGCGGCTTCGGCTGCGAAGGATGTCATCAGGCCGGCCAATCAAACCATCGTGTCCTGCGGCGGCAGTCCGAACTCGTTGTTGCCGAAGATCAAGTATGCCCGCTCCGGCTCGTTCGCCGCGTGCACCCGACCGGCGTGTGCGTCCCGCCAGAACCGCTGCACGGGTTGTTCGACACCCAGCGCAGTGGCGCCGGATGCCTCGAACAACAGGTCGATCGAGGAGATGGCCCGGGCCGTGGCCCGCACCTGGTCACGGCGAGCACGGGCGCGCAACTCGAAAGGAATCTCCTGATCGTTCCTGAGCAACTCGTACTCCTCGCGAACATTCCCGATGAGCTGTCGCCAGCCGGCATCGATGTCACTGGCAGCCTCGGCAATCCGCACCTTGGCGAACGGGTCATCCTTGGACTTCTCGCCGGCGAAGGCGGCACGCACCCGCTTGCCCTGATGCTCGACATGGGCGTCGTAGGCGCCGTAGGCCATTCCCATGATGGGGGCAGAGATAGTGGTGGGATGCATTGTGCCCCAAGGCATTTTGTACACCGGTGCGGTGTTGTTCTCCAACCCACCCGCCGTGCGGTCGTTCATCGCCTTGTACGACAGGAAACGGTGTCGGGGTACGAACACGTCCTTGACGACGACGGTGTTGCTGCCCGTTCCCTTCAACCCCACCACGTGCCAGACATCGTCGATGCGATATTCGTCGTGCGGGATCAGAAAGCTGCCGAAATCGACGGGCCTGCCGTCCTTGATCACCGGCCCACCGAGGAATGCCCACGTCGCATGGTCGCAACCCGACGACCACTGCCAGGCGCCGCTGACCAGGTAGCCGCCGTCGACCACGGTGCCTGCACCCATGGGTGCATAAGAGGACGACACCCGAACGGTCGGGTCCATATTCCACACCTCGTCCTGCGCCTGCTGGTCGAACAGGGCCAGGTGCCAGTTGTGTACGCCGATGATCGACGACACCCACCCGGTGGACCCGCACGCGCTGGCGATCCGGCGGACGGCTTCGTAGAAGACGGTGGGATCGCACTGCAGTCCGCCCCACTGCTCGGGTTGGAGCAGTTTGAAGAAGCCGACTTCGTCGAGTTCGCTCACGGTGTCATCGGGCAGGCGCCGTAGTTCTTCGGCGACCTGCGCGCGCTTGGCGATCCGCGGCAGCAGATCATCGACGCCGGTGAGGACCGACTGCACGTCAAGCTGTTGAATGGACGTCACGGGTTTGCCTCCTGGAGACTAGGACCAGGTGATGAGCGCTTGGGCGAGGAGCAGACCAATGACGATGAGCTCCCGCACGAAGATCAGATCACTCTACAAAGATTAGAACACGTTACGATTTGTGTCGAGTAGCGCATTGCTGTGGCCTCTGGACCAGCGCACATGCATTTCTGTAACCTGTTCTAGTTATTGAACAGTTATTGCTCCGGCAGCGGGGCGAAGGGAGGCCATCCAGTGCCGGACGAGCCACTCGGTAGCCACGTACTCGAGCTTGAGGTGGTCGACGTCATCGACGAGACCTCCGATGCGCGCTCGCTGGTGCTCCGGGCATCCGAGGGCCGGGCAGACCCACCGATTCCCCCGGAGAAGCTCCGCTACGCCCCGGGCCAGTTCTTGACGCTGCGCGTGCCCAGCGATCGAACGGGATCCGTGGCCCGTTGCTACTCGCTGTGCAGCTCACCGTTCACCGGCGACCCGATGACCGTCACGGTCAAGCGCACCGTCGACGGGTACGCGTCGAACTGGCTGTGCGACAACGCCCATCCCGGCATGAAGTTGCACGTGCTGGCACCGTCGGGCACGTTCGTCCCCAAAACGCTGGACACCGACTTTCTGCTGCTGGCCGCCGGTAGTGGGATCACCCCGATGATGGCGATCCTGAAGTCCGCCCTCTCAGAGGGCAGCGGCAAAGTGGCGCTGATCTATGCCAATCGCGACGAGAACTCGATCATCTTCGCCACAGCACTGCGAGATTTGGCGGCCCAATACCCCGACCGCCTCACTGCCCTGCACTGGCTGGAGTCGGTGCAGGGTCTACCCAGTGCGACCGCACTGTCAGCACTGATCGGCCCGTACGCCACGCGGGAGACGTTCATCTGCGGTCCCGGGCCGTTCATGGCGGCCGCCGAGCAGGCTCTGAAGTCGTCAGGAACTCCCGCAGACCGAGTGCACATCGAGGTGTTCAAATCCCTGGAGTCCGACCCCTTCGCCACTGTGGTGATCGAAGAGGACAACAGAGACGAGGGCCCGGCCACGGCGATCGTGACGCTTGACGGTGACACCCACGAGGTGTCCTGGCCGCGCACCGCGAAACTGCTCGACGTGCTGCTGGCCAAGGGCCTGGACGCACCGTTCTCCTGCCGCGAAGGACACTGCGGTGCATGCGCGGTCGTGGCCAAGGCCGGCGACGTCGAAATGGAAGTCAACGACGTACTCGAACAACAGGATCTCGACGAAGGTCTGATCCTTGCGTGCCAGGCACACCCGCGCTCCGAATCGGTCGAGGTCACTTACGACGAGTGAGTCCCCCTCCGACGAATGACGTCCCTGACGAGGAGTGCGTCACTCAGCGCGGCAGACCCAGCAATCGCTCCCCCGCCATGGTGAGCAGGATCTGTTCGGTGCCACCGGCGATCGTCAGGCAGCGGGTGTTGAGGAAATCGTGGACCTCTGGATTCTCGACTGCACCCGACCCCTCCGACAGCTCCATCCGGAATTCGGCGAGAGCCTGGCGATAGCGCACGCCGATGAGTTTGCGCGCGCTGGCCTGCGCGCCCGGGTCCTGCCCGCCCACAGCAAGTTGGGCGATGCGCTGGTCCAGTAGCGACCCGACCTGAGCGGTGACGATCAACCCGCCAAGCTGATCCTGTTGCGCAGCATCGATTTCGAGCCCTCCAACGGCGCGCAACACCTTTTCCATCGGGTTGCCCAGTGCGGTGCCCTGAGCCATCGCGACACGCTCGTTAGCCAGGGTGGTTCGCGCAAGCCGCCAGCCGTCGTTGACTTGACCGACCACCATCTCGTCGGGCACGAATACGTCGTCGAAGAACACCTCGTTGAACAGTTCGTCGCCGGTGATCTCACGCAGTGGCCGGATCACGATGCCCGGCGTCTTCATATCGATGAGGAAGTAAGTGATGCCCTTATGCTTTGGAGCTTCTTGGTCCGTTCTGGCCAGACACACACCCCAATGTGCCTTCTGTGCAGCCGAAGTTCACACCTTCTGCCCGGTGAGGCGCCAGCCCCCCTCGGCACGAACAGCCTTGGTCCTCAGAGCGGCCAGGTCCGACCCCGCACCCGGCTCGCTGAACAGCTGACACCAAGTCAACTCGCCCCGCAACGTCGCAGGGACGAACTGCTCGACCTGCTGCGGGCTACCGCAGTCGAGGATCGTCGGAACGGTCTACCACCCGATGATCAGGTCGGGACGCACGATCTCGGCGGCCGCCAATTCCTGATCGATCACCAGCTGCTCGGCCGGGCTTGCCGCCCGGCCGTAAGGTCGCGGCCAATGGGGCGCCAAGAGGCCGGTCTCGGCGAACACAACCTGCCGCTCCTCCTCGGGTGCTGCAGCGACTTCAGCTACCGCAGAGGCAATTTCGGGCCGAAGGTCGGCCACCGACGCCAAATCGATGTGCAGATCACGGCGTACACCCTGCTGAGTCAGCGCCGCCACCCGTCGAAGCCAGCGCGACCGACCACCCAGGAACTGCGCGATGCCGTACGCGCGTCGCAGATACAGGTGTGCATCGTGCTCCCAGGTGATTCCGATACCGCCGAGGATCTGGATGCAATCCTTGGCGTTCATCTTGGCGGCCTCGATGCCCACAGAGGCCGCCAGCGCCGCCGCAATCGCGAGCTGGTCACCGTCAGATTCGGTGTCGGCTGCGTTCGCGGCGCGGGCGGCGTCGGCGGCGGCCACCGAAGCCTGCTCGGAGCGCAGCAGCATCTCCGCGCACATGTGCTTGATCGCCTGGAAGCTGCCGATCGGCTTGCCGAACTGCTCGCGAACCTTTGCGTACTCGGTCGCGGTCTCGAGGAGCCAGCGGGCAAGGCCGGCCGCCTCGGCGGCCAGCACGGTAACCGCCAGATCGACACCTCGCCCCGCGGACACAGACAATTCCTCGGCAGCCGCGCCATCGAACAACACCCGCGACAGCGGGCGGGAGAAATCGGTGGCCTCGAGCGGCTCCACCGTCACTCCGTCGGCAGCGCCGTCGACCAGCAGCCAGCGGTCATCCGCGCACAGCAGCAACACTGCGCAGGTTGAATCCTCGCTGGCTCCGAGCACGTAGGGCGCGACGCCCGAGACGCTGCCATCGGAGTAGGACAGCTCGGTTCTCAGCGCGACCCCGGCGGTGCGCTCACCGGCCGCCAAGGCCTCCAGCAGCTTCGCATGCGAACCGTCCAGCACAAGTGTGGCCAGCGCCGTGGTGGCCACCGGACCGGGAACCAGCGCAGCGGCCGCTTCTTCGACCATCGCGCACAGGTCCGGCACGGTGCCGTCGGCCCCGCCGTGTTCCTCGGGTAGTGCAACGCCGAAGATTCCCAGTTGCGCCAAACCCTCGAATGCCGAGCGCCAGCCGGTGGGATCTCCTCGCTCCACGTATCGCGCGGCATCGACCGCCATGGACCCGGCGGCCCAACTACGGACTAATTCGCGCGCGTCGGACTGCTCGTCGACGATGGCCGCCGAGGCCTTGAGAGATTGAGCCGACACCGGCACTCCTAGCGATTGGGCGAGAAGAAGGTGCTTCCCACTAGAACGTGTTCTAATAGTGCCAGCGTTCGACCGTCAAGTCGACCGCCATCGCAGCAGAACACGCCAGTGTCGACACGGTATTGAAGCGAGGAAACGGGGATCGGTATGCGTATCGTTTTCGGCGAGACCGCATCACGAAGGAGCCGTTCGTCGGATGCCGAGGACTTCTGATTTGTCGTCGGAGATGCCACCATCGGCGGCGCGTGCCTCTGGAGCCGGCGGTTCCGGCTCGCGACCCCGTCAGGTGATGAACGTGGCGGTACTGGCCGAGTCCGAACTGGGTTCTGAAGCGCAGCGCGAGCGTCGGAAGCGCATCCTGGATGCAACCCTGGCGATCGCGTCCAAAGGCGGCTACGAAGCCGTCCAGATGCGGGCCGTGGCAGAGCGCGCCGATGTCGCGGTGGGAACCTTGTACCGGTACTTCCCGTCGAAGGTCCATCTTCTGGTTTCCGCGCTGGGCCGGGAGTTCGAGCGCATCGACGCCAAGACCGACCGTTCGACGCTGTCCGCCGGTGCCACCGCCTACCAGCGACTCAACATCATGGTCGGCAAGCTCAACCGGGCAATGCAACGCAATCCGCTGCTCACCGAGGCCATGACGCGGGCGTTCGTCTTCGCCGACGCGTCGGCGGCCGGCGAGGTCGACCACGTCGGCAAGCTTATGGACTCGATGTTCGCGCGAGCCATGAGCGACGGCGAACCCACCGAGGAGCAGTACCACATCGCACGGGTGATCTCCGACGTGTGGTTGTCCAACCAGCTGGCGTGGCTGACGCGGCGCGCGTCGGCGACCGACGTCAGCAAGCGGCTGGATCTGGCGGTGCGGCTGCTTATCGGAGACGGCGACGAGCCGAAGGTCTGACCGGTGGGCAGCAGGGAGTCGACTCTGGGATGCGACTTGTGAATTTCGCAGCCGAGTTGGCCACCGCTCTCGAGATGGCGGCGCGGACTCCACGTCTATTGGTCACTTCTGATTTCGACGGAACCCTTTCGCCGATCGTCAACAATCCGGCCGACGCCCGGGCGCTCCCGGAGGCTGGGCAGGCTCTCACCGAACTCGCCGACCTGCCGGCGACTGCGGCCGCGCTGATTTCCGGACGCTCTGTGCGTGATCTGCGCTCGCTGTCGGAGATGCCGCCGACGGTGTGCCTGGTCGGCAGCCACGGCGCCGAGTTCGACTCCGGGTTCTCCAAAGAGATCGACCTGGAGTTGTTGCAGACGATCACCGACACGTTGGCCGCCATAGCCTCCGGCAAGCCGGGCGTGACGATCGAGACGAAGCCGGCCAGCGTCGCCCTGCATGTCCGCAATGCCAGTCCGGTCCACGGCGAGGATGCACTGCGCGAGGCGCGGGCGGCGTCCAACTCGTGGGGTGCGCACGCCACGGAGGGCAAAGCCGTCCTCGAGTTCGCGGTGATCTCGACCGACAAAGGCGAGGCGATCGACATCCTTCGTGAGCAGAATGACGCGACGGCAGTGGTTTTCTTCGGCGACGACGTCACCGACGAGAAGGCTTTCCGACGCCTGCGCATGGCCGACATCGGCGTGAAGGTCGGACCGGGCGAAACCGCCGCTTCCTACCGCATCGATTCTCCAGACCACGTGGCCGCGGCGCTGAGTCACCTGCTCGACGTGCGGCGCGGTTGGACGGATCGACGCTAGCCCGCGAAAGGTCGCCCATGGAGTTCACGGGGCGCGCGGATCATCACCCCCAGGGATGGCCGGACGGCCCGAGGCTGCGCCGAAGGGCTCATGGGCAGGCTCCGTGCGATCAGCAGTGGACGCCCGGGCAAGTGCCGCGGACCGCAGACTCGGGCGCGGCACCCGACTGCCTGCCCAGACCGCCAGCCAGATGCCACACGCGATAGTCACGATCACAAAGCTCGGCGGCAGATTGAACATCGCCGACGTCACGAGGCCGACCCACACCGACACCAACCCGATGGCCGCCGAGACAGCCATCGCGACAACCGGCCGCGCAGTCAGCATCAGCGCCGTCGCGGCGGGCGTGACGACGAGAGCGAACAGCAACAGTGTCCCCACGGCCTGGACAGCCATCGTGACGGTAACTCCGAGTAGAACTACGAATGCGATCGAGAGGCCGCGCACGGGAACGCCTTTGGCCTCTGCGACCTGACTGTTCACCGAAGTGAACAGCAGCGGCCGGTAGATCACCGCAATGCTCGCCGCGAGCACCATCAACAGCGCGAGAAAACCCAGGAGCTGGTCGGTGGTGATTGCGAGGAGATTCCCGAACAAGACGTTTGTCAACGTCGATGAGCTGCGGGTGGCCAGGGAGTTGAAGAACAGACCAAGCCCGGTCGCGAACGCCAGCACGGTGCCCGTCGCGGCGTCGCGATCGGTGGCCCGCTGACCGAGCGCACCGATCACCAGCGCACCGCCGACGCAGAAGACCCCTAAACCCAACGCTGCTGGCAATCCGAGCAATACAGCGCCGGTTGCCCCCGGCAGACCGATGTGCGCCAACGCGTGGGCGGCAAACGACGAATTGCGCACGACGATGAAGTACCCCATCAGCCCGGCCGCCAGTGCGACGATCGTCCCCCCCAGCCATGCGTTGCGCATGAACGACGAGCCCAGAATCTGCATCCAGTTGTCCTGATAACCCATCGCGACGATGCTCGTCGTCATCACGTACTCCGCATGAAGAGATCGCCCTGCAGAGTGTGGGCCACCTTGATCGGCGCACCGTACAGGTGGGTGAGGAGTTCGGAGTCCACCACCTGCCCGATCGCGGCGTGATGCGCATGACCGTCCAGAAGGTAAATCACGTCGTCGAGAACGGAAAGCAGGGGGTTCAGATCGTGCGCAACGACGAATACGGCCACGCCCAGTTCCCGATTGAGGCGCGCCAGGAGCGCCACGATTTCATGCTGATTGCGCAGGTCCAGTGAGGCCAATGGCTCGTCGAGGATCAACATCTTCGGTTGCGCCACCAAGGCGCTGGCCAGGGCGATCCGCTGACGTTGCCCTCCGGAGAGTTCCGACAGTCTTCGGTCGGCGAAGTCCGCCGCCTCGACCCAACGCAGCGCCTCGTCGATTCGCCGACGGTCATCGGCATTGACGCGAGTGAATCCCCAGCGCCGTCCGGTCAGCCCCAGCGACACGGCGTCCCAGGCTCGGATGGCTTGGTTGGCATCGGTGTCGTAATTCTGTGGCACATAACCGATTTCATCGTTGAGCGCGCCGGGCCGCTCTCCGTAGACCTGCACCGTACCGGTGGAGATCGGCACGAGCCCCAGCATCACCTGCAGCAGGGTGGTCTTCCCGGATCCGTTCGGCCCGATCATTGCCACGAATCGGCCGGCGTCAACGCGCAGGGTCGAATCCGACCAAATCAGTCTGCCGCCTCGGATCACGCTGACATTGTCGAACGTCAGCGCCGGATCGGGCGCCTCATCATGCGGGGACACCGAGCGCCTCGGCCAAGGAGTCGAGTTGGCCAACCTGCCAGGTCTGGAATGACTGAGCGTTCGGTGGCACTGTCTCAGTGACCCCAACCACCGGAACTCCCGCTTCCTCGGCCGCCGCGCGGATCTTCTGTGGCACAGATCCTTCCGTCTGCGTGTTGTAGATCAGCACGTCGACGCCGCCCTCGCCAAGAAGCCGGAGGAACCCGTCGAGGCCGGCGGGCGTCGGCTCTGTTCCGTTCGCCGAGGCCAGCCGATACTCCTCCGGCGTCCTGTCTTCCAAGCCCAGGGCCGCAGCCATGTTGTTGAACACGCTCTCGGTGGCCGCGAAGCTCTTTCCGGCGGCGCGGGACTTGATGGCCTCGATGGTCTCATCGTATGGCTGCATCACGTTTTCGAAGGCGGTATGCCGCTGGTCGAAGTAGCTGGCGGCATCGGGGGACAGCGCGCTCAGTTCGGCGGTCACCGCCTCGGCGACCTGGTTCACCGCCGACGGCAGGTACCAGACATGCGGGTCGCCGTCGCCGCCATGATCGTGCCCCTCCCCACCTTCGTGGTCGTGCCCTTCGTGGTCGTGCCCTTCGTGGTCGTG
>Ga0114921_10000286_pt1 | contig 21241 bp, 13 predicted proteins | sample BentaG_FD_87016 | JGI IMG/M metagenome (GOLD analysis project Ga0114921, IMG submission 87016) | Deep subsurface microbial communities from South Atlantic Ocean to uncover new lineages of life (NeLLi) - Benguela_00093 metaG | ecosystem: Environmental > Aquatic > Marine > Oceanic > Sediment ... | reverse complement strand
GTATTCTAGTTTGACTCTCTTATCGTTTTTGACTATAATCAATATAGAAATGTACCGTTTTAAGATTGGTGATAGAATAATATATCCCAATCAAGGGCTTGGGGTCATCGAGGATATTCAAGAAGAAAATTATTTTGGGGAAACATTTAAAATTTATTATTTGAGGATTCTCTCTAACAACGCTCTGGTTTTAATTCCTTCCTCCAATGCTGAAGAAATTGGCATTCGAAAACTCATATCGCGTGGCTCCATCCAGGACATATTTGACTTTATGAGAAACGGATCTGTTGATGTAACTATGAACTGGAAAGGAAGATACAAAGAGAATATCAATCTAATGAGGTCTGGCTTGTTGGAGGACATGGCTTTTGTCTTGAAAGGACTTTTTTATCTCAACTTGATCAAGCCCCTTTCTTTCCGTGAGAAAAAAATGATGGAAAAAGCAAAGGAGCTCATAGTATCAGAAATTTCAGAAGTCTCATCCCTACCTTCTTCAGTAATCGAACAGAAAGTCATTGACAATCTCTCCTTCTGTTTTAAAGATGCAAAGCCTAGTATGGATTCATAATTCCTGAAAGTATGCTTTTCCCTAGTCTCATCCTATTTTTTTTATTTCTCTTCCTCAGTGCTTTCTTTTCTTCTTCGGAGACAGCCTTTATCGCCTCAAGCCCCTATAAACTTGATCATCGAGAGAAGGAGGGCTTTAAAAGAGCCAAGCTTGTAAAGAAGTTATTAGCCAGGGTTAACACTCTTCTGGCTACGATCCTTATTGGTAACACCTTAGTCAATGTGGCGGCTGCTTCTTTAGCCACTTTTATTTTTGTTTCATTTATTCCTAACAAGAATCAAGCCGTGCTTTTAGCAACTCTGGCCACCACTATTTTGATTCTTATCTTTGCTGAGATTACTCCTAAAACATACGCAGCTCATAATCCCTTAAAAGTTTCTTTTCTGTTTGTATATCCCCTTAGAATATTCATCATAATCTTCTATCCTTTAGTTAAAATATTTACCTTTCTCTCCAGTTTAGCCTTTCGACCCTCTCGGAAGAATATGAAAGAGCTGCCCAGCACTTTGAATGAAGAAGAAATAAAGGTATTGCTCACCACGGGTAGGATAAGGGAAGGGATGTCTTCTCTGAGAAGGAAAATGATTTCAGGCGTTTTAGACATCGGTTCCAGACCAATCAAAGAAATTATGGTGCCTCGCCCTCAGGTCAAGGCCCTTGAAATAGGGTCATCTTTTAAGCAGATACTGGATAGAGTCCTTTCTGCAGAATTTTCGAGGCTCCCTGTCTATCGAGGAGGGTTAGATAACATCGAAGGCCTTATTCACGCCAAAGATATAATTCCATATCTTATTGATAATAAAGAATTTAATATAAATAATATCTTACGAAAGCCCTTCTTTGTGCCAGAATCAGCCTCGGTCGAAAAAGTCTTGCTCCAGATGCAGAACAACACAGTTCATCTCGCTTTTGTTGTAGATGAGTTCGGAAACATGGAAGGAATTGTTACCCTTGAAGATATAATTGAGGAAATTGTTGGAGAAATTCAGGATGAGTATGATGCCAAAACTGAGGATTGGTTGAGAAGAGTAGGGAAAAATGTCTATTTAATCAAAGGGTATGTCCCCATTAAGGATGTCAATCTAAGACTTTCCTTAGAGCTGCCCGAAAATGTAGAGTATACAACGTTGGCTGGTTTTTTCCTCTATGAGTTTGGAAAGATTCCCAAGGAAAAGGATGTTTTAGATTATAAAGAGCATAAGTTCATAGTGAAGCGAATGAATAAGCGTCAAATAAGTTTGATAAAAGTTGTCTTAAAAGGGAGAGAGGAAGATTTCACGGATGAAGATCATAGCCACCAATAAAAAGGCTTATTATAATTATGAAATTTTTAATAGTTACGAGGCTGGTGTTTCCCTTCTGGGAAGCGAAGTTAAATCCATTAGAGAAGGGAAGATAAGCTTAAAGGAAAGCTATGCTGAGGTTAAAAGAGGAGAAGTTTTTCTTCTCAACTGCCATATAAGCCCCTATGAGGCTGCCAATAGGTTCAATCATGAGCCGAGGAGAGAGAGGAAGCTCCTTCTACACCGCCAGGAGATAAAGAGGCTTATAGGGAAGATAAAAGAAAAGGGCTTTACCCTTATTCCTACTAAAGTTTTTATCAATGATAGGGGCAAGGTAAAGGTAGAGATTGCTCTTGCCAAGGGAAAAAGCGTTTACAAGAAAAAGGAAGTGATTAAAGAGAGGGATCGCGAGCGGGAGTTAAGGGAGGAGAGAAAGAGGAGCTGGCGATAAGGCAGGGACCAGCTTTTCTGTTTTGACCTTAGGAGGGGGGTTTGGTTTTCCTGCCCAGAGAAATGAAAGGCTGTGCCTCAGTCAAAAGAAGTTTGGACTAAGGGAAGTCCTAAACTGAGGTTTATCAGTTTAGATTATCCCCCCTTTCAAAAGCTTCAAGCTAATACTTGCCTTAATGTGAGCTTTTTTCAGCTGAATTAACATATTTTTTTATAAAGTATAATAGTTAGCTTAAAAGGGGGATAAGAAATCACCCCGAAAATCATCTCTTAAGGTAATTTACTTTTTTTTTCTTTTGTTTAATATTTTTCTTTCTTAATAAAAATTAAAAGCAGGAATTCATAAAGAAAAATTTAGTGAGCTCTCTAATTTTGATGGGTGGTGTTGTTATATTAAATTTATTCTTTATGAAGAAAGCATATCCTAGACAGTTACATTTTTCATGATTTAATTCGAAGATTTGACTCGTTTTTATTAATTGATTATATTATCTTAGGTAAGGAGCAAGTCAACAATTAAGTTTTCTTTTCTAACAGATTCTAAAATGGATAAAATAAAAGAATTTCTTTTGAAGCATTTCGAAAAAATTGTTGTTTTATTAATTTTACTTGGAATTGTACTCATAAATTATCTTGCTTCTTATAAACTCGCATTCTTGAACTTCTTTTATCTTCCTATAATCATAGCTGGCTATTATTTGGGCAAAAGAATGGCCGTTCTTTGTGCTTTTTTGTGCATATTAGTAGTAGTTATGTTTTTGGTGCTTTACCCTTCTTCCTTCTCGATGATTGAAACGGGGAAAACCTATGTAATAATGAGCCTTATTGCCTGGGGCTCCTTTTTAATATTAACGAGTGCTGCTTTAGGATATTTATACGAAGAAAAAGAAAAGCGAATTAGAGATTTAAAAGCTGCTTATGTCGGAATTTTAGAGATTCTGTCAAAATATCTTGAATCCGCGGGGAGATACACTAAGGGGCATTCGGTGCGGGTTGCTTATTTATCGGAAGACATAGCTCGTGGGATGAGATTACAAAATCATGAAATAGAGAATATCAAAGCAGCTGCACTGCTCCATGACATAGGAAAAACTGAAATAAGTATGAACATTGTGCAGAAAGCAGCTTCTCTTAGCGCTGCTGAAAAAGAACTTATGGATACCCATTCAGAAAAGGGGGCAAAAATTTTATCTTTGGTGGGAGGAGTATTAAAAGAGGCGGTCCCGATTGTTTTAGCTCACCATCAATACTATTTTGAAGCAAAAAAATTTCCATCTGAGGAGAGAGAGGAAATTCCTATTGGAGTAGCTATAATAGCTGTTGCTGACGCTTATGATGCCATCATAACAGACAGACCCTACCGGGCAGGGAAGCCGCCCTGGAAAGCCTTTGAAGAAATAGAAAAGGGGTCAGGAAAACAGTTCCATCCAAAGGTAGTAAAAGCTTTTAAACAAGTCCTTATGACTAGAGAAAAATACAGAAAAGAAGAAACAGAAGCGTTTTAAAGTAGATGTATATATAGATTCGATAAAACTTTCTGATTGAAATTTCGTAAAAAAAAGGGGAGGCAAAATGAAGAAATTCAGGGCTTCACCTCTTCTATTCAATCTGGAGTCTTTTGGCTCTTAAATCGAAAGAGACGAAAAAAACGAAAGAAACCTGAGAAACCAAACAATCGAAAACATTTGAATTTTTTATTTGGCAAAAGCAAAACAATTGAGGAAGGATCCTGCGAAGGGGGCTTAGGGAGTGAGTCAAAGGGAGGCTGGAGATAAAGCCTGAGCGAGTTTTATGGCTTCGAGCATACTCTGGGGATTGGCTTTTCCTTGGCCAGCGATATCAAAGGCTGTGCCGTGGTCAGGAGAAGTTCGGATATAGGGAAGGCCCAAGGTAAGGTTAACACCTCTTTCAAAGGCTTCCAGTTTGAAGGGAATGAGACCCTGGTCGTGATAAAGAGCAATGACGATTTTATGGGGCTGGCTTAGGGATTCTCGGAAGACAATATCAGGAGGAAAGGGCCCGCTGATTTTAATGCCTTTTTCTTGAGCTTTTTTCACAGCCGGGATAATCTCTTGAGTTTCTTCAGAGCCCAGAAAGCCATTCTCTCCAGCATGGGGATTCAGGCCAGCCACTATGAAGCGGAATTTTTCAGGCCGAATTTTTTCAATGCACTGGTGCAGGGAGAGAAAAAAATCTAAAAGATTTTCTTTTTTTACCCTTTCCAAAGCAACTTTTAAAGGGAGATGGGAACTAAAAAGGGCTATTTTTATTTTTTCTGACCAGAAAGTCATGATAGCTTGTGGATAGAACTGGCTGAGATAATCTGTGTGACCGCGCCACTTTAAACCAGCTAAGCTCCATGATTTTTTTGAAATAGGAGCAGTCACCAAGCATTGAATTTCCCCTTTCTTTGCTGCCTTAATAGCTTCTTTGAAAAAGAGAAAAGAAGCCTCCCCATTCTCTCTTGAAGGATAACCCCTTTTTAGAGCTTTTAAAGGGTTTTTAACTTCAAAAAGGGAAAGCCGTGGTGAATCAGAAGTCTCCACTTTATTTAAAGGCTGGATGTCCAATTCTAAGCCTAAAGCCTTCTTTTCTTCCTCGATCAAGAAAGAACAACCGAAGAGGATATAATGAGCTTTGGGGAGTGAGTTTTTAAAAAGAAGGGCTTTCAGGATGATTTCAGGCCCAATTCCTCCCGGGTCCCCAAGAGTTATCCCAATCTTGGGGAAGGTCATTTTTTACTTTTTTTTGTTTCTTGATTCTCTTGGTGATTATTCAGCTTATAGAGGTATTTTATGCTATTTTTATAGATCAGAAGATTAGGAGCGTCATTACGGTTTAGCTTTAGGCAGTGCTGGTCATACCACTCAATGTATCCCTCTAGTACTTCTCCATCTTGAAAAACAACCCCCATGGGGGTCCTCTTGTTCATCTGCTTAAGATAATAATAATTTTCTGCATAAGTCTGGTATTGGGGATGCGATTTCTTTCTTTGTGCTTCCCGTTGCATTTTTTCTCTGGTTTCAGAGAAATTAGGTCTCATAAGTCTCCGGTTCATGATTTTCTCTCCAAGACGTAAGTTAAGTATCCGGATAAGATTTTATTTGACACAAATACTATCATCTTTTTTTATAAAATTCAAGGATAATTAGAAAAAAAAGAAAAAAATTAATGATTGTCTTTTACTTCTGCCAGTCAGGGAAAATATCATTTCCCGGGCTGTTGAAGAGAGGAAAAACTTTTCTGGTTGAAACCTCAAGGATGGAAAGCTCCCAGTCCCCCTTGTGGCTATGTTGAAAGGAAGTAGAGAAAACGATGTATTTTCCATCAGGAGACCAGGAGGGAAAGTAATCGTAAGTTTTGTCCCTTGAAGTCAGTCTTTTTTTCTGAGTTCCATCTGGGTAAATTAGCCAGATATCTCCTTTTCCGTCAGCTTTCGAGCTCACATAAGCAATTTTTTGGCCGTCTTTTGAAAAGCGTCCTCTGCAGCTTTTACCTCCGTCTTCCAGAAATTGAACTGTATTCTTCTCCCGATAGAAAATAGCAGCATCCCAACCCATGGTTCTTTTTCCAGTAAAGGTAATCCAGTCTGGATTTGCAGGAGAAACATGGGCTATGCCGTGAGTGCCTGAGAACTCTGGAATGAGCCTTTGACTTTTTTTACTCTGGATGTCTAATATGAACAGGGCGCTCTTCTTGCGAAGAATTCCTCTTTTTTCCAGTGAGTAGACAATTTTTTTTCCGTCTGGAAACCAAGAAGGTTCCTTCTCATCTTGTTTGGAAAAAGTAAGCTGAGTTTTTTCTGACCCATCTGCATTCATGATAAAGATATCAGAGTTTCCAGTGCGGGTCGAAGTAAAAGCAATTTTCTCTCCATCAGGAGACCAGACAGGATAATAGTCATCCCATGTGTTATCTGTCAATTTTTTCAGACCATCAGGCTTGAGAAGATAAATTTCATCATCTCCATCCATGTTAGACTGGAAGACGATTCTTCCCTTGAAGGGAAATTTAACCTTTAAGTCTTCTTCCGAAAGAGCGTTTTTGGAAGGAGAAAGCAGCAGGGGTTTCAAAGAATTGAACCAGTTTTGAGCTAATACTCTATATCCCTCCCTGGTGGGATGGACTTCGGGAAGGAGATGGGGAGATTGGAGAAAGAGGGTGTAATTATCCACAAGAACAACCTTTTCTTCAGCAGAGATTTTTTTGATAATGGGATTTATCTCCTCAGTTACTCTGGCTTGAGATTCGGAAGAAAAAGGAAAAAGGCTCCTCTCTGGAATAGGAGGGATAGCAGCCAGGAGAATTTGCGTTTTTTCCCCTGATCGATTCTTGAAGCGCCGAAAAATCTTAATGATTCTTTTCATGTTGAGCTGGAATTTCTCTCCTGAGATTGAGTCATGGTCAGCTCTTACATCGTTTGTTCCCAATTGAAGAAGGATAAAATCCGGGTGCTCTGCTGCTAAGGTTTCTTTACTCCTTTTGAGAAAATTCAAGTATTCACCTGAAGTGTATCCGCTTCGGCCATAATTGAGGACTTTTCCCCTTATCCCCTCTTTTTTTAGTATTTTTTGAAGGAAGCGAGGGTAGGCTGCTTCAGTGATACTGTCCCCTGCACAGAGAATGATTGTCCCCTTAGGAGAGGCAGAGCAGGAAGAGAGAAAGAAAATGATAAGAAGGAAATATTGTATTTTATTCCAAGGAACTTTCATATGGTTTTATTTTATTTCTTTAAGGTTTGAAAGACAAGAGGGAGAACAATAAGAGTTACCAGGGTGGAAGTGAAAAGGCCCCCAACTACAACCGTTGCCAAAGGTCTTTGAATTTCTGCTCCTGGTCCTTGGGCTAAAAGCAAGGGCAGAACTCCGAAGATGGTAGTAAAGGTAGTCATCAAGACAGGTCTGATCTTGGCGCTTACACCTCGGATGATAGCTTCTTTCATGGGTAATCCCTGGGAGAGGAGTCGGTGGAAATAAGAGAGAAGGACAAGGCCGTCCTCCAGAGCTATACCAAAAATGGCAATAAATCCGATAGAAGCAGGAACGCTCAAGTAGAGACCAGAAATTTTTAAGGCTATGATCCCACCTATTAAGGCTAAGGGAATGTTGATGAGGATGATAAGAACTTCTCTAAAAGAATAGAAGATAGTAAAGAGCAAAAGTGCGACCAAGGCCAAAGTAATCGGGGTGATGAGGGCCAGGCGTCTGTTTGCCCTTTGCTGCAGTTCAAACTGCCCACCCCATTTAACATAATATTCGGGCGGAAGCTGAACGTTTCCGTCAATTTTTTTCTGGGCTTCATCCACGAAACGCCCGATATCTCTTCCCCTCACGTTACATTGAATGGTGATGTATCTTTTGTTATTTTCCCGACTTATTAGGCGGGGACTGACGACTTCTTTTACTGAAGCAATAAGTTTGAGTGGAATTTGACCTCCGCCGGGTAGACTTATCAATAAATTTTCAATCTGCTCGATATCTTTTCTGAATTCAGGGCCAAACCTGAGAAAAATGTCAAATTTTTTCTGTCCTTCATAAACCTGCCCCAGAGTAATTCCTCCTACAGCTGCCTTGATTGTTTCCTGAATATCGCTAATATTCATACCGTAGCGGGCGATTCTCTCTCTTTTAAGGATGATCGTGATGTGATTTTGACCCGTAAACTGTTCCACCTGAACGTCGGCTGCTCCCTTTATAGATGCAATCAGGTCTTTTATCTGCCTGGATTTTTTCTTGAGGACCTCAAAGTCCTCACCGTAGATTTTTATGGCCAACTGGGCCTTTACTCCTGTTATCAGTTCGTCGAGATTGTGAGCGATGGGTTGAGTCATATTGAGGTTTAATCCAGGAAATTTTTCAAGACGATGTTCAATCTCCTCGACGAGCTCATTTTTATTTTTGAAGCGCTTCCATTTTTGGATGGGTTTGAGCTGGATGAGAATTTCTGCGTCATTCACAAAATGGGCATGGCTGCCTACTTCTCCTCTCCCGATTCGGCTTAAGATACCTGTTACCTCAGGAATATCTTTTAGGGTTTTTTCTATAGAGGAGGTTAGGGTAATAGTCTCTTGAAGGCTGATGCTTGGATCAAGCGTGGCTCTGAGATGAAGCGTCCCCTCTTCTAAATAGGGAATATATTCTCTCCCTAAGTATGGTAGGAGGACGAGGCCAATAAGAAAAATGAAAGAAGTAAGGAGGAATACTTTTTTCCGGTGTTTCAGGCAAAGCTCAAAGAAGGGTAGATAGGCTTTTTTAATATTTCTTATCAAGAATGGCTCTTGTTTTATCTTTTTCTTTCCCTTCAAGAAATAATAGGAGAGAGCGGGGACGGCAACTAGGGCGAAAATCAGAGAGCCTGCCATGGCAAAGGAGATGGTATAGCCCATGGGCCGAAACATGATGCCTTCGACTCCCTGGAGAGTAAAGATGGGGAGGAAGACTAAGATGATGATGGCAATGGCGAAGAAGAGAGGACGGCCGACTTCTTTTCCAGCGGAGGTGATGGCCTGGATTTTTCCTTCAGGGCCTGATTGGATATGACGGTGCGCATTCTCGACAAAGATGATGGCTGCGTCAGCAATCAATCCAATGCCAATGGCAAATCCCCCGAAAGACATTAAGTCTGCAGCAAGGCTTATTCGCTGCATCATGATGAACGAAAAGAGGATGGAGAAAGGAAGAGAAAACACGGTTATTATGGCTGATGGGAAATCTCCCATAAAGAGAAAAAGGACAAGGATGACGAGAAGAATACCAAAGAACAGGTTAGTCGTGACTGTAGAAAAACATTTTTTTACAAGGGAAGCCTGGTTGTAGAAAGGAACTATTTGTACGCCAGGGGGGAGGGATTTGTTTATCTCGGCGATTCTCTGCTCTAGGTTCTGGATGACTCTCGCTGTGTTGGAGTCAAAAAGCTTGAGAACCATGCCCACGACTTTTTCTCCTTCCCCGTTGGCCAGGGCAGCCCCTCTTTTAATAGCCGGGAGGACTTCAACAGCCGCAATGTCTTTTAAATAGACAGGAGTTCCCTGATAATTGGCGACAACGATGTCTTCCAGATCTTCGATCGTCTGGACGAGTCCCACGCTTCGAACTATGTATTCTTCTTTTTCTTCGGTGATAAAGCTGGCCCCAACATTTTGATTACTTTTCCTGACTTTTTCTGTGATAGTAGAAATAGTTAAGTTATACTTGAGAAGGAAGTGGGGGTTGACGAGAATCTGGAATTGTTTGACATCTCCTCCAATGCTCAGGACCTGAGAGACTTCCGGGACTGATTTCAATTCATATTTTACAAGCCAGTCTTGAACCGTTCTGAGTTCTAAAAGTGAATATCCTTCTCCCTCCAAGTAATAAAGATAAACCAGCCCGAGTCCAGTGGCGATAGGCCCTAAAACAGGATTATGTGCCTGAGCAGGGATATTTTCTCTAACTTCATGAAGGCGCTGCGAGACGAGTTGTCTGGCCCAGTAAATATCGGTTTTATCTTCAAAATAGACATTAACTATGGACAGGGCAAAAGTTGAAAAGGAACGGATATTTTTAACTCGAGGTAAGCCAAACATGGATGATTCGACAGGGTAGGAAATGAGCCTCTCTACTTCTTCAGGCGCCATGCCTTCGGTTTCTGTGTAGATTTGAACGAGAGGAGGGGAAGGATCCGGGAACACATCTATGGGAAGTTTTTGAAAGGCAAGTGCGCCTAACAAGGCCACAACTATTGTGGCTAACACAATGAATAACCTTTGTCTTAAAGAAAAATTTATGATTTTTAGTATCATGTTAATTTTTGTGTTTTGAATTTTGTCATTTGATCATTTGAATTTGTTTAGGATTTCGCGCTTCAAGCTTCGAATTTCTGACTCAGTATTTGAGTCAAATGAGAGAAAAGCCCTTTTCATTAATGAACATGGGCCGGGCCGAAGGTTTCCTTTGAAAGCTCTGTCTTTAAGTTGAAAGCTCCCTTTATCACAATTTTATCTCCTTCTTCTAAACCTTTGGCTATGATTCTTTTTCTTCCTATTTTGTCCCCCAATTCAACATGTTGGACAGCAAAGACGTTTTCCTCTTCCAGGACAAAAACTATTTTCTCTCCGTTCAGATTCTGAATAGCCTCTTCTGGTACGGCCAGTAATTTCTTGCCTTCTGATTTATTTTCTATAATTCCCTGGATATACATGTTAGGTTTGAGCAGTCTTTTGTCGTTATTAACCTCGACCCGGATTTTTATGGTTCGGAGTTTTTCATCGATAATATCACTGATATAAGCGATTTTTCCTGTGAATTCTTTTTCAGGATAGAGAGCAGATGTGATGGTGACTTTACTTTTTCTGTTGATAAGAGGCAAATCTTTCTCATAGGCATCTAAAAGCGCCCACAGAGTATTGAGGTCTGATGTCGTAAAGAGGATTTTATTCGGTTCGACATGTTCTCCGACGATAACATCCCTGAAAATAATGGTTCCTGAGATAGGGGAAAGGAGGGAGAGATTTGGATCTGCGAGGTCGCAGAGTTTCCCTTCGGGTTCCATAGATGCACATTTCTCTACAAGTTTTTCTGTTTGAGCATGATTCATTCCGTAAGAGTGGAGGATCGACCCTAAGCCTCCAGATTCTGTTAAGAGTTTTTCATACTCAGCTTTTCTTCTTAAATATTCCTTTTCCTCGATAGCTTTTTCTTTGAGCAGCATTTTTGATCTTTCATACTCTTTGCGGCTGAGGTTTAATTTTGCTCGCGCCTGGAGAAAAGCAGCTTGGGCTTGGGCGAATTGGGGGGAATTAATCGTCACCACAACCTCTCCCTTGTTCACTCTGTTTCCTAAATCAGCAGAAAGAGCCACGGCTTTTCCTTCTACAAAAGAGGAGATGTGAGCGGTTTTATTTTGATTGAGAGCCAGAGCACCTGGAAGAAGGATTTTCGATGCAATGTTCTGTTTGGTGGCTGTGCCCAGTACAATTCCCCACTCTTTCTGCTTTTCTGGAGACAGGTGTAATTCTGGGTGTTCATCACCTTCATGTTCATGATTTTCGTGCTCATCTTCATAAGAAGGAGTTGCAACCTTCTTTTCTCCGCCTCCACAAAAAGCGAAGATAAGAAGAGAGAGAAGGATGATATATTTTTTCATTTTATTTCTTCTCCGATTGATTTCTCCAAGGAAGCTTTGTTGGCATTCCAATTATAGAGAGACTCTTGATAGTCTTTTAAAATGCTGTAATACGTTCTCTGAGAATCCAAGTAATCGATCAAAGAGATTTCACCTTGTTTATAGCTGATTTCTGCAATTCTAAGGCTTTCTTCAGCTTTTCTTAAGAGGCCGCTCAGGAAAAGATTTATTGTCTGTTCAGATAATTGCAGCCCGCTGAATTTAGTTTTGATTTCAGTTCTTAATTCCATTCGTAAAGCTTTTAATTCTTCTTTTTTCTTCATAGCTAAGCTCGTAGCTTCGGCGATTTCTTTTGATTTAAAATTCCAGAGAGGAATCTCCCAGGAAATCCCCACTCCCTTGTTCCGGCCGTCGATTTCTTTATTGACGAATCCAGATATCTTCGGGTCAGGAAATCTCTGCCATCTGACGTAATTCAAGTTGCTTTGAGCTTTTTCCAGTTCTTTTTCCTTTTTTCTGATTAGAGGATGGGAAAGGAGGGTTTTTTCTATAAGAGATTTTTCCTCTATGGGCAAAAACTTGTAACTTAATTTTCCTTGAAGAGAGAAATCTGAAGGAAGAGAATTTCCTAAAAACTTGTTCAAGTTTGCTTTGGCTAATTTTAATTCTGTTCGCACTTTATTCAGTTCATTTTGAGCCTTAAGGGTTTCCACATAGAGTTTTATAGCCTCTAATTCTTTGACTTCGCCTAATTTCGCTCTTTTGAGGATCAATTGATGGATTTCTTTGAGGGAATTTAGATTCTTCAGAGCTGGTGTTTCCTTATTTTTTAGAAGGAGAATTTTGTAGAAGAGATTTTTTATCTCATAGATGAGCTCAAGCTTGGAAAAATCTAAGAGAGACTGGGCAGCCTGCCAGTCTTTTTCGAACATGCGGATCCTGTATTTTCTTTTAAAAGGATTTTCCAAAGGCTGGGTAAGGGAGAAACCTTCGGTGTTGACTTTTTCATCAGAATGATAACCTTTCCCTTTACCCCTGTAGTATTCGAGTTCTGGGTTGAAAAGGCGTTTTGATGCCTGGTAGGCGGCTTTTTTGGCCTCGGTTTCCCTCAGTTTGGCGGAAATTAAGGGGTTGGTTTTTAGACCTATGCTGATAATTTCGGATAGATTAAATTCTTTTTTTTCACTGGCCAGGATTAGCGTTGGAAAAAGCAAGAACAGGAAGAAAAATAGGTGAATGAGCTTGTTTTTCATCTTTGACTATTTATTCTCTATCTTATCAAAAAAAAGTTCAATGAAAAATAATTATATTATAAAGATAATTATAGTAAGTTTTTCTTTTTCCGTGATAATCAGAGATTTGAATGTCTTGGGGAGCAGAGTCGTTCCTAAAGATCTTAACCTGTCACGGAAAAAGAAAGCATTCCTCTTATATAACACTCAATTTGTGCCGATTGGTTAATGGGGATGAGAAATAATTTATAGGTATAAATTAACCAAAATACAATTTAGCGCCATTTCTTTGAATCACATCCGCCACCAGTAAGAGAATTTAAGGAAATAATAGCGTCCTGTCCCCCGGAAAATTCCCGACTCATCTTTCTCTTGGTTGTCATCCACTCCTAGATAAAAGACTGTACCGGGCCTTAATTCATAGCTTAGAAGAATGCTGTTGTAGAGTTCTTTAGAGTCATCATTGTAGTCTGTGATGAGCCGCAAGGATAAGGTACGGGAAATTTGATAACTAATCCGCTGACTGATGATGTTTATTTTGTAATCCCTTTCTCCTCCCTTTTCCTTGTAGAATGTGTTGTTCCTGAAATTATAGAAGAGACGGAAGTTGGTTAGAGGCTTCAGAGTGAGTCTGAAACCGAGGGAAGTTTTATAGCCCAAATAAGGATCGTCTTCGTAGCGGATTGCCTCCCCAAAAGAGAAAGAGATGTTGCCGCTCAGCCAGGAGAAGGGATCAGAACCAAAGCTTGCCCGGAAAGATTTTTTATGGAAGTCTATTCCTTTGTATCTCTCCAGTCCAGTAGAAAAATTGGCCCATATATGGGACTGTCTCCAGCCACTTACGAATACACGGAACTCCAGTTCTTCGTCGGTGAGCGTACTGTCAAAGTCATAGATTCTTCGATACTCCAGAGAAGGGCGAATGTCGACGATTATTTCATTCTGAGGAAGGAAAGCATAACTGATGCGGGTGTTGAAGGATTGGATGTCTTTTCGGCGAAAAAAACCAGCAGATGCCTCGAACTCGGGGTGAATACTTGTCCAGTCTGCTGAGAGAGTCAAATGGCGGGAACGACGGCTCAGGTTAAACTTCATGGCTGGGACAAAATCGGTCTTTTTATTCTCCCATTTACTCTGAGAACTCAGGATTTGAAAGGAGAATCTGTAGTAGTTCTGAAATTTGAAATGACCGTCTACACCCGCAACTCTGTTGTAGTTGCTGGAGATTGAATCCCACGAAAGACCCATTTCTTTATCGGTGACGATGAATCCGATATAAGATTCTGCAAAAAGATCTCTTTTCAGGCGGAAAACATTAACTACCGCTTTATAAGGATTTTCTTCTTCTTCCTCATCTTCTTCATCCTCTTCTTCCTCATAAATTTTAATACCTGGGGGATTATTGTCGTAAGTGCTTAATAGGCCGATTGTTGTTTTACCTAGCTTGCCTGTGAGCTTGAAACCTATTTGAGGATCAATTATTTTTCGGGTATAGACTAATTCAAAGGGCGTATCATAGAAGTCCTTTCCTTCTAAGAAGAAAGGTCTTTTTTCAGGATAATACAGGGCATAGCGTTGATTAACATCAATCTGCGGCATGTCTGCCTCAACCTGGCTAAAATCGGGATTGTAAGTGATATCAGCTGTCAAATTAGAGGTAATCCCATACTTGAAGTTCAGACCTGCTTCAGGATCAAATTTCTCATCATCTTGTTTTAAACCTGTAAAGACAGGCATGATTTCAATATTTTTTCCTTTTTCGATAAACCCATCTAATTCAATGGTCCCGGATTGAACCAAAAAACCATTGACATCGCGGGAACGGGGATGCCAATAGATTTCTTCATTTTTCCTCCGGATGTTTCTTTTGATTTGGAATCCCCAAACTTGTGGTTGAGTATTGGGAAACCTTAGGCTCTTAAAGGGTATGGCTAGCTCCACCATATAGCCTTGATCGTCCATGTGTGCATTGGCCAGAAAAAAAGTATCCCAGTTTTTATCTATCCTATCGAATCCTCCTCCGCGGTGCCTCCGTTGAGTCTCGTTGTAGACGCCGTCAGTCTGAACGCCGCAGGGATTGACCTGGAAGGCAAAGGCCCTCTTTTTATCGTTGAATGTATCGAGATAAATAGTGACTTCATCATCTCCGTGAACTTTATCTCTCTGTGTCAGACTGGCTCTGATAGCTTTGGGGTTTGAATCAAAGCAGCGGAAAGCAATGTAGAGATTTTTATGGTCGTATCCGAGATAAGCCACCGTTTTTTCCGATGGTTGGGCTCCTTCTTGAGGTTCATATTGAGTGAAGGTATCGAGAACAGCTCCCTTTTCCCAGAGAGGATTTTCAAGTTTCCCATCAATCTTTGGTGGAGAGGAAAATCTTGGAACTTTTACACGGAAATTCTCTTCGTTTACGAGGGAATAAGAAAAAGGAGTAAATAAATAGAGAACGATGAAAATAATCAGCAGGAATTTTATTTTAGTTTTCAATTTAAATAAAGAATTATAGAGCATAAATGATTAATTTAAAAGTTATCCTGTCTTTCCTTTTAAAAACCAGGCTAAAATATTACCTTTTATAGCCTTGTTCTTCATCCGATATCCTTCAAAGATCGAGTAAACGACAGGTACGACCACCAGAGTAATGAGTGTTGAGCTTAACAATCCTCCGATGACGGCTCTGGCCATGGGGGCTTGAGCTGCTCCCCCTGCACGAAGCCCGACAGCCATAGGAAGAAGCCCCATGATGGTTGTCATGGCTGTCATCAAAATCGGTCGAAGACGTCGGCGGCCAGCCTCTTCAATAGCTTCCCGAATAGGCATTCCATCTCGTCGTCTAAGGAGATTGGTATGGTCTACCAGCAAAATGGCATTATTAACCACGATCCCTCCCAGCATGATACATCCTATATAAGATTGGACGTTAAAGGTTGTGTTGGTCAGAAACAGCATGAGAATAACACCGATAGCAGCTAGAGGCACTGAGAACATTACGACAAAGGGATCGCGAATGGATTCATACAGAGATGCCATTATCATGTAAACAAGCAACAGCGCCAAAGCCAGACTCAACAGCAGCTCTCGGAAGGCTTCTTGCTGTTCCTCGTAATCACCAGCAATAATTATACTGAAATCCCTGGGCACGGGGATGGATCGGAGACCCTGGCGAACGTCAGTCAAAATAGAGCCCATATCCCGTCCGCTGGTGTTCGCATAGACTCTGATAATGCGTTCCTGATCTTTTCGTTCAATGCGTACCGGGCCCTTACGTGAACTGACCTGCACCACGTTCCGCAAAACAACCGCCTGTCCGTCTGAGTTGGTTAGGGTTAAGTCGAGGAGGTCATTGAGATTCATTTGTTCTGAATCTTTGACTTTGACCCGAATCCAGTACTCTTTTCCCCTTTCACGGAAATTGCTGGCTCGAGTGCCGGTTAGGATTGTCTGAATCGTGTTGGCAATTTGAGAGACGGTGAGTTTCATGTCCGCAGCTTTCTGCCTATCAATGATGATAAGTTCCTCTGGAGTTCCGGTTTCGCGGCTCAAGCGAGCATCCGTAATACCTCTAACATTTTCAGTTATCTCTTTCACCTGCTCGGCGAGCAAATTAGCGGTTTCTAAGTCATATCCTCGTATCTCGATTTCTACCCTGTCACTTCCGCTCGATGCCATTCTTCTCATAAGGAAGAGTCCTTGTCCGGGACGCGTTCGAATGATAACTCCTGGGATATTGAGGAGTTTTTGGCGGAGTGCGTCCGCGATCTCTTCACTGGACCTTGAGCGTTCGGACTCGGGTTTGAGGGATATCCTGATGTTTCCTCTGTGAGTGCCTGCTCGCCAGCTTGACCCTCCCATACTCTCCACCATGCTTTCGAGTTCGGGAACTTCTTTTCTTATGATAGAAGTGATAGTCTCGAATTTCTCATCAATGACTCCCAGTCGTGTGCCCACTTCCATCTCAACGCTGACTCGAACCTCTCCCTCATCTGAGGCTGGCATATACTCAGTGCCAACAAGCCTTGCGAGAGCCAGGCTTCCGATGAGTAGCAAAGCGGCTATTCCTATGACGAGTAGGCGATGGCTCAGGGCATAGTGGAGAATATTTTTATAGCTGTTTTCCATTCCAGTAAAAAATCGCTTGCTGAATATTAAGACTTTGTGGATCGATGACTTTTTACTTGCAGGATTAATGTTTGTTGTGTGCAGAATTCTGCTTGAAAGCATTGGGATAAGGGTTAAAGCAACGACTAGGGAACAGAAGAGTGCAAAGCTGACCACATAGGCCAGCTGTTTGAACATGACGCCCGCCATGCCGCGGACAAAAACCATTGGTAGAAAGACGGCCATGGTAGTGAGGGTGCTGGCAATAATAGCAGAGGTGACCTCTGAGCTGCCACTGACTGCTGCTTTTAAAGGAGCCTCTCCAGACTCCTGCAGGCGGTAAATGTTCTCTAGCACGACAATTGCGTTATCAACCAGCATACCGATACCAAGGGCAAGACCGCCCAAGGTAACAATGTTTAAGGTGAAACCGCCAAAATAAATAAGAGCAAAGGTGGCAATAATGGAAATCGGTATGGCGGTTGCAATGATGGTTGTGCTGCGGAAGCTGCGGAGAAATATCAACAGGACCAAAATGGCCAATAAACCGCCGAAAAGAGCTGCTCGACTGACATTACTGATTGAGCTTTGGATGTATTCTGATGTATCTATCATGGGAGTTATTTGGATTTGGGGAATATCCTGTTCAATCCGCTCGATCTCACGGAGGACTCCCCTGGCTATTTCAACAGTATTCTCGCCTGATTGTTTGTTAACAGACAGGCGAATTCCGGGTTTTCCGTTAATTCTGACAATCCGTCTTATTCTTTGGAAGGAGTCTTCAACGCTGGCAATTTCTTTAAGCTGGATAGGAACTCCCTCTCGGATAGCGATGACCGTATTCCGGAGTTCTTCCAGACTACTGTATATTCCTGGTATACGGATCAGAACATCAAAATTTCCCTGCTCTATTTTGCCTGCAGGTACATCGACATTCTCTGATCTTATCTTGCTGAGTATGTAGTCAAGAGGAAGACCGATTGCCTTAATCTTATCCGAATAGAGATTGACTTGAATTTCGCGTTGTAGACCTCCCCATATATCTACTGAAGCCACTCCTGGTACCCGCTCTAGGCGGTACTTGATCTGATCGTCGAGGATGCGTCGCATCTGTATTGGATCCAATCCGCTTGATGTTCCGAGAATAAGAATGGGAAAGCTGGCCAGATCGAATTTGCGGAGGCTTGGCCTGCTGGCCTCCTCCGGGAGGATAGGAATCACACGGTCTAAGCGGTCTCTGATGTCGTTCGAAGCTGCATCCAAATCCGTGCCCCAGGAGAATGTTACACGAACGCTGCTGCTGCCTTCTGATGAGGTAGATAAAATATTTTCTACGCCGGACACCGCACTCAGTGCTGCTTCAATGGGTCGCGATATTAGCTCTTCGATTTCTTGAGGGCTGGCATTTGCGTAAGAGGTTTGAATGCTGAGGGTAGGATAGGTTACATCTGGCAACAGGTCAATGGGAAGGCGGGTAAAAGACACTGCACCCAGAACAATCACGATCAAGGTTAACATGATGGTGAAGATAGGGTGTTTGACTGAAAATTCAGAAAGCTTCATTTCTTTTCTCCTGTCCGCGGTTGGTCGCTATCCTTTGGGGGCTTAGAATCAGGCAAACTTGCACCTGAAGTTTCTTGCGTGCTGGGCGGTAAGGTGATAGGACCTCCGTTCCTGAGAAGGTGTTGCCCTAAGGTGACAACAAATCCAGAAATAGAGGCAGGTTCAATAACTTCTGCCCTATCGCCGCTGACTATGCCGAGACGAACAGGAGTGAACTTGGCTATCTTATTCTGCATGTCTACCAGGAAAACGCCCTGTCGATTATCTCGCTTCACCACTGCGCTCATTGGGATTACTGTCGCATTGTTTTTGTTGGCAAATTCAATTTGAGCCTTGATGAACATACCGGGCTTGAGAAGTTCCCCTGGATTGGGAACCTCAATCTCAATCCTTGCTTCTCGGGAAGTTTCTTTCAGTAAAGGTGCAATACGTGCAATCTTCCCAAGAAATGCTTTGCCAGGAAACGCATCGCTGGTCACAACCGCTCTTTGACCTTTCTTCACGCGAAAATAGTCTTTATCGGTAAGAAAGATTGCAGCGATTACTGGCTCAATCTCAAGGATAGAAAGGATAGATGCATTGGGAGTAAGCAAGGCCCCTTCATCGACAAAACGCTCTCCAACGACCCTCCGGTTGTATCCGTTTTTCCATGAGGCTCTGATTTGAGTGTAGGATAAACGGACCTGGGCGGCCTTTAGAGCTGCTTCCTTGTGAGTAACCTGGGCAATGGCAACTTTGTGTTTGGCGTCTTGGGCCTTGTATGAAGCCTGGGCGGCATCGAGTTCTGAATCAGAAGCGAGGCCTCTCTTGTGAAGTGCCTGTGCCCTCTCATATCCGCGCTTTCCAATTTCTAACGAGCTACGAGCTTCTTCAAGGTTGGCTTGAGCTACCTGCAGGTTGGCTTGAGCTTGGGCGACTTCTTGGGCATACTCCTCATCATCGAGGACTGCGATCAACTGGTCGCGCTTCACCCAATCTCCGATATGGACCAGGAGCTTTTCCAGCCGTCCTGAAATTTTAGGTGCGACCACGAACTGTGACTTGGGAAACAGAGTTCCTGTGAATAATCCGAGATCACGGATTTGGGTCGTATCTACAGGAGATATCTCAACAGCCACAGGAATTGACATGCTCATCATTTCGGATTTCTTGCGCAGCTTGAAAACTCTTAGATAAACCTTCCAGCCAATGAGGGCAACAACGATGATGGCAATGGATATCAAGATAATCTTTTTTTTCACGATATTTCTCCTCTCCTGAGAATAGCTCTATGCCCTATTTCATTTGAACCATGAGTGTTCGCTTGGGGCCTTCAAAGAATTAATTTTCACTTTTGATAATTTTGTTTTATTAAATAATTATATCAACTCGACAATTATCTTCCAAGAGCCTCAGAAAAATTAATATTTTTATTTTTAAGGCTTACTCCCATAGCTCTATTTAGACGAGCTAAAGAGAGGTTGTAATCAATCTTTGCCTTGAGTTCCATTGTCTGGGCATTGGCCAGGTCTCTTTGATATTGAAGGACAAAATAGTTTGTGCTGAGCCCTACTTTAAGTTTTTCTTCCTCTGCTTCCAATTTTTTCTGGGCCAGCTCCCGGGCTGTTTTGTAGGCCTGAACTCGTTTGAAATTCGTTTGCACTGCCCGCACCGCGTTCTTTATCTCAAGGAATATCAGCTGTTCCTGGTTCTTCAGCCGCAGCATGGCCTGGTCTAGATTAACCCTGGCCTGGGCATATGCTGCTCGCGAAAGTACGCTACTGAGCGGAATGGAAAGCGTTAATCCAACAGACCAATTCTTGTATTTGAAGTTAAGGGCATCCTTCAGGGCATCTGAGGATGAACCTGGAATTGTCCCGATCACTTTTCCCCGTAAAGCATCATTATTTTCATATACGATTTGGTCCCCTGTAATTCCCGGGCTCCAGTAGGATGCTTGAAGGCTTAAGTCTGGAAGAAGCTGATTCCTGGAATAGCTAACGTTAATTTCTCTGTTTTTTAGATCTATCCTTGTTGCCTTCAAATCCGGCCTGTTCTCTACAGCAGTCAGGAGAGCCTCATCGAGGCTCACATCTTTCTTCTCATAGGCGGGGGTATCTGTAGGGACTATTTTTACAAACTCCATTCCTTCCTCTTCCTCAGCAAGGTTCATGATTGTTTTCAGGAGATCCTCGTTATTATTTACCAAGGCTTCGGCTTCAAGGATATCCGCCTCCCGGGTGGCCACATCAGACTGGGCACTCAAGATTTCGATTGGGGCTAGGGTTCCGACTTCAACCGCTATTTTGTTTTTTTCCAGCAGGTCTCTTGCTAATTTCAGCGATTGTTTTCTCACTTTGAGGTTTTCGATGCCGTAGACAAGATTCCAGTAAGCCTCCTCAACACTGTATATCGTATCCTGGAGTGTTTTGTTAAAATTATTTTCTGAAATCTCCCTGTTGTTCTTAGCGATGGTTATTTCCCTGCGGTTAACCTTAAAACCAAAATTTCTAAGCAACGGTTGGGTGAAATTAAAAGTTAGTGTATTTCCGATGCGGGGATTAATGGTCTGGAATCTTCTGTTTGTGTCGTTCTTATAACCGTCGAGAACGATAGAAAAACTCCCTCCTGTGGGAATGAGTTGTGAGATCTGAGCTGAATAGTTGTTGTATAGAGTGGAAACCTGGTCAGCAGCGTCAAGAAATGAATAGGATGCCGAGTTGGAATCTCTTTTACTATAGTTGAATGAAAAATTGGGCATGAATCTTTCGTTCGCAAGGGAGACTGAAATATCAGCCAGCTCTGGGTTCAAAACCTCAACGGCAACATCAAGGTTATTCTTTATGGCTTTTAGGATACAGTCTTCAAGCGAGAGAGAGAGAGATTTTTCTTCTTGTTGAGCCAGAGATCCTGTGGTCATCAAAAAAATCAGAACCGTAAAAACTCCTATTGTATGCTTTAACATT
>Ga0114921_10000285_pt1 | contig 21252 bp, 16 predicted proteins | sample BentaG_FD_87016 | JGI IMG/M metagenome (GOLD analysis project Ga0114921, IMG submission 87016) | Deep subsurface microbial communities from South Atlantic Ocean to uncover new lineages of life (NeLLi) - Benguela_00093 metaG | ecosystem: Environmental > Aquatic > Marine > Oceanic > Sediment ... | reverse complement strand
CTACATCCCAAGAGAAGCTTCTGACCATTGCCATCGGCGCCTTTAACGATAAATTGTATAGCTTTGCGGAGAAACAGTTCGAGGAATACCTCGAATCTTATCCCCATAGCCCCAATATTGACCAGGTCTACTACCTTCTGGGAAGGACCTATTATCTGCAGGGAAAGCTTTTTAATGCCAAGGAGGTTTTCCACAAGGTCGTCCATGAATTTCCCTCCTTTGGACAAATGGGGAACGCCCTCTTTTGGCTCGGAAGGACATGTCTCGAACTGGGAAACAAAGAGGAAGCGGTGAAATATTATCGGAAAGTGGTCTTTCGGCACCATGAAAACGAACATCTGGGTGATGCATGTTTTGATTTGGGGCACATATACGTGGAACGGAAACGCTTTGTAGAGGCGGAATACTATCTGCAGGAGTTGATGTCCCGTCCTATTACCGGCGATACCTTAATCCAAGCACAATACTGGCTCGGCCTCATTTTCTATACTCAGGGGCGATATAGCGAGGCGCAAGACCAACTGGAAAAGTTGGTAAGGAACCCGGCTTCATCTCGCAAACCCTTTTTCCGAGAGGCCCTCTTCTTGCTCGCGGAAAGCCGGTTGAGGCTCAACCACTACGAAAAAGCAAGGCAAGCCTATGTCACGTTTACCCGATTATTTGCGAATGACACCTTATCGCCTGATGCGCTCCATGGGTTAGGCTGGGCCCAATATCAATCAGGGGATGCACAAGGAGCTATCCAGACATACTTACAGTTCAAGAAGAGATTTCCCGATTCGAAATTATTCCCGGAAGTTCGCTTCCATTTGGGACGGATTTTCCTCCAACAGGAGGACTATGCCAAGGCCCTTGAGGAGTTTAAAGGAGTGGTCCAGGATTTTCCCCAAAATCCCGTATTTGGTCAATCCCTTCTCTACATGGGATGGTGCTATCTCAACTTGGGACAATTCGAAGAAGCCGCTAAAACATCCCATAAAATCCTAAAGCTTCCCGCCCATGCACAGGAAAAGAGCCTGTCCCAACTCCTCCTGGGTGAGGTCTACTTTCATGAAAATAGATGTTCGGAGGCCCTCCCCTACTATTTTAACCTGATCAATATTCCCGAATATCGAGAAAATGCCCTATTCAAAATGGCGAAATGCTATTTCTATGAGGGGAAATTCAAGGAGGCCTTAACGAATATTGAGATTTTGACCCTTGAATACCCTGATTTTAAAAACATGGAAGAGCTCCTCTTCATCAAGGGGGAGGCATCATCAAAATTAGAGGATTTCGATCAAGCCATCCACTGCTACCAACAGATAATAAAGGCTAGCGAGACCGGGAAGTGGACCGCCCATGCCTTATTCAATCTGGGCAAAATTTACATGTTACGGAGAGACATGGAAAAGGTGAAGGAGGTCTTTCACCGGATCATCGAGGAATTTCCGAGTATCCCCTTAAGCCCCATAGCCGCCTTTCGACTGGGAACCATTTACTTTAACGGGGGAAATTCAGTAAAGGCATTGGAGGCCTTTACCCTAGCCTTGGACGCAGATGACAAACGGGTCTTGGCCGAGTCCTATTTTCGCCGTGGCGAGATCTATTTCAAGCAGGCCAACTACTCAAAAGCCATGGAAAACTTCAAGGCCGTCAGGGGTAATTTTAAGGGCCAAACGCCATGGTATGAGCTCGCGCAATTTGAGGTGGGAAATATTCACAGGCAATTGGGAAAGATCACGGAGGCAAAGGCCGCTTACAAAAAGGTGCTGGAGGATTCAAAGGATCCCGAGTTGAGGGGTATCACCCAGAAGTTGCTGGATGAGCTGGAAATGGAGGAAAAGGGACAGTAGCGGATATGGATCGGGTCAGGATTTCAGAAATGACCGAAGTTGATCTGAGGGAGGTGCTATCAATCGAAAGCCACTCTTTCTCCACTCCATGGAATGAAGAGATGTTCAAGACGGAATTATCCATCGATTTTTCCCACAATTTCACCGCGAAGATGAACATCAACGGAACCGGGGAAATCCTCGTAGGATACATATGCTTCTGGCAGCTTCACGGTGAAGCCCATCTACTCAATATCGCCGTACAACCGGATTATCGTCGCTTGGGTTTGGGTACGCGTTTGATGCGATTTTTCATGGACTTCTGCCTCACCAAGAAGGTGAAAACGCTCACCTTGGACGTTCGCTCATCGAACCATCCCGCCGTCCAGATGTATCGGAAAATGGGCTTCCGAAAAGAGGGATTGAGGCGCCGTTATTATGCCGATAACGGCGAAGATGCCCTCATTATGGGATTGAAGCTGAATGGAAGATGACGGCTTCGTAAAAAATCCATCTGCGGCGTTGCGCTTCATCTTTAGTCACTGCGGCGTACTGGTAAGTACGCCTCATTCCTAAAGATTCACGCGCCTTGCATCTGGAGCTTTTTACTGTGCCGTCTGATTTATGACTTCTTACAAGACCATCAAAGATAGATCGATGAGCTTTTCTCCATCAGAAGCCAGAGAAAGAGGGGGGCCCTATCTGGTATATGGGACCCTTTTGGAGAATCCCCAGGTTGCCCCCTCTTATCATAAGATGAGAATACGGACGCCCATTCCATATGGGGATATTGAGCCCGGCCAATTCTTGATGGTCAGGGTATCGGAAGAACCCTTCCCCCTTTTGAGGAGACCATTTAGCATACATTCCCTTAGTGATTTGGGGGCCAAGGATGGCAGCGATATCGAAATCCTCTATAAGGTAGTGGGAAAGGGGACGAATCTGATGGCCACCTGGAAAGGGGGAAAGAGGCTCGATATCCTGGCCCCCCTGGGGAAGGGCTTCTCCTTGCCCACCGAGATGGGAACGCAGTCTCTGGTAGCGGGGGGAATAGGTGTGGCTGGCCTTTTCGCCCTGAGCCAAAGGATGAGAGCCCATGGACATACGTGTTTAGTCTTCATCGGCGCGAAAACGAAGGAGCACGTACTCTGTGTGGACGAGTTCAAAGGGCTGGGAGCCGATGTTTATGTGGCTACGGAGGATGGAGGCATGGGGTTTCGGGGCATGATTCCGGACATGGTCACATCCTTTCTCCATGATCGTCCGAATCCCTCGGGATTCTTCGCTTGTGGTCCAGTGGATATGTTGAAGGCCGTCGCTGAGATAGCAAAGTCTCGACCCATACCCTGCCAAGTCTCCTTGGAGTCCAGGATGGCCTGCGGTTTGGGAGCCTGTCTGGGGTGCGTGATCAAGACAAAGGGGAAACTCCCCCTCAGATCTAAGGAGGCACCCCATCAGGGATGGGACGTCCCCTATAAGCGGGTCTGTAAGGAGGGGCCCGTCTTCGATTCCGAAGAAGTGGACTGGGGGGGAATATGAGATACGAAGGGCCGAAAAGTTTCGTACATCGACCCCACATGTCAGTTGATATAGCGGGGATCAAGTTGAAAAACCCCGTTATGACGGCCTCGGGGACCTTCGGCTACGGCCAGGAGTTTGTCCCCCTGGTGGACCTCAATCGTTTAGGGGCTATCATTACCAAGGGAATCTCCCTCGAGCCCATGAAAGGTAATCCCCCGCCCCGCATTGTGGAGACGGTGGGTGGCATGATCAACTCCATCGGTCTTCAAAACGTTGGCGCACAAGCCTTCATCAGGGATAAGTTGCCCTTTTTCAGCCAGTTCAAAACGCCTGTCATAGCCAATATCTTTGGGGAGACCATCCGAGAGTTCGGGGAGTTAGCCAAGAGATTGGACGACATCCCCGGAATTGCAGGCCTGGAGGTAAATATCTCATGTCCGAATGTGGCGAAGGGAGGAGTGCTATTCGGGGCAGATCCGAAAATGGCCCATCACGTCGTTCGTACGGTAAAGCGGTCCACCCATCTGCCGATCATCGTTAAGCTCTCCCCTAATGTTACCGATATCACCCTTATAGCCAAGTCCGTGGAGGAGGCCGGAGGCGACGCCATCTCCCTCATTAATACCCTCATGGCCATGGCCGTCGACCCACAATCCCGGAGGCCATTGTTGAATAATATCATCGGCGGGCTTTCTGGCCCAGCCGTAAAACCCGTAGCTCTAAGGCTGGTGTGGCAGGCTGTCAATGCGGTGAAGATTCCCGTGATAGGAATAGGTGGCATCATGACTCCGGAAGATGCCTTGGAGTTTATCATCGTTGGAGCCCGCGCGGTCCAAGTAGGGACGGCGAACTTCGTCAATCCCATTGCCTGTGTCGAGATCATCGGTGGTATTGAAGCCTATCTTACGAAGCATGGATTCCGGCACATCAGTGAACTGGTGGGAAGTCTCAGGACACCATGAAGAGAAGGTGGGAAATTTACCCTCCAAATCCATCGCTTCAGGAGACCTTTTCAAAGGAATTGGAGATCTCCCCCATCACCGCCCGAGTTTTGGCAAACCGTAGCATCAATCAAATCGATCAGGCCGATCAATTCCTTCATCCCAGTCTATCCCATCTCCATTCCCCCTTTCTCATGAAGGACATGGAAAAGGCCGTGGATCGGATTATTCAAGCACTTTCGAGGAAAGAACAGGTTTTAATCTATGGGGATTATGATGTCGATGGAATTACGTCGACAGCCATTATCATCCTCTTCTTCCAAGCCCTCCAATTACCCTACCAATATTACATACCCCATCGAATCAAGGAAGGATACGGTCTCCACCTCGATATCTTGATGAAATTCGCCCAGCAGGGGGGGAAGGTGATTATTACCGTTGATTGTGGCATCTCCAATATGGATGAGGTCAAGAAGGCTCAGGAGATGGGAGTGGACGTGATCATCACCGATCATCATGAAATCCCCGACGAGATTCCCCCGGCTTATGCCGTCCTCAACCCGAAACAGTCGGATTGTCCCTTCCCCTTTAAATCATTGGCCGGCGTAGGTGTGGCCTTCAACTTAATCATTGCCCTCAGGGCCAAGCTGCGGGAACGGGGGGAATGGAAGGATGGGGAAGTCCCCAACCTAAGGAGGTATCTTGACCTGGTGGCAATGGGAACGGTAGCCGATCTTGTCCCCCTTCAGGACGAAAATCGTATTTTCGTTCGGTTCGGTCTCGAGGAGTTGACCAAGGGTAGTCGTCTGAGCACCAGGGTCCTTAAAGAGGTCTGTGGTTTGAAGAAGGGCATCATCACATCGGGAAATATTGGTTTCCAACTGGCCCCCCGAATAAATGTAGCTGGCCGACTTGGGGAGGCTCAAAAGGCGATCGAGCTCTTGGTGACCCAAGAGCTGAAAAGGGCGGAAGCATTAGCCCGGGAGCTGAGCTTGGAAAATAGCAGGCGGCAGCGGATAGAAGAAGATATTCTCATGGAGATCATGGGTTGGATCAAGGGGGACGACCGCCTACTCCAAAGAAGGTCATTGGTCTTCTCTTCTCAATCCTGGCATCCAGGGGTCATCGGGATCGTGGCCTCGCGCTTGGTGGACCACTATTACAGGCCAACCATCTTGATTTCCCTCGATGAGGATCGGGGAAAGGGTTCGGGAAGGAGTATCGAGGGGTTCGATCTCTATGAGGGGGTAAAGGGGTGCAGCCCGATGCTCTTGAGCTTTGGGGGACACCGATTTGCAGTCGGCCTTACCATCGAAGGGGAGAAGATCGAGGCATTTAAGAGTCGGTTCGAAGATCTGGTATCGCAAGGCTGTAAACCCAGCGATTTCATTCCCACGATACGAATCGATGCGGAGGTGCCTTTGCCGACCATCGAAAGGGAGCTCATAGAAGAACTCTCATTACTTGCTCCCTTTGGAGCCTCCAACCCCAAGCCGGTATTTTGCTCCAGGGAATTGAGGATAGTAGATTCCAAGATAGTGGGGGAGAACAATTTGAAGTTAAGGGTGGAAGAAAATGTCATTTATGATGCCATAGGGTTCAACATGGGTGACCTCTATCCCTTAAAATCGAACCGTGTTAGGATCGCCTTCGTCCCCCAGATCAACGAGTGGCAGGGGGTGAAAAATATTCAACTGGAACTGAGGGATATCCTCATCTGTTAAAATGGTTGTCGGGAGTATTTTTGGGGTCTGTTGCCCACATTCCCCTTCGCTCACTGAAAAGAATTTTGGACCATTCTAAAGTTCGCTTCACTGCAAATCCAAAACTCGTCCTCCGGGCTCAGACGTTGCAGTTGCGGTTCTGCAGTGCTGCAGTCATGCGGTTAGCCTCTTTGAAACGGGAGGCCCTTGCCGAATTACTAAACCCTTCATATATTTCCCCCCAGGCTGGATTATTCTCATTTCCATCCCCGGAGCCGATGATATTCCGCCACCATGATCTTCAATTCCTCAGGGGGCAGGCGGATGCCATTTCGCCCGGCCTTCTCTAAGAATTTGACCGGAAGCGTATCCTCCTCAACGGAGATTCCCTCCTGCCTGTTAAATTCCATGGATAGGCTCAGGACCTTTGAGACCCGCTCACGCAGTTCCTCCTCACGGAACCGTCTTCCGGTCACCGCCTCAATGAGATCGATAATATCGTTCCACCCGAGATAATTACCATAGAATTTACAGATGAGCAGCATATCAAAAAGCGTCATTCGGTCCTCTGCTTCCACCAAGGCACGAACCCGTTCCGGGATATCCTCCGTCCTGTACTCCCTTTTGATCTCATCGAGATAGAAGAGGCTCTGGAGGTGAGCAGCTCCCCTTTGTGAAGTAGCATATGCCAAACCCATTCCTTTCAAGGAACGAGGGTCAAATCCGGGAAGCTCCAAACCTTTCACATGGATGGCAAGATCCTCCAATCCAAGGGTACGGGAAGCGTCTCTAACTCCATCCGCCAGGATCCCGCCCAAGCCGTCGCGATGAACTATCTTCTGGAGTAATTCCTCAGTGCGTGCCGTATCGCCGAAGGGAAGGTTGAGATTCAGTCTTCCGTCTTGGGAGGCTTTCATGGCGAAGGCGATCACATTTCCAGCGCTCACCGTATCCAGCCCAAGTCGATTACACAAATCATTCACTTTGAGGATTTCCTCCAAGGAACCGATGAGGCAGAGTCCTCCAAAAGCTGCGACAGTCTGATAATCTGGGCCCGATATGGTAAGCCCCTTGTAGGGACCTCTTTTCACCTTCGTTCGCTTTCCGCAGGCCAGAAAGCAGTGGGGGCAGGCAGTAGACCTCACCTGGCAGGTTTTTTTGAGGTATTCCGCTGTGAGACACTCCCATCCTTGAACGGTCCCCTCTTCCCAATAGCGAGTGGGAAATGCCCTTATGGTATTCATGATCCCCACCATCATGGGCGAACCGTAGGTGCGGAACATGCGGGTTAATTCCTTCCCTTGCCCCTCCCTTCGCATTTGCTTGTAAAGGGCCTTCAATGCCGAAAGATCCGCAGGCCTGCGACGCTCCGTTCCATGGAAGACCACGCCTTTCAGCCTCTTTGAACCCCAGATGGCCCCAAGACCTCCCCGCCCGAAGGAGCGTCCTCCCTCGTTGATTACCATGGCAAATTTCACGCCCGCTTCTCCCGCAGGACCGATAGCAAGGGCAGAAGCCCCTGGCTCTCCTACTTCCCTAAGCATTTTCTCAAGGCTTTGATCCGTGGGGAGGCCCCAGATAGGTGATCCGTCTCGAAATAAAACCCCCTCATGGGAGATTTCGAGGTAAACAGGATTGGGGGATTTGCCTTTTATGATGATAGCGTCGTTCCCCGTTCGAGAAAGGAGAACCGCCGTTCTCCCACCCGCATAACATTCGAGATACCCTCCCGTCTGCGCCGATTTGGTAAAGATCCCATAGCGGCTGGAACCGTAAATTGGGAGGTCGGCAAAGCATCCGTTGGAGAAGATGATGGGGTTCTGGGGGTCGCTATAGTCAATCCGCGGAGGTGCTTCCTGAGTGAGGAAGAGAGTCCCCATTCCCTTTCCTCCCAGGTAATCCTCTATGAGGTTCTCCGGGATCGTCTCCCAAGCCCAGGATTGGCTGCTCAGATCAATGCGCAAAAGCCTCCCGAAAAAACCTTCCATAGGTCTTTCATCACTCTTTCGAATTGAAATGAGGTCGCAGTTCACGGCGAATGCCTCAAGGCCAGCAAAATTATCAATGTTCCCATGAGGGTCCCCTATGAGAATTAATTATAACAAAACCCTCAGGTATCCACCATCATATCGGAACCGGCTGTTGCCCTGGTTCCCTGAAGCGCGGAGTTATTCAGTGCTGCGGTGCTGCAGTCATGCGGTTGGGGCGTTGAACATTCTAATACGTTATGGGACGAATTAGGGCCGGCCAGGGGCTTTTTGCAGTGAAGCGAACCTTGATGGTCTCGTAAAAAGTCATAAATCAGACGGCAAAGAAAAAAGATCCAGATGCAAGGCGCGCAAATCCTGAGGAATGAGGCGTACATAGAAGTACGCTGCAATGACGAAGGATGAAGCGGAACACAGCCCTTCGGCTTTGCTCAGGGCCGTGAGCATGTCGAACGGCAGATGGACTTTTTACGAAATCATCAGAATTAGTATTTTGAATTTGCCTGTATCTCTTCCCATACGCAAATATTTATCTCGTCACATATAGTTGGCCCCGTTTTCCAGAAAAGACCGCACGAGGAAAAATACGAAGGGTGACATCCACTCCTTTACCGCCGTTGTCACATAGAACGGGATCATCCCCATGAGGCACCTATACCGCCCGATCCTTCAAGACCCTGGGGGAGATGAAGATCAGGAGATCCTCCTTCACATAGCTCTTCTTTTCGTACTTAAAGAGCCAGCCCAAAACGGGGATCCTCGAAAAGAAGGGAATTCCCCTCTGGCTCTTGCCCTCATCGATGTCGTACACCCCCCCGATGACGACGATGTCGCTGTCCCTTACCAGGGCTTCAGTTATAGCTTCCTTCTTCTTAATGGTGGGGACGCCCATAACCGTTCGATCGAAATCCGGCTCATCGTTGGAGACCTTGATCTTCAACTTTATGTTTCCATCGTTGGTTACGTGGGGCGTTACGGTCAATTTCAGGTTGGCCTCGATGAACTCCGTCGTCACCGTGCCCTCCTCGGTTATCTTCAGATAGGGGATCCGATCCCCTCGTTCGATGGAGGCCTCCGTGTTGTCCAGGGTGGCGATCCTCGGGCTCGATATGACCTTGCCCCCGCCCGAATCCTCCAGGGCCTGAAGGGTGATATCCAGACTCCTCAATCCCGCGGTTTCCGAGAGCCACCCGAAGCTGATGGCCCCCCGGGCGACATCCAAGGGGAGGTTGATCAGGGTATCGGTTCCCAGCAGCCCTCCGGAGTAAGTGGATTTCCCCTTGGGGCTCTCCGTAGGCCCGTGTATCTTTTTGACAGTCCCTCCCCAAATCACCCCGAGCTCGCGGGTAAACTTGGCGTTGGCTTCGACGATCCTGGCCTCGATCAATATCTGAGGGGTCTTGGTATCCAGGGATGCGACCAAGTCCCTCGCCTCATCGATAGTTGACCTGATATCCTTGACGATCAGCACGTTGGTACGCTCATCTACCGTGACGATCCCTCGATCGGTCAGTATCTCCTTGATTTGAGCTTCCAGATCCTTGGCCGTGGCGTAGTTCACGGGGATGAGCTCGGTGCCCAGATCCTCCAGTTTCTCCTTGGCCCTCCTGGCGGCTAACGCATCCTCCTCTTCCTTCTTCAATTTATCAACGGGGGCCACTCGAATTACGTTGCCAATCCTCACCTTGCCCAAATCGCTGGATTGCAGGATGATATCCAAGGCTTGATCCCACGGCACGTCGACGAGACGTAGGGTCAACTTGCCCTTGACATCATCACCAGCGATGATGTTGAGATTGCTCACCTCTGCGATCAATCTCAGGATGTTCTTGATATCGGCGTCCTTGAAATCCAGGGATAACTTTCTCCCGGTGTACCGTTTCTGGGACGCCAACGTCTCCAGGATGCTCTCCTTTTCCCTCAAAAGCTCTGGGGGGACCTCCTCTTTCCCAGCCCCTTGTTCCGCAGGGCTTGCAGCCTCTTTTGCGGCTTTTGCGCCTTCCCGGGAACCCGTCTCCTTTTCGAGGGCCTGGGTTTTCTCGGTGGGCGCTTGTTCACCTTGGGCGGTCTCCAGCTTAGCCACCTGAGATCCCGGCTGCTCCTTTTCAGCTTCGGGGGTCTCGGCCTTGGCCCCTTGGGATTCCGGCTTCGCCTTTTCGCCTTCAGCCGTCTCCGCCACCGACACCTGGGACTCAGGTTGTTCCGCTGTTCTCAGGGCTTGTCCGCGGCCAAGGGGCTTAGCCGGCTTTTCAAAATCCAAGTAGATCCGCTTACCCTCCTGGGTCGCCTCGAAGCCCACCCCCTCTCTAAGGCGAACGATGATCCTTACATCCCTGGACGTCTCCGACTTCACGTTGTAAAGGCTGATATAATCAATGGGACTGTCAAAGGCCTTGGTGTCCAGCCCCCGCTTCAGCCATTCTGGGACCCTCATCTTCTTCAAATCAAGGGCTACCGCCGTCTCCGATATTTTGAAAACATCGTAGGAGGCCACATCAGAGGTGGAGACGATGATCCTCGATTTGTGGTCCATCTGTTTGAAATCGATTCCCGTCAACACCCCCAATCTCGCCACCTTCGGGGGACGCTCCTCCGGTGGACCAAATGAAACGACCAATCGGTTCTCGGCCCTGTTGATCTGAAACTGGGGCACGTGGGGGCGAGCCGAATCGAAGACGAAACGGGTCTTCTTGGGGTGTTTCCCCAGTCGAACTCTCTTCAGGAGGGGGTGGTTGACCTGGATGAGGCTCTTCGGATATGCCTTTTTCACATTCCAGACATCGATCACCAACCGTGGGGGTTTCTCCAGCTTGAAGGAATCGTAATCCCCTATCTTTCCATCCGCGATCAAGGTTACGTGGACCCCCTTCTCCCCTTTATCCACGCTGACTCGGGTTATCTTTTCCGCCTTCGCCTTTATCTCCACGGCCTCTGGAGGGATCTTCTCCTCGGTAACCTCGACCTCCTCCCTTGCCACCCCCACCGCTCCCGTTCGCTCCACATCCACAAAGAGCTTCTTCTCCACTTTGGTGATATTATAGTTGACCGTCTTGGTCAAACCGATCTCAATCCTCCCCTTTCCCTCATATCGGCCAATGTCGATCTGGGTCAAGGTACCGTTGTTCACCTCGATGGGAACGGGGATATCCTCAAATTCACCGCCCGGAATATCGATGGCGATCCTGAGGGGATCCGTCAGAAGCTTAAAGAAGGTATATTTGAGGGGTTCGGATCCCTCTATAATGACACGGGTGTAGGTGGGCTCCTCACGGAAACTAATCTCCTTGATCTTGATGGGCACTCCCTCCATTGTCTCCGGTGCCACTAGTCTTGTGGGTCCCCGAGCACAGCTAACGAGGGCATGTATGAGGAAAATGAGGCACAATGCGCAAGCCCATCGAACTGGTTTCTTGAAAAATGAATGTCTCATTTCAATCCCCCTTCCTCAGGCTTTCTCAAAGGTACGGAAATCTCCCTCCGTTTGACCTGACCAAATATATCCTTATACGTCTCTTCTATGATTACTCGATTATCATGGATCTCCTTGACGCGTCCATTTCCACGTCCGATGAGGGTTCCCTTGGTGATAATAAATCCCTTTCCGCCAGCATCCTCCACCAAGGCCCGATATCCCATCGGTCCCTTCAAGATTCCCACTAACTTCAGCTCGCTCACATCATACCGTTGAAGGGGTGTAAGCGGGGCTTTGGAGGCCCGTTTCTTGGGTCCCAGGGCGATAAAGGGCTTAAAGGGGTCTCGTTTTCCCACTGGGTTATAGGTATAAGGGGGCTCCTTTTTTTCATCGACCACCTTTTCCTCCTTCTTTTTCTTCGGCGGTGGCTTATGCCTTCGATCTCTCTTTACCACGGTCACTTTTTGGGGTTTCGATCCGCCCTCACACCCCCAGATGAGGAAAAGGGAAATACCCGCTACTAAGAGGGCCTTGAGGTAGTACCCCCCAATTACCCTATTCCCGGGCCTTAGTTCTTGTTTTCTCCGCACTGCCTTCCTCCTTGGTCTCGAGAAAACGAAACGTGGTGGCTAGACATGAGATTTTCACCACTGTCTCGCCCCCTACTTGCTTTACATCTCCCATGGAGAAGTTGAGGACGTTGATGATTCTGTCCAGTTTGCTGATCTTATCGAAAAAGGTGGCCACGTTGTGATAACTCCCCAACATGGTCAACTCCAAGGGAACCCGGGCATGGAATTCCTCGGGTTCCGTGGGTTTTGGTTTGTCCGATTCCGCAGGTTTGCCGGATGCTGCGGGTTTTGGTTTGCCCGGTCCTGCGATTTGTGTTCGGACGCGCTCTTCGGGTTTTGGTTTAAAGAGGAGAAATTCCAAGCCCGACCCTTTCCCCAAGCTTGAGATATTGCGGAGGAGACTGGGAATCTCCTTTTTGTTGGGGAGCTGGGCCAGAGCTAGGGTGAGCTGCCTTTGTAAATTCTCGACCTCTTTCTTAAATTTAGCCAGGTCTCGCGCAATGGCCTTGCTCTCCTCCAACTCCTTATTCAATTTGCCCAACTCCAGCCTCAAGCCACTCAGTCTCGCCTGCTGGGGCAGATAGACGAGATAGCCGTAAAGGCCCAGAATAACCACTACGACCGCTAACAAGATAAGGAGCTTCTTCGGCGTGGGTAATTTGGCAATGGAATCCATGGAAACGGCCATGATGTTCTCCTTTACTGTACAACGGTACTGGTGATGGTAAATTTCTTGATGTTGATGTTGGTCCCCTTGGGCTTGAACCGCTCGGTAACGATCAATTCGACACCGCCGAAATATTTCGAGCGTTGAAGGCTGGTCATGAAATTGGCGATAACCTCATCGGAGAGCGCCCATCCCTCCAATTCCAATTGAGCTCCCTTTTTCTTCAGCGAGCGAAGACACATCTTGTCCGGCATGTGAGTGCTCAATTCATCCAAGATCCGCACCGGCCTCGCTTTATTCTTTTTCAATTCGGTGATGATGGCCAATTTCTTCTCAAGAACCTTCATGTCCACCTTGTGCTGCTCGATCTGTCTTTTCTGGGCCCGCAGCTTCTCCAACTTCACCTTGCGATCACTAATCTGACTCTGCAGCGCACGCGCTTGGTTCACGTATACCCACTGCACGAGCCCGATGAGGAGAAAGACCAAAACCAGGACGAAGACGAAAATGGAAATCTCCCTGCGGAGGCCTACCCTCCTCCTCACAGCCCTCGCCATCAATAAATTAATTCGGATCATTTGTCCCCTACCCTCCTTAAGGCCAGGCCAACACTGACGGCCATAATTGGTTCCATTTCCTTGAGATAGTCAACGTCCAAATCCCTCTTGGAACAGTCGATCTCCTTGAAGGGATTGACGATCTCGACCGGGATTCCGGCTTGTTGCTCGATGACGTTTTCAATACCATTTATCTTCGCACAGCCTCCGCTTAAAACCAGTTTATCGACTTTTTCATCGGAGCTGGTGGAGCGGAAGAAGTCCAGTGACTTGGCAATCTCGGTAGACAAGGAATTTAAAGCCGATTTCAGGGTCTCTTGGATGACCTTTTGACTGGCTTCATCCATTCGATTGCCCACTTTCAGGGTTTCAGCTTCCTCAAAGTCCACATTGAGCTGCCTTTGAATCTCCTCGGTAATGGCGTTTCCACCCGTGAATATATCCCTTGTGAAGGAGGAGATCCCCTTCTTTAAAATATTGATGTTCGTTACACTCGCTCCGATATTGGCGAGGGCAATAACCTCCCCTCCACCCATGGGGTAATTCGCCTCGAACATATTTTCGAGGGCGAAGGAATCAATATCAACGATAACGGGATTGAAGCCTGCCTCGATGATAATGGACAGATAGTCATTAATGATGTCCTTCTTTGCCGCCACTAAGATCAGGTCCATCAACTCCTCGTTCCCCTCAGTGGGGCCGAGAATTTGAAAATCGATGTTTACGTCATTGATATCAAAGGGGATATAGCGCTCCGCCTCCCATTGAATGGACTCCTCGAGCTCATCCTCCGTCATAGTAGGGATGCTGATCTTCTTGACGATTACAGAATGGCCCGATACCGAAGTCACCACATCCTTGGTCTTTATCCGCAAAGCGCTGGCCAACCCCCTGATTGAATCAACGATGGTTACCGAATCCATGAGGGCCCCATCGACGATGGCCTCTGGGGGCAAGGGTGCGATTCCGAAGTTCCTCAACTGATACCCCCCCTTCATTTCTGCCAGTTCCAACACCTTAACGGAACTGGAGCCGATATCTAAGCCGACCACGTTGCCTTTCCTTGAAAATAGCATGGGTTTACTCCTTTCCCATTTTTGCTCAGTCCCCCAAGGGGGGAAATCACGGCCCTTTCGGCGAGCTCAATACAAGCAAAATACGTAACCAAATGTGCGAGTCGAAAGCGCTAAGCCGCGGAAATAGAATATTTCTTTAGCTTCTCCCTTAAGGTGGACCGAGAGATCCCCAGCACCCTTGAAGCCCTCGACTTATTCCCATCCATCATCATCAGGACATCTTTTATATGTTTCTTTTCCGCGGCATCTAGGGTCAGATCCGCGTTATCCGATATCAGATCTGCGGTACCGTCCATTTGAAACTTCCTCAGCTCAATGGGCAAGTGATCGGGAAGTATCTCGTTGTCATCGGATAAGATCATCGCCCTCTCGATAATATTCTTCAACTCCCTTACGTTTCCAGGCCAGCAATAATTGAGCAAATACTCTTTTGCCGCCTCCGATATTCCCGTTACGGTCTTTCCCAATTCCTTATTATTTTCCTCGATAAACATATTAGCCAAAAGCTGGATATCCTCCCTTCTCTCCCTCAGGGGCGGCATTTCAATGACCATGACCTTCAAGCGGTAATATACGTCTTTTCTAAATTGTCCCTCGTTGACCAAGGCTGATAAATCTCTGTTGGTGGAAGCTATGATACGAACATCGACGCTGATCTCCCTTTCTCCCCCCACCCTCATGAAGTTTTGGCTTTCCAAAACCCTCAAGAGCTTTGTTTGGAGGTAGGACTTCATCTCAGCGATCTCATCGAGGAAAACCGTTCCCCCGTTGGCCAGTTCAAAAAGGCCCTTTTTCGTACCCTTGGCATCGGTGAAGGCCCCCTTTTCATAACCGAAGATCTCGGTCTCCAGCAAATTTTCCGGGATCGCACCGCAATTGATTTTCATCAGCGGCTTATTGGCTCTCTTGCTCCGATAATGAATGGCATTTGCGGCCAATTCCTTTCCCGTTCCGCTCTCCCCCTGAATCAAAACGGATGTCCTCGGGGTTTGGCTGATCATTTCTATCAGCTCCATCACATTCTTTATAAGGGGGCTATTGCCAAAAATTTCGGTACCCTGGTATTTCTTCCCTCCCTGCCGCCGTAACCGGCGGATTTCATTTCTTAGGCTCTGCGTCTCCAGGGCCTTTTGGATAAGGATTTTCAGCTCTTCCAGCTCAAAAGGCTTATCGATGTAATCATAAGCCCCTGACTTCATGGCCATGACTGCGGTCTGGACATCGGAATAAGCGGTCATCACGATAACCATGAGGTCGCTTTCAATATCCTTGATGCGTTTTAGAACATCGAGTCCATCCATATCGGGAAGTCTGATATCCAGTAAAATCAAGTCAAAGAGCTGCTCCTTAACAGAAGATAATGTCTGTCCCCCCGTTTCCGCAGTAGACACCGTATATCCCCTTTTTTTGAGGACATCGGAGAGCGTTTGCCGCATGACCTCGTCATCATCCACAACTAATATGGCCGGTTTCATTCTCTCCCCTATTTGGGCTATTTTGGGAGCGTAATGGTGAAGGTCGTTCCCCTATCCACTTTGCTTTCAACCTTTATGCTCCCTCCATGGTTCTTGATAATTTGATACGTGATGGATAGTCCTAAACCGATCCCCTTTGAGCGAGTAGTGAAAAAGGGATCGAAAATTTTTTTAAGATCATGAGCCGGCATTCCTTTCCCGGTGTCGGAAATCGATATTCGAACGTAGTCCCTTCCGGGATTGAGCAATGGGGTCAATGCGATGGGTTCCGCCCTAATTTTCAGTTCCCCACCCTTTGGCATCGCCTGGATTGCGTTCAGAAAAAGGTTTAAGAACGCTTGATGCATCTGACTAAAGTCAACTCTGACCCTTGGTAAGTCAGGGGCGTATTCCTCCGTAAAATTGATGCTCCTGTTGGCGATATCCTTGATGAGAAGCGGAATGATCTCATTTACGATGTCCTTGATATTGCAAACCACCGGATTCAATTTCTGAGGCTTGGCGAAGGAGAAGAAGGTTTTCAGCAGATCGTTCAGTCGATCGATCTCCTTGGTAATCCGATTGAGATACTCCCTCTTGGGGTCATCTTGCCCCATCTCCTCGCCCAGTGCTTGAGCCGTGGTTTTTATCCCCGCCAAGGGATTTCGGATCTCATGGGCTATTCCCGAGGAGAGCTCACCCACGGATACCAATCGATCCATGCGAAGAATTTCCTCCTGAAGTTTGAGGATACTGGTCATGTTCCGAAAACTGATGATCTTACCGATTCTCTCCCCATGCGAATCCACGTGATCGGTGATGTTAAACCCAACGGGAATCTCAACCTTCTCCTTTCTCACGATGAGGCCCTCCCTTCTGGAATCCATTTCATTGTGATTCTTAAAGGGAGCGGGCATGGTCTGCTTTTTCTCCCTCAGGGAAAATATCGCAAAGGGCTTTCCAATAACTTCTTTCCCTGAATATCCCAGGATTTTCTCCGCCGCCCGATTGAAATAGGTAATCCGCTCCTTCGTATCGACGAGAATGAGGCCGCTGCCTATACTCTGGATGAGGCTCTCGGTAAAAGCCCTGAGCCGCTGAACCTCCTCGTTCAGCCTCTGAATCTCCAGCTCCATGGCCTTTAGTTCCTCGCCCTGATTAACATTGTCCTTCAATGACTCTGTAGATTGTCGTGTCGTCATATCCCTCTATTCAATCACGTAGACGGCCTTGACCGAGTAAAAGTCATGGCTGACCGCGGGCTTTTAATCGGCCTATGTTCAGGATATAAACTGTTTTGCCACTCTCCAGATGCGATAGGCCCGCTATATATTTTGACCCCTTTCTCTCCTGTTCAGCGGTCTTCACGAACAGGTCTTTATTCCTCAAAACCCGATCCACCAATACGGCGATGATGTTATCCCTCCCCCCCACCAGAACAATCCCCTGGGGCCTCCTCACCCCCGATATACCGAGGTTGAATACCTTGGATAGTTTAACCAAGGGAATTCTTCTCCCCTTAAGCGTAATGGAGTCCTGGGCAGCAATGCTCTTGGTGTAACCCTCGGTAAGGGTATAGGATTTCATGACCGAATCGCTGGGAATGCCAAAAATCCGATTTTGCGTCTCAACGAGCAAAACCCTCTCTACCGTATACAACCTCTGCCCGAATATTTCCCTCTGAAACTGCTCCGAAATGTCGCCCAAACGGCCGAGGCACATCCTCAGGTAGCCATGGATCTTTTCCAATTCATCCGATAATTCCCGAATCCCGTCGTCGAATATGAGCTCTTCCTTCATTCCCTTGACTCGGTTAAGGGCCCTCCCGAATCGGTCTTCTCCATCGTACAACCTCATCCGATGTTTTTCTAAATCCGAACACAGCTTTTGAAATATCGCGTCTTCAGCCCTGTCCTTTCTTGCCCCCCTGTGCAGTCCCAAAAGTTGAAAGTGGGAATTGATGCCTTCAACCACCAAATTCTTGAAGATAGTCTGCTCCCCTTTCTCCGTGGTCAGGAATTTTATGACCTCCTTTCCATCCTGTAAGAACCTCAACGCCTCCGGCGTGATACTCTTTTCGTCATTGAGCAGGTAGAGGGAGACCTTGCCCATCATGTCGATAGCCTTCAAAAGGGAATCATCACCCCGGTAAGCGGCTTTCAACCCACCCAGAGCTGCAATAATTTTCTTGAGGGTCTCTCCACTGAATTCCCACTCCAGGGAGAGGATTTCCACCTCCAAGGTTTCGAGGCCCTTGGGCAACCTCTCCCCTTCTGGAGGCTTTTCGACGGGCTTGGTTTCCGCTGGCGAGGGTGCCGTCTCTTCCCTTATGGGTTCGGCCTCCGGAGCAGATGCCATTTCTTCCTTCACTGGCTCGGCCTGTAGGACGGTTTCTCCAAGCTCGCCCTTCCCAAGGGATTCCTCCATCACCTCGGGGGAAATATCGGGGATTGGTTCCGCCTGTTCGGGGATGCCCCTCTGCTTTCCCCCCAGTTCAATCCCTCTATCGGCACCCATTTCCACAAAGAGGGAATCTACCGCCGATTCGATCTCCTCATCCAGATCTTCTGTATCGTCCTTTTTCATGAAGCTCAGCCCTCTCCGAAGAAGGTGTTCCCCCAAACCCACTAAAGTCGATCCATAGAGAGAACCTTTCGGCTTACATCCTTCACAACCAATTTACTGATTTCCCGCAACGTCTCGAAAACCCCGAACCCTCTCAAAGCACTGGCCTCAAATGTTGGAACCTTGAGCATCGAATTCAAATCCTTCTCCAGGATCTCCAGGGGAAGAAGTTCGGAGTCGGTCCCGTTCAAATCCCGTTTATTGTACTGCATGACCAAAGGGACGTTCCGAATGCTCAGCCTCTTTTCGGCCAAATTCTTGGCCAAGTTGATTAAGCTCTCGATATTCTTCTTTCTCTGTACCTTGAGGGAATCCGCCACGAAAACTACCCCGTCCACCCCCTTTAACACCAGCTTTCTCGTGGCATCATAATGAACCTGCCCCGGGACCGTATAGAGCTGTACCCTGATATCGAAGCCTCTAATCTTGCCCAGGTTGAGGGAGAGAAAGTCGAAGAAGATGGTTCGGTCTCCGCCTTTCGTATCGATGGAGACCATCTTCCCCTTGATTTTTCCCCCAGTCTTGCTGTAGATATATTGCAAGTTGGTGGTCTTACCACAGAAGCCAGCCCCGTAGTAGACGATCTTACACTGTATCTCATCTTTGCTGAAATTAATAAAGGGCATCCTGTATATACCGCCTTAAATAGTTGCGCATAATTCAAACAAGGATTAAACTCTAAATCGACTCGGCCGAGCCTTCGACCCGAGCCTTTCGGCAGTGAGCTCAAGGCCGAACTGCTCAGGCCCCGAGCCAGTCGAGGGGCTCGTCGCGGGCCGAAGCACTAAATACTAAACAATATCTAAATCCAAATAGCCAAAAGCTTATCTTCTAAATCATACTGTTTTGAGTTTTTAACTTCGGTCATTTGAATTTGTTTAGAGTTTAGAAATTAGGATTTGGAATTTACTCGTATTCTCTCCTTCAAACAAATATTCATGTCGTCACATAGATTACTCGGAGCTCATGTATTTGGATCTCTCGAAAATCGAGGAAAAGATCTCCAAAAGTTCGTCGGTGACCTTGTTTACCCTAAGCCTCACCAAACCCAGGGAGGTCTTATGATCGAAGATGATTACCACGAGAAGGTGTTCGCCCACCGCCGAAAAATAGATATTCTCCTTCTTTCCCTTGTGGAAAAGGAGGTTGAACTCATCTTCACCAAGAAGCTTTGCAATTTCCGCGGTTGCCCCGAAGTTGGCTGCCGTCAGGGCCGACAGTGCTGCAACATCCACCGTTGACGGATTGCCGCTATGCGCGATTAATTGACCAGATCTGTCGATCAAGAATACGCAATGTGCTGCTGAGCTTGCCACCATCTTGCTCAGACAGCTATCGATCTCGGCTATATCCTTACCGGAGAGAATAATATTCATCGTTTCCCGACCAACTGGTCCCCAAAAATCTCGGGCATGGTTGCCTCAAGGTTGAACTTCTTTATCTCTTTTCCAAAGTCTGCCTTAATCTGATCCAGTTCTCCCTTGACCTGGTCCAATATCTCTTTTTTGGAGAACTGGTGTGAAATGGCCTCTATGGTTAGTCCCAAACACTCTCCCAATCCCCTCGTCAACTCATGGATATCCGTTTTTCCCGTGAATACGATTTTCCCGTCTTTATACCTAAACTCCGCGGCGAAGGGATCTAAAAAGGGATATTCATTAGATTTCTTAACCAGTGCCCTTCTCAATTCGGAACTGAAGATTCCCTTCTTGATCAATCCGTCCACAACCGTCTCTATGGTAGAGATTGTGTCCTGTAGCACCCTCAGAAGATCTTGTAAATCCCCACCCTCTTCAATCTCGCCCATTTGATCCGAAGATGTGGAAAGGTTAGCCCTGTAAACATTGAAGACCGCTCCGGCTCCCAGAGCCTCCTCCAGGACCCGATTCAGAAGGTTCGTTCCCGAAACGAGATTTCCGTCATCCGCGGTAAGAATCGTTTCTAAGGGCTCCCCCTCTTGAAAGAAGATCACCCCACTCCCCTTGCCACTCCTCAGGGCGATTTCGATGTACCCCGTATGTCTTCCCTCGGCTAACTTATCGATTAATCGTTTCAGGCTCGTGAAATCCGTGGAAAGATCTTTATAGAGGATTTCCCGTTTCACCGTGCTGGCCAGAACCGTAACCATTTCAGGTAAGAGCTGATACACGCTGATCACGCCATCCTTCTCTTTTGCCTTGGATATGATATTGCTAATGGCCCTCTGGCCGAATCTCTTTTTGTCGCCAATCTCCTCAACGGCATTGATGATATCCCCCGAATCCATAAAGAGAACCGCCTCATAGTCCAAAAAGCCGATTTTGACATATCCGCTGAAATCCTCCGATTTCAGTGAGAGGAGCAAACCATTGAGGTTCGTGTAAGAGGTGCTCAAATTCTTGTGTACTACTTCCCCTTTCGGAAATATCATATGCTTTACCCCTTGGGCTTGCCCTGTGCGATGGTATCCAGCGCCTTTTTCAACGAAGCGATAAAGCCGTTAAACTGAACTCCTTTTTTCAATGCGATTTCGACAAATTCGGGCCCGTGCTTGAAGATCATCTTCCATGCCGGTGTATTTCCGTAGACTATTCGGTTGAGCTTACCCATTCTGAAGAAGTCTCCCACCCTCTCCCCAAATAATCCCAGGAAAGCGATCAATATACCTTCCTCCTCTATTTCGGCCATGGATTCGAAGGCCTCTACCTTTCCGTTTCCGGATACGATCATGACCCCATCGCATTCCGGCATCTTCTTGATCAGCTTGCACATTCGATCAGCGTTCCCCCGCTCTTCCTTCTCCCCCCCTGATTCCAAACGGCCAAATGCCGCATCCGCGGGACCTTCCGTGATCTCTTTTCCACTCCTTTCTTCCACCTTTTCAATTTCGCCCCCGGCAGACCCGGCCTCGTCTTTCCTCTTCACGCCCTCCATCAGCAAGTG